>OFGA01001299.1_pt1 | contig 17570 bp, 15 predicted proteins | sample 1521471 | NCBI WGS metagenome assembly OFGA01 (sample SAMEA3504086, study PRJEB24116) | mouse gut metagenome | biome: mouse gut; feature: mouse-associated habitat; material: faeces | place: Denmark | collected 2011
GAGAAGAATACATTATACGAATGAGAAAAGGAGACTGATGGGGAAGCAGATTCCCCGCAATACAATAAAAAAACGGTAAACAAAAGCGATACATACATTTTGGCGGGTGTACTGCTTTTCATGATGAATGTGGATTGCAGCACACCATCCGTGAACTGGAAAAACGCATTGACAGTTCCAATGCCGCAATGTCTGACGTAGAGCGTTTCTCAAAGCTAATCCAAAAATACATCAGTTTTGAGGAACTCGACAGCTTCATGCTCCATGAGCTGATTGAAAAAATCATATCCCTATTGGGCATTGGTCGGTTTGACGGAAGTTTGAGAGAATTTACGGATAGGGATTTGCAAGTTGACATAATACATTTATCTCTAAACCTCATTGACAAGAAGAAATACTTTCCATATAATTGAACTGAAAGTTTAATTATTGCAAGGAGGAACATATGGGGCGAAGAAAGAAAGAGCCTAGAAGCGTACACCGGGAAAACATAGTGTCTGCGGCATCCGCTTTATTTATGGAAAGGGGGATTGCCGCGACTTCAATGGACGATATAGCGAAAGCCGCCGGATACAGCAAGGCAACATTATATGTATATTTTGAAAATAAAGAGGAGATAGTCGGCATTTTGGTATTGAACAGTATGAAAAAACTTTACGGTTATCTATCTTCTGCGCTGATACAGCATGAAACCACAAAGGCAAGATATGACGCTATCTGCCGTGGGCTGGTACAATACCAGGAAGAATTTCCTTTTTATTTCAAAATGGTATTGGATAAAATCAATACTGATTTCGAGAACCAAGACTATCTGCCGGAAGAAAAGGAAACTTATCAAATTGGGGAAGAAATAAATGAAAAGATAAAAAGCTTTTTATTATCCGGCATGGAAAAGGGGGAGCTGCGGGGTGATTTGGAAATTATGCCTGCTATTTTTAACTTTTGGGGCATGATTTCCGGAATGGTCCAGCTTGCCGCAAACAAAGAGGAATATATTAAAAAGTCAATGAATTTGTCTAAAAGAGAGTTTTTAGAATATGGTTTTTCCCTTGTGTATCATTCGATAAAAAAACTGCCTGGGCAGGCAATGGATTAGATTGGGAGGTGCCTGAAATGAAATTATCCCGAAAAAGAGCCCTGCCGTTTACGGCAATTTTTCTTTCCCTTATGGTTTTGATTTTTACAGCGGTTTATTTGAAAAGTGTGGCGGACTATAAAAAGGCAGTAAAAGAAACATCTTTTAGCAGCCTAGACATTTCCAATATTCCCGACGGGGTTTATGTGGGAGAATATGACGTGGATTTTGTTTATGCCAAAGTGGAAGTAACGGTCCAAAAGGGAGTATTGGCAAACATTGATATTTTGGAGCATAAAAACGGGCGTGGAAGCCCCGCAGAAGTAGTTACAGATAGAATCATTGAAAAACAGAAAATAGATGTTGACGCAATATCAGGTGCAACAAATTCAAGCATTGTCATAAAGAAAGCTGTTGAAAATGCCCTGACGGGAGAAAAATACAGATAAAAAATTACAAATGCAATTGCCCTTTCCGCCCGCTTCTGGCATTGGCTTCTCTTGCGCTTTTCACTATTATCTCTTGTATTTTTGATGAATGTCAACTAAAATGGTATTGGGGAAACCGTTAATTCCTGCCTGGCCTGATGGGATCCCCAAAACGCATATAGTAAGATAATGGAACAAAAGTATTATGGGCTGTTCTTGGCCTGGCAAAGATAAAGGTATTAAAAATGAGAATTTTGGTGATAGAAGATGACCTGGCATTAAATGCCGGACTGTGTTTTGAGCTTGACAACAGCGGCTATATCACAGTTGCCGCCTACAATTGCAGGAAAGCAGAGCAGCTTATCTTGGCAGACCATTTCGACCTGGTTTTGCTGGATGTGAACTTACCGGACGGAAACGGTTTTGACCTGTGCCGTACCATTAAGCAGGCCCGTCCGGAATTACCGGTGATTTTCCTGACTGCCAATGACCTGGAACAAAATGTGCTGGACGGCTTTGACCTGGGGGCAGAGGACTATGTGACCAAGCCCTTTCATATGCAGATATTGCTCCGCCGGGTGGAGGTGGTGCTGCGCAGGGCCAATAAAACTGTGGCGGAGGCATCAAAGGGGCAATGGAGCGATGGCTTTTTGGAGCTGGACTTCACCGCATTGACTGCCCGGCGGGGGGAAGAAAAACTGTCAATTACGCCCAATGAGTATAAGCTGTTACGGGCGCTGACAGAAAATGCGGGAAGGATCCTCACCCGCCAGGTTTTACTGGAAAGGCTCTGGGACAGCGGCGGCAATTTCATTGATAACCACACCCTGACAGTTACCATGAACCGCCTGCGCGCAAAGGTCGAGGATGATACACATTCTTACATCCAGACTGTCCGGGGGATGGGATATATCTGGAAAGGGGTCCCTCGATGAATACGGGGCAGGCCAAAGCCATCTTAGTTTCCCTGGCTTTGGCATCTGTGGGGCTTATGGCGGCGTTGGCTTGGATGTTGTGGGAGTATGTGCCCAAAGCTTCTGTCCGCTTTGGCCTGCTGTCAGTATGCGGCGGGATCTTTCTTGTGGCCGGGATATGGGCGGCGTTCTTGCGCTGGCAGGTTAGCTGTTTTGCGGATGATGTGTGCGAAACCATTGATGCAGCAATCGCAGGCCGGCAGCCGGAGAATTTTCACCCCTACGAGGACTCCCTGACAGCAAAAGTGCAGGGGAAGCTGATGCAGTATTACGGCATCATGCAGGAAAGCCGCCTGCAAAGCCAGCAGGATAAGGAAATACTGCAAGGCCTGGTGAGCGATATTTCCCATCAGGTAAAAACGCCTGTTGCCAATCTCAGGCTGTATATGGGCATTCTGCAAAAGCCGGGGCTTCCAGAGGACAAGGGAGCCTTGTTTCTTGCCACGATGGAGGAACAGATTAATAAACTGGACTTCCTGATGCAGTCGCTTATCAAAATGTCCCGCCTGGAGACAGGCACCTTTGTGCTTGCACCGGTGGAGGCCCGCCTGGAGGATACCATCGCCCAGGCCATGAGCACTGTATGGGCCAAGGCAGAAAACCGGCACATCGGGTTGTCTGTTAAATGTACCCCGGAGATTATGGTGCAGCATGACCCAAAGTGGACGGCGGAAGCGATTGGGAATATCCTGGATAACGCGGTCAAGTACACCCCGGCAGGGGGGCGCATCTCTATTACGGTGCGTCCATGGCAGTTCTATACCCGTATTGAAATTTCCGATACCGGCATAGGGATCCCGGAGGAACATTACAACCATGTGTTCCAGCGGTTCTACCGGGCAGAAGAAGTTGCCACAGAAGAAGGCGTCGGCCTTGGCCTTTATCTGGCAAATGGGATCATTACCCGGCAAAAGGGTTACATCAGCGTGAAGTCCAAGGTTGGGGAAGGGACAACCTTTTATGTTTATTTGCTCAGTTAGGCTTTTAATTTTGCAACGAAATAATATAAGCGAGGAATCGAACCATGGATATTGTAACTGTACGTCATCTTCAAAAAACCTTTGGCAAAGGAGAAAGCGCCGTACACGCTTTGAATGGAATTGACCTTACCATTGAGAAAGGAAAGTTTACGGCAATCATCGGTGCGTCCGGCTCCGGGAAGACCACGCTGCTGAACATGATCGGCGGGCTGGATATTCCCGATGAGGGGGAAGTTATTGTGGACGGCATCAATTTATCCGGACTGAAGGAAAAGGAACTGGCGGTGTTCCGCCGCAGTAAGGTTGGCTTTGTCTATCAGGACTTCCGCCTGGTCCCCACACTTACAGCCAAAGAAAATATTCTGTTTCCGCTCAGCCTTGCAGGGACGGCGCCCGACCTGGCTTTCTTTAGGGAAATCACCGGCCTCCTGCATTTGCAGGACCGGCTGGACGCTTTCCCGCAGGAACTTTCCGGCGGCGGCCAGCAGCGGGTAGCGATCGCACGGGCGCTGATTGCCAAGCCAGCCCTCCTTCTGGCGGATGAGCCTACCGGGAACCTGGACTCCAGGAGCGGCCAAAATGTACTGGGGCTGCTGAAGCTGTCGGTGGAAGCCTGCCATCAGACGCTGGTAATGATTACCCACAACCTTGAGATTGCCCAAATGGCCCACAGGGTAATCCGCGTGGAAGATGGCCGCATACACCAGTAAGGAGAGAGAGCCATGCTTGCAAACAACAACCTGAAGGCCTGCCGTACCCTGGTAAAGCGGGACTTCAGATTCCATCCTATTAAAAATGGTATTTTGATATTTGCTACAATGCTTGTTACAGCGCTCTATACCTTTGTGTTCCTGCTGGGGGGCTCTGTCAAAGGGGCATTGCTGCTGAAATACCAGTATTCTTACGGGTCTTCCAGCCAAATTATCTATACCGGATTGACCAGCCAGCAGGCGGATACCATCGCAGGGGATGCCAATGTGAAAAGCACTGTCCGGCTTTGCACCATAGGGCAGCTCTCTGACCCCATGCTGGGGCAGAGGCTGGTAAAACTGGCGGTTACTGGCCAGGACTATGCGGAAACAGTATTGTCTATCCCTTCCACAGGGAATTTTCCACAGAACCCGGGCGAGATTGCCCTGGATGAATTTACCATGGATTCCCTGGGCGTTCCCCGGGAATTAGGGGCGCCGGTGGTTTTGCGCTGGGCTGGCCCTGGGGGAAAGGTACATACCTCGGAATTTACGCTGTGCGGCTGGTGGGCCAGCCCTACTATCTTCACCGAGGCCTGTGCCTGGATTTCCGGGGATACTGCCCGGAAGCTGGTTCCCGGCTATCAGGACAAAGCCAGCCATAATGTGGCTTTGGGGGTAAATCTCTGGCAGCCTGAAAATTTAAGCCAGCAGGCCGCCTCCATTTTGGAGGAACAAGGTATGGCAGGGATTAATTTTACGGTAAACCTTGCATATAATGAAGTGCTTAAGGGGCAGGCAGCGCAGCAGGCGATACCCTATTATTTCCCCTCTATTCTGGTGTTCATGTGCGGCTATTTGATGGTTTACTGCATTGCCCATGTGGCGTCACAGAGGGATATCATGTATTATGCGGGACTGAAATCGCTGGGGATGACCCCCCGGCAGATGCGCCGCCTGATGCTGGAGCAGGGCTGCGCAGTTTCTTTCCTGGGCTTTCTTCCCGGATGGGCCCTGGGGCTTGGGCTGGATTATGTGATTACCAGCCGGGTGATCTCAGGAATGGAGGAAAATCCGGCGCTGTATTTTCTTTCGTGGCCGCCTTTTGTGATGGCAGCCCTATGTACTTTGCTTACCACGCTGTCAGCCTGCCTGCTTCCTATGGGCCGTCTGTGCCGTATGACGCCGGCGCAGGCAGCCAGGTCTGCCAAAGACCCTATGCCCCGTTATGGCCGCAGCCCGGATGGCCGTATAACCCTTAGGGGCCTGGCACTGCGTACCTTGGCCCAGGGCCGGTGGAACACCCTTTTGTCGGCGCTTTCTTTGCTGCTGGCAATGGTACTGCTAAGTTCCGTTTGGATCCAATATGTGAGCTTGCGGGAGGATATGTACTTGTCTTTAAATTCCCCATGGGATTATAGCCTGGTGGACGGCTCGGCATACCTCTCTGTACAGCGGTATAATGAAAACAACCGCGGAATTACACAAGAAACCGTGGAGGAATTGCAGGCGCGCCCGGAGGTCACGGCTGTCAGTGCCTTAAAGAGCCGTGAAATAGAGCTGTCCGCATCTAAGGAGCTGCAACAGCGTATTGTGGATTACTACAGCCAGCCCTATGATGGTACTATGACACTGAAGGAAACCCAGGCAGGCTATCCGGAATGGTGCGCAGGTGTGGACCGGCTGGAACAGGCCGGCAGATACATGGGCCTTGTGGTCGGGCTGGAGGGGGCTTACCTGCAATATGTGCTGGATAACAGCCCCTTTACCAGCGGCAGCTTTGATGCGGCGGCGTTTGCCTCCGGGGATTATGTTCTGGCAGCAGGGGCTTACAGAGAGGGAATTTCCACCCCGGCGGCGGGGGAGCCCATTGAGCTGGGCGGCCGCACTTATACCGTACTGGGGTCTGTGATGAATGATGACGCTTACATCAGCGGTGAAAACAGCACACAGGCCGCTTTCCATATTGTATATATCCTGCCCTTGGGGGAATTTGACACCCTGTTCCCCGGGCAGGCTTACCGCCAGCTGGCAGTTGATATTGACCTGGCACAGCAGGCCGCTTTTGAAGCTTACCTGGACCATTATGAGCAGGGGCAAAACCAGGGTATGGGGATTAAGCGGCGCAGCGAATATGTAACGAATTTCAATGTTGCCAGGCTGAACATGGTGCTGCCGGAACTGATAGTTGCCCTGGTGATGCTTGGGATCGCATTCATTAATTTTGCCAATATGCTGGTGGTCAAGACGGTAAGCCGCAAATCAGACTTCGCAGTCTATGAAAGCCTGGGGATGACAGTTGCCCAATTGCGCTGCCTGCTGTTTCTTGAGGGGGTTCTCCACGCTTTGGTGATGATTTTGCTGCTGGTGCCGGGGGTGGTATTTTTTTCGGCGGTTGTGATGCCTGCTGTGGTAGCGGCTGAGGGTTCCTGGTATATGGCCTACCGTTTTTCCCTGCTGCCCTTGTGGGCAGCCCTGCCAGCCCTCCTTGCCCTGGCTGTAATGACTCCGTTAGTTTGCCTGCAGTTTATTACCAAAGGCAGCCTGGCCGGGCGTATGCGCTGGGGGGAATGAATCCAAAAACCATGGCTAAGTTACAAAAATGTACCTTTCATGTACCTGAAATGAGACATTGGCCTGGTAAAATAAATTCATCAAAACCCCAAAGCGGATAAGGAGGAACAATTTATGGAAACGATCCTAAAGGCTACCGGCCTTAAAAAATATTATGGCAAAGGCGAGACACTGGTAAAGGCGCTGGACGGCGTAGACCTGGAAATTGAGAAAGGAAAATTCACAGCCATTATCGGCACGTCCGGCTCCGGCAAATCCACCCTGCTGAATATGCTGGGCGGTTTGGATATTCCCAGCGAGGGCAGTATCAAAGTGGGGGATGCAGAGCTTGCCAAGTTAAACAGTGAGCAGGCCACCATTTTCCGGCGCAAGCAGATCGGCTTTATCTTCCAGAATTACAATTTGGTGCCGGTCCTGAGCGTGTGGGAAAACATCATATTCCCTATTGCCCTGGATGGGCGTAAGCCTGACAAGGCCTTTATCATGCAGGTGGTCCGGCTGCTGGGCCTGGAAAAGAAGCTGGACAGCCTGCCCAACAATCTCTCCGGCGGCCAGCAGCAGCGTGTGGCGATAGCGCGTGCCCTTGCCAGCAAGCCTTCTATTATCCTGGCCGACGAGCCTACCGGCAATTTGGATACCAAGACCAGCGACGATGTGATCGGCCTGTTAAAGATGACCAGCAAGGAGTTCCGCCAGACCATTGTGATGATCACCCATAACCCGGAAATCGCACAGATGGCAGACAGGGTCGTCCGGATTGAGGACGGCCGCATCGTAGCGCAGTAAGGAGGCCGGTCCCATGAGCAGAAGCAAAAAGCAAGAAGAATTTAACCCGGTCAAAACAGTCAGGCAGCGGGTGTTCCGCAATAATAAAGGCCGCAACCTGGTAGCCGCCCTGGCAATCCTTATGACAACCCTTATGTTCACGGCATTGTTTACCTTGGCCCAGAGCATGAACGAGAACCTGGTTGAGATGGCCTTCCGGCAGACTGGTTATGACGCCCAGGTAAGCTGTAAGGACATCACCCCTGAGCAGGGGGAAAAACTGGCGGCCCACCCGGATGTAAAAGAGCTGGGGCGGAGCATTGTGCTTGGCCTGGCGGAAAACAGCAGGCTGGGCGGGCGGCAGGCTGAAATCCGCTGGGCGGATGAGTGCTATGCAGCCCACTGTTTTGCCGCCCCTACTACCGGGCGGATGCCGCAGGCTATGGGCGAAGTGGCGCTGGACACAATTACCCTGGACCGTTTGGGCATTCCCCATGAAATTGGCCAGCCGGTTACGCTGGAATGGCGGAAAGATATTTCTGATCCCGGCACCGCCCCTATGAAGGCAGCGTTTACCCTTTGCGGTTTTTGGGAGGGCAACCAATCCAGTTATGCCAGCATGGTATGGGTCAGCCGGGAATACGCTGACCTGATGGCCGGTGGCCGGATCCCTGGGGGGGAGGGGATTTTGGGGTTATACATGGTACAGGTCAGCCTGCACAGGGACAGCAACATTGAAGCCTCCATGGACCGGATTTTGGCTGATACCGGGCTGGATGGCTTAGAGTACGGCATCAATCTGGCTTATACCCCGGAGATGGGCGCTACCGCGCGCCAGGAGACGCTGCCTATGTACCTGGGCATGGTATTGGTATTTATTGCAGGTTATCTTATTATCTACAACATCTTCCAGATCAGCGTTACTGCCGATGTGCAGTTCTATGGGAAGCTAAAGACCCTTGGCACCACCAACCGCCAGATCAGGAAACTGATCTATGGGCAGGCCAACCGCCTGTGTATTATGGGAATCCCTGGGGGACTTGTATTGGGCTGGCTGCTGGGAATGGTGTTTGTGCCAGCCTTTACCGGGGTTGTGGAAGACGGCGGTAGCGTGTCCGTGGATCCGCTGATCTTTATTGGCTCGGCAGTTTTTGCCTGGCTTACGGTGGTCATTTCCTGCCTCCGTCCTGTAAGGCTGGCAGGCAAGGTGTCCCCTGTGGAGGCTTTGCGCATGAACGATGCCGGTACGCCCGGTAAGAAAAAAACGAAACAGGGACAGATGGGGGCTTCCCTTGGGGGGATGGCCTGGGCAAACCTTGGCCGCAACAAAAAGCGCACGGCCACGGTGATTTGCTCCCTTACATTAGGCCTTGTGCTGCTGAGCTGTTTTTACGCCAAGAATGCGGCTTTTGACATGGAGAAATACCTGGCGGGCCTGACCATTGCAGACTTCCAGCTGGAGGACGCCACCAGTGAAAATTATCTGGGCGGCTATAACCCCAAGGGTACCACCCTGGGAAAAGGCCTGGTACAGGAATTGGAAACCATGGAGGGGGTAGAGTCTGTGGGCCGGCAGTACTCCCACCAGTTTGCCTGGCAGTTTGATAGCCAGATGAAAGAAAACCTAACAGGCTTTTATACAAAGGAGAAGCTGTCATACTGGGCCAGCTATGACCCCGCCGGTGTGGACGCCTTTTACCAGGCGGTGGATTCCCAGGAGATGAACGCTGTGGTCTTTGGGCTGGAAGGCATTCCTCTGGAGGCCATTACCCAGCCCCAGTATATTATGGATGGCAGTTTTGACCCGGATGCTTTTTCCGGGGGAGATTATATCCTGGCAGTCGGGCCGGCAATTTCCCAGGAGGAAAAACACCCGCTGCTCCCTGTGCCCTCTGTGGGCAGCACAGTTATGGTAGAGGGCAGGGGCTATACAGTCATGGCCATTGTTTATCCGCTGACATCGGTGGACAGCGGGGCGCCGGAAGCAGGGACTTTGGATGCCATGGAACAGCATTTTATCCTGCCAGGGGAAACCTTCCGGCAGAACTGGCCGGATAATACCCTGCGGAAACTGTTTTTGAATGTGGGCGATGCCCATATAGATACCCTGCAAAACTGGCTGGATGGTTACGCCGCCAGGGAAGATACCAGCCTGCCTGTCACCTCCCGGCAGTCCATGGCACAGCAGTATGAAGCTGAAACCCGTTCCTCCGCTGTTATGGGCAATACAATCAGTGTGGTGATCGCCCTGGTGGGCGTGCTGAACTTTGTCAATTCTATGGTCACGGCGATTGTATCCCGCAGGCATGAGTTTGCCATGATCCAAAGTGTGGGTATGGCCAGGCAGCAGCTTTGCAGGATGCTGGTGTATGAAGGGCTCTGCTATGCGGCGGCTACGCTGGCGGTATCCTACCTGGCCAGCACGCTGGCTGTTGGTGTGGTGGTCCGCAAAATGGTGGCCGGAGGTTTTACCACCTTCCGCTTTACCTTGCTGCCGCTGAATATCTGCACGCCGCTTCTGGTGGCATTTGCAGTGCTGATCCCTTTTGCCTGCTTTAAGGACCTGGAAAAGCAGAGCATTGTTGAGAGACTGCGGCTGGATTGACCATCCTTGGGGCATATGCCAGCAGGCACCTCCATATAAATTTGTATTTTCCTATCGTGCCGGCTTCCTGTTACGGGAAGCCGGCGTTTCTTATTCCTGGATCCCCTTCACAAGAAAATCTTAATAATTTCACAAGAAAAATGTATATGAATCTATAGGAAAAGTCAAAACAGCCGCTTCCTTCTTTTGTTATGATTTACAGGTGAAAGCGAAAACAAGATTAAAAGGCAGGGAGGGCATGGCCATGGGAAAACTTCACATTGCAATTTTTTTCGGAGGGAAATCCTCTGAGTATCCGGTATCCCTGGAATCGGCATATTCCGTTATCCGCAATTTAGACCAGGAAAGGTATGTGCCGGTCCCGGTGGGAATATCCAAAGAGGGCGGCTGGTTTTATTTTACGGGAGATATACAGAAAATAAAGAATGATACCTGGATGAATCAGGAAGAGTGCATTCCGGCGGCGATTTCCCTGGCAGGCGGGGAGGGGAAGCTTCTCCTGCTGCAGGAGGGTGAGGCCAGGGCCATTCCCATTGATGTGGGGTTCCCGGTGCTTCATGGGAGAAACGGCGAGGATGGGACCATACAGGGGCTGATAGAGTTGGCTGGCATTCCCCTGGCAGGCTGTGGCGTACTGGCATCTGCCCTGTGTATGGATAAACACAGGGCCCATAAGCTTGCGGCCGGGGAAGGGGTGCTTGTCCCCAGGGGCATTGTGTTATCCGGGAGGGAGGAAAAGGCGGCGGAAGATTTTGCAGAAAAGATTGGTTATCCCCTGTATGTAAAGCCGGTGAAAGCAGGTTCCTCCTTAGGGGTGACAAAGGTAGCGCGGCGGGAGGAACTGCCAAAGGCCCTGGCCCTTGCCTTTTTGTATGACAGCCAGGTGATGGTGGAGGAAAATATTGAGGGCTTCGAAGTGGGATGCGCCATATTGGGGAAGCAGGAGCTGCTTACCGGGGAGGTGGACGAGATTGCCCTTTCCGGCGGTTTCTTTGACTTTACAGAAAAATATACCCTGGAAACTTCCCAAATCCACGTGCCTGCCAGGATTGCCAGGGAAAAGGCGGAGGAAATCAAAAAGACGGCAAAGGTGATTTACCAGGCCCTGGGATGCACAGGGTTTTCAAGGGTGGATATGTTTTTGGATCAGGAGGGAGGGATTGTGTTTAATGAAGTAAACACCATTCCCGGGTTTACAGAACACAGCCGCTATCCGGGGATGATGAAGGCAGCAGGCTATTCTTTTGGGGAGCTTTTGGACAAAATCATTGCCCTGGCGCTGGCAGGTTAGGGGATGGCTTAGGAGGCAGGAATGAATAATACCAGTTACGGCGGCCTTGACCGCTTCCGGATGTTTGCTGCTTTTTTGGTAATCGGCATCCATACATCGCCTCTTTTATCCTACAGTGCAGACGGGGATTTTTTTCTTACCAGGATCCTTGGGCGTGTGGCGGTTCCCTTCTTTTTTATGGTGACAGGCCAATTTGTGCTTGGGGGTATTGGGAAGGACAAGGACGGGGGACGGGAACGTATTTTGGCCTATGTGAAAAAGACAGCCCTTTTGTATGGGGCTGCAATCATACTGTACATGCCCCTGGGGATATACGCGGGGCATTATCAAGGGATAGGTATCCCTAGGGTTTTCCGGATGTTGGCCTTTGATGGGACTTTTTACCATTTATGGTATTTTCCGGCGTCCATTATAGGCGTCTTGGTGGTATATCTGATGGGCAGGTTTCTGGATAGCCGGGGGATGGGGATAGCTGCCGGGCTCCTATATGTGGCGGGGCTTTTGGGAGACAGCTATTTTGGCGCAGCCAGGCAGGTGCCTGCCCTGGAGGCTGTTTACGAAGCGGGATTCCGGGTATTTTCCTATACCCGCAATGGTTTATTCTTAGCCCCCATATTCCTTGTACTTGGAATGGGGGCGGGAACCGGGCGGAGCTTTGGAAGGGGGGTGGCGGCCCCCATTGGGCTGGGGGTATCCTTCCTGGTGATGGTGGGGGAAGCCTTTACCCTGAGAAACCTGGGTTTCCAGCGGCATGGCAGTATGTATATAGCCCTGGTTTTTGTGATGGCATTTCTCTACCAGCTCCTGCTTGCCTGGAAAAAGAAGCCCGCGAAAATCCTGCGGGCAGTTTCCGCCTGGATTTATATTCTCCATCCTGCCATGATTGTGGCAGTCCGGGGCGGGGCGGAGTTTCTGGGGCTGGAGGATATGTTGGTGGAAAACAGCCTGGCCCATTATCTGGCAGTAGCGGTATTGTCCTTCCTGGCAGCCTTTGGGGTTTCCATGGGCAGGGAAGCCCTTAGGCCTGGGAGAGGCAGCAGGGGAAGAAGGCCAGGCAGGTAATGCCTGGCGTCCCATATCAGAAAAGAGGTAAAAGGAGACAGGGAAGAGGAAAGGGAATGGAAAAAAGAAAAAGGAAGGAGCTATGTGGTGAAAACCAGGGGGGCAGGGCATGGATTGAGCTGGACCGGGATGCCCTGCGCCAGAATGTGGAAACACTAAGGGGGCGTCTGCCTGAAAGCTGCAGGCTGATGCCGGCAGTAAAGGCGGATGCTTACGGGCATGGGGCGGCGCTGATAGCGAAGGAGCTGTGCGCCCTGGGGGTTAATGCTTTCTGTGTTGCCAGTGCGTGGGAGGGCGCAGCCCTTAGGGAAAGCGGCATCAAGGGGGAAATCCTGGTGCTTGGCTACACCCATCCCTCCCAGTTTTCCCTGCTTGGCAGGTATGGGCTGATCCAGACGGTGGTGGATTATGCTTATGGGAAAGAGCTGGACAGGCTGGGGGAAAGGCGGCAGGAGCGGATTTCGGTACATGTGGGGATTGACACCGGAATGCACCGGTTAGGGGAAAGAAGCGAAAACATTGACAGGATCTGTGAAACCTGCCGCATGGGGCATCTGGCAGTGGAAGGGGTCTATACCCACCTTTGCGCCGGGGATTCACCGGAAAAAGCCGGGCGGGAGTATACCAAAGCCCAGATCAGGGACTTTTACAGGGTGGTAGGGGAAATGGAAAAGCGGGGCGTGTATGTCCCTAAGAAGCATCTGCTTTCAAGCTATGGGGTGCTCAATTACCCGGAGGTTCCCGGAGATTATGCCCGTGTGGGTATTGCCCTTTATGGGGTCTTAAGCACCAGGGAGGATACGGAAGGGTGGAAGGGCTGCTTTAAGCCGGTGCTCTCCTTAAAAGCCAGGGTAGCGGCAGTGCGGGAATTGTACCAGGGCGAGTATGCAGGTTATGGGATGGCTTTCCGCGCCCCAGGCCCTATGAGGATCGCCGCTATCGCCATCGGTTATGCGGACGGCCTTCCCCGGTGCTTTTCCGGGGGAGAAGGGGAAGTCCTGATCGGCGGCAGGCGGGCGCCGGTGATCGGGCGGGTCTGTATGGACCAGACCCTTGTGGATGTGAGTGCCATTGAGGGCGTTCGGGCAGGGGATACCGCCGTGGTTATCGGGAAATCCGGGGAAGAGGAAATTTCCGCCTGTGACCTGGCGGAGAGGGCAGGGACCATCTCAAACGAAATCCTCAGCAGGCTGGGAGGGAGGCTGGAAAGAATTGTAGTATAAAAATATTTACAAATTCCTGCCGGCCGGATATACTAATACACGGAAACAAAAGACAGGAGGAAATGGCAGATGGCGGATATTAAATATGATATTGTAGAAGAACTGGGAACCCTTTCCGAAAATGCCAGGGGATGGACGAAAGAACTGAACCTGGTTTCATGGAATGGCGGGGCTCCCAAGTATGATATCAGGGACTGGGCGCCTGAACATGGGAAGATGGGCAAGGGAGTTACGCTGACCAAAGAAGAGGCGCAGGAATTACATAAAGTGCTGGGCCGTGTTTTGGAGGGGTAGCCCAAAAGGACGGCAGGAAGTAAACATATGTAACAGGACCAAGGACATTGCCTGAGCGGGAGTGTCCTTTTTGGGGTGGATTTTTGGGTTTCCATGAACCGGGTGTTTACAAATACCCACAAAAAATATATACTTATAATGTAACAGCATTGAGTGAGTATAAATAGCTATGAAGTAATGGAGAAGGAAAGATGAGCGGAATTGTAAAAGTACTGACTGGTATTCTGGGAGTGGTTGCGGTAGTTGCCTGTCTTGGAACAATCGGTATTATCGGTTATTCCATGGCAGGGGCAGACAAAAAGGAAGAGACGGAGGTATCCGGGGAGGCTCAGCCTGCCCCTACGGATATTCTGGCAGTACCTACTGCGCTGCCCACGCAAGCCCCGTCACCGGAGCCTGAGCAGACGCCAAAGGAGGAGCCGACGCCCTTACCCCTGATCCCGGTGCCGGATCTCAACCATGTGCATGATTATGAGGAAAGCATTGAAAAGAATGCCACCTGCTACAGCGCAGGGCAGGTCAAATATACCTGCCGCGGCTGTAAGGATACCTATTATGTGGATATTGCTTCCACAGGCCATGTGCCGGACGACTGGGAGGTGACCAGGAAGCCTACGGATGAGAGGGATGGGCTGCGGGTAAAGAAATGTATTTACTGCGATGAAATCGTTGCCCAGGAGACTGTACCCTTTGAGGTGGTGACAGGGCCGGGAGAAGGGGAAAACGGCGGGGGGACGGGAGCTGATGCAGCGCATGTGCACCAATACACGGCTTCCATAGACAGGGAGCCTACCTGCATCCTGGCAGGGCTGCGCAGATATAGCTGTACCTGCGGGGATTTTTATACGGAGATGATACCTGCGCCAGGCCATGTGGCCACAGACTGGACAGAAGCGGCAGCAGCAACTACCACCGTAATGGGGACAGAGCAGATTACCTGTTCCGTGTGCGGCACCCTGCTGGATTCCCGCCCGGTACCGGTACTGACCCCAAGCCCAGGGGCTTCGCCGTCCGCCCAGAATAACCCTACCGCTACGCCCCAGGCAACATCGGCGGCATCCGGTTCGCCCCAGGGTACGGCAACGCCCGCACCTACCGCAGCCCCTACGGCAACGGCAGCGCCTACAGCCTCTCCCCATGCCCATGAGTTCCGCTCCTATGTGCTCCAGGAAGCAAACTGCCAGCAGGCGGGGATCCGTTCCTTTGTGTGCAGTAGCTGCGGCAGAAGCTATGCGGAATCCATACCGGCGGATACCAACAGGCATAGCTACCGTTCGGTGGTGGTACCGGCTACGAAGACCAACCAGGGGTATACCGCTTATACCTGTATCAGGTGCAACCACACTTATAACGATAACTATACCCCTGCGCTGGGCGGCTGAGAACGTCCTGCCGGAAAGGGCATATACCTTTTTAAATCAAATAATGGGCGTCATAATCCCTCCTGTCTTTGCATATAAAAGAGCAGGAGGGATTTATTATGTATGCAGACCAACACACAGCAGAGGTAATAAAGCATCTGGAAAGCAGCCGGGAGAGTGGGCTTTCCGGTGCGGCGGCAAGGGAGCGGCTGGAAAAATACGGCCCCAACAGGCTGGAGGAACAGAAGAAAAAAGGAGTCTTTACGCTGTTTATGGAACAGTTAAACGACCCCCTGATTTATATTCTGATGGCGGCGATTGCCATTTCCCTTTTCCTGGGGGAGGCAGGGGACGCAGCCATTATAGCCACTGTGATCCTGTTAAACTCAGCAGTGGGGGTAATGCAGGAGGACAAGGCAAGAAAGGCCATTGAGGCGCTGCAGAAGCTTTCAAGCCCCAAAGCCCTGGCCCTGCGTGAGGGAAAGCAGTATGAGATTCCCAGCGAGCAGCTTGTACCGGGGGATATTGTGTTCCTGGAGGCAGGAAGGCAGGTGCCTGCGGACCTTAGGATTCTGGAAGCGGTAAATTTAAAACTGGAGGAGTCTGCCCTTACAGGGGAGTCGGTCCCGGTGGACAAGTGCCCCGATAGACTGCCGGCAGTAAATAGGGGCATTGGCGACCAGGTAAACATGGCGTTTATGTCCACCACGGTTTCCTATGGAAGGGGGACGGGCATTGTCACCGCCACAGGAATGGGTACGGAAATTGGCAGGATTGCGGGGCTGATTGGCAGCGGCAAGGGGGAGCTGACGCCTTTACAGAAACGGCTTGCAGATTTAGGGAAGCTGCTTAGTATTCTGGCAGTTGGGGTGTGCGTGTTTTTGTTCCTGGTGGCGGTTTTGCAGAAACGGGATGTGGGGGACATGCTGCTTACGGCAATTTCCCTGGCAGTGGCAGCAGTGCCGGAGGGGCTGGCGGCCATTGTCACCATTGTGCTTGCCCTTAGTGTGTCCAGGATGGTAAAGGTGGGAACCATTGTCCGCCGCCTGCCTTCCGTGGAAACCCTTGGGGCGGTGAATACAGTCTGCTCGGACAAAACAGGGACCCTCACCAAAAACCGGATGACAGTGAAAGAGTGCTATTTGGATGGGCATATGGTAAAGGAGGAAGAACTGGACCCGGAGAAAAACAGCCTTTTTTTGGAGGCAAGCGCCCTGTGCAACGATGCTTCCATAGAAGGGAACCGGCTGGGTGACCCCACGGAGCTGGCATTCCTTGACATGGCCCATAAGCATGGCATGGACAAGGAAAGGCTCCAGAGAAAATACCCCCGGATAGATGAAAGGGCATTTGACTCTGAGAGAAAGCGTATGACCACTGTGCATAAGAAAGGCACAGAGAAAATTGCCTATGTGAAGGGGGCGGCCGACGAAATGATCGACTTATGCCAGAGTGTCTGGATCCACGGCAGGGAGACAGCCTTTTCTGCTAAGGCCAGGTCCGAGGCAAAGGCGGCAGTGGCCCAAATGGCGGGCCGGGCCCTTAGGGTGCTGGCGGTGGCAGTGAAACGGAAAGGAAACCTGACAGATGAAAAGAACATGGTGTTTGTGGGGCTGGCAGGGATGATTGACCCGCCCAGGGAGGAAGCAAGGGGGGCTGTCCAAAGCTTTAAGGGAGCCCATGTGGACACCGTGATGATCACAGGGGACCATGTGGATACGGCTTTTGCCATTGCCAGGGACCTGGGGATTGCAGAGGAAAAATTGGAATGTATGTCAGGGGCGGAAATTGACGCCTTATCTCCCGGGGAATTTGGGGAGAGGGTGGAAAAGATCCGTGTCTTTGCCAGGGTCTCCCCGGAGCACAAGGTACGCATTGTGGAAGCGCTAAAGGCCAGGGGGAAGGTAGTGGCAATGACCGGGGACGGGGTAAACGACGCCCCATCCCTGAAGGCGGCGGATGTGGGCATTGCGGTCAGCGACGGGGCGGAAATTGCAAGGGAGATTGCGGACATTATGATCGGTGCAAATGATTTATACGGACTTGTGAAGCTGAAAAAGCTGAGCAATGCATTGGTCGGGAGGATTCACGGGAATTACAGGGTGATTGTCGGTTTCAATACGGCGCTGATCCTGCTTGGTGTTGGTGGATTTTTGCAGCCCGCATCCTCGGCGCTTTTGCACAACACTTCGACGCTGGCAATCAGCCTGAAAAGTATGCAGGATTTATTGTAACAGTTAGCCACGCCC
>OFGA01001300.1_pt1 | contig 17569 bp, 19 predicted proteins | sample 1521471 | NCBI WGS metagenome assembly OFGA01 (sample SAMEA3504086, study PRJEB24116) | mouse gut metagenome | biome: mouse gut; feature: mouse-associated habitat; material: faeces | place: Denmark | collected 2011
CTTTTTTAGGATAAAATATTTTTCATTTTTCTATTGACATTTATTAGCTGGACTTCAAATCAATTGGGTATTTCCACATCTTTTTAACAGGTATATCCTTCCCCCCAACCCAGTCGAAATCCACACGCCATGTTTTCCGAATTTCTTCGATTTTTTGATTATTTAATCTGATAGGATACTTGGAAATACGCACATTGATATTATAATCAGAACAAATCTTCCAAAACTCATCTTTCTGAACTGGAATCAAAACCCCATTTGTCATAAAACTAATCTCTGCCTTTGGATATAGTTTGCGGGCAAACATCAACATGTCGCCAAATCTCGGATGCGGTAAGGGTTCTCCCCCTGTACAATTTCTGACAAATTATGTCCTGTAAGTTCTGCAAGTTTACACATATCCTTACAGTATCCTTCATAACTTAAAAACTCTTCTTTGGCTAACGATGAAAAAGCCGTACAACCTTTACAGCAAAGATTACAATGTTCTACAACCGGAATATCAATCTTCATAACATTACGTTTCTTATGATTTTTTACTAATCTTAACCTCATTCCCCAAACACTTAAATGTCCAAAAAGCTCTGAACATTCTGGAATAAACAAAACAATTTTTTACATCAAAAACAAAATATCTTTTTTCACTTTACATATTGTATCAATCTCCTGTTCTATCTATTTATGCTTATTTAACTGAAATTTCATAAGATGAAAAAATATCACATCGTTTAACAAATATTCTTCTCTATCCAACATATAAAAAAGATTGAAATTTATCCTATTTTATCGCTTGAAACATGATTTATTCTCCAAAATCTCTATATGTTTCTATATATTAGAAATTCGATTTTTATAAATGAATAAGACGCAACATCTTGTTAGATATCGAAAACTTATCATCTAATTTATCCCATATTCTCTTATATATTACCGCCAAAATATATGATAGTAAAAAAACACTTATAATGTATACTGGTATAATAATCCTATTGTCGTGTTCTACACCCCAAAATGCTGCCGTTACTCTTTTAAATATATCACATATACCTGCGTGAACCAAATAGATCAGAAACGTATACGAAGACAATTTCCCAAAATCTTTTCTTATATTTATCATGGAAAATCCAGCAAAAATCAATACAGAAGCTACTACCATCAAAGGACTAAGCGGTTCTACCGAAGCGATATTCATTAACCAAGCTACCCCCCCATCTGGATCTACAGCCACCCTATAACTCAAAATTGCAAGAAAAACTTCTGTTAAAAAACCTAAAATAATTAATACCCCACCCTTAATATTACACATATGTAAACTTGTCTTTTTTCTGATTTCATATCCAACCATAAAATAACCTAAGTAACAAGCTGATAATCCAATATCCCAATTAATTCCATGTGTGCTTGTCCACCCACTAATACATGACACGAGTAAAAATATCCATACTACTTTAGAAAAATTCCTTTCACCTATACAATCTTTAAAACGAATCACAAAGGGAGCAAGCAGATAAATCCCTATTAACATATATAAATACCACATATGATAAAATGGTTTTCCTATTAATAATTGTTTTACAGCAATCCATAAATCTTCTACGTCTCCCACTTTGAGTACAATAGCCATTATCGCACGCAATATAGAATAAGCAAAATATAATGCGCTGAAAATTATAGTCTGAACTCCTATATTTTTAAATGATTTTTTATAAAAATATTTATAATCCATATTTCGTTTATCTGCTAAAATAAACGCTCCTGATAGCATTAAAAAACATGGCACTGCAAATTTTGACAAAACATTATATGCTGTAGATACCCAAAAATGCATCGTATAATAGGATCCAAATATTTTCTTACCTTCAAATGCAAATATATATGTATCGCTTACATGAATGGAAATAACAGCAATAGCGCTAATAATTCTTAATAAATCAAAATTGCTCTCTCTTTGTATTTTCATAACTATTCTACCTCAATCTAATTTTTCCAGCAATTACAATGAAAACGCTTAGTTTCGAGTTATATATACCTTCTTTTTAAACAAGCTACAAACACACCTTGTAAACATAGAAATCACTAAATTACAAAATAATTTAGCAAGTATAAATAATAAAATGCAAAATGGTACAAAGTCAGTCAATATCTTTTCTCCTACCTAAATGTACTCCGATCCATACATGAAAACACATATTTAATACGAATATAACAGCAGCTATTCCTAATCCTTTTTCCATATATATTTAAGATTTTCTTAGTATTATCTATTAATAAACACAAACTATAAACAAATATTTTTATAATAATCTGAGTTTAAATTGATTTCCCATCTTTTAATGTACCCCCCCCCCAAATTCATTTTTAAGATATTAGTTTTTCAATAATAAAATAAAATCTCTTTTTTAAAATTACATTTCGTTCCCGGATAGACAAACTACATATTTTTTTAAGTTTTCTAATTATTTTAGCAATAGTCTTCTCTCGCTTCACACCAGAATTATCTGCCTGAGATAAAACTCGTATTGAATCTATTGTCAAAGCTGACGTATTATTCTCTTGCAAAAACGCATCTGGCACAATCAAAAAACTCTCTGCATTCTGACTAATCTGATCTGTATGCATTTTTCTTTTCATAAGATGCAAATACATAAATTCATCAATATTGATCTTTCCATAATTTAAATAACATCGGAATATTTTTCCGCTTTCCCATTTAAAAATTTGATATTGATAATTACTAATATTCCGAAAAATCCCCGCTTCATCAGACCATCTTTTTTTGGTAATACGACGGATATACAAAGGTTTTACAAAAGATTCAATATCTGCCACTACATTATCATCATGGTATAATTTAACTTTTTGCCTTTCTGCAATTCTTTGGATCGACAATGCTTCATCAAAACCATATGATTCTGGTTTCGAAAATACTTCTTTATAAGAAAAAATAGAACCCTTTTTTTTAAATAAATAATTAATTTCATCTATGTTTCTATATAATCTTAAATGGCCTTCGCGAAATATAAAATCGTATTCGGTTAAGATTTGTTCGGTTAAATACTTCTTTAAATCTCCCCAAATAATATCCAAGTCACAATGTCCCCAAAATGTGTATTCTTGTAAATAATCTGAAAAAATAACTCCATAAGCTGGTTTAAAATCGCATAACTTATATGGCCTATCTAAAGAAATTTTAAAATCAAACCTACTTTGAACTAAATTTTGCAATTCTGAAAAAGACATATAATGAACTTTTGTATTACTTGGCCAATCATATTCTGAATAATCATCCGTAAAAAAGAACCATGTGATTTCAGGATTTTTCGCAATGGAAAGCAAATTTAAATAAAAGTAGTTTGGGAATTTTCCAAAATAAGGAATAATAAGAGCTATTTTTTTCATAACAATATCCTTTCATCGCCTATACAAGCACGACAACCAACACATTTCAGTTTCCAGCATTTTTATACACATCGATTCAAAATCTAAATAACTTCATTCACTTTATTTTCTAGCTATTTTTCTAACATATAAAAGAGCATCCTTAATATTTTTTCGTTGAATATATAAATATATTAAGTAAATACAGAAATAAATTACAGTACCCTGAATATCTCCAATCCACCAACTTGTAAAAATAAAAACAATGCACATCAATAACTCTATACAATAATTGCTTTGAATCGGAAGATATTTCTCTAAACGAAGTTCTTCTAAAAAACAACGAAATGCCAACAAAACTACAATCATTCCCACTGTAAATGTAAGCCCCCGTAAAACATACGCTCCTACAAATGCCAATAAAACACTCAAACACACAGTAGTCACATTACAATATAGAATTTCCCGCTCTTTACGAATAATTTTAAAATAAGTATTAATTAACATCATAACTTTGGTTTCAAATAAACTGATTGGCAATAAAATTGCCATGTAATAAAGACTTTCACTATAGCCGGGCAGCAAAAATTCCAATATATATTTCACTGGCAGATAAAAACAAAAAATACCTAACATGACAGTCGTTAAAAATATATTTAAGATGTTATATACCTCTACCCTTCGTTGTCCCTCTGTCCTTCGCAGTGTAGGGAAAAGAACTGCACTGACTGCAGCAACAAACTTTGTGAACATATTAGAAATACTAAGTGTAAGCGCAACCTTACCAAATGTTAGCAACCCCCACACATTTTCAATTGCAAGCTGAATAATATTATTAATCAAACGGCTTGCATAAGAAGCCAGACTAATACTAATCCCGATCGAGACTAGTTCTTTTATGTCTTTCCATATTCTCGCAAAATCTTGAATTTCTGCAAATAAAAAATCCCTTCCTTCAAATAAAGCCAAACATAAAGTAAATACTTTTGAAAAAATATCTGCAAAAATTAGATAACGAAAATCCAACGCTCGAAATATCAATAATAAAATAACTAATAACATATAGCAACTTCGATCAAAAATTATAATCTTAGCATATTGTTTCATTGAGTTAGTAGCTTGTATTATATTTATAATAGATATTGTTATAATTTCAATAATGACACTTGTCAAAGCCATCCATAATACAAACCTTTTTTCATTAGTTGAAGCTGCATACCCAAAAATAAACGCCAAACATATCCCCATAAAGCTCAGATAACAAGTCAAAGCTGCAATTTGAGAGGATATCTGACTCTTATTTATATTTTTGCGCTCCTCTCCTCCAAATTTTATATATAGTCCATCATTCCATCCTAATGACATAATCCAAACATACCCACAATAAAGGTTTTCTAATTGAAAATAAGAGTAAGCTTCTTTCCCAAAAGAGCGTGGAATCAAAAAAGTAACTATCACTGAAATAAAAATGGAATAGACATTTCCCATCATTACGATAGAAAAATTTTTAATAAATTCAACCAGCTTTTTATTCATCACAAACTTACCCCTCATAATATATAGAAAAATTTTGATTTCAAGATATTTCTTTTCTCTTTTCAAAATCCGTTTCGTTAGTTCCTCGTTTTAACAGCAATGCTAATAAAACTGTATATATTGATATGAATTTATCTCTATGTCGAATTGCTGTTCCAGCATTTCTAACACCCCAACCAAATATTATCGAAATAGCCAAACAAGAAACCATCAATACAATAATTAGACTAAAATTATCATCTTTCACATGACCACATTTTATATCTAAAAACAGATTCTTACAAAATAAAAATATCATAATAATATGTGGGAAACTACAAAACATAAATAGTATAAAATCCATTCCCCCTCGCCAATACCATGGCATTGGGGAAAGTACAAAATAAATTGCCCTGAGAGGCGTACTCAACAACATTCCTAAAATTGAGGTCGAATTTCCTCCTGGAATAACATACGTTGAGCCGATTTCCTCTCCCTGATAACCAGCTGCCTTAGTAGTTATATCCAAAACATCTTCCATCTCTCCAAACTTTGCAAATATCCATGTACCTCCTAACGATTGATATAAATAATAAATAGTAATACCTGTAAAACACAAAATAACTATTGTGCGCATCCTTAAATGTATCTTTTGACGTTTCTTATCATAGAATGCCATCCACATAACATAGCCAACGAAAACTCCAATTATACCTGAATGCAATATCATACCTAATACAGTAGACAAAAGCATACCAAAAAAATATCTCTTTTTCTTGTTTTCTATCCATAGTATAAAACAATATAAGGAACATGTAACCAGAAAAATAATAAATGCTTCTCTATTTGATATGCTTGTATTTATTATATTTAAAGGAGTAAACAACATCCATGCCATACAAACAATACAAGTTTTTTGTGAAACAGCATATCGTTTTAATATTGAATACACTATACTAGATGCTCCAAAAAAACACAATATTCCACAATATTGTAAAATAATTCTCTGAGGACCAAAAATTTTATATATTATTCCCATAAATAAAATTGTTCCAGAAAATTCTCCTCTAAAAGAAATTTGATTCGTATAAAAAAAGTTTTCTGCAGCAATGCGAAAATCTCTACAATCTCCAGGATCTATTTCATTTATATTTACATCATAGTAAACCAAAATGATTCGAATAATAAAAGCGAGAAAAAACATAAGAAAAATAAGCATGTCCGTTTCTTTATTATTTTCTTTCAACCAAAAAAGAAAAAATTCTATAGAAAAAAACAATACCAAAATAATAGAATATATACTGTTATCTGCATTAAAAAACCCCAATAACACAAGACAACAAATTAAAATCATCTGATAACTATATAAATATACTAAATTTTTCATTACAATAAGATATTAATCCTTTCAAAACAAGTTTTTACTCACTTTATATTATAAACATATTTATAAAATTTTTGTTTAAGCCAAATTATTTTCTGTTTTCTGCTCATTAAAACAAATTTTTTAATTTTAGCTATTCTTTTTTTTCGAAGTTCTAAAATTTCATTTTTTCTCCCATTCCAATAAGAATTTTTCATTATTTCATCAACGCTAGGTATACCTCTTTTTTTCTCATAAAAAAAATCAGAAAATATATAAAATGCTGCATAATCTTTCCATCTGTCATTAACTGAAATAGGATTCTTCTTTTGAAAATGAATATACATAAACTCTTCTTGCCGTACTTCCCCGTCTTCAATGTATGAACGAAAAACTTTCCCTTTTTCCCAATAAAACACTTGATATTTATAATCGTTAAAGCCTATTTTCATTTGACTATGTGCTGTCATAACATCTGCAACAAAATTCATGTTATAATAATGAGTAATATTATTTTCTAAAACGATCCGTTTAATTCCTGTAATTTCATCAAATGCATACCAACCATCTGTTGAAAAAACTGTTTTATAATCAAACAAACTACCATGTAATTTAAACAATTCATTAATCTTAGGAGAATTGTGATATAAAGTAAAATGTCCCAAACTTCCTATAACATCATTACTTCTAAGAATCTCTTCCGTTATAAATTTACGAATATCGCCAAATACTTGATCTATATCACAATTTCCCCAAAATTCATATCCTGTTAAATATTTCTGAAAAATAAGTCCATATGCAGGCTTAAAATCACATAAATTATATGGAGACTTTATATTAATTTTAAAATCAAATGGTTTTTGTATCTCTTTTATTAACCTTTCCCAACTCCAATTTAGACATATTACATTATCAGGTAAATCTTGTTCTATCGGAATATCAGTTACCAACAAAAAATCAACAGTGGGATTATATGCAACTGAAACGAGCCACATTTTAAAATAGGAAGGAAATTTACCATAATACGGAATTATAAATATTATTTTGGTAAGATCGTTTTCTAAATTCATAACTAATCCTCCAGTATACTAATCGATATAATTTTAGCTTTATAATTTTTAGCCTTTATAATATTTCTCATCATTTCTTTGTGTGGATTGCTTTTTATATGCAGCATCATAAATTCCTAGTTTTACTTTTCCCACCCCCATAATCAAAAATAACATAAATATTTTTACTATTGTAATTTATCTCTTTTAATCAACATAATTACACCCTAACTTTTTATGCATTCTCTTATGATACCATTTTCTAACAGGTTTAATACTTCTTGCAACTCTATACAAAATCGATTTTATGCTCACTGGTATGGCAAAAAAATATGCATTTAACGGTATTCTCTTTCCGGAGAATTTCATTCTTTTAATCAAAGCCCTATCAATATTTCCTTCTGTGCTTCCATCAAACGATTTTCCTATCAAAAATCCTATGCATTTTGCGAAGTTACTAAAAAAGTACTCGATATCAAAAACCTCTTTATAATCTTCCAAGCGATCTAATATATAAAATCCAACCATCGTTCGGATACACTTTTCACACTTGGAGCAATTGACTGCCTCTAAGTTACAGACATTTAAATAATGATAAGTATCAGAAAAATCTTTTATATAATTTTGTTTATCCAAACGATCTGAATCCATATCAACGCTGTAAAAGTCTGTTCCTTCAGTCGTAAAATATTTCAAATTAAACAGATCAAAATTAGCCGCATCAATTGGACTAAAACTAAATTCGCCAATGGTAAATCCCGAAGAATAATAATATACTCTAAATAATTTTTGTAATGCAAGAACAGCTGATATCGTCCGAAATGTGTGAATATAATTAAAACTCATTCTCGCATGTTCACTAATGTTAGAATCGACAACAACAAATTCTAAGTTATGAGAAGACGCATAGTTTTTAAAATAATTAATTCTAATATTAAAAACATCATCGGCTTTTTCTCCTCCAAATGATCCTGTTGCGCCTACTTTAAAAAAGGTTAAATGCGTCAACTGAAAAGACTTTTCTTCACAATCCAAATGTTTTAATACGGTATAAAATGAATCTACTCCCGCGGAAAAACCTGTACCTACTGCCCCCCCCCACCATAATCTGTCTCATCCAAGGAATGATAAAAAATATCTATTTTCTTGTAATAATTTGAAAATTTTGCCACTGCTGGAATATAATAATTTTTAAGGTGATAGAACAATCTTTCAGAAATAGCTCCTTCCACCTTGATATTATGTTTAAAAGCCATTGCATAAGGAAGGAAACCTAATAAAAAAGCATCTGCCCTTTCATAACATAGATATTCTGAATACTTCTCGTCTACTTCGTACCATATTTCTTCATCTTTTCCTTCGTAGTTAACTATAGAACACAATCTAACAGACTTGTTCTTTCCCTTTTTCAAATATGGCTCACTTATCGTTAGCATTTTAAATTTACCCCTCTCTTCATAAACTTCATTCAAACTTATCATCCAACAAAATTTTCTTTAAATATTCTTCTCCCAGAGCCCCTACTGTTCTTCCTTCTTCTCTAAAGTCTTTTTTTAACGCTGCGCAAGCACAATTTATTAAACCTGTCGTAGTAGGAGTTTTAATATTATAAAACTCACCCAATGATTCTAACAATACTAACCCTTGAGGCACATCCTCTGTAATATATCTGGAATCAGGAATTTCGGGCCCCTTTGGCGACGAATTATTTGCATAATCAAAAAAAACTTCTACTGCATCTTTGCACTCATCCAAAGAATTTCTTAATTTGCATGCCTCTGTATATGATAATCTTTTACATCCCATCTTACTAAGAATATCCATTTTCTCTTCATCCAAAGATTCTACGACATTCCAAATATGGGGCGTAAAAACTTCTTTATACATCCAGTAATCGCCTTTGCTATACTCTATTCTAGGAATACTAAAAATCGCCCCAATGGTGTGAACGATTAGATTAGGGTTATGCAAAGCCGCCTCTGCTACGTTATCTATTAGCACAAAGGGAAATCCCAACTCAGATAAAACTCTAGCTGCTGTAGTCCTTCTTTTATTAGGATAGACACCAAACGGATTCATTACATTTTTAAATATAACCTTTACTGTTCCAGGTTTCACAATCCTGCAATCAATTGGCGAACTTTCTGCTTCTATTATCGTCAAATCAGCTTTACAGTTTTGTAAAATAAAACAGCTAGACAAGTATCCTGGTTCAATCAGTATAGTCTGTCCATCATGTAAGTACTTAGCCATTCTTTTTATCAATGCTTCATGATAATTTGTCTGTACAAACAAGATGAGCACATCGGCTTTTGGAATAACTTCTTCCATACAATCAGTCACAGCATCTATTTCCACACAATAGTCCAACTCTAAATCATTTACCGAGATTGTATGAGTTTGTTTTATATAATTATAATGCTCATTGTGAAGTTTATCGGAAGTCTTTAATAAAAAAACGGTATGTCCCTTTTTCTTTAAGTCAGCTGCAATAGCTGTACCCGCGTTTCCTACACCCGCAATCGCAATTTTCATCTTAATCCCCTCTCTTTTTGATTTTATTTAAATCAATTAATCCCCCTAAATAATAATCTCCCCATTCCACAAGATTATTATCTAAACCACTTGCCGGGTAATAAGTAAACTCACCAAAATAAGGATGTCCATCAATTAAATAAAAATCTATCCTAACAAAAGCTTCTTGTTGTGACATTTGAGACGCCAAATCAAACAAACGTTCCATTCCCTCTGGTTTTTCAATCTGAAAATCATCTGGTAATTCTTGTGACGATTTATTATACTTTTTAATCTTCCAATTCCTATCAAAAAAATAAAAACGCTTTTCACTTGTTCCGCGTCCTGTGCAAATCATAACACTATCAACATATCCCGCAAAACAGAAAAATTTATAATCTACTAATGGTTCACCATTTGTATCACTCATATATTTTTCAGCAATAATACAAGGTTTTACTTCTTTGTAAGGCCATTCACGTCCATATAAATAGGGATTATTCCTCAGTCTATTATCAAAAAACTTCTTCAATTCTTTAAAATCTGTAGTATTTTTTTTGTTTATGATTTTGATGCTACCACTGTCATGATTACATTTTAAAACAAATTTCTCTGGTAATTCCTGAAAATTAATATCTTCAAATTTATTCCATTTTCCAAGAAGAGGAATTAAATATTTATCCCCAAGAATCTCACTCACATACCCTCTAACACTATATTTATCTACAAGTTTAATATGTTGTCTGTTATGATCATAAATTTTAAGCCATTGAATTTTTTCATTAAATGTCGTAGGATTTTTCAAATCTAATTTTTTACCCATAACCATCTTAAACTGCAATTTACACATTTCCTTATCAGGTACAAATCCCAAAAAATCCAATAACTTTAACCTTAATTCTTTATTTGACAAAAAACTTTTATAATCCATTTTTTACCTCTTCCATATAAGCCCCCACCACAATCTCCCTATCAAACTCCCTAACCATCTTCTCACGCCCTGCAATCCCCATTGCCTTCCGCTTCTCATTCTCCATTTTCATGAACTTACGCACACACCTAATCAACGCAGCCCTGTTCTTCTGTTCAAACACAAACCCTGTCACGCCATCTTCCACCGTTTCCCGGCATCCGCTGCGGTTAGTCGTAATTACAGGCCTTCCACACGCTGCGCTCTCAAGCAGCACATTTGATATCCCTTCCGGATAATATGACGGGTGTATAGTACAATGCGCCCGTTTTAAAAATTCCCTCGTATCCTGCACCATCCCATGATACTGGATCACGCCATTCTTCTCATACTCCTCAAGCACGTCCTCATATTCTCCATCACAAGGCCCAAGCACGTGAAATTTAGTATCTGGATACTCTGCTTTCATCTGTTTTGCCGCAGCAAGGTATTCTTCAATGCCTTTTTCCTTAATCACCCTTGCTATAAACAGAAACTCCACTCCATTTATACTATCTGGATAATCCATCAAATGCCATCGTTTTAAGTTGACACCGGATCCTGGAATGAGCTGCTGGCTGCCGCTGTACATCCTATGCTCTTCAAAAAATGCCTGATTTTCCGAATTCTGGAAAAACAGGCATTTTGCATGTCTTGCAGCCTTCTTGTACAAAGATATCATTAGCTTTTGGATTATGCTTTTGTATTCAAGAGCCGTCCCCAGTCCAGAAACATTCATCAAATATGGTATCTTCATCCTGCCAGCCAGTATCCCAGCATAAATATTTACTTTCGTTGTGTACATCAGAATCATATCCGGTTGGATGCGTTTTAGAATCGTCCGGTATGACCTGATTAATTTCAAATCCCGAAATGGGTTTTTCCCCCGTTTATCAATTTCAACAGGAACAAATTTACAGCCCATGGCAATCATTTTATTGACCTTCTCACCATAAGGCAGGCATATATATACCTTATAATTTTCTTGTAATAACCTCTCTACCAACTCAATCCGGAAATTGTATAATACAAAATCTCGGTTTACCATAATTAATATTTTTTTCATTTTGTATGATTCCGGTTTTCTTATTTAAATTTCTTTTGAAACTGGAACGCTGCCTACCTTTACCGATTTTTGTTTTGCTGCCGAAAGACGTTTGCTCTTTTCTTCCGAAAAACCTTCTGTGCTCTCAGGAATAAACATAATTTTGAACGTCAGCATCAATATTTTTAGATCCAGCAAAAATGACTGGTTTTCTATGTACATCAGATCTAACCTCAGCTTATCGTAAGCTGATGTATTATACTTCCCATATATCTGGGCGTATCCGGTTAGCCCGCCTTTTACCCGCATCCGATAGGCAAACTCCGGCAGTTCCTTCGTGTATTTTTCAACATGTTCGACCCGCTCTGGCCTTGGGCCTACGAAGCTCATGTCGCCTTTTAGAATGTTGATAATCTGCGGCAGTTCATCAATTCTGGTCATGCGGATCACTTTGCCAACTTTTGTGATCCGGTTATCATTGGATGTACATGGAATGAATCCATTTTTTTCTGCATCTACGATCATACTACGGAATTTATAAATTTTAAATACTTTTGCATCTTTTGTACAGCGATCTTGTTTATAAAATACTGGCCCCCTGTCTTCTAATTTGATGGCCAGCGCTGTTAGGAGCATAATGGGTGATACCACAATCAACAGCACAAAGGAAAATATAATATCAAATAGCCGTTTTAACTTATATTCCGCTTTTTTATAAGATACATAGTCATAACGGAATAATGGGGTATCTAACAGATGCTTGGGCTGGCATCCTAGCAAGATAATATCGTCAAGCCTTGGAGTAAAATAAATTTCTTTATGATTTTTTAAGCAATATTCTGCTAATACCCTCCGCCTTCCATATGATGTTTCATAAAGAAGGACTGTGCAGCATTCTTCCAGCTGCCGCAGCAGCCCCTCTTCTGCTGTTTCTTCCGATAACATACACGTTACGTCAAAAATATGCGCATATTTTTTTAAAATCCTCTCTTTAAACCCTTCTATTTCCTCCTGCGCAATATCTTTTCCATAAATAAATACCGTTTTCTTGGGGGATACGTGGCACATCAGATAGTTCTTTGCAAATGTAATGATTACCATTGTCCCCAGCAATTGGGCCAAGACAATACCGGCGCCAGGCAGAATGTTCACTGGATGGTTAAAAATCAATGAACATTCTACATATAATATCAGATCAGGTATCCCAAACGAGATAAACTGCGAAAATACAGTTTCTGCAATTGGGCAAGAGGCGATCCTGAATGCCTTATATATATCGCAGAGGAATCTATATACGATAAAATAAATTAGGATAGAAACACCCCCGCCTAGCATCCGGTATGTGTCAAATGCAAATTGGTTGTAATATAACATCCATATAAGAGCAAATAACCCTACATTACATAGCTCCAGGCACAACCGCGCCGTATTTGTTACATTTTTCTTCCCCATGGCATTCCCACCTTATCTTCAAATCAAAATTTAATTTAGTATAAAACATATAATTTATTTTGACTTTCCCTTGGAATTATCCGACGATTTGTCATCCTTACCATAATAAGGCTTATAATAGCCGCTGTAATAGCCCCTGTAGTAGCTCCGGTAATAGCGTTTGTAATAACGGTTATAGTAACCGCCTCTTTCTACTTTTACCTTATTCAAAACAACGCCAAGAATCCTGCATTCGGTAAGCTCTAACTGTTTTTTGATATCCTGGATAAAACGGTAGCTGCATTTATTGGCTTCTACAACCAATACTGCGCCGTCACATTTCGGGGCAATGACAGCCGTATCTATGACAGACCCAAGAGGCGGGGAGTCAATCAATACGATGTCATAATTTTCCCTGGCATACATTATCATCTCATCAAAATACCGGTTTCCCAACAGCTCTGTGGGATTCGGCGTGGTACGCCCGGCAAAAATAATATCTAAATTGTCTACATTCGTTTCGCAGAGTACTTCGCTTAACTTAGACTGCCCGCTTAAGTAATGGGACAGGCCTTTAATAGAAGCCCCCTGATCGCTTTTTGCCTGATGCCTTCCGACCAGGACAGATTTGCGCAAATCTGCGTCTACCAGCAATACGCGTTTTCCATCTTCGGCAATCGCCCTTCCAAGATCCATTACAATACTGCTCTTGCCTTCATCTGGCGTACAGCTGGTAAATGTAATCACTTTAATATCTGGCCCGCAAAAGCTCAAATTGGTACGCAAAGAGTTGAACGCTTCTTTTTTCCCGTAGCCTAGTTTTTCTAGTTTTTCTAATTCTACTTTCATTTATGCCCGCCCTTTCTGACTCCCCATAATTTTTTCCGCTTATGCTTCTTTTCTGAGTTGTCTGTTCCTCCTTCTTCCGGAATGGATGCTAAGGTGTTTAACCTTATGAATTTCTCCACATCATCCGCACTCCGTATCGTATCGTCTAAAATATTGCGGACAACCAAAAAGCCAATAGACAAAACCATGCCGATAATTGCCCCTAAAAATGCATTCCTTTTATTATTAGGGCTGCTTGGCCGTTTTGCTTCTACTGCTTCTTCCGCGATCGTAGGTTCATCAATCTGCATAATTTGAGTCAGGCGCTTTTGTGATACGGTGGCAAACTCATTTGCAATCTCTTTTGCAAGCACCGGATCGGGGTAGGTAACTTGTATCCATATGATACGGGTGTTTTCGCGCTTGGTAACGCTTACACAGCCTAAAAGCCCCTCATAACTGACATCCAGGTCAAGATTTTTGGCAACCTGTTCCACTACGGGGCGGCTTGTTATCAGTTCTTCATAATCATTGGCTAAGCTGCTGCCCACCTGTAAATCCGACAAGCTTATCATTGTGCTGGAATTCGTCAGTATATACATTTTAGCTGTAGAATTGTACATCGGCGTCAGCGCATAAGCGCTGTACAGCCCTAAAATAAGGCCGCCGGCAATGGTAACGGAAATTACCATTGGCAGATGACGCAGAATTAGCATCAGTATTTCCCACAAATCAATTTCTATTTCCTCATTTTTGGAATTCATAGTCATCCTCTTTCTTTAAATGTATTTTTTCTGCAGAAAATATTCCTGGTTCTCATTGAGAATCCGTTCCAGGCAGCCTTCCGGCAGTTTTTTATAGAGTTTTTCCACACAATCTTTCATCATAGGGGAACGCTCTGACGTATTATGGCAGTCACTTCCAAAGAAATGCACAATGCCTTTTTCGATAAACTTCCTAAGCCTTGCACATCGCCGATCAAAAAAACCGCCTGTTAGGCTTAGGGTATTCACTTGAATCAATGCGCCTAGCTTAATTACTTCCCATATGTTATCTTCGTTTTCAAATAATGCCTGCACCCGCTCCATATGTGCTACAATAGGGTGGTAGCCTGCTTCAATTAATTCCCTAAGCCCCTGGTATACTTCGCGATACCGTTCACCGGGATAGAATTCAACCAGTAAATACCGGCTGTCTGCCATTGTAAGAATATGGCCTGCCGCAATTTCCTCTGGAATTCCCCGGCGGTACAAAATTTCGTTGCCACTAAGTATTTCCAAATCATCGGCAATCTGTTTCGCCTTCTCATTTGCTTCTTTTACAAGCTTACGGATTTCTCCATTATCCTGTGTCCTGGTTCCGGGATAATTATGGGGGGTAGCTACAATATGCCGGACACCCTGCCTGTACGCAAGCTTTAGCATCTGCATTGTCATCTCCCAGTCTTTTGAGCCATCGTCCACTCCCGGCAGGATATGGCTATGTATATCCAAATATCCTCTCTGTCCCATTATCTGTGATTCCTCATATACCCGTCCTGCTTTTGTTCCTCATCCGAATACTGACAAGCAACAAAAGAAAGGTCATTGCCGCTGCCACTATACTGACAATATACCAGGGAGAACATCCCTTGTATTTAAATGTTTCCAAAAATTCCGAAAAATATGCCGGCTCTACATCAAGTGCCGCGCCCCCTCCCCCGATAGAAAGGAGAAGTATAGCCGCCAAATTCCAGACAAATGCCGTAAAACAACTGCCTGTTATATAGTATAGCGCATGATGCTTATAATGATAACACCCAAGCAAAAATACTGCGCCCAAGGCCACAATCATAGCCGACACTGCCGCTGCACCCAAAAATACCGGCTTGCGTTCCTGTACAAACTGGCGGTATCCTTTTACAAAGGATGGATAAACATATCTGCGGCATATTGCCTTTGATTCATCCACTACATTTTTTAGGACACCCCGCGTACCTTCAGTTTCATAGACCTCCTGCTCTTTAAGATATGATTCCAAAATTTCCTGCTGGCCAAAATCCACAGCATCTTCCCTATAATCCCCATTATCAACATACTGGGAAAAAGCAAGATATGCTTTGTTTTCTCCCCAGATCTTTTCTGTCAAAGATTCTGGCAGGCCGTAAGCAGCAAACAGCTGTTTTTGCTTTTCTAGCATATCTTTTTCCATTTCCGCTGCATACCCGCTGTTTTGCAGGCTGTCACGGAATAAATGATCGCTCAAATAACCCATTAATAACTCTATACTTAAAAACAGCAGAAAAATCGCCACTGACATCACAACTGTAACTGCCAGGCTGGCTGCTGTTCTGATTTTTCGATTTTTACGCAGATATTTTCGCATGTATTAATCTCCAATTTCCGGCCCGGATACCTTTTTCGCATACACAAAAAAACGTTCGCTGCGAAGCCGTTCTTCTGCCCCAAACGGATAACAGGTATATAATACCAGCTCCTCCGTATCTGGATGCCCTTGTTTATATTCCATGACATCTGCCGTCTTTGTACCCGTTACTTGATATTCATACTCACCATAAGCGGTTTTTAAAGAAAAAACCATTCCTTCCCGTACGGATTCAAGTGGAGCAAAAAATGTAACATCATGCCCGCCTATTAAGATTTCCCCGCCTTTTCCGGGCAGGCTTCCGCCTACATAGGTTCCAGCGCCTTGTTCAAAAACCTCGTCTGTATCACCGTAATAAAGCGGCGCTTTTAGCCCTATCTCTTCACAGGAAAGTTCTCCATACTGCTCTCCCTGTAATGGAGGGATCCATGTCCCGTCGTCTGCACTTCTTTGCATATCTGCCGCATAGGTATACTCTGGGGTTCCAAGAATCCAGACAGACTTCCACTTGCCTGCTTCGCTTTCCAAAAAGCCTCCTGCAAAAACCGCAAAAGCTAAAATCCCTGCTGCCGAAGTGATGATGGGCATACTAAAATATCCTTTTTTCCTGCGTATTGCAATCACGGTAAGCGCTATACAAAGTATCCCTGCAAACAAAATTGCTCCAACGACAACGCCTCCTGTAAAATACCCTGTATTCTTAACAGGAAGGGTGCCGGAAAGTATAACATCGCCATCTTTTGCCACGATATCTACAGTCCCCTTTAGAAACTGCTCTACAGTAACTGCCCAATCACTTTTCCCACCCTCTTCGCCCTTCGACGAACCGGTTTGGATTGTGGCATATTCTCCCTCTTCCAATGCATCTTTTAAAAGCTTTTGCACATCTGTTTTCTGCGCATCGTTATAGCTTGGCCTGCTGCCGGGCATATCCTCCCCATTCGTGGTGTTTGCACTGCCCGGCTGGCCATTGCTGTTATCTGTGGATGCGCCGCCTGCTTCCTGATCGGCTGGATTTTGTCCGCTGCCCGGTTCTTCCTGCTGATTGCCAGGTGTTTGTGTGCTTTGTACAGGCGAGAGTAGCAAACTGAAGGAGGGCCTTCCAGGGACCGGGAATAGAGAGATGGAATGGA
>OFGA01001302.1_pt1 | contig 17544 bp, 19 predicted proteins | sample 1521471 | NCBI WGS metagenome assembly OFGA01 (sample SAMEA3504086, study PRJEB24116) | mouse gut metagenome | biome: mouse gut; feature: mouse-associated habitat; material: faeces | place: Denmark | collected 2011
CGCCTGAAAGGTTCTCTGGCAAGCCTTCTTCACCGCCTCCTTCTGCTCTGCTGCCGGAAGAAATCCAAGCGCGGATTCAATCGCATCCTTCAACTGCAATGTTGTGTCGATCTTATCCCCTTTCTTCAATCGCGTCATCACCGTTCTGGATATCTCGCCGGCATACGGCTCGTCCGAATTCTCCTTAAGCATCCCCGCGAACTCCTCCTGAGTCATCTCCCGTATACGTTCGGCCGCACTGACTCCCTTGTGCGGATTCATGCGCAGATCCAGAGGGCCTTCTGCCTTATATGTGAATCCTCTGTCGGGATTATCGATCTGCATGGATGAAACACCTAAGTCCGCCAATACAAAGTCAAATCGCCCCGCTTCAGCGGCAACCAGATCGATATCAGCAAAATTCTGAAGCCTCACCGTCAGTATATCCTCCCCATATCCCAAGCGTTCTAACCGCTCCTTCGTCTTCGCGGACTCGATCGGATCGACATCCAACGCATAGAGATGCCCCTGTCCCTTAAGACATTTCAACATCTCCTGTGTATGTCCTCCATAGCCCAGCGTCGCATCAAGCCCCCTTTGTCCCGGCTTGATCTGCAGGAAATCAAGAATCTCATTTACACAGATAGACAGATGCATCCCCGCGGGAGTGCTGCCCTTTTGAATCACCTTTGAAATCGTGTCCGCATATTTCTCCGGCTGAAGTTCCTTGTATTTCTCTTTATAATTTCTCGGATGCGTTCCCGCATACCGTACACGCCTCTTATGCTTTTCCTGTTCACCCATAATTTCTTCTCCCTCTGCTTTCTATTGTGTTCATTATACCTTTGGATAACACCCTCGTCAATGTAACCTGGACTGGTTCTTCTGCCTGCGATAAAGTTTTTCTTTTATTTTACCTTTCAAAACTGTGATATTTGCTTTTTGCGTATATATGATTTATAATATTTTCAGACAGACAGCAACGCGTTGTTTTCATGGAAAAAGGGACATTGCAATGAACAGGATATTATTAGTAGAAGACGATACGGAAATCAGCTCCATGTTGAAAACATTTCTGACTACGGAGAATTTCGAGGTAGTCACAGCATTCAACGGAGAAAGCACTTGTCAGCAATTCCGTTCAGACGATTTCAGTCTGGTTCTGCTTGATCTGGTGATACCTAAGATGGGCGGCATGAAGGTCATGGAAAGAACCTGAGAACACAGTGCGATACCAATCATTATTATCTCGGCAAAGGACACGGATTCTGACAAAATGCTTGGCCTGGGTCTCGGAACGGATGATTACATCAGTGACTTTACCATGGCGGGCAACGCAGTATTCCCCGGCATTTTGACAATAATCTCTTTGGGCTTTGCCGTATTGTCAATATACAACGCAGAAAGCAGGGATTTGATATAGTATACAGAACAACTTAAAATTGCACAAGCGGAGGAACAATGGATGCCAGAAGATATTCATATTATTGAAATATATAATGGTGATAAAAAATCATTTTACACTAAAGAAATTCTTGAAAGGTTAACCATATGCACAGACACGTAAATTTTATAAAAGTATTGGTTTTGAGCCACTTATTACTCTGACAGAAATGTGGGACGAAGAAAATCCTTGCCTTATTATGTTCAAATTACTTGTATAGAAAAAGGGGCAGATAATATTTATATGATCCACATCTGCCCCATACTCCCACCACTTCTGTCAATTAAGGTACTCATAATGCATACTGAATTTGGATGAAATCACGGCCTCTGTTAATTATTCTCTTTTTACCTGTTCTATGAAAACCATTCTTCTCATAAAAATTCCGTGCATTCAAATTCATTTCCAATGTCCATAATACAATCTTATATTTGAAATATTTCCTCTTAATATAATTCATACATGCCGTACCATAACCTTTATGGCAATATTCATGCAATATATAGATACTTGAAAGTTCACATGTATCATCAGCAATCTTAATTTTGAGTAACCCAATATAGGCATCATCTTCTGACATTAAATAATATTGAATGTTTCCATGCCGGCTATTAAGAAATTCTTCTTTTCTTTTTTGTGCAGAATCCTGCTTTAGAAATTCTTCTGGAAACAGACCTGTATACGCCTGTTTCCATGACCTTGAATGTATATTTCCAATAATATCCGCATGTGCTGTATTTGCTGATATAATTTCCAACTTATCCTGCACCCCTCTTGAAATATCAGATTAACTACATCAAAAGTCAGAAATGAATGTACATTCTCCTAAGAGTCAAAATCACCGCCGCTTGAAGGACATAAGCAATGTAATTATATAACTGCTTCATATCAGTCAACGCTTCATTGTAACCTTTTCCCAATTTTTGATGGATATCTTCTGTTGCCATGGGAACACCTTGTTGCTGTTTTTTCCATGATCATATCTCCTCGTATAATAAGTTTGTAAGCAAGAAAAACAGCTTACAGTTATGGTCATTGCTTCAAACCTCCTGCAAAGTATTTGCTTTTCTTACATTGTAACGTCATTATCGTTACATTTCAAGCATTGATTTTTCAGATCGTTTTCTGCAAACCGTCCCCCAGCGTCCCCACATCAGCATACATCTGACCGCCTCATCCATGCAAAACCCTGCATAGATACCCACAATTCCCCACTCCAACACAATACCCAAAATATAAGAAGCACCCACGCCAAATACCCACATTGAAACCACGCTCAGCGCCACACAATAATATACATCCCCTACCCCTTTTAACGAATTGCTGAACATAAAATTACCAACCTTGAATAGCAGCGTAAACGCTTCTAAACAAATAATATCTTTCGCAATTTCTATAACAGCCTGATCAGTTGTGAAAAAGCTTAGAATCAAACCACTCGCGGATATTATGAAAAGGTTTATGACAAGCACCGTGATGATTCCGATCCCAATATTTTTATAACACTTTCGGCATAAAACTTCGTATTCTTTCTCTCCGTATAAATATCCGACGATGATTCCCGTAGCAATGCCCATTGAGTTTGGAATAAGTGCTGCAAACAACATAACATTCATAGCATATATCTTGGCTGCTAATACATAACTTCCCATTGATACCAGTAACATGGTAACCACCAATTGAGAGACCTTATAAGAGATATTCTCGCCCGCAGCCGGAATTCCATACCGCAGTAATAACCTTATATTCTCGGCAGATATCGGACAACTTCTTCTAACCTTCAGCATTTTATTGCCGGAAAAACACATCATTACAAATCCTGCAAAATTGCTGAACACCGTCACAGCGGCTACCCCTAAAATATAATCATAATTATATTTTAAAGGATCAGATACCACCAATGCATCCCCTATAATATTTAATATATTGGTAAATATACCGATGTACATTGCATATCTGCCTCTTGCGAATATTCGGTAAACAGCAGTAAAAACCGTATTCCCTCCCTGGAACACTAAGCCCATAGATATTACAATAAAATATGTTCTCGTTCCCTCTCTCATATCGTTAGGTATATTCATGATATTTAAAATAAGATTATTACCTATCAACAAAATAACCGTCAAAAAAATACTTGCAATTAGTGTACAAGCCAGAGCATCCCTTGATATCCTGCACGTATCTTCCGTTCTCTTCTCTCCTAGATATTGCGCCCCCACTATTGATATTGATGAGCTTATAATTACATATGTAAGTAAAATCACCGAAACGATCTGATTGGCATAACCCACCGAAGCCACCGCCGTATCTGAACAAAAACTTAAAAACCATACGTCTGCCGCTCCAAATAAGATCTGAAAAAAGGATTGCAAAATAATCGGAATACTCATCGATAATGTATTATAATAATCTTTCTGCCGCATAGATATTCCCTCCTAACCATTCTTTTTTATAATCTATTATTTCTACTATAAATTTGCTATACAATAATTAAATATTCTTATACGATTTTTAAAGATGGTGTCCAAACACAAAAATATCTATTGAAAAACAATACATTTTGGGATATATTTGAGACGAGGTGATAACATGTTTCAGATAACAGATTTAGTGAATAATGAAGAGAACCGTTCCTTTTCCCCCTGTATTCCGTTCTTTTACGGAATAGAATGCTGCACTAAAGGACATTCATACGGTCCCAGAATACGTGATTATATATTGATCCACTTTGTATTATCCGGCAAAGGAATTGTTGATGTTGATGACACAGAATATAACCTGACATCTGATCAGGCTTTCATTATTCCTGCTAATTCAAAATGCCGGTATATCGCCGACAAGTCGGAACCATGGGAGTATTGCTGGGCGGCATTTTATGCTCCATCAGACATCTTATCGATGATATTGCCCGTTCCTTCAGAACCTCATATATACCATAATATAAATGCTCAATATATTAAAAAAATTATTTTAAAGATTATCGCCAAACATTTTTCTTTTCAAAAAAATATATATTCAGAAAAAGAATTTGACAGCAGCCATTTTCATCTGGCCACCAATTTTGATGTAGCCTTTTCCTATGATATGACGGCATCTCTCTATCAGATCCTTTCATACATCATTACGCGGAATAAGGGAATATCCACAGAAAAAAAGCAGCGTTTACATGATATTAAGAAATACATTGACTGCTACTACAACGAACCTATACAGGTACAAACTATTGCCAGAGAATTTGCTATTCACCCGAATTATCTAACTTCGGCATTTAAAGAAGAATTCGGTATATCACCGAAGCAATATATTATTGATAAACGGATCTCTGCTGCCTGTAATTTTTTAGAAACTTCCGCTTATTCTATCAAAGATATATCTTATATGGTCGGTTACGAGAACCAACTGGAATTCAGTCAGCTATTCAAAAAAGCAGTAGGAAAATCTCCTACCGCTTACCGAAGTAAATATATTACCTAAAAAAGAAAAGATTTATCGCAAAGGGACTTCATACACCGTACCGCGCCGCATGCCGCTTCTTCCTCATACGGAGGAATCTCTATCCTTAATCCGAACATTTCTTCTGCCAACTTCTGCATCAGAGGATTTTTCCGCAATCCGTTCCCCGCCCCGGCCAGACGATGCGCTTTCCTTCCCGTCAGTTCGCACATCTCAATATAATACTGATGCAGTTCATCCAATATTCCTATGATCACCCCTGCCGTCAGCGCGCCCGGATGAAAATTCTCTGTACTGATTCCTGCAATCTCTCCTCTCTTACCTGGATCGCTGCGGGTTCCTGAAAAGGTTGTCCTAACCTTCCATGCCGCATCAACCCCGTACTGCTCTATAAAATCACTTGCCTGCTCATACATGATCTTATAATGATCCCCTCCTACCCTGCCGGACACTTCTCTGTAGAATTGCTCCAGCATCGCGTAAGCCCGTCCTCCGCAAAGAGACGATCCCGCCAATATATAACTGTCCTTCATACATGGGCGAAGTTCCAGGTTTCCATTACACGCGGTATAATTCTCCGAAGCAAACGTCACCTGGCTTCCGGTGCCGATATTGATCAAAACCGTATCATAGAGATCGTCAACAGATCCAAAAAAGCTTGCCTGATTATCCCCGATCGCTCCCATGACCGGAATCCCTTCGGCCGTCTCTCCGGTAATAAAATGTTCGGTCCGAATCTTCGGCAGAAAGGAAATGTCGGTCCCCGCTTCCTTCAGCGCATCGTACATAAATTCCTTCTTCTCTAAGTCGAAGCATCCCCAGCTTGCCGCCATATCCATGCCGATCACCGGCTCTGTACGTCCGCAGAGCTTCATTCCGACATAATCGCTGATCGTAGTCATCTTCTTTGCGTCTCTTGGAATTCTTCCCTTCTTCTGAAGATAATAATGCGTGGCCAGACCATATCCTGCTGACACCGCTCCCGCCGCTTCCTTCAATATCTGTACGCTGCTCCTTCTGCCGTCAAGAAGCTTGTCTCCGCTGCCGTCCTGCCAGGTATACAGCGGGCTGACCGCATTGCCTTCCTCATCTACATACAGCATTCCGTGCATCTGCCCGGTAAGGCCGATACCGGAAGGAATTCCATAGATACGGATCAATGCTTCTGTCTTTTCTTTGGTGATCTTATAGATCCTCTCTGGATCCTGTATCTTTTCTTCAGGCGTACCTCCGGTAAGAAAAGACCTATGCTCTGCCGTCTCGCGGGCAATCAGATTCCCGCTTTCTTTCTCTATAAGTACAATACTGACCGATGTTGTACCGATATCTATTCCCATGATATTCATAGACATTACCACCTTTTGTTAGTATTGTACCAAACCACTGGCGCGGCGGCTAGTAGATTTTTGCATTAATCTTGAAGTAATAGTGCTTGATATTCGTGTCAGCTGTGCGTCTGCGAACCGACAGTGCAGCGGGCTACATCTAGGTTTGAAGGCGTGCAGATGGCATGAATAGCAAGCGCTTATTACTCAAGAATTAGTGCAATGATGTACTAGTCCTAAGTACGTGAAATCACCATTTTTTCCTCGAAAAACAGTATTCAAACTTTTAAATATTGGGATTAGCTTTTCGAGATTAACTTTCAATAAGTTTCCGATTGATTTAGCTGAAATTTCAAGGTATAATAATTTTGAGGTCATATATCTTTTTGAATATGGCTTTTGCGTTTTCTATCGTATAAAAGGAGGTCTATGGCTTATGGATACAGAAATAAAAAATACGGTAACTGCTGTAAATCATGATGCCCAATACGATGAGAAAGCAAAGCGCCTGTTAGGAAATAAAATTATCCTGGCACATATCTTGGTAAAGACGATTGATGAGTTTAAAGGAATGAACCCGAAAGATGTGGTATCCAACATAGAGGGAAATCCATTAATCAGTGTAGTTCCGGTAGAGCCGGGACTGACCAATGTAAAAAGAAAAGAATCGGGACAACGCATTGTCGGAATGAATACGGAAAATGCAGAAATTAATGAAGGGCTTGTCCGATTTGATATTATCTTTTATGTTCGGCTGAAAGATGGCATTTCACAGGTTATTGTAAATATTGAAGCACAGAAAGATGAACCAGCAAGCTACCACATCCTAAACAGGGCAGTATTTTACGTGAGCCGCCTTGTTTCCTCACAGAAGGAGCGGGATTTTGTTAAGACAAACTATAATGATATAAAACGTGTATTTTCGATATGGATATGTATGAACATGGATGAGAACAGTTTAGCTTATGTACATCTGTCAAAAGAGAATCTAGTTGGTTCTTATTCATGGAAAGGTGGGCTTGACCTGTTAAATATTGTTTTGATTGGTATAGCAAATGAACTTCCGGTACATGATGAAACGTATGAACTACATCGCCTGCTAAGTACATTGCTTTCAATAGAATTGACCGCCACAGAAAAACTAGTGATTATAAAAAACGAATACAGTATTCCGGTAGATGATGATTTAAGAAAGGATGTAAGCGCTATGTGTAATCTTTCACAGGGAATCAGGGAAAAAGGCAGAGCAGAGGGAGAAGAAAGAATCATATTGAATATGTACAATAATAACTTTACGTTTGAACAGATTGCATTGGCAACAAGCAGAAGCGTGGAAGAAATCAAAGCTATTATCGAGAAAAGAGAGCCTGTATTGGCATAACTACAGTTACTTCATAACACAAGCAGTAAAGCAGTGAATTTGTTTTTTTTACTGATATACTAAAACGGTACATGAAAGAATACTAACGAGAGGAGGGATTGTCCTGAAGTTTGATTTTATGAATTATGACAGCAGATTTTCCCGGGTTCTTAGCAGACTTACCGAGCTGGTCTTATTAAATTTTGTATTTATCCTGACCTGTCTTCCGATTCTTACCATTGGGGCTTCTGTCACCGCCCTCTATTCCATCACTCTGAAAATGGCCCGCAACGAAGAAGGTTATATCATTCAGGGGTATTTTAAGGACTTTGCAAAGAATTTCAAACAAGCGACCGCTTTCTGGCTGATTGAACTGCTGCTGTACTTTCAGCTCCGTGTATTATACATTGCCGCCGCTGTAAACGGAGGAGCTATGTTTCAGATATATACGGTGATCACCTGGGGGCTCGGTATTTTATACAGTCTGTATTTCTTATTCGTGTTCCCGTTGACTGCTACGTTCCAGAATACATTCCTTAACATTGCCAAGAATGCATTTGCAATGATCATCGCGCACCTTCCCTGGGTGCTCGCGGCATATCTGATCGCCGCAGTTCCCCTGGCAGTCAGCTTCGGAATCAACACTAGGATCCTTAAGTTTGCCATGCTGTTCTGGATTCTCATCGGATTTGCACTGGTTACGTTCTTTAGCTCTTTCTGCCTGAACCGAGTTTTTAAACGTTATATGGACACTGATTCATAAGCCATGAATCACAATACATTTCACATTGAAGGAGGATATTTCCTATGATCAAACAAACATTTCAAAACCCGCTGCTCTCCGGCTTCTATCCAGATCCGTCGATCTGCAGAGTCGGAGAGGATTATTACATGGTAACCTCGTCTTTCGTATATTATCCGGGTCTCCCTGTATTCCACAGCCGTGATCTGATCCACTGGGAGCAGATCGGCCACGGGATCGAACGTCCCGATCAGTTCGATTACAAGAACTGCGAGACGTCGCTTGGATTATGGGCGCCCACCATACGGTATCACGAGGGAACCTTCTATATCATCAATACCTTCGTATCTGAGGGAAGAGAAGCAAGAAGGGACAACTACATCATCACAGCCAAGGATCCGGCCGGTCCCTGGAGCGATCCGGTCTTCGTAGAACATGCAGACGGCATTGATTCCAGTCTCTTCTTTGATGACGACGGTTCCATGTGGTATGCCGGCAATTATATCTGCCCGGAAGCGCTCTATGAAGGGCACCACGGCATCTATCTGTGTGAACTGGATCCCGGGACGTTCCAGTTTAAGGGGGAACGCCGTATTATATGGGACGGCAGCAAGTCCCGGAGCAAATGGATCGAGGCGCCGCACATTTACAAAAAGGACGGATACTATTATCTGATGGTCGCAGAAGGAGGCACCTTCATAAACCACAGCGTAATGATGGCAAGGTGTACTGCCATTGACGGGACTTATGAGATCTGTCCAAGGAATCCTATCGTCAGTCACCGTCATCTCCCGCCGCTTTCCGATATCTCCGTAACAGGCCATGCGGATATCGTGGAGACACAGAACGGCGAATGGTGGATGGTACTGCTCGCCGTGCGTCCGTACCAGAACGATTCTTCCATATCCACCACGGAAAACTGCGGACATTTCCACTATAATCTCGGACGCGAAACCTTCATGGCTCCTGTGATCTGGGATGAAGACGGCTGGCTCAGGCTTGCCAATGAGACTGGACTGATCAATCGGGAAGAACGCCTTCCAAATCTTCCGGCAGCCTACGTGCCGCTTGCCGACCCGAATGACGATTTCGAATCGGATACCCTGGCAATGATCTGGAATACCATCCATCCGCCGGTAACGCCTTTTTACTCACTCACAGAGCGCAGAGGATTCCTACGGCTTACGCTGTGTCCAGACAGAATCTCAGAGATCACGACCCCTGCCTTCGTCGGCCGCAGGCAGCAGCATAAGCTCTGTCAGGCCAAAACTGCCATGGAATTTACACCTGCCAGCCATATGGAAGAAGCCGGATTAGTCCTCATCCAGGACGACCGTTTTAACTACATATTTACCAAGGCTATAAAGAACGGGCAGACCATACTCCGTGTCGCAAAGACAGAAGCCGGGACATATTCCATCCTCAGAGAACTGCCTGTGGAACCTGCAGAACGCATCTATCTCTCAGCCCAGTGCAACGAGACTACCTACAGTTTCTATTACGGATATTCGGAACGAGAAATGATCTGCGCCATGGACGGGCTTGATGCTGCACTCTTAAGCTCCACTGTAAACGGCGGATTTACCGGAGCCTATATGGGAATGTACGCGACCTCCAACGGAAATGCAAGTGAGAATCACGCGGACTTTGACTGGTTCCATTATTTCTATTAGAAAGGCAATAAAGAAAAGCCCTCGGGAATCAGATGTTTTACCACATCTTTTCTCCCGAGGGTGAAAAAAATTATACCCCAAAAGTACGGTATAACCAAGCTTTGCTGTCAACTAGCATATGAAGGATTCTTACTATGTATATGGTGTCTGCATCAATTACATAATATATTTTATAATTACGATAGTAATCTTTGCGGACACCTAGCCCTGCAAGTGTTTCATCTTCATCCAGTTCATTTCGTTCAGGAAAGTTGTTTTCCAAGTCCTGTTCTGCCAGTTCAGTAATTTCAATTTGGTATTGTTTCATTTTGCGTATTTCTTCTCCAATCTGTCACATACCAAATGGAAATCTTTCGTCTTTCCTTTTTTGACTTGTTCTAACCCTGCTATCACAAGACTTCGTACTTCTTTCCTCTGCTCATTCAATGCTATCTGATAATCGGCTTTCACTGCAACTGCCATAGACACCGCCCTTTCATTTACACACTCTATGATGAGTCAAATATTTTTCTTGTATCTTTTATCATTATAGTACCTTAATATTACACACTTTTCAAGAACGATTCTGTTAAAAAGAAAAATGGTAACAATCTTTTCCTTTTACATTATCCACACATTTATCTCTGAAGGACGGAAGGCCAGAAGAGATAACTACATCACCATCACCAAGGATCCGGCGGATTTACCGGAGCCTATATAGGAATGTACGCGACCTCCAACGGAAATACAAGCGAGAATCACGCGGACTTTGACTGGTTCCATTATTTCTATTAGATAATCTCTATCTAAAGCATTACAGAAATACTGCCCAGTAGTTCCCAGGCAGCATCCCGCTCTTTCTTCTGCTCCGCGGTAAGCCCGGCATAAGTAGAGAGCATGGGATGCTGCCTTGCTGCATCGTCCCTCACCGGCCCATAACTCCAATTATAGAACGTATAGAACCGGAGCCAACGCAGATGGTCTATTCTCCGGTACATATCCTCCACGGCTTTATCTGCTTTCGTCTCACAGTATCTTCGATATGCTTTCTCGGCCATATCGGCTGTTAATTCCGTAATCGTTTCATCCTCCAGAAGGATGCGGATCTTCATCAGCAGATGGTCCGCAGCCGTTATCTTGGATTCCCTGTGAAAATCATCCAGATCCTCCCAACTAAGCGTGGGATAAGAAACCGATCTTCGGAAGATGTCATTGATCATAACGGCCGCTTTGTTCAGTGTAGTCCGCATGATCTGGTCCGGGGTATATATCTCCTCATTCGTTCCGAAATAAGACACTCCCGGCGCCTTCCGGTTACTGTGAAGATTAATAGATCCGTTCAGCTTATAGTATCTATTGAGCCGCCAGAAGATACTCCACCCCTCCGGCTCGTCATCCGTACAGATGATAATACGGTCCGCCCGCTTAAGCAGCCCATGATGTGTCTCCCAGGGTTCTTCGTGAAAGATCAGTGAATCCGTTGTCTGCGACTCTTCACCCAGGGAAAATGTCTCATGCAGATGGTTATGCATCGCAAGGAATTCTCTCGCATCTCCAAATATATGGTAAGCTACGTGCTGATCCACAGAAATGATATTGGTCAGGATCGCCCGTTCCAGAATACATCGTCCATAATTGCCGAATCCGATGATCACGATCATATTCTCATGACTGCACAGCGGCCTGGAACGCCAGTACTGCCTGGCGCAGCAGTCATAGCTGTGGAAGAAATTAATATTTCCCGACAGATGGTCCTGCCCGTTCGTTGTTCTCGCATAGACCTCCACCGGCAGCTTATGCAGATCGACGGCACGGCTGTTCACGCCGATATCATTTTCCTTCATAAGAAATATCTTACACCTTGTACCAACGTTCTTCTTACATGCAACAATTCGGGCAGGAGAGGCGCTGATAAACAGGCATGGATAATCCGGGAATTCCATCTGCTCGTCCCTCTTCTCTCCGAAAATGATCACGGAATCCGGATCCTCCTTGCAGATATTTTCAGCCAGAGTATTCGCTTCCGCACCGTAATCCGCAAAATAATACCAGTTCTTCCTGCGCTGAAAACCGAGCATCAAAAGCGGCAGACCTTCGCTTGTGACAAAGGATACGACTGCACCGAACAACGTTACCAACAGACCGGCAGACATTAAGAGAAAGACTACTCCCACCGCATGGCCCAAAGGCGTTACCGGAGTCAGGTCACCGTAACCCACCGTAGTCAACGTAACCAGCGAATACCAGAAAGCATCCGAAAGTGTTCGGATCGTTGCACTGCTGCTGTGATATTCGAAGGAATACAATAGCATCACCAGCCCGATATAGAGAAGCAGTAAGCCAAGAGTCATGTACAGATAGATTCTTTTCCTTCTTTTCATGGAAATCGGTCTCCTTTTTGGCATTTTCAATCATACGATATCTTCTATTGTACTTCATTTTACCCCAAAATGGAACTTTGAGAAAATATTCAGAAAACATTTACTTTAGGATATTATTTTGCTAAAATATATATCGTTATCAGTTATGACATGAGAGAAAAGGAGGAAGAAGATGTTAGAAAAACTCTTCAAATTGAAAGACAACAACACAGACGTCCGAACAGAGGTACTCGCAGGTATCACGACCTTCATGACGATGGCGTATATCCTGGCTGTGAATCCAAGCATCCTTGCAGTAGCAGGTATGGACCAGGGTGCAGTGTTCACGGCGACGGCGCTGGCATCATTAATCGGTACGCTTCTGATGGCATTTCTGGCGAATTACCCCTTCGCACTTGCACCGGGCATGGGCCTGAATGCATACTTCGCATACACGGTGGTTCTCGGCATGGGATACGAGTGGCAGGTTGCGCTCACGGCTGTATTCGTGGAAGGTATCATATTCATCATCCTGTCCCTGACGAATGTACGTGAGGCGATCTTCAACGCGATCCCGCTGAATCTTAAGGCAGCGGTCAGCGTTGGTATCGGTCTGTTTATCGCATTTATCGGACTGCAGAATGCGAATATCGTAATCGGCGGCGCAACCCTGGTAGAATTGTTCTCCATAGACGGATACAATCTTGCAAACGGTGTTGAGGCAGGCTTCAACGATGTAGGGATTACCGTTCTGCTTGCGGTCATCGGCGTAGTCATCACTGGAATTCTGGTCATTAAGAATATCAAAGGCAATATCTTATGGGGAATTCTGATCACATGGATCCTTGGAATCATCTGCCAGTTTGCAGGCTTGTACGTTCCGAATCCAGAGCTTGGATTCTACGGCCTTCTGCCGGATTTCAGCAATGGTTTGTCGGTGCCCAGTATCATGCCGGTCCTTGGCAAGCTCCAGTTCGGCGGAATCTTTTCCCTGAACTTTATCGTGGTGATCTTCGCGTTCTTATTTGTTGATATGTTCGATACCATCGGCACGTTGATCGGTGTGGCGTCAAAGGCTGATATGCTGGATAAGGAAGGGAAGCTCCCAAGGATCAGGGGCGCTCTTCTGGCAGACGCGGTTGCTACAACTGCAGGCGCGGTGCTTGGGACAACGACGACGACTACCTTCGTAGAGAGCGCTTCCGGTGTAACGGAAGGCGGCAAGACAGGCCTTACGTCTGTAACAACGGCTATCCTCTTCGGACTTGCCCTGTTCCTCTCTCCGATCTTCCTTGCGATCCCGTCATTTGCGACGGCGCCGGCGTTGATCGTAGTAGGCTTCTATATGCTGACCAATGTGGTCAATATTGACTTCAGCGATATATCAGAGGCTCTTCCATGCTATATCTGTATCGCGGCAATGCCGTTCTTCTACAGCATATCCGAAGGTATATCTATGGGCGTGATCTCTTATGTCGCTCTGAATCTCCTCACCGGAAAAGTTAAGGAGAAAAAGATCAGCATATTAATGTATGTACTGGCGGTACTATTTATTTTAAAATATATATTCCTGTAGCAGAAAGGTGAAGTATAGGATGAGACCGACTAAAATAATTAAAAAAATAGAAAAAATTTTACAATGCAATTATACTGTTTTCAAAAAAGGTTCTGACCCTGAACTACTGTATGAAGCATACCGGGCTTCCTTCGAAACCGGCCAGAAAAATGGATTCTTCCCGGCAATCCTTATGCTTGACCTGTATACGGCCGGAAAGTTCGAATACATGGAGGAAAAAGGTTTCGACAAGGATTCCGTTATAGCCGGCTGCAGGGACAATGGCAAAGAGATTCTGGAAGAACGCTTCGATACTTTCTTTGAAGATTACGAATATGAAAGTATGGAAGACTTCATTGGAGATGAGACGGAAGGAGAGGTCGTTGATCGTTTTGTCGCCTATGTAGATATGCGCAGCAGCAAACTGGAAACGGACACAGTGCTTCTGGAGATCCCTGTCAGGAATCCGTGGGAACTCGTTGGCTTCCTGTCTGCAGGCGGATGGAATGATTGTCCCCGCACAGAAGATATGATCGCCATCTGCAAATATTGGTACGAGAAGTATAAGGCGGTTCCGGCCGTATTTACCCAGGATATAATAGAATTTTATGCGCCTTTAAAACTGAATGGGCAGGACAGCCTCGAAGCGGCGAAGGAACACTACGCTTTCTGTCCTGACAGGGTCAACCAGGGGACAGAGACCTATACTCTGTCGGAACTGGCGGCAGGGCTTGAAGAGTCGGATGTGTGGTATTTCTGGTGGGATTAGAATCTAGCAAGCAATATAGCAATAAGCATTTTTGAATGCATTTATTGAAAATGAAGGTGAAAATATTATGATTCTCTATCATGCAAGCAAAGAAATCGTTGAATTTCCAGAAATACGCAAAACAAAGTATGCAAAGGATTTTTCTTGGGGATTTTATTGTACAAGTAATTTTGAGCAGGCAGTACGTTGGGCAAATAGACGAGACGGGAATCCAACTATCAACTATTACTCATATGAGCCCATCGGGAAATTATCAATTTTAAAATTTGACGAGATGACAGATGAATGGTTAGACTTTATCGCAAGATGCAGAAGCGGTGAGACACATCATTATGATATTGTAGAAGGTCCAATGGCCGATGATACGATATGGAATTATATAAATGATTTCCTGACAGGAAGGATAAGCAGAAAACAGTTCTGGGTATTGGCAGAATTCAGATATCCAACACATCAGATAAGCTTTCACACACTGTCGGCGCTGGATTGTTTGACCTTTAAAAGGAGCGAGATTGTTTATGACCCAAAAAGAAAGAAATGATTTTTTTTATGTATGTTCATTAATCGAACATATTGCACGCCAGACAAAAAATAAGCGGGGAGTTATTGCAAAAGCATTAGGAAAAGAAGGAATTGAAAAGCAATTATATGATGCAGAAGTGAATCATTGTCTGTCTTTTGAACAAGTAAGCGACGAAATAATCGAACAATATGGAATACCTGACGGAGAATTTGATACCATTACAGACTGTAAATATACCATTCCAAGTTTTATGGATATTGGAAAATTATATAGTATTATGATTGAAGATTGTGCTAAACCAGGCAAAGAGGTAGAGGAATTAATAAAAATTTTTTCATCTTTTATCAGCGACAAAATATCAGATTTTCATACGGATGTTTATTATCAAAATCCCAGTTATCTGGAGTGTTCCTACGAAGCAGGATATTTGTTGGATTAGAATATAATAAGGCAGGTACTTTCCTGCCAGGCTGCTGGAACTCTTGTTCCTGCAGCCTGACGGAAAGTACCTGCCTTCTCCCTCTGCATCCGCAATCTACCTCTGTTAAAACGCCTCTTCTATCTGCCCGATCAACGCCTCTACCTCTTCCTTCTTAACCAGGAACCGTTCTTCTCCGTCAATCTCCACAGAATCAAATTCATCATCATAAGAATAATAAGACACCTGCACCTTAGGCGCATCTTCCATGTTCCTGTCAAAGACCACCGTAAGCTTGGGCTCCTCCTTCTCACCGTCTCTCTCCCCGTCAATCTCAGAATCCAGTATGATCCCGGATATTGCCTGGTACAGAGCGGTAAATTCATTCTTGTCAACCTCTTTCCTGCCAAATTTGTAGGAATCCGCCGCCGCATCCACCTGAATCTCATACTGACGATCCTCTGCCGTTATCACAACGCCCTTTAACGTATCGGCAGAGATCAGAACCGGGATCTTCAGGATGTAATCGAAGGGTTCACGGCCAAAGACCATCCTAAGAGTTTCCTCCGGCAGGACATAGACCTGATCTTCACTGCCCGCAACAGCCGCATACCGTCCGCCGCTGCCGTCTTCGTTACCTAAGATCACCTCTGCCGCCGTATCTGCATCCTCAGTACTCTGCGCCTTTGAATCATCTGCCGTGTCCACATATTCCACCGTATAACCCATATCCGACTCCGCAATCCCCGTATCGGTTCCTTCCTCAACCTTGACAGGCGTATCAAAAGCGAGACCGCACAGCTCGCCAAACAGTTCGAACATGACCTCTGTATTCATAGTAGCATTCTCATCGTACGGATTCAGGACTTCCCAATAGTCAAAATTCATCTTATACTCGGCCGGCTCTCTTGATATATGAAGGAACTCCTCCCCGTCCTTCTTAAGAGAAACACTTCGGATCCCATTGGGAATAAACTGCGGCTTCTCTGCCTGCTTCAGCTGCTTCGGTTCTGAATCTTTGCCCTGCTGTTCTTCCTGCCCTGCGGCATCTTCCCTGACTTCTCCCAAGGCCTGCTCCTGATTCCCGCCGTCTTCATTCTTCCCGGAGCATCCGGCTGTAAAAAGAAGTATCATGCACATCGCCGATACAACAATTCTTCTTCCTGTCTGTCTTACCATCCGTCTTTTTCCTTTCCTAACTTCTCATTAACGAAGCGTCACCGGGATCTCCACTGTCTCTTTCCCTGTAAGCCTGCGGCTTCTCTCATCCGGCTGCGAGAAGCCTACGAACAGTTTGAAGTTCTTACTGTCAATGTGACGCTCTCCTTCTTCATCCACCACGCTCATGGCCCGGTTCGGCACCGTCATCTCCACCGTCTTCTCCTCCCCTGCCTTCAGGGAAATACGTTTGAACGCGCACAGATTATGATTCGGCACGGCAAGCTTAGAATCCAGATCTTTGATATAGATCTGTACCACCTCATCCGTATCCGTATCTCCCTCATTCTTAAGAAATACTTCTACCCGGATATCCGACTCCTTCGTCACCTCGCCTGATACCTTCGCTTCCTTCACCTCAGCATCCCCGTAAGTAAGACCATAACCAAAGGGATACAGCGCCTCCTGCTCCATATAACGGTAAGTACGGTTCTTCATGGAATAATCCGTGAATTCCGGCAGGTCTTCAAGACCTTTATAGAATGTGATCGGCAGCTTGCCTGACGGCGATACATTTCCAAAGAGGATATCTGCTATCGCTCTTCCGCCTCTTGCCCCCGGATACCATGCCATCAGAACCGCATTGCAATGTTCCTCGGCGTAGTTCAGATCGATCGCGCTTCCCGCCATGAGGACAACGATGGTCGGCTTCCCTACCGCCGTTACCTTCTCGATCAGCTCTTCCTGTACCTTGGGCAGATGCAGATCCTTCTTATCGCCGGATGCATCGCTGTTTCCGTCGTCTC
>OFGA01001303.1_pt1 | contig 17543 bp, 17 predicted proteins | sample 1521471 | NCBI WGS metagenome assembly OFGA01 (sample SAMEA3504086, study PRJEB24116) | mouse gut metagenome | biome: mouse gut; feature: mouse-associated habitat; material: faeces | place: Denmark | collected 2011
TCCATCGCCTGTTGTGACCTTGAACCGCGCGCCCGCCAGCGGCTTATTCGTTGCCGCGTCTATCTTCGTAATCAGGATAGAGCCGTAAGGGTAGTTCGCGAATACGACCTCGACAATGGAAGTCCCGTCCGCCTTTAACCACGCCTGCTGCTGTGAATTTTCACTTAACAGGTAGTGGGTTGGAGGGTTCACTTCCTCGATGATATACGCGCCTGCTTCAAGCCCCGTAATCACAATAATGCCGGACTTGTCGGTGGTATATCTGCCGATGATGGTGCCGGAATTGCCGGAAATATCCTCGCTGACCTTCCGCACTTCGAACGCCGCGCCTGCCAGCAGTTCGGACGTGTTCGCATCTGTCTTTTTGATAACAATGCTGTTCAGCGGATAGTTCGGCACTTCCTCCCCGATGCCGTAATCGCCGCCGTAGGTGACTTTGATGCCGTTTCCTGCGGGCTGCATGGCTGTCCCACTTCCGGCAACGGCAGAGTTATTTGGCTTTTGCGATGTATCAAGTGTACCTTGATTGATATTATTATCTCCATCGGGTACATTCGTGCTGGATTCCGCATCTTGGATATCTGCCAGATACGCGTTTTCCCCCGGCGCAAGGTATTTCCTTGTGACGGGGTCTTTCGGCAGGCTCATGCCCTGTGCCGCCCGGATTTCCGTAACCACATACCAGCCGGGGTCAACATCTTTCAAGATAATCTGCCCGTTTTTATCCGTTTTGAATGTCCCCAGCGTGACTATGCCGCCGTTTTCGGTTTCCCTTTGGATTTTGAAAACCGTATTCGGCACGGGCTTCTCTGTCAGCACGTTTGTTTTCGTGATGACGAGAGTCGGCTTCTTCGTATTCTCATAAATGAGCGTTTTCGTTTTGCCTGCTTCAAGCTCAATTTCCTTGTGCTGTGTGTCGAGGATATAGCCTGTCGGTGCGGTGATTTCCTCGACGGTATAGATGCCCTCGGTCAGATTTTTAATCACAATCTTTCCGGTTTCATCCGTCAGGTATTCGCTGACAGTGTTATCCTCCGTATGGATCACCTTAAATTTCGCGCCGGAAAGCGGTTCTTTCGTTTGGCTGTCTATTTTCTGGATTTCCAGCACAGGGTTTTTCGTATCTGAAAATACGAGAGTCTTTGTTTTTCCCCATTCCAGCGCGATGTCCTTGTGGTTTTCGGGGTCGATACGGTAGCCCTCCGGAGCCTCGATTTCCTCCACGGTATATACGGCTTCGTCCAAGTCATGGATAAGGATTACGCCCGTTTCATCGGTGACATACTCGCTGACGGTCTTATCCTCTGTTTTCATTACCTTAAATTTCGCACCCTCCAGCATTTCGCCCGTCTGCGCGTCGATCTTCATGATTTGCAGGGAGGGGCGGAGTCTGTTGTCGAATTTGATTTCAACACACTTATTCGGCTCAAGATATACGTCCTTGCTCTCGGTCGCAATCAGGTAGCCTTTCGGCGGGGCAAGCTCCATAATCGTGTACCAGCCGGGATCAAGTCCTTCCAGCCTGATTTGCCCGGCCTTGTCCGTCATGCCCTCATGCACAATGGCGCCGCCTTTTTTCGCCACGGAAAACTCCGCGTTTTCCAGCGGCAGGCCGGTATCCTCATCATACTTTTTGATTAACAATCCGGGCTTCGCCCTGTTGGGAATACTGATTGTGGCTTTTTTCCCCGGCTCTAGCTTAATGCTGTGCGGAGTCTTGTCCAGAATGTAACCGTCCGGCGCGGCAATCTCAGTGATTGTGTAAGTTCCGCTTTTCAATCCAGTCAATACGGCTTTGCCCGACGCATTTGTATACACATCGAAGGAATCATGTCCGCCATCGTAAGCCACGCGCAAAGTCGCGCCAGGAAGGGCTTCGCCCGTATCTTGGTCAACCTTCGTGACTTCCATCTCTGCCATTTGCTCATTGGCAAACGTGATCACGATGGGCTTTGCGTCTGTGATTTCAATATCCTTATGGTTATTTTCGTCCAGGACATAGCCCTCCGGCGGCACTTCCTCGGTTACGGAAACCGTGCCGGACACATTCTCAATCGTAATCTGACCGCTGCTGTCTGTGACGTAATGCCCAATCGTTGTAGCGTCCACCTCGACCTTGAACACCGCCCCGGCAAGCCCTTTCTGCGTGCCTTTGTCAACCTTCAAAATCTGCAAATCCGTACTGGGTGTGCTGGGTGTGCCGGGATCTGTCGGTGTGCCCGGTGTATCCGGCGTATCTGGCAAGTCGGGTACTGTCCCATCTGCGCTGTATGGCAGTTCGGCCCATGAATCCCCGTTGTAAGAGGGGAGGGGGGCAACATAGTAATCCTGTTTGCTTGCACTGTGGGCAATGCCAAACATGACCGCCTTATTCTCCAGTTTGCCTTTTACCAGTACACGGAAGGTACCGTTGCTCTTCACCGAATCCTTGGGAATCAAAATCTTGAAACTTTTTTCTGATCCGTCAAAGCTGTCCTTTTCATTGTTATTTGTGTCTGCCACTTTGGAACCGGCAGGAACATTCCCGTCAATGACAACACGATAACTCCGAATATCCGCATTAGAACCTAAAGTGTATTCCTGCGAAAGATAGTTGTTATCAATGTTGTCCTCTGTAATCTCTGCTGCTTTTGGTGTCATCGACAGCCATGTTTTATAAACGTGCTGGTTCGCGCGTCCTTTGGCAACAAGGTCTTTCATAGCCTTCTCCACATGGGCATTCTGGCTGCCGTTAGCCTTCCAATCGTTAAGATTACTATAATTGTTATGAACAACAGCCCAGACTGCCATTTTCGTTATATAGTAAGCCTCGTATTCTGTATTCACGCCCAGTTCCTGCGGTGTTTTATAGGGGTAGCCATTCGTTATAACGCCCCAGACCGCAGGGTCGCTATCCAGCTTGTCAACGTCTACATCGTAATTTTTCCCAGAGAAATTTTCCACGCCCCCACGGTTCGGGTTGCCGCAGTAGGCCGGGTATTCCTTCCCGTCCTCCGCTCGGTAGACAATAATCGTTGCCGCAAAGTTATGCGGGTCAACCGCACCTTTCCATGTCAGAAGCTGTGCGCCCTGGCTGCCTTTGGCATACAGGTTGACTTTATTCAGGGCAGTATCTAAAGATGTCCCTGCAAACGCCTGCACGCCTGTTGACAGCAGCATAACTGCTGCCAAAAACGTTGATGTTATTTTTTTCCATATTGACATTTTGTCATCTCCTTCCAAAATAAAAAGGCTTTGTTTTTATCACAAAGCCCTTTCGATTGATTTCATTATTTTTTAGCTTTAATGTAACCCGCCAGCTTTAATTGATTTGATTCCTTAAAAGTATCAAAATCCTCCTTTACTACTGCACCGTCATATCCAGATGTATACTCATTTTTTACTTTATCATATTTACCATTTGCATCGGTATAATAAATATTCTGCGGTTTCCCATTATTGTCCCGTTCTACATATTCAATAAAGCATACATGTCCTGGAAGATCGGTATTTTTCTTTGGCACATACACAGCAATCGCCTGTTCAGGCACATTGGTGGTGTCGGTATCAATTTGTAAATATTCGTAATGCTGTGCAGTATTGAGCCACTCCTTCGCGTTCCCCAGCAACGGCAGGCGAATGCCTGTTACTTCATAGAATCTTCCGTTTGCATACCAAGTGCATTGTCCCACAGCACACCAATGATAAGGCTCTGTAAACTTCATTTCCCCGTTTTCATCTTCCTGCTGGATATTTGCCAGCACTGTCCCGACCTCCGGCGCTTCTGTCAGCGGCGGGATCGGCTGGAACAGCGTTTCTTCTTCCGGCTGTGCCGTAATGCCTGCGTTCTGTCCCGCCTGTGGCAATACCGGAATATTTGTGGTTTGTTCCATCTGCGCCTGCTCTGCCTTCCGCCAGTAGTTCGGGCTGTCCGGGTTCATGTAATCCGGCGTTTTTGCCGGGTCAAAGATCAGTGTGATCACTTTATTTCCGTTTTCATCGTAGGAAACTACTGTTTCTGTGTCCCCGATGAAGATATGCTGCGCAAACGCCGGGACTGCCATCATCATACTCATTACCAGTGCCATCGGAATAAAAAACCTCTTTTTCATGGAACCGCCTCCCTTTTTCATGCTCTATCTTATTGGCTCACTTTTCATGCAGCCATTGCTGCCTGGGTTCATTTACTTTTTCTCCATTGCCTGTACTGCCCATCTCTGCCCGGAAACATTCTCCACACATGTAATCAATGTTATGATATTACAGTCACTCCAGTTCAGTAAAGAATAATCCGTATCAGAAATCTTTTCGATGGAATAAACTTCATAAACACGCTTGCCGTACTTCGTCGTATAGATAACCTCATCGCCGCTTTTCAGCTTCCAGATGCCGTTCAGATAGTCTGACGAGCCTCTGTTGTGTCCAGCGATCCCGACATTTCCGTCCCATGCGCTCGTAAACGCGAAATGCCCGACGCCTTTTTTCATGCTCTCATTCGTTTCACCCTCATAAACGGTGACTTTCAAACCAAGCTCCGGGATTTTGATTGTCCCGATACTGCCGTCGTCATAATATTTTGCCTCTGTGTTCTGTTCGCTTGTGCTGCTGCCCTGCATCAGTGACGTCGAGGGGAGCGTCCCTCCTGTGCTGCCCGTACTGCCTGTTCCGCCCGCAGAAGCCGCATCCATGATGCCGTTATAGTCAATGCTCGTGTTCGTCACATTGGATGCGTATGCAAGCGTTTCGTTGTCATGATAGAGGCTGCTCCGCTCGGTCGGGATATTCCCGCTGAATACGCCATAGGCAGGCGGCAGGTACGCCGCGTCCTTGTTCCGCCGGATATTCTCCAGCTGCGGGTTCCTTGCGGGCTCGTTCGTTGGCGTTGGCGTGCCGAAGTCGTCCTTTGTTTCCATGCCGCTTGCAAACTGGTAGTTGAATGAAAACCTGTCCCAGTTATCCGTGCTGTAATCGTTGATGTTTACAGTGTCCTCCCTGCCGTAACCTAAGCCCTGCCCGTTTCCGGCAAAAGCCACAGTGCCGCTGCTCAGGCTCAGCAGAAATACCATTGCCATTGCAAATGCTTTTTTCATAAGCTGTTTTCCTCCTTCCTTCTTCAATTTTTACCTGTGTCCATGCCTTCCTTTCCATATGTTTTGTAAGGGCACCACCTCCTTCCATACAGCCGCTTTTGATTCCGGCCTATTGATATACTCTTTGAAATTTCCGTTTTTTCCGGCTAGTTTAATATAGAAATTTTCCGAATTTTCCAGATTTCTTTTGTACAAATTTCGTAACCAGCATTGCTTTTTTCCATAACAATGTGATCCAGCTTTCAGCATCCAGATGAGCAATCCGGTATGCCGCCATAGCAGAGGGTTCCTTTGTCAGGCGTTTTGCTTCCGCGCTTCATCCTGCCCCTTGCTCCAATGCTCCAGCAGCTCCAATATGACCTGCTCCATCTGCTTTGATGTGTACTCCCTCGGGAAGTATTTTTTTATCTTACTGCCGCCAAGCGTCAGCTTTATGTCGGCGGCTTTGTCCTCGTTCATGATTTCAGCAATGACTTCTTTCGTCAGCCGGTTTTCCGCACTGGCTTTTTTCAGCCTTTGCGCCTGGCTGAGGGAGGGGACGCACTCGCCATACTCCATGACTTCCATTAACTGCTGTTGCTCCTCCTTTTTCAGATAGGACACCTCAACTCCGGCATTGAAGGAAATTTCTTTTTCGTCAACCATCTCCAGAATGTCAGGGATCAGTTCCGTTAGACGGATGAAGCGCGCAATTTGATTTCGGCTTTCTCCAACCTGCTCAGCTAGAATTTCTCTTGATTCTTTGCCTCCTAACTTCCGCCCAAGTTGGGCGGAAGTTAAATCCGTTCTTTTTCCTTGTCGTTTCATCGCGTCCAGCTTCATTTTATAAGCAAACGCCTTTTCTGACGGCAATATCGTTTCCCTTTGCAGATTGCTGTCAACCATGATGATGATGGCTTCATCGTCCGTCATTTCCCTGATGATTGCCGGCATTTCTGCAATGCCCGCCGCTGTGCAGGCATACCGCCGCCGATGCCCTGCTACGATTTCATACCGCCCGTTTTCCTTTGGCCTGACGATGGCAGGGACAAGCACTCCGTTTTCCCGTATGCTTTCTATGGTATCCCGCATTTTTTCATCATTGCAGACCTGAAACGGGTGGTTGGGGAAATCATCCATCTTTTCCACTGCTATCAACTGTACCCGTTCCTGTCCTTCTTCTTCGCGTGTTTCATCACTTCTGAAAATATCTTCAAAGGAGGCCAGTTTCATATTTTTACCATTAGGCTTCATTTTCTATGACCTCCTTTGTGAAATTTTCATAAGCTGCCGCGATTTTCCCCTTTGGTTCAAAAGAAAAAATGCTTTTGCCGCATGCGCTCATTTCCGCACCCTTGATGGAGAAGGGGATTTCTGACCGGAAGATATGGATCCCCCCGCCATAGGTTTCCCGCAGCAGCCCCCCGATTTCTTTGGAAAAGTTTGTCCTGTCCTGCGTCATGGTCAGCAGTATCCCCTCAATTCGCAGTTTCGGGTTCAACTGGCGCTGCACCTTTTTTATTGTTTTCAAAAGATGCTCCAAGCCCTTCGCGGAAAGGTAATGCGACTGTACGGGGATGATAACGCTGTCTGCCGCCGTCAGCGCGTTCAGCGTCAGCATACCAAGGGAGGGCATACAATCCACTAATATGTAATCGTAACCGCCACTAATCTCCTTCAGGTAGGTTTTCAGCACCGTTTCCCGGCTCATGGTATTTACAAGGTTGACTTCCGTTGCAGAAAGCTCGATGTTGGAAGGGAGCAAGTCCACGCCTTCCTCACAATGCAAGATACCCTCCGCCCACGTTAATGGCTTGTCCAGCATGACCTTTTCCAGATTTGTGGCAAGCGTGGCGGATAACTCGTCCGGCTGCCGGATCCCCAGCATCGTTGTCAGGTTCCCCTGCGAATCTGCGTCAATCAGCAATACCTTCTTTCCAGACTTCGCAAGCCCCACGCCTAGGTTTATGGCAGTGGTTGATTTTCCGACGCCGCCTTTTTGGTTTGCTAAAGCTATGATTTTCATGCTACCCACTCCTTGTTTTTTTGTATTTTATAATGGTAAATCTGCCTGCCGTGTCCAATTTTACTGACCCGATGAAATTTCGCTTTTGCGATACGGTACATGTGTCCCGTGACCATTATCGTCATAGGGGCGGCGTTTTCCATTAACCAAATCCCGAAAAGCAACAATTCTGTTTTCCGGCAATATAAAATCCTCCGTAGGAGAAATTCCGGTATCAAGTATGGCGATGGAGATTCCCCGTCCGGCATAGACCCGCCCCGCTGGGGCTTCGCCGGAGAGCGGATTTGTATTCAAAGGCATGGCAAGCATCTCCCTTCTTTCTTTATTAAAATATGTGGGAGAGGGATTTTTGGGAAGGTTTTTAGGGGAATGGTTCCTGCTGGAACGAAATTTTTCCGAAGCAGGAAAAAAACCTTTGCTTTGCAAAATATCTGTCGATATAAAAAAAGGAAGGCAGATGCTTTCTATGGGAAAATCAGAAGTTGAGGAAGGTGATACGCATGATTACTTCGATTGCGGCGATGAGTATGAATATGCACGCGGCAAAACTACAGCAGAGTGTGGAAATTGCTATGCTCAAGGATACTATGGAGCAGCAGGAGGTCGCGATGAATCAGCTTATGCAGATGGTTTCCAATGCGACGCTTGGCGGCAATATTGATACTTACGCGTGATTTTCCGGAAGGAAAAGAAGGGCAGGAATAATGTTCCTGTCCTTTTTTCATGTGGAAACGGAAAGAGGTCTGTTTTGGGATGATGGAGCATATCTTTTTGTAGGAAGGTAAAAGGGGTGGTGCAGAATGGAGGAAAAAGCAGGCAGCGATGCAAATAAACTGCTTTCTGAAATGATGGGGGAACAGGGGCAGGATGCGCTGCGTATGCTGGAACGGCTGGAGCGGCTCAGGCGGCTGATGGGGAGCCAGACGGAGCGGCAGGAAAAGACAGGGACGACGGCTGCGTCTGCCACGCTTCCGGAAAAAAGAGAGGCCCGTCCGCCGTTTGGGGGAAGTGTCAGCGAAAATATGATTACGGCAGCAATCCCTTTTCTGGACCAGGAATATCAAAGGGATTTATACATAATTGTCCGGCTGATGGAAATGCGGCGGGTATTTTCCGGCGGAATGCTGGAGGCACGGGGCAGGCAGGAAGAGCCTTCCTCCCTGCGCAGGCGGAAAATGCTGCGGGCAGTGCGCCCCTACCTTCCGGCGGAGGACAGGAAGCAGCTGGATATGCTGATTAAGGTGATAGATATGAAAGAGATTTTGGAACGGGAGGGCGGAAAATGACAGCGACACCTTGGGATACGCCGCAGGTGCGGGCTCTTGGAGAGGAACGTCTGCGGCTTCTGCGGGAAGCCGCAGAAAAAAGCAAGGATAAAACAGGCATGGAGCGGCTGGATGTTTTTCTGGAATATGGAGAAAAACTGGCGGCTGGCGGCACACTTCCGCCTGAGGAGCAGAAAGCGCTGCTTGCGGCTGCCGCAGCAGGAATGCCGGAAAAAGAACAGGCACATATGGCACAGATCATGGCAATGCTGGGACTGTGACCGTGCAGAAAAGCCCCTGATGATAAGTCTGGGGCTTTTCCATGTTATAAGCAGACTGCGTAGCAACGCTTGACAAAGGTAAACACACCATTGAATAAGGCGCAGGAGGTAAGAAATCAGATTTTTCACTCAAACGACACACAGTCAGCGGTGGTATGGATCTGGGAGAGAAGGCAGTGTGAAACTTTTTCTGTAAATATGTAATTGAAGAGGTTCTTCTATGGTAAAATCTAAATCATAGGAGGACCTTTTATTATGGCAAAACAGAAGAAACCCATACATCGGGTACAAATGACAGAAGGAAAACGCAACATTATCCATCAGCTTCTGGAAGAATACGATATTCAGACAGCCGAAGATATCCAGGACGCTCTGAAAGATCTTCTGGGTGGAACAATCAAAGAAATGATGGAAGCAGAAATGGATGACCATCTTGGATATGAAAAGTCTGAGAGATCCGATAATGATGACTATCGGAATGGTTACAAACGCAAACGTGTAAACAGCAGCTATGGGACTATGGAAATCGAGGTGCCTCAGGATCGGAAATCCACATTCCAGCCTCAGGTCGTAAAAAAACGTCAGAAAGACATTTCGGATATCGATCAGAAAATCATTTCCATGTATGCCAAAGGGATGACCACTAGACAGATTTCTGAAACGATTGAAGATATTTACGGTTTTGAAACTTCGGAAGGATTTATTTCTGATGTGACTGATAAGATTCTTCCTCAGATTGAAGACTGGCAGAACCGACCATTAGATGAGGTATATCCGATTCTTTTTATAGATGCCATACACTATTCTGTTCGGGATAACGGGGTAATCCGAAAACTGGCGGCCTATGTGATTCTGGGAATCAATACAGAAGGCAAGAAAGAAGTTCTTAGCATTCAGGTGGGCGATAACGAAAGCTCTAAATACTGGCTAGCTGTTCTGAATGAGCTGAAAAACCGGGGCGTAAAAGACATCCTGATTCTTTGTGCCGATGGTCTTACTGGAATGAAAGAAGCCATTGCCGCAGCCTTTCCAAAGACAGAATATTAACGCTGCATCGTCCATCAGGTAAGAAACACTCTGAAGTATGTTCCCGATAAGGACAGGAAAGCCTTCGCAACCGATCTGAAGACCATCTATCAGGCACCAGATGAAAAGAAAGCTCTGGCAGCACTTGAGAGGGTAACTGAAAAATGGACTCCCAAATATCCGAATTCCATGAAACGCTGGAAAGATAACTGGGATGCGATTTCTCCGATTTTCAAATTTTCATCAGACGTCCGTAAGGTCATATACACGACCAATGCCATAGAATCCTTGAATTCCACCTATCGGAGATTAAATAAGCAAAGGAGTGTATTTCCAAGTGATACAGCTCTGCTGAAAGCCCTGTATCTGGCTACATTTGAAGCTACGAAAAGATGGACTACCACCATCCGGAACTGGGGCCAGGTCTACGGCGAACTGAGCATTATGTATGAGGGACGGCTTTCGGAATAAAAAAACAGCTTGGTTAAAACAGGCGGAAAAGCCGCCTGTTATTGACATGCCATCCTTTGGATGGTATATATAAAACAAAGGTGGAATGCCCAATTTTTCAGCATTCCACCAAATCTTATCATAGAAGAATCCTATTTACAGACTTTTCTTCATACCCTCATGCCTCCGGAAAAAGCGGTTTGCCATAAGAGAACAAATTTTCTTATGACAATGCCCGAAATAATCCGGAGGCAAAGCTGTTTTTACAGCAGATTCTTTTCGATGATAGCGGCGGCGTCCTGCATACAGCCGGGGCAGCTCCGCAACATAACACCTGTATCCAGCCCCTTCAGCTCGCGGCAGTTGATGGATTTATTTTTATCCAAAAACTCCTGTGTCATGGGCGCAAGCGTATCGTAGCAGGCAAGCTTGCTGTTCGGCGCGTCCAGATTCCCGTCGGAAACCTTCAGGCCGACCAGATATGCCATTGCCGAAACCGCCCCGCAGGGACCCATCATGCCCATGCCGCGCCCGAAGCATTCAGTTGCGCGGAACGCATCTTTTTCATCTACATTATAAAGGTCAGCATATGCGCATGCAACGGACTGCGCACAGTTATAGCCCTTCTTAAAATTTTCCATTACCTTGTCGTATCTGTTTGTCATGTGAAAGACCTCCTTTGTCTTTTCGGTGGAAAAACGTTTCTGTCGGCAAAAAAAGGGAAAGCCGTTTTTTGCAGGCTTTCCCCGATGTGTCAGTTTATTAGAGGCTATTTACCAGCTTTGTCAGGGAAGATTTCTTTCTTGCAACTGTATTTCTGTGATAAATCCCTTTGGTATAAGCTCTGTCGATTGTGGATACCGCGCTCTTGAGTGCAACAGAAGCTGCGTCCTTATCCCCTGCGTTTACTGCAACGATTACTTTCTTCATCGCTGTTTTCACCTGGGATTTAATCATCTTATTTCTCAGTGTTTTCTTGTTGATAACTTTGATTCTTTTCTTTGCAGATTTAATATTAGCCAATGTTTTTTCCTCCTAAATACTCGTTTTGTGGTTTTCCGATATTGGGGAATATCGCTTTTTCAATTACCATTAACCACCTTTGAGGGCATTTCCCTCCGACACGGTCAGGCTCGCAAAAAGCCTTATGGTTAATTCAACATATAATATTTTACCCGATGAACAGAAATAAGTCAATGAATATATTTCAAAACCTGCGGAAAAAATAAGGGAAACAGCAGGAGGGCGTTGAGAATATGGAACAAAAGAGAGAAGCAGAGCAGCAGCCCGCATTTTCTGTGCGGACGGACCTTGCCATAGAGGCACGCGAAATGGCGGCGGAAAGCCAGCCCAAACAGGGAAACGAGCTGGACGGCGTTGAGGTGGAAACGCGGGAGGAAGAGGATTACAGCCTGACCCATGTGCGTATCCTTTCCGAGGCGGGCAGCCAGCTGATGGGAAAGCCTATTGGCAACTACATTACTATCGAATCCGAAAAGCTGAAGGAAAACGATATAGAATGCCATGAAGAAATGATACGCATTCTGGCGGAAAATATACGCGCTCTGGCAAAACTGGAGGAGGGCGACAGCGTGCTTGTTGCAGGGCTTGGCAACTGGAACATTACGCCGGATGCGCTCGGCCCGAAGGTGGTTTCGCGCATCCTTGTTACCCGCCATTTGCAGGGCACGCTGCCGGAAGAAATTGAGGAAACCGTCCGCCCTGTGGCGGCAATCAGCCCCGGCGTTATGGGGATAACCGGTATTGAAACAGGCGAAATCATACGGGGGATTGTGGACAAGCTGCATCCTTCGCTCCTGATTGCAATAGACGCGCTGGCGGCACGCCGTTCCAACCGCATTAACGCCGCGATACAGATGTCAGACACAGGCGTTGCGCCCGGCGCGGGCGTAGGCAACTGCCGCATGATGCTGGACGAGGAAAATCTGGGGATTCCTGTCATTGCCATTGGCGTGCCTACGGTGGTAGACGCGGCAACGCTGGTGAACGATACTATGGACAGGATACTCGGGGAAATGATAGAGCAGACGCAGGAGGGTTCGGAATTTTACCGTATGCTGCACAGCCTGGAGCAGGAAGAAAAATATCAGATGATTGCAGATATTTTAGGGCCGTATACGGGAAATATGTTTGTTACGCCTAAGGAGGTAGACGCGGTTGTTGACCGGCTGGCGAATATCATTGCCAACAGTATCAACATTGCCCTGCATCCGGGAATTACGATGGAAGATATGAACCGTTACAGCTGAATTTGGAGCAAGCCCGCCGGCGGCGGGTACATATTTGTCATATATTCTGAAAACGGGAAAAAGATTAGAAGAAAATTAAAAATAGTGAATACAATTTCCGGTTTTCCTTGCTATTTCAGTGTCCTTTCGTTATAATAAGAAAACATTGCAGAAAGAAGGAACGTACAGGAAAGGGACGGGACGATGGACGCGAAGGTTAGGAGTATGACAGGCTACGGCAGGGGGGAATTTACCGCAGAGGACAGGAAATTTACTGTGGAAATGCGGTCGGTAAACCATCGTTATAACGATATTACGGTGAAGCTGCCCCGCTTTCTGATTAGTCTGGAGGACAGGATTAAGAAAAAAACGGCAGAAAATGTATTCCGCGGGAAAACGGATATTTATATCAGCTTTGAAACGCTTTCCTCCGAGGATGTAGAAGTAAAGCTGGACGAGGCCCTTGCGGCGGCATATGCAGAAAAGCTGAAGCATCTGCGGGAAATAATAGGAGTTCCGCAGGCAGATGACGGGAGGATATTGGAACTGACGGCGCGGTTCCCAGATGTAATTACAGTGGAAAAGGCACAGAAAGAGGAAGAAGTTCTGTGGGAGATTCTCCTGCCTGCGCTGGAGGATGCAGTTTCACGTTTTCTGGCGATGCGGGAAACGGAAGGCGAAAACCTGAAACAGGATATTTTGCAGAAGGGCGAGAAAATCCGCGCGCTGGTTGCTGGCGTGAAGGAGCGTGCGCCGCTGGTTGTAGAGGAATACCGTGAAAAGCTGAACAGACGGCTGGAGGATATTCTTGGGAATGTGGAGGTCGATCCGCAGAGGGTCGCGCAGGAGGTTGCTGTTTTTGCGGACAGGGGCTGCATCGACGAGGAGATCACGCGGCTGGAAAGCCATTTGATTCAGCTCGACGGGATACTGCGGGAAGGCGGACAGGTCGGGCGGAAGCTGGATTTCCTTGTGCAGGAGATGAACAGGGAATCGAATACGATTGCGTCCAAAGCGAACGATGTGCAGATTGTGCAGGCAACGATTGCGCTGAAGAGCGAGATTGAGAAGATACGGGAGCAGGTCCAGAATCTGGAATAAGCGCGTAAAAAGACATGAAAGCCTTGGGAGCCTTGCCCCGAATCCCCAAGGCCTTTACAGGGGGAAAGAATGGAGAAGATACAGTTTATGAATATCGGCTACGGCAATGTAGTTTCAGCGAACCGTGTTATCGCAATGGTCAGCCCGGACTCCGCTCCTGTCAAACGTATGATACAGGACGCGAAGGAAAAGGGCAGCCTGATTGACGCGACATACGGCAGAAAAACGCGCTGTGTGATTATTATGGATAATGGAGCGGTGGTGCTTTCGCCCAATGTGCCGGAAACGGTGGGCGGGAGGCTTTCCGCAGACCAGAAAGGAATGTAGGCTTTTATGAAAGAACAGGGAATACTGCTGATAATTTCCGGACCCTCCGGCTCCGGAAAGGGGACGATTGTGGAGCGGCTCTGTGGGAACGAGGATTTTTCGCTTTCCATTTCCGCGACAACACGCCAGCCGAGGGATTATGAGAAAAACGGCGTGCATTATTTTTTCCATACAAAAGAGGAATTTCTTAAAATGCGGGATAATATGGAGCTGCTGGAATGTGCGGAATTCTGCGGGAATTTTTACGGCACGCCTAGGAAATATGTGGTAGAAAAGCTGATGGAAGGGCGCAACGTTATTTTAGAGATTGAAGTGCAGGGTGCGCTTCAGGTCAAAAAAATATATCCCGACGGCGTGCTGGTGTTCCTGATTCCGCCAAATCTGGAGGAGCTTGGCAAACGGCTGACGAACCGCGGGACAGAGGAAAAAGAAGAAATCAACCGCAGGATACACCGTGCGCTGGAAGAATTGGAGCTGGTGCAGGAATACGACTATGTGGTTGTAAATGATACGATAGAGCAGGCTGTGGCAGACGTACAGGCGATTGTCCGCGCGGAACGCATGAAATGCAGCCGGAACAAAAATATTAAAAAGATATTCAAAGGAGAGATGGAATCATGCTAAGACCTTCTTATACAGATTTGCTGGAAGTTTTCAACCGTGAAACAGACGATATCACGCTGGGCAGCAGATATACAATCGTAATTGCCGCGGCAAAGCGTGCAAGACAGCTTGTAGACCATGCAGAGCCGCTGGTAGATGGCATAAAAGTGGATAAACCCGTTTCTGTGGCGGTAAATGAGCTTTATCAGGGCAAGATCAAGGTACGGGAGAGTCGACCTGCCGAAAATCTGTCTGAGGAAGAAGAAACCGCAGGGGAACAGGAGTCTGAAATGACCGGTGACATGGAAGATTTCGCAGAAGGCGATGGCATGGAAGAACCTTTGGCAGAAGAATAAAGCGCAGAAAATGAAAAGCGGTATGCCATAAGAAAATTATTTTCTTATGGCATACCGCCTTTTACCTGTAAAAACGATGGGTCTTCTTATTTCATCCATTTCCCGTCAAAGATATCCTTTGCATCTCTGGTCAGCGGGAAAATATCGTTCTTTTCTATGTACTTTACGTCAAATTTTCTGTTCAGCGCGGCAAAATGTTTCAGGCCGAACGCAATGCGGTTCAGATAGGAATATACGCCAATTGCGCCTGTGGAGAAATCATTCGCTTCGTTGCCGTAAATATCGCGCAGCTCCCGCAAGTCGGGGAACAGTTCGTCTTTTGTTTCACCGAATCTTTGCAGTTCCACAGGGAGGTTCCCGGCCTCAAGCAGTTCTCCAACCTTTTTCGCGCTCATTGCCGCCGCCATAGAAGAACGGCAAAGCCCGACGGCCTTTACATACGGCGCACCCAGAGCCAGAGCCTTATAGACCTGATCTTCCATTGTAAAGCCGCCTGTAATAGCGATATGCGGCAGTGTTACGCCTTCTTTATCCAGACGTGACATGATTTCCGCCAGATAGCTTTCCATCGCCACAGTTGGCAGACACCATTCGTTCATCATTTTGCAGGGGCTGTAACCGGAACCGCCGCCCGCGCCGTCAAACATCACCAGGTCAACCTGTGCTTCGCTTGCAATCCGCAGAACGTGTTCCAAATCGGCAGGGTCATAGCCTGCCATTTTGAAATATACATTTTTCAGGCCCATTGCACGCAGTTCATTGATTCTGGGCACAAGGTAATTTTCGTCCCACATCGGCAGACGTCCGTAGGAACGGAAATTTTCGCCAAAGCCTGCATTGTACCGTTCCACAACCTTCGGGTCGGAAGGGTCTGGAATGACAAGGAGCCCCTGCTCCTGTGCTTTCAGCGCGGCTTCCAGTGTTGCAAGCCGGTTGACGGGCTGCGTACCTTTTGCGGACTGCCCGAATTTGAATTCAATCGCTTCCGCACCGCATTCTTTTATGGCATACTCCGGTACACCGATACGGTCGTCATCTACGTTCACCTGCAATATAATCTGCCCATAGCCGCGGTAGTATTTGCGGAATGCGTCCAAAAATTCACCCAATTGCGGGCAGTGGACGACTTTCCCGTTTTCCAGCCGAAGTGTAGGGTCTTTCGTTACCGCGCCTTCGCCAATGACTGTGAGTACACCAGCCATTGCCGCTCCGCCGAAATAATCCTGCCAGTTCAGCTTGATCAGTGCGGGCAGGACGATGGGCAGCTTCAGCTTTACGGGATTGATTGTACCAATTACGGTTTCCAGATTTACGTCATGAATCGTTGCTTTGTCAGAATCTGCCTCCGCGCCGACTGCCCCGAATACGCGCCCATTGATATTAAAATGGGAATAATCAACAGGGTAAGTCTTTTCAGATGCAACCTGATTGTCGCCCGTTGTGGTGGGGTAAACCGCGTCTGCACCGCGCACAGCGGAAAGCCCGATTTCACACGTCCCTACGCAGTCCGCCGTACACATGGAGCACATGCCCGAGAACGTGCAGGGGTGGGCGGGGTCGCGCAGCTTTGTCCGGTTAAACGCAGAGCCTAATACTGGACTGAATGACATACATAAAACCTCCCTTTTTTACAATAAATGGAATTTGCTGCCTGTTTTTATTGTAATTATAGCATAAATTCTTCTGTTTGCAAGAGGTCTTTGCTCGGCTTTTTTACTGAATATTGCAGCCTGTAAAGCTGATGGATTCTGCGCTGTTCAGTAAAAATCCACCCGTCAACCCGTATACGTTCAGACTCTAAACCGGTTTTTAAGAGCGTTTTTGTTTTTCAATTTCAAACATGCCAAAGCCCATTTCAACGGCTTCAAGAATCACTGTGCCGCCGAAACGCATTTCAAGCTGTTTCAGCCAGCAGTCCTTTTCACCCGCGAACGCCCGCAGAAGTCTGCCATCTGCGCGGACAAGTATCTCGTCATAAATCGTATTCGCGAAAATGCTTTCTGCCTGCCGCCGCATTTTTGTTACAGTCCAGTCGATAGAGGGTAAACGTCCCGTTCCTTCGCAGGCACGGCATTTTGTCGTCATCTGCCATCGGAGAGAGGGACGTGTTTTTTTCCGCGTTACCTGCATCAGCCCCAGTTCTGTCATGCCGATAACAACTGTCTTAATTCTGTCTTTTTTTACTGCCGATTCCAGCCTGCGGGTCAGTTCCTGCTGATTTTTTTTCTCCGGCATATCAATAAAATCAATGATGATGATACCGGAAAGGTTCCGCAGGCGCATCTGCTTTGCGGCTTCCTCAGCGGCTTCAAGGTTTGTGCGGAGGATGCTTTTCTGCAGGTCGCCGCGCCCTGCCGCCTTGCCTGTATTCACGTCTATGACAACACAGGCTTCTGTTTCTTCGATCACAAGGAAACCCCCGCTTTTCAGCCAGACCTTTTCCTCCAATGCTTTTTCGCTCTGCCGCTCCAGAAAATATGCCTCGAACAGCGGAGTTTTTTCTGTGTGGAGCCGCAGAACGGGCTGCCCCTCCCCGCCGAAATCGCCTGTTTCCAGCAGGGAATGGCAGGCGGCTTCGTCATTCAGTACAAACTCGTCCACATCGGCAGAATAAAAATCCCGAACAGCCTGATGGACAGGCTGGCTTTCCTGCAAAAGCAGGGCAGGCGGCAGGGCAAACGTCCCTTTTTCCAGCTTTTTGCATTTTTCCAGCAGCAGGGAAATTTCATTTTCATATTCTTCCTGACTGCGGTTTGCTCCGTTTGTTCGCACGATTGCGCCACAACCTTCCGGCAGGAGCGCGCGCACTGT
>OFGA01001304.1_pt1 | contig 17528 bp, 21 predicted proteins | sample 1521471 | NCBI WGS metagenome assembly OFGA01 (sample SAMEA3504086, study PRJEB24116) | mouse gut metagenome | biome: mouse gut; feature: mouse-associated habitat; material: faeces | place: Denmark | collected 2011
TCATGAAGCTGCTGCTCTGCAACACGCGGGAAAGCGGCATGGACGTCATCTGCCTGGATGTGGAAAGCGAGTACATATACCTGACGGAAAACCTTGGCGGGTGCTATATCGACCTGATGGAAGGGAAATATTTGCTGAACGTGCTGGAGCCGAAGCGGTGGGAGGAAGAAAGCGGGGCGGTTCTGCCAAGGCATATCTCCTTCCTGCGGGATTTTTTCCGTTCCTATAAGGATTTTTCCAGCGCAGAGATCGACGTGCTGGAAATCTTCCTGGAACGGCTGTATGGGAAATTTGGCATCACGGACGAAACAAACCTCTCCCTGCTGGGACATCAGGACTTCCCCATCCTCTCGGATCTATACAGGCTTGCGGAGAAGGAGCTGAACACTTATGAGGAAAGGAAAAGCAACATCTACACGCGGGAAACGGTGCGGGATTTATGCCTGAAGCTGAAATCCATCTGCGTGGGCGCGGACAGCCGTTTTTTCAACGGGCATACGAATGTCACCTCGGACAGCTTTTTGTGCTTCGGTGTGAAGGGCATCATGGATGCGGACGTATCTATCCGCAATGCCATGCTGTTCAACGTGCTGTCGTATATGTCGGATGCACTGCTGACAAAAGGGCATACGGCAGCGTTCATCGACGAAGTCCATGCGTACCTCTCGAATATTGTGGCGGTGGAATATATCCGCAACGCCATGAAGCGTGTGCGGAAACGGGAAAGCGCGGTGATCCTGGCGAGCCAGAACATTGAAGATTTCACGCAGCCGAGCGTGAAAGAGCTGACGAAGCCGCTGTTCACAATTCCGACGCACCAGTTCCTGTTCCATCCGGGCAGGATGTCAAAGAGCGAGTACATGGAGATGCTGCACTTGGAGGAGAGCTTATTCGAGCTGATCCGGAACCCGGCGAACGGCACCTGCGTGTTCCGGCACGGCGCGGAGGTTTACCATTTGATCGTAAAAGCCGAGAAGCACAAGGAAAAGATGTTTACGAAGAAAGAATAAGAACCTTGAGGGCGTTGCCCTCAAACTCCCACAAACCCTTTGAAAAGGGCTTGACCCTAAACTTTATTGCGGAAAACTGCGTTTTCCGAAGAAGAATATCATCTCCTTCCATCGCATGAAATGCGATGGCAAACGGGTCAAGGGACGAAGTCCCTTGCAGGGCGTGGGACAGCGTCCCACGGTTTTATGGGATTGGGGCAGCGCCCCAAGGTCTTTTGGAAAGCAGGTGTGCAATGAGGAACGAACAGGAAAAGAAACAGCTGCAGGAGGCGGCGCTGGTGAGAGGCCGGCGCAGCCTGTTAGGCATTTACCAATTAAAAGAGGATAAGACAGACTATTTTTTTGCAGGTTCTAAGGTGCTGCGGGCGCGGGGCTTGGCGGTTCATGGGGAGAACTATGAACTGGTGTATACCGCCCCGTTGCGTTTCACGGATACGCTGGACGGGATATACGAGCAGTTCAACCTCAACTGCCCGGAGGATTTCACGGGCCACTCGCTGTCCGTCAGCGACGTTATCGTCCGGAACCAGAACGGCAGGGTATCCGCAAGATTTGTGGATTCCTTTGGCTTCGGGCAGCTCCCGGCATTCATTGACGAGATACGGGCGGCAAACCCACTGCGCGTTGTCGATGAGCTGGACGCGCTAAAGCCGGGCGATATGGTATGTCTGTCCTCTGGTATGGAGTTAAAAATAGAGAAGGAACAGAGGATTGACCGCAGGGGCTGGGACAGGACACTCCAAGGATTTGATTCAGAGGAACACCCCGTCAGCTTTCATATTTTGGAGGCAAAAAGCATTGTTTCCGATGGACAGCAGGAGTTTTTGCAGCCAGAACCGGAATGCTGCTCCTATTTTTATGTCATCGGAAATTTGGAGGAAGTTTCGCTGAACATACGCCCCTTCCGGGATTTATCAGAGGCGGAAGATGCTTACCGCAGACTGCCAGCGGACAAGGTAAAGACGCTGGGGGTTGAGAACCGGCACATGGGCGAAATGGATTTAATGCGGTGCATCAACGGCGTGGATGTCCCGGTGGAGGATTACAAGCGGCTCCAGGGCTGGCGGAATCCTGATATTTTTGCGGCGGTACAGGCTTTGGAGGAACATTTTTTCAGCAAAACGGAGGAACTGCGGCAGGAGAATGGAGGGAGAAGGATGCAGTTTGACGCAAGGGAAGAAACATTTGAACGGGTTGAAATTGACGGTGTGGAAGCGCTGTTTACCAACGCGAGGCTGGACAGGGATACCATCCCGGACGGGCTATACTGCTATGATGTGCGGGAAGCGGAGGGCTTCAGCGGCATTGCCGCAACGCTGGAACCGTTCGTGGCGGTCAATCATTGGGGGACGGTGCTGTCAAAGGAGCCGTTCCCCATGGAGGACGGGGTTTATGAAATCGGAGAGGAAGGGCTGAATTATCTCGGTGAAAAGATGACAGTGGAGGAATATTTGCAGGAGAATCAGCAGGAGCAAAACGAAAAAGACATAGGGCAAGGCGGCATGGGTTTCAGCTTATGACAGTGGACTTTTGCCCATGATAGGAGGCTTTGCAGAAATATCAGAAGGTAGTAAGAAATGAGGTGATGCAGATTGGCAAACCCAATGGCGGCACTGGCGGTGAAGGCCGGTGTTGAATTGGCTGGCGACAAAAGGCTGCGGACGTTTGCGGCTTCGGTAGTTGCCGGGTTGGTGGTTATGCTTTTGGTTCCGTTTCTGGCGCTGGTTTCTATCGCGAACGCCAAGGCGGGGTACAGCCAGGAAATCGCGCGGATCGTGTTTGACGGGGGTGAAATTCCGGACGGTGTGTCGGAAGAACTGGCGGGATACATGGAGGATATGATGGACGCTTTCGCGCGGCTGGACGTGGCGCTGGAGGATTTTGAGGACGGGGAGCTTGACAAGGTGAAGGTCAAGTCCTTTTTTTATGTCCTTTATTTTACAAAAGATAAATCGGACTTCGACGATGGTTTTTATATGGATTTCGCGGAGTGTTTCTCCGGGGCGGACGATGATGAAGAAATCTTCGGGCGGCTTTCGGAGGAGCTTCCCCACTCCTTTACGGAAAGCGAGAAGGAGCAAATCCATGAATTATACCTGTTCATCAAGTTTGGCTATTCCTCGACCAACCAGGTTGGCGGCGTTACGGGCATTCCCGGCGAGGCATTTAGCGATGAAACCTTTGCCCGGCTGATGGGCGAAGCGACGAAATACATCGGGCGGCCCTATGTCTGGGGCGGCAGCTCGCCTGCCACCAGCTTTGATTGCTCCGGTTTTGTCTGCTGGTCATATACAAAATCAGGCGTTTATAACCTGCCCCGCACGACCGCGCAGGGGATCTATAACCAGTGCGTACCTGTGGCGAAGGAGGACTTGAAGCCCGGCGACCTGGTGTTTTTCACGGGTACTTATAACAGCGGCTCACCCGTTTCGCACATCGGGATTTATGTCGGCGACAATCAGATGCTCCATGCGGGCGACCCGATTGGTTACGCGAACCTTGGAAATCCGTACTGGATCAAGCACTGGTACGGCGGCGGGAGGCTCTTGTGAAACAGTAGAAGTTTATGGCAGATGGCAGAAGAATGATTATGAAAAATGGAGGGAAACAGAATGAAAAAAATCAGTTTGGAAGAACTAAGGCAGATGCGGGGGAGAGGCGGGCTGGTGCTCCAGGGCTGCGGCGGCGACCCGCAGGAATGGGTGGACGGTATCAATGAACTTCTGACGGAGGCGGGTATTCTTAAAAATGGAGATACCTTCCATGAGGTTTATGCGTTTGAAAACGAGGGGCTGACCTGTTTGTTGTTCGATATGGAGGGCGTAAATCTGGATGTTGGTCGGCTGGCAATCTGGCGGCTGAATACCCGTGAAGTTTTTGGTGGGATGTGGCTGGAGGACTATCTAGATAACCGTGTCGGCATGGAATCCGTGCAAGAAACGGTGCAAAAGCCCGACTGCGAGTTGATCGGGAAGGATGGGAACATCTTCAGCCTGATGGGGATTGCGGCAAAGACCCTGCAAAGAAACGGTATGGCGGATCAGGCAAAAGAGATGAAGACCCGTATCATCGAAGGCTCCTGCGGTTACTATGACGCCTTAAATATTATCGGGGAATACGTCAATATCACAGGCCCGGAGGAAGAAATAGATGGCGGCATGGATATGGAAATGTGAGCGGGGGAGTATTTGAGCGGAAAGAGGTGGATGCTTTGAAGCAAACGGCAGTGCAGGTGAAATTTGATTCCGGCAGGTATGCCGCGCTGGTACGGTACGCCAGAAAGAAGGAAGTTTCCATAGAAAAGGAGCTGGCGGAAACGCTGGAACGGCTCTATAAACGGCTCGTCCCTGCCGACGTCCGGGAATATATTGAGGAAACGGATTCGGAAAGCAGGGAAAAGGGCGGGGCAAAAAAGAAGGATATGACGATAGAAAATGGGCAGGGAACGGCTGGGGAGTTGTTTCCCAAAAGCGATTCCATTCCTGAAAACGGAGGTGTGTCATGAAAACATTTCAGGAAATATTGAAAGAAAAAGGGCTGACGGGACATCGGTTATACATCGCCAGCGGGGTGCCATGGAGAGTGCTGGATGATATATTTTCCGGCAGAACAAGCCTCGCCGGATGCAGTGAAGAAACACTGGGCAGGCTCTCGAATGCGCTGGATATGCCATTGGATGTGCTGGCCAAAACCAAAGTTGAACTCCAACCGACAGGGGAATATCTGGCAGAGCCAACCTATTTGGAAACGGGACTTCCACCGAGTATTGAGAAAGCAATCGCTGATTATGCAGAGGGAGAAAAGAAGGATGTTCTGCATCTGGACTGTCTTTGGGGAGAGCTTTACGGCGCAATCAATGCCAGCCAATGGGATGGCAGCATTACTCTTGAACAGGCTGATTTCCTCCGGAAAAAGTACCTGTTTGGTGATTCAGAAGAAGATCTGGAACCGGAGAAAATGCTCGGGTTTGGTTTGCGGGGGCAGGAATGATGAAACAGCGGGGCGGCAGAAAACGTAAGCCGCCCTTTGCAGCCCCCTGTCCGCCCCTGTGTCGGCTCTTTGGGGGCTGGACGGGGAGTTGACGGGGTAAAGGGGATAAAACGAAATTTGAGCCGATTTGAGGGGGATTTGAAAAAGAGGATTTCAAAAGGGCTTCAACCGCCCTTTTTCGTGCCCTCAAACACAGAAATTTCCTCGCTGGAAAATGCAGAAAACAGGGGTAAAACCAACTGCAAAAAGTGCTTGCAGGTTAAAGCGCGCCATCAAACCTGCCGCGCGAATCCCTCAAATCCCCGCAGTGCGGGGATTTTTCCGGCTCCAAGGCTGGCATCAAAAACGGAGGGCTGCCATCAGGCAGGGCATCTTCCTAAAGGCAGGAATGGGAACGCGCTTAGAAAATGCAGGATTCCCAAAGCCTTCCGCCAGACCTTAAAACTGGCATCAAGGGGCTTTTTAGAGAGAATATTGGCAAAAGAAGGAGGCACAAAAGATGGAAAACAAAGCGAACAAAATCACGATACGGCTGACCGATGAAATGCTGAAAAAATGCGAGGAGGGTATGGAAATCTCCGGCTGCGGCATACGCAATGACTTCGTAGAACGGGCGATTGAGTTTTATACTGGGTACCTTTCCACCCAAACGCATACGGATTTTTTAGCGGACGCGCTGGTAGAAAGCATTGCGGGAACGGTGAAAACATCGGAAAACCGAATCGCCCGCCTGCTGTTCAAGATTGCAGTAGAGATGGCGAAGCTGGAACAGATGCTTGCGGTCATCAACGAGATGGACGAGGAAACTATCCAGCGGCTCCACATCCGCTGCGTGAATGATGTGAAAAAGCTGAACGGCATACTCCGCATGGAGGACGCTGTGAAATTCCAAAGGGGTGAAACAGATTGATTTATAAATTTTACAGCCCTGTCGCGGCAGTGATTGACTACACAGGGAATGACAGGCTGGAATACGCGGCCTATTTTGATTACGACCCGGCTGATATCTGTGAGGAAGGCGAAGCTGAAAACTTTGATTATCTGCTTGGCGAGGACATCCTGCAGTTCGCTGAGGATATCAACCGGGCGATCCAACAGGATTGGAATGAGATAAAAGCAAAAAGCGGGTTCATGGAATTCTTTTTGTGGGACAGCCGACAGGCACAGACGGAAGTATTTGAAAAAGTGGAATCAGCCTTCCCGAAAATTGAAATTGTTAATGATATAGCTTACGCTGTGACGGAGTGCAGCATCAGAGCAAATCTGACGATAGGCGAGGTAGAAACGCTGAAGGATTACTTCTCCGGGCAGTACAGCGATGGCTGGGGCGAGAGTTTTGAGCAGCACGCCATCAAGACAAAATGGGGCGCACTGTATGTCTGCTTCTGGCCGGAGGGTTTTATGATGGAAACGGAAGAAGAATTTCAAACGCGCATTGACAAGGAGGGGCAGAGTGCCATGAGAGAACCTGTGGAAGAAGAAAAAAACATATCCGCACTTGTGGAAGAAGAAAAAAATATGTCCGCATATGTGGAAAAAATCAGGGAAGAACTGCATGAAACAGTTGACAGGGAAATAGACGGGTTCCTTTTGCGGCTGGAGAACGGGGAACTGCTGGAATCCAAAAGTGGATTGGAGAGGGAGATTCCCCTCTCCGCTATGCCTGCATATTTTAAGGGGAAAAAACCTGTGGCAGTCCTCTATCCGGATGGTACGGAGGCGGCTGCCCCTACATGGAAAAAAGCTGCGGTGCATCTCCTGCAGCATTGTGCGGAAGATCCGGAAATGCTTGAAAGGCTGAAGGAGATGCAGGGAAAAGTGTTCGGCAGGAACCGCCTGCTATTTGGTTCGGACGGGAATGGGATGGATTCCCCGCTGGAGTTTTATCCGGGAATGTTTTTGGAATCGAAATTCGATACGGAAACACTGCTGAAGGTAATTACCAAACGGATTTTCGATGCTGTCGGCTACGATTACAGCGGAATCCGTTTGAGGGTAGCCGATCCTGCTCCCGGCTTCCGAATGGAGAAAACACCGGAAGAACCTGAAGAAAGTGAAATGGGAGAAAATGAAATGAGGGAGAAAGGAATCCGAAAGGAAGAAAATGGAGAAGGCTTTTCTTTGACGATGTAAAGGTGAAACCGTATGCCAAAAATTATTTTTACATCACGCTACATCACCGGCGCAAAGCCGGGGCAGGTCAAAAATCTGCTGAACTACATGGCAACGCGTCCGAACGCTGAAAAGTTTTCAGCGGCGGAACCTGCAGAGGCAATGGTTAAGCAGAAGGAATGGATCGAGAAGGAACTCCAGAAATCTCACAGCCTGAAAAATCTGTATGAGTATCAAGATTATGAGGAAAATCCGACAAGTGAAAACGCTTCTGAGTTAATCAGGAAGATTGCGGAACAGCAGTTGGAAACGCAGGAAGGGATTGAAAATTATGTCGGCTATCTGGCGAAGCGTTCAGGGGCAGAACGCGGGGATCAGGATCATGCGCTGTGGAACGGCTCGGATGAACCGATTGACCTGCGGAAAACCATGCGGGAGGCGGCGGGACACAAAGGCAGGATATGGACGCACGTCATTTCCCTGCGCAGAGAGGACGCAGAACGCCTTGGTTATGACAATGCAGCGGCATGGCGGGAGCTGGTGCGGGAAAAAGCGCCGAAGATAGCAAAAGAAATGGGAATCCCGGTTGATGATTTCGTCTGGTATGGCGCGTTCCATAATGAAGGCCATCACCCTCATGTCCATATTTTTTGTTACTCGAAAAAAACGAAGCAGGGATATCTGTCAAAGAAGGGCATTGAGAACCTGCGGCGTTCCTTCGCGTCTGAAATATTCCATGATGACCTGCACCACATCTATGTCCAGAAGGACGCACAAAGGGAGGCGGTAAAAAAATATTTCGAGGAAGAACTGCAAAAAGCTGTCGCAAAAAGCCATGCTTCTAATTCGAGAGCCGAAGCCCTGCTGTTGAAGCTGGCGGCAAATTTGAAAACCGCCAAGCATAAAAAGGCTTACGGGCGGCTGGACAAGGAAAACAAGGTTCTGGTGGATGAGATTGTCCGAGAACTCAGCAAGGACGAAAAAGTCGGGGCGTTATATGAAAACTGGCTGGGGCTGAAGGACGAGATTTCATTTACCTATCAAGATGCTGGGCACAAAAGGAGAAGCCTTGCCGATGAACCGGAGTTCCGGAACATCAAAAACATGGTTCTGAAATGTGCAAGGGAGCTGTCAGAACAGGAAATCCAGAAGGACAGAAAGATTGCGGCACAGACAGCTTTCCTCCGTCTGCTGAAAAACATTAGCAGGATATTGGAAGAAGATATGGAACGGCAGAAAAATGAAATGCCGCTGACGGATAAAAAGCTGCTGCGGAAACTGCTGGAAAAGAAAGAAGCGTTAGGACAGAAGCTGTAATAGTGGAGGGTTTGAGAAAAAACTCTTTTTTATGGAACGGAGGCGAAAAAATTGGTATGGAAAAAATACAGTGTAGAACTGGAACTGACGGGCATTACCCGAAAACGCGCTGCAGAACTGTTTGCAGAGCAGTTTGAGAGCCCGCCGAAATATTCCTTTGACGGGGATCGGTATACTGTAACGGATACGAGGGGGAGGGAATGGTTCACCCTTCCCTCCCCTGACATACGGGCGGAGAAATGGAGCAACGGCAGGATGGTTGGAGCGAACCACTTATATCAGGTAAAAGCCTGCACGCCTTTTTTATATGAAAACGAGTTTGATACGCTTGCTGAAATGCTGGAACGGCTGGAAACGGGCGGCGCGTCCCTGAACGAAAGCACAAATATGGCAGTTCTGCTGGATATGACAGGACTGGCGAGCCAGAGTAAATTCATCGATAACCTTTCAAAAATTTATGAAAGCAAGGGCGCACTCCTGCAGAAAGCAATCGGCAAAACTTTTGACAACATTGCGGACTGCTCCATGCTGGAAGAAACAGGCGGAGTTGCCCTGCCGCTGTTTCCAGCCAGCTTGAATCCAGAAGATGTACGGGGCTATATCCAGCTTTCACAGGGCATCTGCGGTTTTGCAGTAAAAAGCAAGGCGATACGGAACAAGGAAAACGACTCCCCGAATGAAAAGTTCCAATTGCGGACATGGCTGGTGCGGCTCGGATTTGTCGGGGAGGAATACAAGCACGCAAGGAAGATGCTGACGGAAAACCTGAGCGGCAACAGCGCGTGGCTGCGGAAAATGGAACCTGCATTGGAAAACCGGCAGGAAGAAACTGTGTTAAACCCTGTGCTGGAAAATCAGCAGAATGAAGCTGTGCCAGAAGCTGCACAGGAAAATCATCAGGAGGATACGGAAGAAACTGGCGGCAGGGACATGGAATCCCCTGAATCGTCTGAGGAAGATAATGCCCCGATTTTACCAGAAAACGAAATTACGATGTAGAACAGCCATGACAATGATCATGGCTGTTTTTTTGGAGGCGGTGCGGTGATACAGGACTATAACTTTGGCATTGAAATTGAAATGACAGGGCTGACGAGAGAAAAAGCCGCAAGAGTCATTGCGGAATATTTTGGAACAACATCAGAGTATGTGGGCGGCACTTATGATAAATATATTGCAAGAGATCCATTGGGACGCGTGTGGCAGCTTGTCAGTGATGCAAGCATTCCGCCCTGCCAGAAAATTAACGGCAGAATTCAGTTTGTACATGACAGAAGCTATCGGGTGGAGTTGGTCAGCCCGATCTGCAATTATTCCGATATCGAAACAATACAGGAGATTGTACGAAAACTCCGCGGGAAAGGAGCCCTGGCAAATGACTCGACGGGGATACACGTCCACGTCGACGCAATGCATTTTGACGCCAACAGCCTGCGGAACCTGACGAACATCATGCGGAGCAAGGAAGATATTTTGTATAAAGCACTTCAAGTGAATACAGGCAGGGAAATTTCTTATTGCAAAAAGGTGGACGAGGACTTCTTGCGGCGCATTAACGAGTACAAACCCAAAACACGGGAGGAATTAAAACTGCTTTGGTACAATGGTAGTGATGGCAGCGGGGATCATTACGATGCCAGCCGCTACAAGGGTTTGAATCTCCATTCTGTCTTCCAGAAAGGGACAGTTGAATTCCGTTTGTTTAACGGCACGACCCATGCGGGAAAAATCAAAGCCTACATACAGCTGAGCCTTGCCATCTGCAATCAGGCCCTGACGCAAAAAAGCGCGAGATTTACAAGGACGCAGTCGGCAAATGAAAAATACACTTTCCGCACATGGCTCCTGCGGCTGGGGCTGATTGGTGAAGAATTTAAGACAGCAAGGCACCATCTGCTGGCAAATCTGGACGGGAATATTGCGTGGAAAGATCCGGAACAGGCCGAACGGCAAAAGGAGCGGATGCAGACGTTGAGCGTCGCGAGATTGGAAAATGTGCAGGTGGAACAGGAAACGGGGCAGGCGCCCCGACAGGAACAGAATGAAACAACAGGATATGATTATGGATATGGAGGAATGGAATTATGAGATATTACATCGCTTATGGGAGTAATCTGAATACAGAACAAATGAACTATCGGTGCCCAACGGCAGAAAAGCTGCAGACATCAGAACTGGACGGCTACCGCTTGGAATTCCGTGGCAGCGAGAATAATGCCTATGCAACGATCCTGCCGGACGAAGCGTGCAAAGTCCCCGTCCTGCTCTGGGAGATACAGCCGGAGGATGAACAGAAGCTGGATCGTTATGAGGGCTGGCCCCGATTCTACAGGAAAGAAAACCTCGAACTGGAAATCGGGGGACAGAAACAAGAAGCAATGGTTTATATCATGAACGATGGCTTTGAAAGAGATATGCCAAGCGAAAGGTACCTTGCCACAGTCATGGAAGGATATGAAGAAGCCGGCTTCGATCCTGCGCCGATTGAAATGGCACTGGAGATGAGCGAATGGGCGATTGCGGAACGGGAAGGACTATGGGAGATTGAAACGGAACCAGATTTTGAAACGGAACCGGAGTTTGAAGTGGAACAAGAATCCCCTGCAGAGCCGGAAATGAAAATGTGAGAATAAAAGGCGGCGGAAATGAGGTGGAAGAATGGCGTTTATGTTGACCTACGATGAAAATATGTGCAGCAGCTTCATGCAGACGCTTTGCCCGTCTGCAAAGCTGTCGATAAAATGCAAGGTGAAGGGCTGGCGGCTGGTGCTGCGGAAGTTTTTTGCAGGCGCGGAGTTTTCGATAGAGCCGGGGGCGGAAGAAGATTCCATCCCTGCTGTCCTTTGGGAAATCGACAGCGCGGATGAAAAAGACCTCGCGGATTTTTACCCGAAAGAACTGTATGAAAAGATTTTATTCAGTTTTCATACGGGGGAAAGCAGGATAGCGGCTTTTGCGTTTGTTCTACGGAACCACGAAACGGCACTGCCGGAGGATGAGTATATTGAAAAGATTGCGGCGGCATACGCGGAACATGACTTTGATTTCTGGTTTGTGGAACAGGCGATGGATTCGGCTGCGGATATGATAAAATAATATATGGATAGAAGAATCCGGAGAGTTCTTAAAAATACGCCGCAGCATAAGAAAATGTGGTATACTATAAAGAACCACAGGACTACTTGGTTCCCAAAAGACAATTCAGTAAATTTCCTGCTCCAGAGAATCAAAAACAGGAGTGGAGAAAAATTCGGCTAACGTAATATCAAGCCCGTCACAAAGTTTCTTTATTGTGACGATGCCGGGATTCTGGCTTTCACCATTCAAAATGCTTTTTATTGTAGACTGTGGAACAGCCGAAAGATTGCTTAACCCATTTGGCGTGAGTTCACGCGCATGGCATAACTCAAGAATACGGGCTGCAACTGCCTCACGTGTATTCATAGGCAAATCCTCCAGAGTGATTTGTCATTATGATATACTATTTTATAGCTATAAATTAGTGATATATCACTATAAATAAAAAGGGGGAGCAAAAATGAAGAAGAAACAAAATGAAAAAGCAGAAAAAAACGAAGCGTATATGATTCGGCAAATTGAAGAATCAAACCAGATCGTTACATTGCCAGAAGAAGAAATGGATTTATATGCCCGTGTGATTTTATACAGGGTACAAAAAGTGAGCCCTTCCCCAAAAAGTGGACAGAAATACTCCACAAAAAACCGAATAAAAACCTGTCTACAAAAACAGCAGCTTCATGCGGCTGAAACAAATTTCCGCTCATAAGTGCATGGGGATAGCCAGCCAATGGTGGAATGCGGCCGCAGGGAATTATAGTACGCTTCGATATACAGGAAAATATCCGCCTGCGCCTCCTTGCGGGTAGCATAATGCCGCAGGTGAACCCGTTCACATTTCAAGCAGCTGAAAAAGCTTTCGGCAGCTGCATTATCATAAGGATCGCCCTTCCGGGACATGCTCTGGAGCATATGCAGCTTTTTCAGATGCTTCCGGTAATCGGAAGAAGCATACTGGACGCCCCTGTCGCTATGGAAAATAAGCCCTTTTCCCGGGCGTTCCCGATGCACGGCCATATCCAATGCGTCAATTACCAGCTGGGTATTGATGTGGTCGGAAAATGCATAGCCAGCTACTTTTTTTGTGCATAGATCCTTCACAACCGCCAGATACAGCCAGCCTTCTGCTGTTGGGATATAAGTGATATCCCCGCACCACGCCTGGTTTGGCATGGGAAAAGAGAACTGCCGCTGGAGCAGGTTTGGGGCAATGGGACAGCCGTGCCTGGAATTCGTCGTGGCTTTGTAGGCTTTTTTACGCAGGGAATGGATACCCAGCTCTTTCATCAGCCTGTGGACGCGCTTGCGTGAGCAGTGGAATGCTGGTTTTAGCAGATGATAAAGGCTGTCCAGCCCCATTGCGGGATACTTTTCATGCAGGCGTACAAGTTCCCTCGCCAGTTCCTGATTGCGCTGTTTGCGGCGGCTGACGCCGCGGTTAAGCCATGCATAATAGCCGCTTCGGGAGATTTCGAGAATACGGCAGAGCCATGCCACAGAAACTCCCTTGTACTCGGATTGGATAAACCGGTAAATTTCTTCTATGGCTTCGACAGGATGCCGACGGATTTTTTTAAGACGTCTATGACCTCATTTTTTTCTGCAATCTGCCTGCGCAGGGCACGTACCTCCGCTTCCAATTCCTTTGCGCGTTGGGCGTCGCGGTTTTGACGGTCAGTCTGTCCCGCATTGAAACCAGCTGCCTTCAGCCAGCTGCGCAGGGTATCCGTACAAATCCCCAGTTCCTGTGCCACATCCTTTGACGGACGTCCCTGCTCTGTAACAAGGCGGACCGCCCCTTCCTTGAAAGCATCATCATACCTTCGAGGAGTTCCTTTTTTGCCTTTTACTTCCATAAGTGCTCGCTCCCTTCTTTTCCATTATAACGAATGATTTGTTGTCCATCAATACGGGAAGGGTGGCACGATTTCCCGATTTGATGGAATGCCGGAAAACTAACGGGATGGGCGGCTTGATAACAATACGAATTTATGATAATATAAAAACAAGATAAGAGATAAGGAAACGGAGAAAGGAGAAGGCGGTGGCTTATTTGAATACAATGGAAATAACGGAAAGTAGGCGCAGGGATTATCTGGACTGGTTTATAGATGATATTTTTAGCAAGTGAATGGAGAGTAACTTAGAACATAGGGAATAGGTGGTTTTCATTGGCTTGAATTAACAAATAAGTAATGGAATTAGGAGTATTAGATATAGTGAGTGTTGGAAAGGAAAATGATAGTGACAAGTTTGTTTTCTATACTATTTTATATACTGTTAGTTTATTTTGTAATGTTATTGCCTCAAATGACATTGCAAATAGTAAATTTTTTTGTGAAAGATTTTGTTCAGGGCGAGAACATTGCAACAATTATTTTAGTGCTTCTTATAATGCTTGTGACTTCTAATAAGATATATGGGAAATGTCACGGAATATATTGTAAGATGTATAAAAAAGCAAACAGGGGTATTAGTAGAAGTTTAATTGTAGCATTAATTTCATTTAATGATTTCATAATTTCAATACCCAAAAGGACAATCATATTCTTTTTCTATTTATTTTTGACAGTCGCTGACGAGATGGGGTATATGGTAGGAGAAACAAATTTTATGTTTGTAGGTATGCTTTTGATTGGACTAGATCGAGTAATTACAAATTGGAATAAAGAAAAAAAGATGCTATATGCTTATGGGAAAAAAGTTTATGGTGTTTCGGGAGATATTTTAGACGATCTAAGAAAAAAGTAATTTCAATATAAGTTAGATACAGATATATCCTGTTATCAAAAATTAGCAAAAACGGGATAAATGTTCATGATGTCAACACGGAAACTCTCAAAAACAAAAAGAAGGCAGTGATTGTTGATGCATTGAAGGACAAATATTCACTGCTGCCGCTGCTGGATAGGCTCGGTCTGCCCAAAAGCAGTTATTATTATCAAAAGAACGCCTGTAAAAGGCAGGATAAGTATCCCGGTATCCGGGAAAAGATTTCCGCCCTTTTCCATGAAAACAGCGGGCGTTAGGGATACCGCAGGATACACGCCCTGCTTCGCCGTGAAGGAATAACCGTTTCCGAGAAAACGGTGTGTAGAATCATGGTGGAAGAGGGGCTTATCGTCAAGGTGAAACGCAGGAGGAAATATAATTCTTATCAAGGAGAAATCCCCCCTCTGTGCCCAATAGGATAAACAGGGATTTCCATGCGGGAAAACCAAATGAAAAATGGCTTACTGACATCACAGAATTTGCCATTCCAGCAGGGAAGGTCTACCTTTCCTTAATTGTAGACTGTTTTGATGGGATGCTGCCATACTGGACGGTCGGTACGACGCTGGACGCAGCCTTGGTAAATAGCATGCTGGACGACGCGGTTTCACAGCATGGGGAGGCGGAACACCCCATCGTCCATTCTGACGGGGGAGCCACTACTGTTGGCATGGCTGGGACAGCCGTATGGAAAAGGCCGGGCTAGAGCGTTCCATGTTGCAAAAGGGATGTTCTCCAGATAATGTCGCCTGCGAAGGGTTGTTTGGCCGATTGAAAAACGAAATGTTTTACAACCGGGACTGGACTAGTGTGAGCATCCAGGAATTCATTAGCTCACTGAATAAATATCTGCTATGGTATAATGAAAAGCGGATAAAAATATCCCTTGGAAATATGAGCCCGCTGGAGTACAGGCAGAGCCTTGGACTGGCAGCATAACCGGCCCAAGAAAATGTCCGCACCCCCAAAGGGAGTGTCAATTTTTTTGCACTGCTGGTAAAGTAAATTATAGTAAACAACAAGGAGGAAACACCGAATGGATTGAATTATACGATTTAGAACATAGTATGAAATAAGTAATTTAATTGGCTGAATAGAATCTTTGATATAAATTAGAAATATGAAAGGAAGTGTTCTAATGGGAGTTGTGGCAGAAAAAAGCTACTCTATTAAAAATACGACAAAAGTGCTGCGGGAGAAAATTGCAAATGATGCTCTGGCAATTTCAACTTTAGATGCGGCAATGCCAACAGAGGAAACGATGGAACTAGTGCAAGAATATGTTGATGGAAAAAAGGAAATATCTGAAATCCTTGCTGATACAATTCGGCGATATAAAGTTGAGGCTTGATGTGCTATGAAAGACTATTATCTGTATGATGATGTTCCAGTACTAAGGAACATATTAAACATAAAAGATGCAAAGCTTTTATCTGAGGCAGAGGCCAATATTGCGTATATAAAACTTCTGGATATTGACGATAAGATAAAATCACCAGTATTTGACTATCAAAGGCTGAAGGATATCCATGCCTATATATTTGGCGATATTTATGATTGGGCAGGGAAAGAAAGGGGAATCAACATTGTCAAGGGGGAACGCGTCCTTGGCGGAGATACAGTCAGATATTCTGACACAAATGATATCCAAAGAGATATAGATGCGGCAATGGAGGAACTGAATAGTGTAGAATGGTCTGATTTGAGCATTGAAGAAACGGCAGCAAAGTTTTCAGAGTTGATTGCAAAGATATGGCAGATCCATCCGTTTAGGGAAGGGAATACACGGGCAGTAATGACATTTGCGACGCAGTTTTCGGAATTCCATGGGTTTAAAATGAATAAATCCCTTTTGAAAGATAATGCAGATTATGTAAGGGATTCACTGGTGAAAGCATCTGATGGCATTTACTCAGAATATGAATATTTGACCCGTATCCTATGGGATGCAATACTAAAAGGATGAGTTACAGTATAAATGAAAAAGCTTTTGGACTTGTGTTTTTGATGGGAAAGCCATTATACCCCAAGGGCTTTTTGATTTATGCGAGCCAATGGCGGGATATGAATTAATCAAATTAAGTTTACGCCAAGGGCGAAATCTCTTCTAAGCGCATCAGGTTTCAACACACAGCGCACGTTGAGTCAGTGGTTCTGCTGCAAAAATCAAAGCAAGCACAAGATATAGTGATTGATGGATAAAGATAAGGCTATATCATGTGGTATTTAGAGCAAAAAGTGTGCTTAAAAATGGCACTTTTTTGGGGCTTTTTTTGAGGATTTCACCTGCTGCAGAAAGAAAATGGAGAGTCAGGAAGGGAACACCCTATCGTATTTTGGGGAGTTAAATGACAGCAGAAAGAAACAGGAGCAAAAAAGTATTTTGCGAATAAATTCTGACAACCCTTTTTGCGAAAAAATATGTAACAAAATTTTGTTCTAAAAACTATGAAATATTCCTTATAAAATAATGAAGGACAGATATATGACAGGAAAAAACAAATGAAACTCTGTTTTATAACTGCCCTTCTTTTTATATAAACTGTAAGAAAAAGAGCACAAGTAAAGAGATTTTTGAAAGTCATTTGGGCAGTACGGAAAAACCGCACTGCCCTTTTTTGATTTCAAAAAAAGCGAGGGAGGAATGCAAAATGAAAGGACAGGAAATCAGGGTTTTAATGGTAGAGCCGAACGAGCACCCGAAGGAGTTCTTATTAAAAAATACCCTTCCGGCAATGCAGGAGGCGGTCGGCGGGCTGATAGACATTGTGGATTTAAATGATGACGCCTGCATCCTGCTGAATGACGAGGGAAAGCTGACAGGTCTGGAAGGGAACCGGAGGGTCGGCAATGATGTGATCGTTGGCAACTTTTATGTCTGCGGCAGCAGCGAGGACGGCCAACTGGTTTCCCTGTCCGATGCCGAGATGGAGAGCTACAAGGAGCGGTTCTGGGAACCGGAGGAAATCCCGCAGGAGGAAAGCGAGGCAAAGTGTAAGATTGAAATTTATCCCCTTGACCTTTTCCAATAAAACCAGCGTTTCGGAAAAATCAAGTGTTTTCCGAAAAAAATGTTGTACAAACTTTTTTGCAGATTTTTGTGCATTGTTTTTTTGAAACCATGGTGGGACAAGCGGTGTGGCTGGAAAGCAACGCCGCTTTTTTCATAATAAAATTTATAAGGAGGAAACAGATATGGGCAAACAGATGGAGGAAACAAGGAAAGGCTTTATGGAAGGAGATTTCGGC
>OFGA01001309.1_pt1 | contig 17453 bp, 19 predicted proteins | sample 1521471 | NCBI WGS metagenome assembly OFGA01 (sample SAMEA3504086, study PRJEB24116) | mouse gut metagenome | biome: mouse gut; feature: mouse-associated habitat; material: faeces | place: Denmark | collected 2011
CGCACACCATTGCCAAATACGCCACTCCATGTCCTATCTCTCTTTTCCGGATGCGGCGGCATTGACCTTGGGTTCGAAGGCGGCTTTACCATCTTAAAAAAGTCTCTTAACACCAAAGTTCATCCTAATTGGCAATATACTGAAATTGATTCAAATTGGATAAACCTGGCGCCCACGAATTTTTCCACTGTTTTTGCAAATGATATCCGGCCCGACGCCAGATCTGTCTGGACAAATTATTTTTCGAAATTTAATATTTCTGCGGACAATTATCATTTAGGGAGCATAGTAGATTTAGTAAAATTGTATCAAAATGGTAAAAAAGACATTTTTCCGCAGAACATTGATATTGTAACCGGCGGTTTCCCTTGCCAAGATTTCTCTATCGCCGGAAAAAGAGAAGGTTTAAATTCCACAAAATCACATTTAGGAAATAAAATTCAGTCTGCCGAACCCAATGTTGAAAGCCGCGGACAATTATATATGTGGATGAGAGAAGTAATCAGCATTACTAAGCCTAAGGTTTTTGTGGCAGAAAATGTTAAAGGGCTGGCAAATTTAAGCGATGTCAAAGAAATCATAGAACATGACTTTTCAACAGTCTGTGATGGCGGATATTTAGTAATTCCAGCAAGGATTTTACACGCCGCAGATTATGGTGTTCCACAAAACCGGGAACGGATCATCTTTCTGGGCTTCCATAAAAAAGCCCTAAATCCGCTGGCATTGCATGAATTATCTCAGCCAAACATAGTTCCGGATTATGACCCATATCCATCCCCTACACATAGTTTCACAAGAAAAGGTGATTTCTTTTTGCCCCCTGTTACTGTTGCGGATTCTTTTGTTGGTCTTGGCGAGCCGAATGAATCTGTTGATGTTTCACATCAAAAATATTCAAGGGCAAAATACATGGGCAGGCATTGTCAAGGGCAAACTGAAGTGGATTTAAACTTTATCGGACCCACTATCAGATCTGAACATCATGGCAATATTGAATATCGGCGTTTATCTTTAGAACATGGCGGAACTCATTTTGAAGAACTAAATTCTGGACTTCCAGAACGCAGACTCTCTATCCGCGAGTGCGCCCGCATACAAACCTTTCCTGATGACTATCAATTTGTTATACCTTCATTGAACGGAAATAAATCTGTCTCCGCCAGCGACGCATATAAGCTGATTGGAAATGCCGTTCCTCCTCTTTTGGCATTCCATCTGGCTAAGCGCCTTGAAGAAAATTGGACAAAATACTTTAATTCCCCAAAAGGCTGACACAATCCTGTCAGCCTATCTTCATTCAATGTTTAATATATCTTCCACCAACTCAAATTTATCAATTTCAACCAAATTATTGTCTGAAATATTATTGCAGATAATATCTTTCAATTGCAATATTCTATCCCGATAATTCGCTGACGCTTCTATCCCCCAATCTTCTGACAGCTTATCTAAATCCGCATTTTTAAGTTCCATGAGTATGTGCCCTTTATACCGGCTCATATTTCCAAAAATATGTGGAATACCGTGATATTCCTTCGTTCCTAAAATTAGATTTATTCTGCCCCCAGCCGTAAACCTATCCCTTAACGCAGCATCGACTACGCCTTTTTCAGAAACCAGCCAACTCATATAACGATAAAATTTGCTTGAGCTGTCCGAAAAAATTTCCGGAAAATGCACAAAAGCATACCCCATTAAATGATCTTGTTCATATCTCGATAAATCACTAAACATTCTAATTGTCGCAGGTGTACTTTCAGCTAACCACCACGCCTTTTGACCAATACTTAAAAAATAGTCCGTTATTCGTTTAATTGGATTGTCAGAAGAATCTAACTGAGCGTATGTTATCCCAGACTTATCAAAAAAGCTTTCCCCTTCCGGGAGTTCCATATCAATGAGAAATCTTGGACTGTGTGTCACTCCAACGCTTGAAATACTTTGCTCATAATTTTTGGCCCTAAACTCACTATTTTCACCATGAAGTTTTCCAAACACAATCACATTCTCTATAAGCCCAGATACTTTCGTCGTTCCCATCACGCTATTTCCGTTTATCTTCCATGATCTTCCCCTGCCTGTTGAGCTTTTAACTTCAATCCCAAATTTCGCTCCATTTTCATCCACAAGAACAATATCCGGAAACCTGTGCCCACCCGGTATATAATCTACCCGCACGGCAACCTCCTCATCATATATGGCCCTTTTTACAGCCTGAACCACCAAAGGCTCAAACTCTTCTCCACTCTTCCGGTAACAGTCTGGATTCCTTTTACAATCCTCTCCTAAAATTTCCAGCACACGTTCAATCACTTTATGGAAATATTCTTGTGTCAAATCCTCTTCCCCCTTATCATATTAGCATGATATTAACTCACCCAAGCAAGCAGTCAAATACCGTTTCCTCTATTACCTCAATACATTCATCCGTTTTCTTTAAAATATCCGTTCCCCAAAACCTGATTACCGTCCATCCCAAAAACAAAAGCTCCTTGTTTATGCGGCTATCTCTTTGCCTATTTCTCTCAATTTTATTTACCCAAAAATCCGGATTACTTCCTTTTTCTAATTTAGGCCTTAACACCTCCCAGTCCTTCCCATGCCAAAACTCACTGTCACAAAATATAGCAATTCTATATTTTGTTAATACTATGTCCGGCTTACCCGGTAATTCCTTTACATTTTTACGGTATCTATAACCTTTTTCCCACAAGGCCTTCCTAAGTTTTACCTCAATATTGGTATTCTCTGAATGAACACCACTCATAATTTTATATGTCTGTTCTTTTGACCTGCCCATTGCTTAATCCGTAACCCCTACACTTCCCTGGTTGCCTCCTTTAACCACTCCAGCTCTTCATTTGTAAAATATGGATTTAATTTTTCAAATACTATTTTGTGATAATCATTTAATTGCGTCCGTTCTTTTTCAGAAAGAAGGCTGACATCCACACCGTCCAGATCGATCGGCACCCAGGTCAGATCCTCAAAATACATAAACTGCCCATACCCGTTCTTTTCGCCTTTACGGCACAAAAGCTCATTTTCCGTCCGGATTCCGTGGCTTCCTTCTATATAAATACCCGGTTCATCAGTGGTCACCATGCCTTCTTCCAATACTGCGCTTTCCACACCTCCCGGAATCTGTTTCCACCGAAAACTGTTAGGTCCTTCATGAACATTCAAAAGGTAGCCTACCCCGTGCCCGGTTCCATGTTTATAGTCAAGCCCCCGTTCCCAGAATACTTCCCTTGCCCGAATATCCAAATTTAATCCTTTACAGCCATATAGGAAGCGGGTAGACCTTAGATGAAGCATAGCCTGCAGTACCAGTGTAAAATGCTCCTTCATTTCCTTTGTAATTTCACCCATAACAAATGTTCTTGTAATATCCGTAGAGCCTTCCAGATAATGGCCGCCGCTATCCACCATCAAAAATCCTTTTGGCTCGATCACTGCGCAGTTTTCTTCCTTTGCGCTGTAATGGACTATGGCGCCGTTTGCCCCATAAGCACAGATAGTCTCAAAACTGGGTTCTATAAAATGCTCCTGCTCCTTCCGAAGCTGTTCCAGATAACGCCCCGCAGTGATTTCTGTCATCGGAAGTTTCCCGATATTTGTCTTCAGCCAATACATAAAACGTGTTACCGCAACGCCATCTTTCAAATGCGCCTTGCGCAGGTTTTCCATTTCCGTCTGATTTTTCACAGCTTTCATCACTGTTGTCGGGTTTATCCTGTCAACTACCTCCAGCCTGCCTTCCAAAAGCCGGTCTGTCCGGTAGTTCATCCTTCCTTTGCACACCAGCGCCCTTATCCCATCCATGGAAGCCACATAGCGGTAAAAATCCTGGTACGGAAGCAATGTTACGCCGTTCTCCTCCAGATACCCTTTCACTTCGTCCGCAAAGACAACCTCCCCAAATTCTCTTTTATCTGCAAAAAGAAGGACCTCGTCCATCCTGATCACAGCATAGGCAAGGAACACCGGACAGTGATCAATGTCACTGCCCCTTAAATTAAACAGCCATGCAATATCGTCCAGCGATGTGATAATATGTACATCCGCTTTTTCTTTCTCCATTTCCTGCCGTACTCTTTTCAGCTTATCCGCAAGACTTTCCCCGCTGTAGCACTCCTCCAGTCTGAACACCGGCGCGTGAGGAAGCGAAGGGCGGTCCTGCCAGATTCCTTCGGCAGGTTCGAAATCCCAGATGACTTTCCCCTGCTTTTTTTGCAGAATCTCCTCATACTCCGCAGCTTCACCTGCCTGCACCACCTTGCCGTCAAAGCCAAGGTTCTGCCCTTCTTTTATCTGCTCTTCCAGATATTCCTTGAGGGTAGGCACATCCGGTTCCCCCATCTCCATCAATTTGATCCCGGTACCGGCTAACTGTTTTCTTGCCTGTATAAAATAACGTCCGTCAGTAAAAAGTGCCGCTTCCTTTCCTGTCACCACAAGGGTTCCCGCAGACCCGGTAAACCCACTGAAAAACCTGCGTACGGTAAAAAAGCCGCTGACATATTCGCTGTCATGGTCATCCGAAGTAGGAATCAGACAGCAGTCAACGTCTGCAGCTTCCATCTTATCTCTTAACCTTGTTAAACGTTCCTGTATCATGCTCAAGCCTCCATCTATCATCTGATTGTGCATTCCGCACATGATATCACCAGTCCTTCACACTCGATGTCTTCTGACCCTGATATCAATTTGATTATAGTAATTTTTCAGGCTTTTCGCAAGGTATTTCGCCACTATTTCTTCATCTTGGGATTAAAGAGAAGGCTTGCTAAGTATCCAAAAATAAGTGCCGCTGACGTTCCCACGGCCCCGGCTTTGAATCCGCCCAGGAAAAGCCCCATAAAGCCCTCTTTGTCCACCGCTTCCTTAACCCCCTTCATCAGCACATTCCCAAAACCCAGAAGCGGCACAGAAGCGCCGGCTCCGGCAAACTCCACGAAGGACTGGTACCATCCAAAGACACCCAGGAGCGCTCCCAGACATACCAAAAGTACCATGATCCTTCCCGGCATCATTTTTGTTTTTTCCATTAAAATCTGGACAAGGGCACAGATAAGGCCACCCACCCAAAATGCATTAAAATAATCCATGATAATCTCCTTTTTTGATTGGATTCATCATGGATTATTATATACAAATTTAATTTTACCATTCAGATTTTAAATGATAATTATTTTTTATTTTTGGCTTTTGTTTCTGATTTCTATCTTACCATAGCCTTGATAGCCTTCATGAAGCATTTCCATATCCAACCGCCCGTTATGGTTAATTAGCCGGTATTCATTGTACGCTCCCCTGCGGTATTCAAAATCCTCGCCGTTATCCTGATAATGGGTATAGATTCCTTCTCCGGGATAAGTCTCCAGAATCAGCAGCTCGTCTTTTTCTTTTCCCACATGGGTCCTTACCGGATATTTGGGGATCACTGCCCCCGCCTTCACAAAGATCGGACAAGTATCAAGAGGCGCTTTTCGGATATAGCTTTGCCCTCCTTCTAAGGTCTCCCCGGTCCAATAATCGTACCAAACGCCTTCCGGCAGATAGACCAGCTTTTCCCTTGCCCCCTGCTCCACCACCGGGGAAACCAGCATCCGGTCGCCCAGCAGAAACTCGTCGTTTCTGTTTCTTACCTGTTCATCTTCCGGGTACTCAAGGACCAGAGGGCGCATCACCGGAAGCCCTGTCTGCTCACACTCATGCATCAGATCGTATATATAAGGAAGTAATTCATAACGAAGGTTCATGTACTTTCTACTGATCGAAAGGACTTCCTCCCCAAACTGCCAGGGCTCCTGCATCCTGCACCCTACTGCGCAGTGGTTTCGAAATAGCGGGGAAAAGCACCCCAACTGTATCCACCTTGCAAACAGTTCCGGTGTACTGTCACTCCCAAATCCGCCCACATCCGTTCCCACAAAGCTAAGCCCGGAAAGCCCCAGATTGCAAAGCTGAGGAATTGCCATGCGGATATGCGCCCAGATACTGTGGTTATCCCCTGTCCATCCGGTGGTATACTTCTGGGAACCGCTATAGCAGGCTCTTGTGATCACGAAGGGCCGCTTGCCGGAATATTCTTTCCACCCCTCATAGGTGGCCTTCGCCATATTATGGCCGTAAATATTATGGATTGCCTTGTGAGGAGCCGGCTGATCCTCGTCGGTAAAGACCACGTCATCAGGAAGCGGCCCCCGAAAGCTTGCAGGCTCGTTCATGTCATTCCATACCCCTGCCACGCCTAAGTCGATCAAAAACTTTTGTTTTTCCGCCCACCAGCTCCTTACTTTCGCATCACCGAAATCAGGAAATACGGCATCCCCGGGCCAGACTTCATTGACGTAGATTTCTCCCTCCGGCGTGGTGGCAAAATATCCTTCCTTTACCCCTTCCTCATAAACATAGTAATCTTTTTCCAGCTTAACACCGGGATCTATGATCGTCACAGCCTTGATCCCCATCTCCTTAAAGTCTGAGATCACCTGTCTCCCGTCCTTATAAGTATCCGGATTCCATGTGAAAACTTTATAGTGATCCATATAATCAATGTCAAAATGGATACAATCGCAGGGCAGGTCAGAGTCACGGAGCTTACGTGCGATCTCCCTGATCTCTTCCTCAGTCCGGTACCCCCATCTGGACTGATGGTATCCTAATGTCCACATCTGCTGCATAGGCGCCCGTCCGGTGAGGAACGTATAGTTTCCCACCACCTCTTTCATATTTCTACCGCCGATAAAATAGTAGTCCAGATTCCCTTCCATTGCGCCAAACACAAGATAATCAGGGCATTCCTTCCCCAAGTTAAAAAAGGTTTTATAGTGATTGTCAAAAAAGAACCCACAGCATGTCTTTTCCTTTAGCAGGAGGAAAAAAGGGATGCTCTTATACAGGGATTTAAAGTTATCTTCCTGAGGGTCGGGAATATCCGAGTTCCACATTTCATACTCATATTCCCTCTTATTTAACACACCGGTCTTATCCCCTAATCCGTAAATACAGTCTTTGGCGTCTAATGCGCGCAGCTCCTGTACCGGATAATCCGCCGCCCGGTCAGAAATACCATGCCCTTCCTTGGAAAGCAGCTCTTTGGAAGCCTTGTCAAGGTCTGCCCCCAGGTTCCTTGTTCCCCTATAGGCAAGGCTTAAGGGCTGATTCTCTTTATCATAAAAATCTACCATAAAATCATCACCGACTACAACGGTCAAGGATGCTGTCTTCAATATGACACCGGATTTCTCCTGCGCCACCTGCGTCAGTAATTCCTCTTCGGAAGCGTTTTTCCCTGCGTTTAAGCGCTTCCCCAGCTCTCCTTCCACGGCCCTTGTCCGATGCCCGCCGCCAGTATAGTCCACAAGCACATTGACAATATTGTCGGTGATTGCTTCCAGGACTGGACTGGTCTTGCTTCCCTCATATTCAAAATAAACCTTATTACCGTCTGTGCGGTATCCCTTTAATTTCCCAAACATATTAGTTCCTTTCTTTCACCTTTTTTCTTTTCCCGGAAGCTGTACCATGATCACCGCTCCAAACACCAGTCCGCATCCAAGCAGTTCCTTAGGGCTCATAGCCTGTCCTAAGATCACCCAGCCTGCCAGCATGGAAATCACCGATTCCATGGAAAGGATCAGGGACGCCACCGTGGGATCCAGATTCTTCTGCCCTACCACCTGCAGGGTATAGGCTGCCCCGCAGGACATGATCCCGGCATAGGCAAGGGGCAGGATTCCGTCCACAAAATTGGATAGCTCCGGCTTTTCAAAAATCAACGCTAAGATACTGCAGATCACGCCTGCCGTAAGAAACTGCAGGCAGGATAACTCCACCCCGTCCGCCTTGGGGGAGAAATAATCAATTACCAGAATATGTACCGAAAACAGGATGGCACAGATAAACACGTATCTGTCACCTTTGCCAAGCGTGAGGCTCTCACTCATGCACAAAAGGTACATCCCAAACATTGCGACCACCGCCCCAAGCCATACCTTCCCGGGTATCTTCTTTTTCAGAAAAATCCCCATGATGGGCACGATGATAATGTATAACGTGGTGATAAAACCGGCCTTTCCCACTGTAGTATATAAAATGCCATACTGCTGGAACAGGGCTGCCGAACAAAGAGCAAGTCCGCAGCAGATTCCTCCGGTCACTGTAACTTTTGCGCTGCCAAACAGCTTCCTGTCCACTTTCGGAGATTTTCTCCGGTACAGCACAAGGGGAAGCAGGACCATGCTTCCCATAATAAACCGCGCCCCGTTAAACGTATAAGGGCCCATGTAATCCATCCCCACGCTCTGCGCCACAAACGCAACGCCCCAGATAAATGCCGCAAGAAACAGCAAAAGGCTGCTTTGCAGAGATTTCTTATTCATACTTACTTTTAATCTCCTCCATCACCTGCCGGATGCTCTTGTTACTGCAATCCAGCGTAATATCCGCATATCGCTCATACAACGGCACCCGCTCGTCATATAAATCTTTTAGTGTAAAACCAGGCTTTAATACCACGCCCCGCTCATGCAGGTCGCCAAGCCGCTCTGCCAGTTCCCCGTAAGGCAGTTTCAGATAAACCACCTTTCCGTTCTCCTTAAAATGCTCCATCGCTTCTTTCCCGTAAATGGCACTTCCGCCGGTGGCTATCACCGTATGGCTGGCTAAGATGGAGGCATTGATTTCATTTTCAAGCGCCAAAAAACCTGCTTCCCCCAGCTCTTCTATCAACTGGTAAAGCAGCTTTCCGGTCCTCTCCTGGATGACCAGGTCCGAATCCAGAAAACGATATCCAAGCCCCTTTGCAAGGACCACCCCCACCGTGCTTTTTCCTGAACCCGGCATCCCGGTCAAAATCACATTATTTCTCATAAAACCGCAATCACTTCCACTTCGCAGAGGACATTCTTGGGAAGCTGCTTCACCGCCACGCAGCTTCTTGCCGGTTTCCCTGTAAAGTATGCTTCATACACACTGTTAAATGCCGCAAAATCCGCCATATCCGCCAGAAAGCAGGTGGTCTTCACCACATTTTCATAAGTAGTTCCAGCCTCTTTCAGGATTTCACCCACATTTAACATTACCTGCTTTGCCTGCTCCGTAATATCGCCTTCCGTGATTTCCCCTGTTTCCGGTACGATGGGAATCTGCCCGGAGGCAAACAACATACCGTTTGCAATGATTCCCTGTGAATACGGCCCGATCGCCGCAGGCGCTTTGGTTGTAGATACTTTAGTCAACATAACTTTCTTCCCTTTCTTTCTTATGATTCTTCAAACTGTGCCGTCACATAAAATCCCCGCTCGTTCTCAACCACACGGGTGACCACTCCTTTTCTTGCCAGCATACGTTCCCTGAATGGCACATTTCCTGACATGGCTAAAGACGGGTCGATAATGTAATAATAGTTGCTTGGAAGAAGCCCTTCCGTCACCGTGACCTGATCCCCCTCCTTTAAAAGGCCGGGGCGCTCCATCTTAAATTCCATTTCACGCATATGTATCCCTCCATCCATACTATTGTAATCGGGATGGGAATTTTTTTCAATCTAATCTTTGCCAGGAACACGGAAGAAGAACAGCACAGGAATTTTACAGCGCAAACTCTTGATACAAAGAAGCCCTGTCTCAAAGTTGCCCTCATCCAAGTCGCCTGCTTTGACCAGGTTCACGTGGTAATCCGCAATAAAACGTTTATACACAATACGTTGGCACGTTTTGTTTTCTTCTTTTAATTCTAACATATCATGCAGGTCCATGCAACCGTCATAGGGCTCTTCCCCGTGGTAAAACACAATTGTTATAACGGGATTCAGTTTTTCCTCCTTCGCCATGCCTGACAGGAATTCACCCCCGGACAGTTTTCCTTCCCTGCTGCGGCTCCGTTCCCTTAATTGTCTTTTATACTCCGTAACGTCGTATTCCATACACCGGATGGGCATGGCATAATCCACCTTGTTCTGGGCTTCAATGCCGATCACGATATAATAGTCTCCACCAAAGACCGCCTTCAGGGAATCCCGCTGCCTTTCAACATACTTTGGCTTCCCGGGCGGCCGCTTTACGGGCGGCGGGTTTTCCTTCAAGTGGGTGACTCTCTCCCTGTCCATCAACTGGTCCGGAAATACCACCTTTTCCCCGTTGTGGATGCTGCCGTTGATAAAGTCCGCAAAAACGGCAGCGTCTGATAAATAGCTGCAGATAACATTGTTCTTTTGTCCCATAAGACTCCTCATTTCTGCGCACACTCTTTACGCATAGCGGGCTTGTGCCAGGTGCGCACAGACACAAAGCTTGCGTGTGAAAATATCATTTTTATGAAATTTTAGTGTTAACCCTAATGGAGATAATGCACCAGATCATCTTGGCGCAGAATAAACACGAATCTAAGATGTTCTTATCATAACAGATGCGAAGACGGTTTACAACAAAACAATTTAAAAACTTTAGTTGGATTACATGGCTAACAGTAAACAACGCAGTTTATAGCGGTCTTTCGCTGGATCTTGAAGAAAAGACCGTCACAAATTCCCGAAAACCGCTATAGCCAAAAAATAAACACCTGATTTCCCTTTTTACATTACACGGTTCAGCAGCCGCTCATACCACGGAAATATTTCCGCCAGCAGATTTCTCTTATAATACACATAAGGCACTTTATTCGGAAAATACAGGTACATCCGGTAAATGTAAACAGCAAGCGTCACCGCCACGAGCACTCCCAGCGCAAGGGAAAAACCTTTTACCTTTGTGCCTTCCAGATAACGAAAATACCCACAATACAACAAAAAAAGGGCAAACGCAAAAATAGACGGATTTAGTGCTGCCGCCTGTGAAAAGTTCCCCCGCAAAAGGTACATCCCTGCCCTGGTAAGCCCGCAGCCCGCACAGGGGAACCCGGTAACAATCAAAAACGGACAAAAAGCGCCAAAAACACTGCGTACGATCACAGAATAAATGGCAAATGCCACACCGACTGCCCAGAACTGCCGGATATCCCTTTTTACCCGTTCAGCGGCTTCTCTTATTTTTACTCTTTTCATTCCCAAACTCAAACTTCCTTAAAAGACGCTCCACATCTTCAATACGCCCTATCACCATCAAGTGCTCTTTTTCCTCAAACACATGGTCTGCCATAGGCAGAAAACGGGTATCCTCCCCCTTCTTTACCCCCATGATGCTGACCTTATATTTGGCCCGGAAATCTACCTCCCTGATAGTCCTGCCTTCCCATTCGGCCGATACCGGAATCTCAAAAATAGAATACTCGTCGTTGATCTCAATATAATCATATACATGGTTTGCACTAAAGCGCACCGCTTCCTTTTCCGCAATATCCCGTTCCGGATAGACCACTTCATCCGCACCGTTCCGAAGAAGGAACTTAGCCTGAATATCCCGGGTGGCCTTACTGACTACGTATTTCGCTCCATTCTCCTTAAGCAGGGATGTAATCTCCAAGCTGCTCTGGAAATTGGTTCCGATGCACACAAAGCAAATGTCAAAGTTTCGAATCCCGATGCTTTTTAACACTTCCACATTGGTACAATCGCCAATCTGGGCATTGGTCACCAGCGGCATCATGGCCTCCACAAGCTCCGCCTTGGTGTCTATGACCATGACCTCATTTTTCAGCTCCGCCATCTTCCTGCAAAGATGCTGCCCAAACCTTCCAAGTCCAATTATCAAAACTGATTTCATAACCTACCTCCATTTACCCGATCATAATTTTTTCCCTGGGGAGCTGTACCGGCGCAACCTTCTTCCTCTCCGTAAAGGAAAGGGCAAAGGACATACTTCCCAATCTCCCGCAGTACATAAGCAGGATTATCACAATCCTGGAACCAAGGGAAAGCTCCCTTGTGATCCCCGTGCTCATACCCACCGTTCCAATCGCCGAGAGCACTTCAAAAATCACGTCCTCCACCGGCAAAGCAGGCTGGATATAGCAGATATAAATAACCGCCGCAACCGCCATCACCAGACTGATCACTACCACATTGCTGGCCTTTCGGATGGTATCATCATCAAGCCTTCTTTTGAATATATTTACCCCTTTGCTGTCACGCAGGTTGGACCACACATACACCAGCAGCACCGCCACCGTGACCGTCTTAATGCCCCCTGCCGTTGACCCCGGGCTTCCCCCGATAAACATGAAAAGGGATGTGAGCATTTTGGAAGCGTTGCTTAAGGCCCCGGTATCTATGGTATTAAATCCAGCAGTCCTTGCCGTAACGGAGCTGAACGCCGCGGCAAGGAACTGGTCTTTCATTCCCATGCCGGCAAGCAGGTTATCGCTCTCAAAAATCCAGAAAAGCACCGTTCCCCCAACAAGGAGCACTGCCGTGGAAAATAAAGTAATCTTGGTGTGCAGCATATATTTTTTGAAGTGGATCCCGTTTTTCTTTAAATCACTCCAGACAAAAAAGCCGATACCTCCCACCACTACCAGCCCCATCAGCACCAGGTTCACAAGCACATCCCCATGAAATTCCACAAAGGAAGAATACTTCCCGGAATAAGTTCCCATCAGGTCAAACCCGGCATTGCAAAAACCGGAAACGGAGTGGAAGAAACCAAAGTAAATCCCCTTTGCCACGCCAAAAACAGGAACAAACCGGATTGACAAAAGCACCGCACCGGCAAACTCAATCAGAAAAGTTCCTTTATAGACCATTTTTACCAGCCGGATGATCCCGCCCATCTGCATATAATTCATGCTTTCCTGCAAAATACCCCGCATCCTGAGCGTAATTCTTTTCCGGAGAAAAAGCGCCATCACAACACCCATGGTCATAAACCCTAGGCCGCCCACCTGTATCATCAACAAGATCACCATCTGTCCAAAGACCGTCCAGTTCGACGCAGTGTCCACTACCACCAGTCCGGTAACGCAGGTTGCGCTGGTCGCCGTAAACAGCGCCGTCAAAAAATCCGTCTCCCCGCCTGCTGCCGTTGATATTGGAAGCATTAACAGCAATGTTCCAGCCCCAATGACCAGCAGATACCCCATGGCAATGATCCGTACATAGGTTAAGCCATTCTGCATTTTATCTAATAATTTCATCTATTCCATCCTTTTCCTATCACCCTTGCTTCCACCATTTTATACCAAAGTTTCTATAAAATCCAGTAGGAAAAAAATTGCGGATAGTGTATAATAGAGCAGAACTATTTCCCTCTTGTCTGGAAAAATGTAAATTCCATGAAAGAGGCTTAAAGAAAGGAGCATGGAACTTACATGTCAAAAATTATTTTAACCGGAGACCGCCCCACAGGCCCCCTTCACGTAGGCCATTACGTCGGATCATTGAAAAGACGGGTGGAACTGCAAAACTCCGGTATCTATGATAAGATTTTCATTATGATCGCCGACGCGCAGGCCCTTACAGATAATGCGGAGCAGCCGGAAAAGGTGCGCCAGAACATCATTGAAGTAGCTTTGGACTACCTTTCCTGCGGGCTTGATCCGGAGCGGTCCACGCTGTTTATCCAGTCCCAGATTCCGGAGCTATGCGAATTATCCTTTTATTATATGAACCTTGTGACGGTTTCCCGGCTGCAGCGGAACCCTACCGTAAAATCCGAGATCCAGATGCGGAACTTTGAGACCAGCATCCCGGTAGGCTTTTTCACTTATCCCATCAGCCAGGCCGCCGATATCACTGCATTTCAGGCGACCACCGTGCCTGTTGGCGAAGACCAGCTCCCCATGTTAGAGCAGACCAAGGAGATTGTCCGCAAATTTAACTCCGTATACGGGGATACACTGGTGGAACCGGAGGTGCTCCTTCCTGATAACAAGGCCTGCCTGCGCCTTCCCGGCATTGACGGCAAAGCAAAAATGAGTAAATCTTTAAATAACTGCATTTACCTTTCCGCCCCCGAAGAAGAGGTACGCAAAAAAGTCATGTCCATGTTCACGGATCCTAACCACCTTCAGGTATCCGACCCCGGCAATGTGGAAGGCAACCCCGTCTTCATTTATCTGGACGCTTTCTGCAAAGACGGAATGTTTGCGGAATACCTTCCCGAATACGCAAATCTGGATGAGTTAAAAGCCCACTACACAAGGGGAGGCCTGGGGGATGTGAAGGTAAAGAAGTTCCTGAATAAGGTGCTTCAGGAAGAGCTCGCCCCTATCCGTGCCAGAAGAAAGGAATGGGAAAAAGATATCCCCGGCGTTTATGAAATCCTCCGTAAAGGAAGCCTGGAAGCAAAGGAAACTGCCGCACAGACGTTGGATGACGTGAAAAAAGCAATGAAGATCAATTACTTTGATGACAATGCGCTGATTGCGGAACAGGCAAAGAAATATGCACAAGAGAAATAAATTATTATTGAATTGATAAACAAGCGGGTCAAAACCAATACAAAATATATCTGTATTACAAAGCCCCGGCGTTTGGGAAAGATATCCATCCTGAATATGCTTGGTTCTTTTTACTGCAAAGCCTACGATGCGAAACCCTTGTTTGACCATTTGGCCATCAGCAAGAGCAGGAACTATACGGCTCGCTTAAATAAATATAATGTTATAAATATATGTTTAAGTAATCTGCCTGATAAGGGGAACTCAGGATTCCTAACAAAGAGCTTATGGCAGAGCTTGAAGCCGCCCTGGAAGATGGCGCTGAAAACAGTCTGTCATGCGTTGTGACACTGTCCTATCTTTCAGCGCGGAATTAGTATAAAGTGGAACGGGGAGAAAAAAGCGGAAAAAAGAAAACTTCACCAGCATCCTCGCTGTCGGGATCTGTTATAATCTCAGGACAAAAGAACACCAATGCGAAATTGAATCCATATCTTAAATGATATCCGCCATATTATACCAAACAGCCAATTGCGTAGAGCGTGAACCTTTTCGGTTCACGCTCTTTATTTCCGGTAATATGCTTTATTCTTTAATATAATCAATTTCTGTCAAATTAATGCCGAAAGCCGTTAAAATGACTTTTAATGCCGTATAACGTCTTTTCATTTTTTTATATACCTCAGAATCTTTATCACAGGATTGCATATAATCCTGAGCCTATCAAACTCCTCGACTGACGTCTTTAGCATTTCTTTTTCAGTCATGCAATCACCATCCTTTTAAACAGACCATCAATTGTTACAATATGATTATAGCAAAATACTGAAATCGTGTAAACCCAGTTTCCCTCACGCAAACATCTTTTTGATTTCCTCATATTTCTGTGCGGTCATCAGCGCAGTCTCTGCTGTGTCCCTAAACTTCACCACATATGTCCACCTGCCGTAAGGCTCAATCCTCACAATCTGGGAAATATTTACAATGTAGGACTTATGGCAGCGCATAAATTCCCCGGTATTCAGCTTTTCTTCTGCGTCGGAAAGGGAAATGGAGGTCCGGTAACGCTCCTTTGCGGTGACAATGCTGGTACAGCCTTCCATCCGTTCAACCAGAATGATCTCTTCCATGTTGAGCAGGCATACCTGCTCCTTCCCTTTGATCAAAAGCTTATTTTTATAGTGTTCCGGCTTCACCACCGTATCGGGCGCAGCAGGCTTTGCCAAAGTTTCCTGCGCCATGCTGGCCCTGATCCGGTCTAAGGTTTTCACCACACGCTCCATGTTAAAAGGCTTCACCAGATAATCAAAGGCATAGATTTCAAAGGCGTTAGCCATATATTCGCTGTGCGCCGTGGCAAAAATGATCTTAAGCTTGGGGTCAAGCTCCGTAAGCACCCGGGCGCATTCCAGCCCGCTTTCCCCGTTTAAATCAATATCCATAAATACCACATCCGGCTTATACCTTGCGAAGTCCGTCACCGCCCCGGTAAAATCCCCGCTCTCCGATACCACCTGATAATCCGCCTGTTTTTCCACCATCTTGTGTAGAAGCATCCTAATCTGCGGCTCATCATCGATCAACATTACTTTTATCATACGTTCAAACCTTTTTGCTCTCCGCATAAGCATCGGCCCCCGTGCCAATGCCCTTTTTCATTTCCGTGTCCGCCTGTATATTCTGGAGTTTATAGTAATCAAGCACTCCAATATGCCCTTCCCGAAGCGCCTGTGCCATCGCTTTGGGGATTTCCGCTTCTGCCTGTACCACGGCCGCCCGCATTTCCTGCTCTAAAGCCACAGCCATTGCGCGGCGTTCCTCCGCCCTTGCCTGGGCAATCTTGTTATCCGCCTCCGCCTGCAGGCTCTGCAGATTAGCTCCCACGTTCCGTCCGATATCAATATCCGCAATATCAATGGAAATAATCTCATAGGCCGTTCCGGAGTCCAACCCCTTCTCCAAGATCAGCTTGGAGATCTCGTCAGGGTTTTCCAAAACCTCATTATGATTTTGTGAGGAGCCTACCGTGGTCACGATACCTTCCCCAATCCTTGCCAGCACCGTAGCTTCCCCGGCGCCGCCGATCAGCCTTTCAATATTAGTCCGCACCGTGACCCTTGCCTTCACCAAAAGCTCAATACCGTCCTTGGCCACCGCGGAGATCAGCGGCGTTTCAACCACTTTGGGCGTTACGCTCATCTTCACTGCCTCAAACACATTCCGTCCGGCAAGGTCAATGGCTGACGCTTTTTCAAAAGACAGATCCATGCCCGCTCTCTGGGCTGCGATCAGCGCATTTACCACCCGGTCCACATCGCCCCCTGCCAGATAATGGGCTTCTAACTGGTTTACCTTGACCTCCAGCCCGGCTTTGGTGGCCTTGATCAAAGGAAAGACAATCTTGGCCGGCGCAACTCTCCGAAGCCGCATTCCCACAAGATTAAAGATTCCCACCTTTACATTGGCCGCTACCGCCGAGATCCATAAGCCCACCGGCACAAATACGAAAAACAGTACGACCAAAAGACCTAATACACATAATAAAACAATCTGTCCAACCATATACTCCCTCCTGCCTCACTTTTTATTTTTCTTTTACCATTAATCTGTTCTCATTAATCCTGCTTATTACAATGGAAGTTCCCTTCTTAATATACGGTCCTTCCGAAAAAATATCCAGCTCTATCCCCTCAAAGTTCCCCTTTCCCGCAGGTTTTAAATCCGTGGATGCCTTTCCTTCCTTCCGGATCAGGTATTCAAGATCCGAAGAACTGATCGGCACTCCGGCTTTTAGGTCCTCATCAAGGACAATAGGCGATTTGAATTTTTTCTGGGATAAAAAACCCATAATGACCGTCATTAAGATTCCCAGTATAACGATCACCACCACCGTAATAAAAATTCCGGCTTCTACACTGTCCGCCGTTAAAAAAACACCTGCCACCAGACAAATGATACCGCAAATGCCAGGCGCTCCAAACCCCGGAACTACCATTTCAATCCCTGCCAGCACAAATCCGGCTATCAAAAGAATAAGCCCAATGATCATTACCACATCCAATTATCCCTTCACCTCCTTTGCAAACCGAACGGTAAATACCGTTTCCTTCCTGTCAGACTCCACCCGG
>OFGA01001310.1_pt1 | contig 17448 bp, 15 predicted proteins | sample 1521471 | NCBI WGS metagenome assembly OFGA01 (sample SAMEA3504086, study PRJEB24116) | mouse gut metagenome | biome: mouse gut; feature: mouse-associated habitat; material: faeces | place: Denmark | collected 2011
CGACGGAGGACCAGCTTGTCGAGATCGCAGGCGAGACCGCCAAGTGTGCGAAAATCTTTGGCGTGGATCCTCAGGTTGCATTCTTAAGCTATTCGACCTGGGGTTCCGGCGAGGGTGAGGCGGTTGACAAGATGCGCAATGCGGCGGCAAAGGCGCGGGAGAAGTATCCGGATCTGCCGATTGACGGGGAACTGCAGTTTGACGCTGCCGTGGATCCGCGCGTTGCCCGCACGAAATGTCCGGAGAGCACGGTGGCGGGCCATGCGAATACCTTTATATTCCCGGATATCAGCGCGGGAAATATCGGATACAAGATCGCGCAGCGTCTCGGTCATTTCGAGGCGTACGGACCGATCCTCCTGGGGCTGAATGCTCCGATCAATGATCTGTCCCGCGGATGTAATGCCTCCGAGGTATATTCCATGGCCATTATTACGGCTGCAATTTCCAATATCTGATCACATGAGACAGGCCAGGGCTTTTTGTCCGGGCCTGTCTTTTTGTCTGACGGGAAATAGTGCCACGTCCTGCTGAGGAAATATGTCTGCGAATGTGGATAACTCTGTGGATACTGTGTATAAATACAGTGAATATCTGGAAAATTCTGAAAATATTACGCAATTTTTAAATAAATATGTCAGAATCCTGTCATTTACCGGTGCTCACAGATTCTTATGCGGGGGCGCCTGGCATCATGAAAGGGGTTATTATTAGCACTCACCTATTGACAGTGCTAATAAAAAGTTGTATAACAGAATTACCGAATAGGAACATACCGAATCGGGGAACCTGATAACAGTACAGAATAGAAAGAGGGGATTCCTATATGTTGAGACCAGGTATTTTTAACGACAACTTTACAGACAGTTTATTTGACGACTTTTTCAGCAATATGTTTGTGCCGGCCAGAGGGATGAGGGCGGCGAGCGCGATGAATACAGACATCCGTGAACTGAAGGATTCGTACCAGATCGATATGGAGCTTCCGGGCTTTACAAAAGAGGACGTTAAGGCCGAGCTTAAGAACGGCTATATGACCATTCAGGCATCTCATTCGGAGAGCAGCGGAGAGAAGGATGCGAAGGGCAGGTATGTGCGCAAGGAGCGCTATACCGGCAGTTACAGCAGAAGTTTCTATGTCGGGGAGAACGTGACTGAGAAAGATATTCAGGCGAAGTTCACGGATGGAATTCTGACAGTGACCGTTCCGAAGAGAGAGGCGCTGCCGGAGACGGAACAGAAAAAATATATCGCGATCGAGGGCTGAAATGTCATATTCGGCACAGAGGGAAATCCGGCAGTAATGCCGGATTTTTTTGGGAAACGCTTCCAATCTTGAAAGACGCGACCGGAAGTGGTATATTGATGGAAGGAGTCAAATCTTTGAAATACGGGGAAGCGGGAAAATGTATAAGAATATGGGAAAAGTGATAAGATTTGTGGAAGAATACTCGGTTCTGACGGTCGCGACGCTGGTTATGGTGGTGGGAACATACCTGTTTAAGTTTCCAAACAGGTTTTCCTTTGGCGGTGTGACCGGTCTCGCGGTGCTGCTCGCGGCAGTGATGCCGGTGTCGCCCGGAACGATTACATTTATCCTGAATATGGCGCTGCTTGTCGTGGGGTTTATTTTTCTCGGCAGGGGATTCGGGGTAAAGACGGTGTATGTCAGCCTGCTGACCTCGGTGGGTCTGAGCGTGGCAGAAGTGCTGTTTCCGATGGACGGGCCGATGACGAACCAGCCGGTGCTGGAGCTTGTATACGCGGTTGTGCTTCCGGCATTTGGCTCCGCGATTCTGTTCAACGTCGGCGCGTCGAGCGGGGGGACGGATATTATCGCGATGATTCTGAAAAAATATACCACGTTAAATATCGGCGCGGCGCTGTTCTGCGTGGATCTGGGCATCGCGGTTGCCGCCTGTCTCATCTTTGATCCGCAGACCGGCCTTTTTTCGCTGTGCGGCCTTCTGGCAAAATCGCTTGTGGTTGACGATGTGATAGAGCGTGTAAATCTGTGCAAGTACTTTACAATCATCTGCAATGATCCGCAGCCGATCTGCGATTTTATTATGAAAGACCTGAAGCGGAGCGCGACAGTGTACGGCGCGGAGGGCGCATATGAGCACAACCGCAAAAGTATTATAATTACGATTATGAACCGGGGGCAGGCGGTCGAACTGCGCAACTTTATCCGGACGACCCAGCCGTCAGCCTTTATTGCGATCACGAACAGCAGTGAGATTATCGGTAAGGGATTCCGGGGATTCAACTAAAGGAGGGGGAGCTATGCTGATCAGTATTCTGGCGACGTTACTATTCGGCTGTATTTATTTTTACCTGAAGCTGCCGGCGGTAAACCTGCACGCAGTGGAGTTTTATACATTTATATTCCTGCTGTGCGCGGTGTACTGCGCGGTAAGTCTTCTGATGACGGGATTCAGGGCCGGAAGCCTGCGTGATTATGTAAAGCACCTGGTAAAAAAATGCACGATACCCGTCGTGGCGCTCGCTGCATTTCTGCTGCTCGCGGTCGTCGGGAGCGTGGCGGGGAGTGTGTTCTTCCGGGCAAAGGATTATGCAGGTCTTTTGAAACTGGAACAGGGCGATTTTGGGGCTGAGGTGGAGGAGGTGCGCTGGGATCAGATCCCGATGCTGGATGAAAATTCGGCCAATACCCTGGCCAATAAAAAAATGGGAGAGCTCTCGGATCTTGTGTCCCAGTTTGAGGTGGATAACAGTTCGGCGCAGATCAATTACCGGGATATTCCGATGCGGGCGACGTATCTGAATTACGGGGATATCATAAAATGGTGGAAGAACCGGAAAGCGGGGATCCCCGCCTACCTGCTGATTGATATGGTCACGCAGGAAGTCACGGTGCAGCGCCTTGCGGAAGGGATGAAATATTCTCCTTCGGAACTCTTTAACCGAAATATTTACCGCTATCTGCGGTTTCACTATCCGACGGAGCTGTTTTATGATGTTAATTTCGAGGTAGATGACGAGGGAGTGCCTTACTGGTGCGCGACGGTGGTCAGAAAAACGATCGGTCTCTTTGGAGGAACGGATGTCAGGGGGGCGGTTCTGGTGAACGCGGTGACGGGGGAGAGCGCGTATTATCCGATCGAAGAGGTGCCGTCCTGGGTGGACCGTGTCTGCAGCGCGCGCCTGATTATGGAACAGTATGACTATTATGGCATGTACCAGAGCGGGTTCTGGAACTCGATTCTCGGTCAGAGCGGGTGTACAAAGTCGACGAGCGGTTACAACTACATCGCCATGGATGACGATGTGTGGGTCTATACGGGAGTCACCTCGGTCGGAGGGGATGAGAGTAATCTGGGTTTTATTCTTGTCAATCAGCGCACAAAGAACGCCCGCTATTATGTGTGCGCCGGAGCAAATGAAAATGCGGGGATGAGTTCGGCACAGGGGGCAGTACAGCAATACAGCTACATGGCCACATTTCCGATACTTTTAAATATCGGCGGGGAGCCGACATATTTTATGGCTCTGAAAGATGCGTCGCAGCTTGTCAAAATGTATGCGATGGTCAATGTCAGTCAGTACCAGATCGTTGCGGTAGGCAGCACTGTGGAGGAATGTCAGGGAAACTATGCGTCCCAGCTCGCAAAGAACGGGATTGCGCAGGTGGATACAGAAGAGATGTCTGAACGGCAGGAGGTCACCGGCAGGATTGCGGAGATCAGATCCTCCGTGATGGATGGCGATACCTGGTATTTTATCCGGTTAAAGGATGGAAATGCGTATTATCTGATTAACGGGCGGGAATATCCGGTCGCCACGATCTTAAATGTGGAGGATCTGGTGACAATCATATATCAGGCAGGAGAGGATGAAATCATTCAGGGAAGTTCCATAGAAAGAAAATAATTCCGGGCGCACAAAGTAATGTAGAACAGAAGGAGGTATCTGCTATATGAAAATATGGGAAGATGAAAAACAGTGCTATATCAGGGCGGCGATGGAGCGGAATACGCCGGCGGAGAATGAGATTCTGAAGAAGAATCTGGAGGAGACGGACTGGTCCGTGCTGGAGAATATCGGGGGGAAAGATGCAGTCAGTGACAGGGGCGTATTTGCCCCTCTCGAGGCGGTGGAGCTGGCCGAGATACGTGCGCGCAGCGCGGAGTTTAAAGAACTGGGCTTAAAAGCGATCAGGGAAGGACGTGTGGGGGCTGTGCTTCTGGCCGGCGGCCAGGGCACCAGACTGGGGCTGGACAGACCCAAGGGCACCTTAAACATCGGGGTTGAAAAGGAACTGTTTCTGTTTGAGCAGCTTGTGCGTAATCTGATGGATGTGACAGGGGAGGCCGGAGCATATATTCCCCTCTATGTGATGACGAGCAGGATCAACCATCAGGACACGGTGGATTTTTTTGCGGAGCATTCCTGGTTCGGGTATCCGCAGGATCACATCCGGTTTTTTACTCAGGAGATGGCGCCGGCCTGTGATTACGAGGGGCGGGTCTATATGGCATCCCCGACGGAAGCGGCGATGTCTCCAAACGGCAACGGCGGGTGGTTTGGTTCGATGATAAGAGCGGGACTTCTGGAAGATCTTCACGCGAGAGGGACGGAGTGGCTTAACGTGTTTGCGGTAGACAACTGTCTGCAGCGGATTGCGGATCCTGTGTTTATCGGCGCGACGATCGCTTATGGCCGTGAGAGCGGGGCAAAGGTGGTGCGCAAGGCTGCGCCCGATGAGAAAATCGGTGTGCTCTGCACGGAGGACGGAAGGCCTTCCATTGTGGAGTACTATGAGATGACGGAAGAAATGGTGACGGCCAGAAAAGAGGACGGCTCATTAAAATACGGGTTTGGTGTTATTTTAAACTACCTTTTTTCAGAGAAAAAACTGGAAGAGATAGCGGACCGGCAGCTGCCGGTTCACGTGGTGGAGAAGAAGATACCCTATCTGGACACGGACGGAACCATGGTAAAACCGGATGCGCCCAACGGCTGCAAATTTGAGGCGCTCGTACTCGACATGGTTCATATGATGGATGGCTGCGTCCCTTATGAGGTGGAGCGTGAACGTGAGTTTGCACCGATAAAGAATCTGCATGGTATTGATTCACTGGACAGCGCGCGGGAGCTGATGCGCGGGTGCGGGATTGAATTTTAGAGAGAAAGCTGCTGAAGAACTAACGTGGAAGAAAGTGATGTAATTGTGCCGTTGCATCTTAAGAATTGCGTTCCGCATGACGAAATACACGGAAAGGCCGGGAAATCAGCGGGGAAAGGACGGGCGGCGCCTGTGACGGGAAGGCATACCGGCGGGAACGGAGGTATTTTATGAATATTTCGCAGATGGCGGGGAGCGGCAGCCCGAAGAGCGTCTATGCCGGTAATCTTCTGATGGGAAGATCCGGGCTGAAGAGCACGCAGGAAAAACTGGAGCGTCAGCAGAAGGCCGGAAATGAGATTGCGTTCTGGGAAAAGCAGAAAGAAGGACTCAGGAACATGAAGTGCGATACTCTGGAAGAGATCGCCAGAAAGCTGGAGATGTTCCACAGTTATGAGGATGAGATTGCTGCCGTCAAAGCGGCCTATAACCGCGAACAGATGAGTCATATTATGGACGAGGCTGAGGAGATGGGAGAGAAGATCGCGGAAGCGGCGGAGAAACTGGAGCCGAAGACACCTGAAGAGAGAAGAGAGGAAATGGCTGAGGAAGCTCTGGGGACGGATGATGACGGCGGGATTGCTGACGAACTGCTGGAAGAGCTGCCGGAGCCGGAAGACGAACTCACGGAAGAGACTCTGGAGGAAGCCGTGGAAGAGATGGAGGACAGGATACAGGAGAAAGCTGATGAAGAGGCCCTTCGCATGGCACAGAAAAAGCTCCTCATCAGGGAAGAGGAGCTGGAAGACGTTTACAGACCATTCGACGCAAGAATCTGAAAAAGCGGCGGCGACAGAACCTGCAGGACATTCTGCCGGTTCTGCTATTTCATAAACAGGCCGTCGACTTCCATATCTGTGTTGAACGTGATGGTGTAAGTGACATTGCGCTTTTCAAAAGCAGCCACGATCACGGCTGTCGCGAGATCACGCCCGTCTTTATCTTTCTGTCCAACGACCGCGGTGCTTTTATATTCCACGAAGGAACCGGTCTGTTCGTTCATGGTGTCCATATTTTCTGCGAGTATTTCCGCTGACAGTGCATTTTTCATCACGTCACTCATCATCGCAATATTCTCATCGTACTCTCCTGCAATCAGATGATCCGCGGCTTCTCTGGCCATGGTTTCCACTGTTTCCGCGTCAAAGGCATCCGCCAGCTTTGTGGAGCTGCAGCCTGTCAGAAACAGCAGTGTGACTGTGAACAGGATTGCTGTAAAAAAATTTCTTTTCATGGTGTGCCTCCTTTTTTGTGGTAGAATAAGAGTCCGGCGGCGAGGGTGAGAGCACCGGCTGCCGCCGCGTAAAGTTCAAGCCCCAGGGTTCCGGTCCCGAATACAGCCGGAAGGATTACGATGGCGGCATCCAGCAGTGTGTGCAGCAGGATGGCTGCCGCCAGGAAGCGCACAATTTTTTTCTCCCGGACGCCGTGCATGACCAGGAGGGATGCTCCAAGGTGAAAAGCCAGGGCAGAGAGGCGCTCGGCGCCTGAGGTCAGAATTGCGGCGGGCGTGGCGGGAAACAATGCTTCCCGGCCGGTCAGGGTCAGGGCAAGCCCGGAAAAAAAGACGGGGCCGACGAGCAGCATCGCCTCAATTCCTCCGTGGCCAAGACCGAACGCGAGGCCGTATTCCTTTCCGGTCTGCTCCTTCAGGAAAAGTCGGATTGCGGCGAGACGGGCCGTTTCCTCCGCCAGACCGGCCGTCAGGCCGAGAAAGAGTCCGTAGAGCCAGGGATACAGCTGAAGCGCGCCGTACCAGGCATAGCGGGGCACAAGCAGCTGCAGGATGGGAATCCGGATCAGAAGCTGACTGACGATAAAGGCCAGAGCGCCGGAAAAAAACGCTTTCCAGATCCCCTTTTTCCGGTGTGCCAGAAAGAATGTCCCCGCAGTGGGGATGCCGTAACAGATCAGAATACCGGCGCATAATGTGATTATCAGCATGTGTTATCTCCTTTCTCATATTTTACGGGCAGCATGATTGTGGTGGTAAAGATCCGGTCGCGCCAATGCGACTGCACATCGCCGCCGTATGCCGTTACAGTCTGCCGGATAATTTTCATGCCGAGCCCTGAGTGTCCGGGTTTTCCAGAGTGAAATAATCCTCCGTTGCCGGGCGGTTCGCGGTCGCAGCTGTTTTCCATGGTGATGGAGAGAAAATGGCGCACAAGTCCGATGCGCAGCCGCACATACTTCCCGCGGCTGTCCGCCGCGGCAGCCGCTGCGTTGTCGAGAAGGTTGGCAAACAGTGCGGTTATGTCAGTATCGCGCATAAAACCGGGCGTCAGTTCGCCGACCTTAAAATCTGTGAGCACGCCCGCATGTTCCATCGACTGTGCTTTGTCGTTGAGGATGATATTTAACAGCTTATCCGTGGTATAGTATTTCTGATGAAATCCGTTCAGCATCCGCAGAAGATCACCGGCGTATTCCGCGGCATCAGGGGATCCCTTTGCGCGGTAGAGCTCCTCCATCGCCTGAATGTGGTTGCGGATGTCGTGCAGCAGTTTTCGGGATTCTTCATATTTTTCCTCCTCCCGCAGGTAATACCGGTGCTGCATTGCGGCCTGCCGGCGGTAGAGACGGCGCTCATTTTCAAGCCTGCGGTTGCGGCTCATGACATCGGTCAGCACACAGAAATATATGTTTAAACCCGCCAGCAGAACGAGATTGACAATGAAAAGAACGAGGGATTCCATCGTAAAATATATCTGTGACAGATAAGCTGTGTAGTACAGGTTGAAAATGGAAAATACCGGCAGTATCACGGACAGCGCAATCTGTCTGGCGGTGACGTGCTCTCCCGTGCGCTTCCCGGTGAGGAAGGTAATCAGCAGAATCACCATAAATTCTGTCATCCGGGTGGCGGCGACCAGAAACAGATAAGCCAGTTCCGGGGAATTCAGGTAAAGGATGCCCGCAAACCAGAGCGTCTGACAGAGTGTGACGACAGCGGCGTCTGTCAGGAAAACAGCCACGGACAGAATAAAAAAGGGGAGCAGGCACTCCCGGCGCGCGCGGAAAATCAGGGATGCGGCAGGCGCAAACAGCAGCATAAAACACAGATTCACCAGTGTGTTTCCCAGGAGTGAACATGCAGTTGCCACGAAGATGAACAGGGCCAGGAGACCTGCGGAAGCGGCGGAGAGTCCGGGCCGTCCGGCAATGCGGTGAGCTCCGTAAAACATGACACCCAGCAGCAATATGCTGCCCAGGAGAGGCAGGAACAGATAAATTATGATTTCCAGGCCGCACACCCCCTTATTCCGGCGAGATAGTCATTGAGTTCCCTCCTGAACTGTGCCGATTTTTTCTGGGACAGGGGAATCCGGCTGCCGTCTGTGAGTGTAATCTCATATCCGTGAATACTGCATACGGCATAGAGGCTGACCACAAAGCTTTTGTGAGGCATTGCAAAACCAAGCGGCGCGAGCTCTTCTGCCACGTCGGTAATTCTGCGTTTCAGATGCCAGACCTGTCCGGCCGAATGCATAAGCACCTCTCTTCCCCTGTATTCAAAGTACAGAATTCCGGAAGGGCGTATGTGCACGATTCCCTCTTTTGAGAGGAATTCCAGTTCTGTTTCAGGCTGGGGAAGGCCGTAGGCGCATGCTTCCCGGATCTGGGCAAACAGCTCTTCCTGCCGCACGGGCTTAAGCAGATAGGCGAAAGCGTGCACGGCAAAGGCGAAAATGGTATAATCGCTGTAGCTTGTGAGGTAGATCAGTTTTACCTCTTTGTCCACTGCCCGTATGCGCCGCGCTGTTTCGATACCGTTGAGTCCTTTCATGTCGATGTCCAGCAGAAGTATATCATATTTCTGTCCGGCCGAAAGCAGCGCTTCCCCGCTGTGGTAGCTGTCTGTCAGAAGCTCTTCTGTTTTGTAATTTTTCAGCATGTTCAGGGTCGTCCTTAAGGCTTCCTGATCGTCATCGCAGACGGCTATCCGTATCACAAATGTTCTCCTGTTCTGCTTTTCTTTCTATCTTATAAGGGGAAACAGAAAAAAGCAATAACCTTTGCATAAGGTAAGGCATATTGTTCCTCAAAGACATCCGGGGACCATAAATTCCACTGTTACTTCTATTGGATTTTACAGAAGGATGTGTTAAAATGAGACATATTCAATATCTTCGACAGGAACAAGGAGAATCATCGTGAAGAACAAGGATTATGAATTAATTCTGGACGCGCTGCCGGGGACGGGGGTTTATGTACTCCGGGAAGATGATCACAGAGTACTTTATTATAACCGCCGTGTAAAGGAGCTTGCACCTGAACTGGAAAGGGGGAGTGTGTGCAGGGATATCTGCAGGGGGGAGCGCCCTGACTGTCCGCTTCTTTTTATCGGCGACCAGAAAGAATACAGATTTGTATGCTATAATGGTCTGTTCGGAAAGATCATGGATGTCACGGCTATGAGGATTATGTGGGAGGATGAGATTCCGGCTTACATGATTATGGTGACGCCCCATGTGGAAGCGCTGAATTACACGTATTATATGATTGTCAGAGGCAATCTGACTACCGGCAGTTATGAGATTGTGAAAACGGACCGGAAGGAATACGAGGAGGGGAATTTTGGAGGGGCCACGTTTTCCGAATTTCTGAATCAGATTCTGAATGATGGATTTGTGCACCCGGATGATGTGGAGCGTTTCCGCAAATATACAGATTCAGCGTATCTGCGCGAAGAGTTCCAGTCCGGCAAAGAGCTCGTCTCATGCACTTACAGACGACGTATGAATGGTGTTTTTCGCTGGTATATTATGGAGGTTGTACCGGATTCGGATTACATGCAGGATCATCAGACTGTCCGGTTTTATGTCAAGGATGTGGATGATATTTACCGCGAAGGGCTTTTGCGCGAGGAGGTTCATGTCCGCAATCAGGAAGTGATCAAATCTCTTGGGGAGATGAATTTCGGAATTTTTGTGATTGATCTGAATACCGGTTTTTTTGAGACGGTTCGTGCCTCTGACGAGCTGCGGGAGTTGTCCGGCGGGGCGGAATGGGACAGCGGGTTTGAGACAATCAGGCAGAAGCTGATTCACCCGGCATACCGGGGGGAGGTAATGGAGAATTTTACCCTCTCGTCTTTAAGGGAACACTGGCGCTGCGGAGGGGAGAAGGTGGAGACGGTCTGTCAGCAGATTACAGGGGGAGAGTACCGCTATGTATCAATGACAGCTCATTTTTACGAAAACAGGTCCAGGCGGGGCTGTGTCATCCTCGCGATGCAGGATGTGGACGAGCGCACAAGAAAAGATATCCGCCGTATGCACAGCGACAGGAGGATGGCGGATATTATCCGTTCCAGGTATGGCACGATGAGCGTGGTACATCTGGACACGGGCGTGTGTGAGCGTTTTTCGCTGGAACAGTTTGGCGACACCGGAAATGCCGTTCTCGGAGATTATGAGTATTATATCCAGAAGGCAGGCCACGGAATGGTGCATGAAGCGGACCAGGCCACATTTCTTGAGATGTTTTCCCTGGAGAACTTAAGAAAGCGGACCGAAAGAGCAGACAACGGTGAGGAAGTGGTGTATCAGTACCGGATGAAGGGGGAGCCTGTCACCTGGGTTGAGGCACATATCTTTTTCCGCAATGAGGAAAACAGCCGCGAGGTCAATATCCTGGGACGGGATATTACCAGGGAAAAGCTCCGGGAGGCGGCCGACGAGCAGGCAAAGCGGGAGCGGGAGTATATTATCAGCTGCCTGGGCAGTATGTTTTTTGCAACCTATTATATGGATCTGAAGCACAACACGTTCCGCATCGTGGCCCAGAAAGATGCGGTCAGCAGGGTTCTGGGGAACGGGATGGACTATGCGGAGGCGATACATACCTATGCGGAGCAGTTTGTTCATCCGGAAGACCGGAAGGCGTATCTTGAGACATTCAGTTATGAAAATCTGCGGGTGCTGCTGCGACAGAATCACCCGATTGTGGCGCTCGAATATCGCCGGATTACCATGGGAGGCGACGGCGACTTTGCAGAGGACGGGTGGATCCGGGCGAGCGTGGTGCTGGCAGAAATGGAAGACGGAGTGCCGGCGACTGCCGTATACGTGGCGCAGGATATCACAGAAACGAGAGAGAAGGAGGAGCGGCAGCATAAGGCGCTGAAAGACGCGTGCGATGCGGCCAATCATGCGAGCGCCGCCAAAAGTGAATTTCTCTCCAGGATGAGCCATGATATCCGCACGCCGATGAATGCGATTATCGGTATGACCACGATTGCCGGCACATATCTGGAGGATAAGGAGCGTGTCTCGGACTGCCTGAATAAGATTACAGTTGCGAGCAGCCATCTGCTGTCGCTTATCAATGAAGTTCTTGATATGAGCAAGATTGAGTCAGGAACGATAGAGCTGGCGGAGGAGAAGTTCAGTCTTTTCAGCCTGGCGGCAAGTCTGCAGACGATGATACGGCCGGCGGTGGAGGAAAAGCATCATCAGATTGCGTTCCACATCGAGAATGTCCGGCACGGGGACGTGATCGGGGATGTGATACGGCTGCAGCAGGTGTGTATGAATCTTCTGGGAAATGCCGTAAAATATACACCTCCGGGCGGGGAACTGGAAATGCGGATTTCTGAGCAGATGTCAAAAAATTACGGATATGGCTGTTATGAATTTGTGTTTCAGGACAACGGCATCGGAATGGATGAGGAATTCTGCAGAAAAATTTTTGAACCGTTCAGCCGGGCCGAGGATTCACGCATCAGCAAGATTGAGGGTACGGGGCTGGGGATGGCGATTGTACAGAACATTGTGCGGATGATGAACGGAAATATCCTTGTGGAGAGCGAGCCGGGAAGGGGGTCCCGGTTTACTGTCACGATCTTTTTAAAACAGCAGAAGGCGGAAGAGGGACAGCTTTCCGGTCTGCCCGGTTCCGCGGAGGAAGAGAGCAGGGGAAGCGGTCCGCAGGAGGAGGCGCAGGATCAGTCTTTTACCGGCAGGAGGATTCTTCTGGCGGAAGACAATGAGCTGAACCGTGAGATTGCGGAGGAGATTATCGGGGCGACGGGTGTAACCCTGGAGAGCGTGACAAACGGAAAAGAGGCTGTTGAACAGTTTGAGCGCATGGAGGAAGGGTACTACGACCTGATATTTATGGATATCCAGATGCCGGTTATGAACGGATATGAAGCGTCGCGCGCGATCAGGGCCGCCGACAGGGCCGATGCAAAGACCATACCGGTGATTGCGATGACGGCGAATGCATTTGCGGAAGATGTGCTGGCCAGCAGGGAGGCGGGGATGAACGAGCATATCTCAAAGCCTCTGAGTCTGGAACAGCTTCTGGCCTGTATGGCGCGCTGGCTGGGGAGAGATTAATATATAACTGGGGGAAATACATTTGGAGAAGACAATCATAATTATTTTTCTTTCCTGCCTGATCTGTGTGCTGACTGCCGTATGCCTTATGCTGGCAGAGCAGGTCCGCAGAGAGCGGGAGCGGGCGCGGAAGGAAGTGACGGAGACAAAAACACAGTTTCTCTCCCGGGTCAGCAATGACATCAAAACGCCGATGAATGTGATTATCGGCGCGGCAGCGCTTGGCATGGAGGAGATGGACGATGCGGAAAAAATGTGGGAATATCTGGCAAGAGTGCACACGGCGGCCAGATTTCTGATGGGGATTTTAAACGACCTGGTGGATATGTCCAAAATTCAGACAGGAAAGTTCAGACTGCATATGAGAGCTGTCGCATTTGGGGCGTTCATGGAAGAGATCCGCATGATGATCGAGCCGCAGTGCAGAAAAAAACAGATTGCGTTCCGGATGCCGCAGGAGGATATCAGTATCAGCCTGATGGCGGATCCGGTCCGGTTTCCGCAGATTTTTCTGAACCTCCTGAATAATGCGGTCAAATTTACGCCGAAAGGCGGAGAGGTGCAGTTCCGCGTGTGCAATTATGCGACGCACAATAATCTTTTTTCCGCCGATTATGTGGTAAAGGATACCGGAATCGGAATGAGTGAGGAATTTCAGAAGCTTTTGTTTGAGCCGTTCACACAGGCCGGCGAGGTGATCGCGGAGCAGCAGAACGGAGCGGGGCTGGGACTTGCCATCACCCGCAATATCGTTGATCTGATGGGCGGTACGATCGAGGTCAGAAGTGAGCTCGGCGCGGGGACGGAAATAAAAGTGCATCTGGACGTGGAACTGGCGATCATACAGCCGGATGGCAAGGGGAGGCTCCAGGGCAGCGTATCCAGGGCGGTTTTAAAGGGAAAACGGGTTCTTCTGGTGGAGGACCATCCGATGAATGTGGAGATATCAAGACATATCCTGGAAAAGCAGAAAATGGAAGTTGAATCAGCAGAGAGCGGGCGGGAGGCGCTCGCGCTGTTCGGACGGGCGGGAGCCCATTATTTTGATATTATTCTGATGGATATCTGCATGCCGGAAATGGATGGACTTGAGACGGCGGGTAAAATCCGCAGGATGCAGCAGGCTGACGCTCAGCTGATACCCATTATAGCGATGAGTGCCAGCGACGCGCCGGAGGACGTGGAAGCCTGCCGGGAGGCCGGGATGAATGCGCATATCGCAAAACCGGTCGAACCGAAAGAGCTCTACCGGGTACTCTGTGAATATCTGGAGCAGCCGGTTTAAATGTGGGATAATATGATTCAGCGTCAGGCTGGAATGATCAGGGAAAGGACAGATTGAAAATGGATGACAGGACAACAATGGAAATTACAAACGACAGACTGGAGGAGGCAATCAGGGAATACGCGGCGGACCGCACAAAAGAGCGGCTGTCCGAGGTGCTCAATCTTCTGCGGCCGACAAAGCTTTTTGTGCCCGCAATGCTCAAAGCGCGGGCCCAGCCGGTGCCCTGTTTTCTGAAAAACAATAACGGGGATCAGTTTCTTGTGGTGTATACCTCAAAAGCCCAGATTCCCGCCGAGCCTAAAAGCCAGGCGCTTCTCTCGATGCCGTTTCCCGCCTGCAATAATATAGTGGTGAAGCCGGAACTTAAGCTTGCGGGAATGGTAATTAATCCGTTCTCGGACAATCTGATTCTGAAGACAGAGCTCGTTGAAAAACTTCACGAGGCTGATCTGAAGGCGCCGCAGATGCGCCAGGTGAAGATGACCCAGGAGCAGTTTCGCGTATTTGTCCGCAAACAGGTGGAATTCGGAATTCTTCCCAGGCGCCTTTTTACGGAGGGGAAGGAATTCATCGATAAGCTCTGTGAGGAGAAGGAGGCGTTTATCAGTGAAATATACGCGGAGGCCTTTAAGGACCCGAAATTTTATCCGTTTTCCGTGAATGATTATTCTGTGATGGCGCTGGATATTGCGGAGGATCTGACGTTAATCCGCGTTGACCTGCCCGAGAGTGCGCTGACACCGCCGCTGTGTGTCCGTGTATACCTGACATTCAACCCGCTCACAGGGAAAGCCGGGTATTATACGATTGAGGTAACACAGGATAAGAACAGCCATCTTCTGGGAGAGATGTGTGCGGATGGAAAGCATTCCGATCATGGCAATGCACCGGTGGAAGGGGCGGAGCTGCAGAAAATTATTGATCTTGCACGCGGGCAGGAGAGCGGCATGACAAGCTGAGCGCAGAACCGCGCAGAGAATCTCTTGCACAATTCCGGGGAAAGAGGTATAATATCCCCGTCAATGAAACAAAACAGGAATTCTTCGGGGCAGGGTGTAAATTCCCGACCGACGGTGATTCCGGCCGTGGAGACAGACCGGCCGGAGAGTCCGTGACCTGCGATACGCAGCTGAGCCGGTGTGAATCCGGAACCGACAGTGACAGTCTGGATGAGAGAAGAATGCATAAAAACAGCCGCTTACCGCGGCAGTTTTCTGTGTAAAGCCCCGGACAGAATTTTTCTGCCGGGGCTTTCTGACTGCATGGGTCTGCGCCTTAATGCGTGTCGTGATGGCAGGGAGCAGATCCGCCCGATACAAAAAGATTCCGGACACAGGTTTATGCGCGCGCAGACCTGACCATTACAAAAGTGCGCACGGGAGCTGAGTCAGCACTGCAATCATGAATCCCGTAAGCCGTATCCGGCCGGAGCCGGACGGGGCTTTTTGCGTATGACGAAATCAATAGCAGTGCAGAAATGAGGGAAATTATGGATGCTGAAAAGACAATGAAAAATTCGAATGTGCGCTATCTTACAATGACGGCGATGCTGTCCGCGGTAGCTTTTATTCTTATGTTTCTGGATTTTTCCGTGCCGTTTATGCCTGGCTTTATCAAAATGGATCTCTCGGAGCTCCCGGCTCTGATCGGATCGTTTGCGCTCGGCCCCGTATGCGGGGTACTGATATGTCTGATCAAAAACGTGCTTCATCTGTTTATTACATCGACCGGCGGTGTCGGGGAACTGTCCAATTTTATTCTTGGCGTGGTGTTTGTGCTGCCGGCAGGACTTTTGTACCGCCACAGAAAGAGCAGAAAGAATGCTCTGGCCGGAGCACTTCTCGGAGCAGTTCTGATGGGGGTGTTCAGCATAATTTCAAATTATTATCTTGTTTATCCGGTCTATTATAACTTTATGCCTGAGGATATGGTACTCGCGGCTTACCAGCTTATCATGCCGTCGGTAAAGAATATTTTTCAGTGCGTGGTATATTTTAATATGCCTTTTACCATGGTAAAAGGACTGTTTTCCGTGGCGATCACGATGGTAACTTACAAGCACATATCTCCGCTGCTTAAGGGGAGACATTCCTAGTGTGGCGGCCGCAAAACGTCTTCCCTTTTTGTGCGGAAAATGATATACTTTTCCTGCCGGATCATTCCGGCCTGGAGCCGGAAGGCTTCTGAAAAAATGACGGGAGGAAATGTGATGCCGATTGAATTTGATATTACGCTCACGCCGGGGGATATGTACCGGTTTAATCTTTATCAGACATATTCAGGATTTCAGGGCTGGTTCGCGATTCTGGTGTCTGTTCTGGCTTTTGCCAGTGCATGGGTGACATACGGCGATGTGGAGATGACTTATACCGTGCTCTATACGGCATGCGGGTTCATTTTCCTGTTTTATGTGCCGATAAATCTCTATATGAGATCGGGGCATACCCTGCGGACATCGGAAGTTCTGAAGAAGCCGCTGCACTACGCGGTCGATGAAAAAGGCTTTGCCGTCTCCCAGGGGGAGGAGAGCGCCCTCCTGGAATGGGAGCAGATCTATAAAATGATATCGACGAAAAGCAGCGTCCTTGTATACAGCAACCGGACCAATGCCTATGTGATACCAAGGGGACAGCTTGGCGGGAAATATGAAAGGCTTCGCGCCCTGGCGCTCACAAGGCTTCCCGGATACCGTATAAGGATGAGGCAGAGTAGTCCTGAAAACACAGAAAACAGGTGAGTTATGACAGAGACGATATATGAGACGTTTTCACCGGAGGAGACCCGCGCGCTGGGAAGGGCGGCAGGCGCGGACGCAGTTCCGGGGCAGATCTGTACGCTGAGGGGAGATCTGGGTGCGGGCAAGACCGTGTTTACACAGGGTGTTGCAGAGGGGCTCGGCATCACGGAGCCGGTTTCAAGCCCCACGTTTACCATTGTACAGGTATATGAGGATGGACGTATGCCGTTTTACCATTTTGATGTGTACCGGATCGGGGACATCGGGGAAATGGACGAAATCGGGTACGAGGACTATTTTTACGGGGATGGTCTGTGTATGGTTGAGTGGGCGGACAAAATCCCGGAGCTTCTGCCAGAGAAACGCCTTGATATCACGATTGAAAAAGATCCGGAGAAAGGCTGTGAGTATCGCAGAATCCGGTTCAGAAAGGCAGGAGAGACCGTATGAAAATTCTGGGACTGGACAGTTCCGGTCTGGTGGCCAGTGTCGCCGTTGTGGAGGATGACAATCTTCTCGGGGAGTACACGGTCAATTACAAAAAAACACATTCCCAGACCCTTCTGCCGATGCTCGACGCAGTTGTCAGGATGACGGAGCTGGAGCTTGCATCGATTGACGCGATCGCCGTCGCGGGCGGTCCCGGTTCTTTTACCGGTCTGCGCATCGGTTCTGCGACGGCAAAGGGACTTGGGCTGGCGCTGGAGCGGCCGGTTGTGAATGTTCCGACCGTGGATGCGCTCGCATATAATCTGGCGGGATGCAGGGATCTGGTCTGTCCGCTTATGGATGCGAGGCGCAGTCAGACTTATACAGGTCTGTACCGCTTTTCCGGAAATGAGATGACGGCTGTCCGGCGGCAGTGCGCGGTGGGAATCGGGGAGGTGGCCGGCTGGCTTAACGAACGTGGTGAGCCGGTTGTTTT
>OFGA01001311.1_pt1 | contig 17436 bp, 18 predicted proteins | sample 1521471 | NCBI WGS metagenome assembly OFGA01 (sample SAMEA3504086, study PRJEB24116) | mouse gut metagenome | biome: mouse gut; feature: mouse-associated habitat; material: faeces | place: Denmark | collected 2011
AAACCGGATGCGGGAAGCCACGGGTACTACAGATAAATTAAATACTTATCCTCCCCTAAGGAAGCCTTCAGGACTGCGGAAACCGCGGTTTTGGGGGCTTCCGCTTTTTAATATTTCAGCTGTTTTCACTAATATAAATTCCCATACGTGACTGAATAATTTTCGTCACATCTTCCACTGATTTCTGACCATTAAAATATGAGGCAGCTTCCTCATTTACAATTTTCAACAAGTGCTCTGCTGCACTGTTTACCTTTTTATCTACACTTAGTATAAAATCCAGCCATTTTTTCGCTTCCTGCTGCGTGGCAGGCTCCACCACAATCTCCTGACCGTTTATAGTGACAGTATTATCGTAGTACACCTTCTCTCCGCTTTCGGAATTAATATAGAAAGGTTTCTCTGTCATATGAGAAGCCATCTCCAGCAAAGCCGGTTTATAAACCGGTAAGCCATACCTGGAATACCTGTCATTCTCTTTGGGCATCTGTTGCTCCGGCAGAATAAACTGTTTCACAAATTCCCATACTGTCTGCTTATGGACAGATTTTTCCGAAATACCAAAAGTTCCGACAGCACAGATACTACTCCCCATTCCTCTGTTATTTGGAAAACCTACCGGCGTGACTTCCTCCAGAAACGAACCATAGGTAAGGTTTTTAATATCATTCATATTGGAAATCGTAAGCGGATTCAGCAAAGATGCATTGGAAATAAACTGTTGCTCCTGCATGGCCCATGCATTGTTATTTTCATACAGTTTATCATAGTCAATGGTATCCGGGAACTTCGATGCAAACGCAAGCAAAGAGCGAAAGCCCACACTGTCAAAATTACAGGTGGATTTCTGCCAGTCTACGAATTCATCCATGCAATACCGCAAAGCCCAGTTTAGCACTAACTCTCTGGTAGTTGTGTTCTGAAATGCACTGGCATCCGGATACCTTGTAAGAATCTGATTCATTTTCTCCCATGTCAGACTGGTATCCTCTCCAAAAATTTCTTCCGGCAATATTTCACCTGACCGGGCTTCTTCTGTTTTAACAGCCGGTTCTGTAGCGGAGCCGCAGCCTACGGCCATTGTAATCTGCCTGAATTATTCAAGCAACCTGTTTTGTTGTGAAATGCTATCTGAATGCAGCGAATGTCTGTAAACTGTTTCCATTGACTGAGCCAAAAGGGGTAATCTGTTAAGGACAGAGGAAATAAAGCCGCAGAAAGTGAGGTACAGAACATGAGCCGCAAGATACGGGTAGTTTTGCGCAGTTACAAAGAACCATACATTAAAAGAGACCGGAGCCGCCTATGCAAATGCTCCGGTCATTTATTTAGCCATTTTTACCTCTATCAAGCTACTCCCTGCAATTGGGGGAAGTCTTTGTCTACATCTAACACATCCGTTGCGCCATGTGTTGATGACCGCCCTTGAAAGAACGGCGTTCATATCCAATATTTTTTATCCAATTTTCCCTTCCAATACCTCAATCGCCTTCATTACCTGATTATCCGTTCCGTCCGCCTCATAAGCCTCATCATCATATTCCAGCACGATATCCGGCTTGATTCCTATCCCATGGATATTCTTCCCGGAAGGCGTAAAGTATGCGCTCACCGTAAGCTTGATCGCCGTTCCGTCCTTCAGCCTGTTGATCCGTTGCACAATCCCTTTCCCAAAGGTAGTGGTTCCGATCAACGTACCCTTATTATAATCCTTGATCGCCCCCGCCAAGATCTCGGAAGCGCTTGCGGAATACTCATTGGTCAGCACTACCAGCGGCATCTGCAATTCATGGGTGCCGTCACAGGTATACTCTTTCCTGTTTCCTGCTTTATCCTCTGTATAAACGATAAGCCCTGCCGGAAGGATCTGCCTTGCCACATCCACCACTGCTGTCAAATCCCCTCCCGGGTTGCTCCTTAAGTCTAAGACCAGGCCTCTCATCCCATTTTCTTTCAATACTGCCATGGCTTCCGTAAACTGATCCGGCGTTACCCCTTCAAATTCCCGGATCCGCAGGTAACCGATTTCGTCATGCCCCTCTATCATGCCACTATCTACTGTGGTAGTCTCGATCTGCTTGGCCCTGACAATCTCCATTTCCAGGTAATCCGGTTCTCCCTCCCTGTAAATGGTCAGGTTCACGATAGTACCTTCTCTGCCCTTCACCAGACTGACTACCTTAGAAAGGCTCATTCCCTGAGTAAACTCATCCCCTACTTTATAAATGATGTCGCCTTCCTTAAGTCCTGCCTCCATTGCCGGGCTTTCCTCTAACACACCGCTGATCATGGCCGTGTTCAGATTCGTATTGATAGAGATCATCGCTCCGATCCCATAGGAAATCCCCTGGTTATTGTTTACCACATCTTCTAATTCTTCCTTGGAAAAATATTCTGAATAAGGATCCCCTAAAGCCTTTACCATCCCTTTGTACACGCCGTCCTGAAGCTCCCCAGCGGTCACTTCATCGCCATAATAATAAGCATCTACCATTTCTTCAATGGTGCGCATCTTTTGGATGGTCTCCGTACTTACCACACTGCCGTCTTGTGCTGCCTGGGCGCCGGTTTTCCGCACCGCAAACAGATCAAAAGCCATTTTCCCCGCCACATAAGCACAGACCAAAATCAAAGAAACCGTAAGGGCGCCAAACAGCATACCGTTCAAAAAGCTTTTGCGGACTAGTTTCTTATCTTCCTGCTGCCGTTTCTCCTCATCCTCCACTGATAAGGCATCCAAATCCGATGATCTATCCAATCTTCTCTCTCCATTCCTGTTTTTATTTTATTCTTACAGAGAATTTACGATCCCAGATAATTCCGCGGATTCACATAATTCCCGTTCAACCGGACACTGAAATGCAGATGGTTCCCGGTAGACCGCCCTGTACTCCCTACTGCCGCAATCTTATCTCCTTTGGAAACTTCCGCCCCCTTGGAGACGTAAAGCGCCGATGCATGCATGTATATTGTGTAAAGACTGTCACCATGGTCGATCATAATATAATTCCCCATACTGCCATTATAATCCGCCGCAACCACTTTCCCGTTATAAGCGGCAAGAATCGCACTGCCGCCGGGCGCCGCCATGTCAATCCCATTGTGAAACTTCTGTATCCCTAACGTAGGATGCATCCTGTTTCCGTATTCATCGGAAATCCTGGTGTAAGAAGGGGCAGGCCAAGTAAACATACCACCATCATACTTACGCCCCTGTTCTGCGGCAAGCTTTTTCCGCTCCTCCGCAACAGCCGCCTCTAGGGCCTTAATCGCATCATTCTGCTCCGCAATATCCGCTTCGTACTCCCTGATTGCCGCTTCCTTATTTTGGATATCACCGGAAACACGGTACATCTCCTGCTCCTTTGCCTCGATCAGTTCGTTAAGGGAAGCCTCTTCCTCCTCCACTGCCGCCTTTGCCTCGTCAAGGACTTCCTTTTCCTCCTCAAGGCTCTGCTTGCAAAGAGCCACATACTCAGCATAAGCGACATATTCGTCCAACATCCTCCGGTCATAAGCGGAAAGCATCTCAATATACTCCGCCTTGCTCAGCATATCCCCAAAGCTGTCTGACCCAAACAAAAGCTCAAGGGAAAGACTGTCGCCCTTTTCATACATGAACTTGATCCTGGATTTCATTGCTTCATATTGTGCCTGCTGGACCGAAAGAGCCTCTGTCAGCTCCTGTGCCTTTTGGTCGATTTCCTCTTCTTTTTCCGTGATCAGGTTCTTAAGGTCATTAATTTTATTTTGAATGGCCACAAGCTCCGCATCCAGTTCTTCCACATAATCGGCAAGCTCCGCTTTGGATTTTTCAAGCTGTTTCTTGATTTCTTTTACATTGGTAAGCCCGCTCTGTAACGCTTTTTTTTCGTCTTTAGCCTTATTGATCTCCGCTTCTTTTTGTTTGATACTGTCGTTGGTCAGCTCACTGGCAAAAGCCGGAACCTGATATTTAGAAGCCGTTCCCAAAACCAGGATAAACCCAAGCGCCACACAAAATAATCTTTTCCACCGCTTCATAGGCAACCTTTCATTATACTCTTAGGTGCTTTCTAACTGTTGTAATACTTCCAAGGAAACCAATCCCTACCCCCATCAGGACAGAAACCGGAAGCAGGATGTGAAAAACCTCTTCCACCGGCAGGAAGGACAACAATCTGGTCAACATAGAAAATTTCACCATAATATATTCAATAATCTTATTATAAAGAACATAAATAACACCAATCGGTATCATCGCCCCGATCACACCGATCAGCATACCTTCTATCACAAAGGGGGAGCGGACAAAAAAGTCGGTGGCTCCGATATATTTCATGATCGTAATCTCTTCCTTCCTCACCGCAATCCCGATGGTCACAGTATTGCTGATCAGGAAAATAGAGACGGCAAACAAGATTGCGATAATGCCAATAGATATGTATGCCACAAGGGCATTCACGCCGGTCAACGTAGTAGCCGTGATCTCAGAACGGTTCACCGTTCTGATTCCATTCACCCCTTCCAGATATGTCACCAACGCAGGCTGCATGGAAACATCACTCAAATAAATCTCATAGCTTGCCGAATCCGCCAGAGGATTTTCCGTAAACCCATCTGCATATTCCCCAAGATATTCTTCCTTAAAGCTCTCCCAAGCTTCATCCGCAGAAATAAAGACCTTTTTGGACACTTCCATCCTCTTGTCGATCAGCACGCCAATCTCCGCTATCTTTTCTTCGCTTATCCCTTCGTCAAAAAAGACCGTAACGCAGACCCCTTCCTGGGCTGTTTTTACAATGTTCTGAAAATTGGCAAGGATGGAGTAAAACAGGCCAAACAAAAACAGGCAGGCCCCAATCGTGGCTATAGAAGCCAGGGTAAACCATTTATTCCTGAAAATATTGATAAACCCCTGTCTGAGTGTGTAAAAAAACGTACTAATCCTCATCGATATAACCACCTTTTTCCTCATCGCTTACTATGACGCCCTTTTTCATAGTCACGACTCTTTTCTGCATGGCATTGACAATTTCTCTGTTGTGCGTTACCACCAGCACCGTAGTGCCGTTTTCATTGATCTGCTCCAAAAGCTTCATGATCTCCCACGAGTTCTTCGGGTCTAAGTTACCCGTTGGCTCATCCGCAAGAAGAATCGTAGGCCGGTTTACAAGAGCTCTTGCGATTGCCACCCTCTGCTGCTCCCCGCCGGAAAGCTGCCTCGGCTTTGCCTTATATTTGCCCGCAAGACCTACCGTCGCTAAAATACTGGGCACATTCCGTTTAATATCCTTGCTGGATGCCTGGATAATTCTCTGTGCAAAAGCCACGTTCTCGTAAACATTCCTGTCCTTCAAAAGCCGGAAGTCCTGGAACACGATCCCTAAGTTCCTGCGGAATTTCGGAATCTTCCTGTGGCGGATTCGCACTAAGTCATAACCCATTACAATAATGTTCCCGGATGTAGGCACCAGCTCCCGGAGGAGAAGTTTGATCATGGTAGACTTTCCGGACCCGCTGTCTCCCACGATAAAAACAAATTCGCCCTTTTTAATATGCAGATCCACACCATTTAGGGCCGGCGCCCCTGTGGCATACGCCTTGCTCACATTTTCCAGCGTGATGATCTCATCACTCCCGGAAAATGACCGTTTTCTCTTCCTGCCCTTTACCTCACTCTTTACCAAAGCCGTTCACCTCTGTATTTTTTAATATTCAAAACTTTCCATGTAATTCATATACTTGACTACCATAAGTGCAATCCTGAATGTGATAGCATCCTCAAATACCCTTAAGTCAAGCCCTGTATTTTTCTGCAGCTTATCTAAACGATAGACAAGCGTATTTCTATGTATAAATAACTGCCTGGATGTTTCTGATACGTTCAGGCTGTTTTCAAAAAATTTACTGATCGTGGTCAATGTTTCCTCATCAAAATCATCCGGGCTTTTCCCGCCAAAGATTTCTTTGATAAACATCTTACAAAGAGGCATGGGAAGCTGATAGATCAAACGGCCAATCCCCAATTCACTGTAAGCCATAATGTTCCTGTCATCAAAAAAGATCTTCCCTACATCCATCGCCATTTTGGCTTCTTTGTAAGAACGGCTTACTTCTTTGATCTCCTTAACTACCGTTCCGTAAGCAATATGGATATCCTCCATCCCTTCTTTTATGAGATAGCCTTCAATCCCCAGCGCCGCCCTTTCAATATCTGCCGGGTTTTCACCGTCAGAGAGATCCTTGACCACAACCACATTATTTTCATCCACTGCCGTAATAAAATCCCGGCTGCCGCTGCCAAAATAAATCCGCATGGTCTCAAGCACATTATTATCCCTGCCATCGGCAGTCTCAACGATCATGACCACCCGCTTTACATCCGTCTGGATGTGGAGCTTCTTGGCACGGCTGTAAATATCGATCAGGAGCAGATTATCCAGCAGCAGATTCTTAATAAAATTATCTTTATCAAACCGCTCCTTGTATGCAACAAGAAGATTCTGGATCTGGAAAGCCGTCATCTTCCCTACCATATAAACATCTTCACCAATCCCTGCCGCAATCAGGATATATTCCAGCTGCTGTTCATCATATACCTTAAAATATTGAAATCCCTTAATCTCCTGGGAATCCGCCGGAGACTTGGCAAAATCCGCCGCTTCCGCCGAACAGCCCGACATGTTCGAAGCTGTGGACGCAATCTCTTTGCCATCCGTGTCCATAATGCAAAATTCAACCCTGGCAATCCCCTTCAACCCGTCAATTGTGTTCTGCAATACCTGATTAGAAATCATAATGCCCTTCTCCCTTCAAGAAAACCCTTAACCATTATACAATTTAGACAATACTTCCCACTTGCAAAATGTCATTCTGACGAACTTACCTTTTCATTTTAATATAATTGTACAAATAAATCCAGTCGTATTTTTGAAATTATTGTGTATATTTCAGGTTTTTTTGCTTCCATTTTCTGTTATCCATGTTATAATAAGTACGATCAAGATAAGCAGAAAGAGGTGTCCAAATGAATATTCCTGAATTATCAACGGCACTCTCAAGTGCAAACATTGCAAACAAAGTCAGCATTGCTGTACTTGACAAGGCAATGGAAAGCTCTCAGGCAGCAGGTGAAAGCCTGATCAGCATGATGGACCGCTCCATGGAGTTGTCCGTCAACCCTGCGGTAGGCAGCAATTTTGATCTGTATGTCTAACGCTTCTTAAGCATCAGGCCAACAGATCAAACAGCTTTACGATGACGGCGTTTAAAAGTCCTGTCATCGTGACCAGACAGAGGATAAGCGCAAGTACCAGTGGTACGGTTATCAGCTTATCCTTTTTCTTTTTCCGCATTTCTGTAAAAAACCCTTCCCTTCCCTCATGCTTGCTGATCCATACCAGCACGGCATAAGCAAGAGGCAGACATACCGCAGTGATCACAAGATAACTCCCTACCCCGTACATCAAAAGCTCCGCAGTGACCTCCTGATCCGCATATGCCATCGGGTCATTTCTCAGCACCATATAAGCCATCAGGCTGGAGCTGCCGTTAAACAGAGCATGATAGATGACAGACGACCATAAGCTCCCTGTGGCCTCCACTAAAAGCACTGCAATCACTCCCATGACAAATGCGTAAGAAGCCTGATTAAAATTCATATGAATCAGCGCAAACACCATTGCGGATAAAAACATTGCCTTTACCGGACTCCCCGATTTCCGGTAAGCATGATAAAACCCGCCCCGGCAGGTTATCTCCTCAAACAGGGGCGCTATCACCGCCGTGGCAAGCAAAAGCTGCCAGAATGGCATATTCCCTGTCTGAAAACCTTCCAGCATGGCAACCGCCTCATTATTCACCCAAAACATAGAAATTGCGTTTACCAGTGTCAGTAATGGCGCAGTGAGAAATGTAAACGGCAGTATCATCAGCACCGTGCAGGGCCTCATCTTATGAAAACCCAAAAACTGCCCTGGCTTTTCCCTTGACACCAGGATAAAGACCAAAACCGGCAACATCAGGATGCATTCTAACATCAGGTTCGTCACAAGCAGATTTGATGTCACGCTCTCAGGTAAGAACAGCATAGAAAGGGAACCCAATATATAGAAAATCACGATAATTAAAAAAGCCCAGTTTGCTTTTCTGGCATTCATTCTCCGGCCTCCTATACCTTCCTGATTCCCTTATCTTCAATCACAATAAGGCGTTGTTTATACAAATTCCCAACCGCCCTCTTAAACTCGTTTTTACTCATCCCGGTCTCTCTTCTTATCAGCTCCGGAGAGGCCTTATCCGTAAACGGAAAGCTCCCTCCCCTCTCATCTAACATTTCCATGATCTTTGCGGCATCCTTACCCATCTGGATATATGCCTTTTCCTTCAGGCTTAAGGTAAGCTTGCCATCTTCTAACACCATTGCCACCCGGGCCGTGATCCGGTCCCCGGCTTTTATGCCTTCCACCGGCTCCCTTGCAGGGATCAGCCCGCTATAACAGTTGTCCACAGCGACAAAAACCCCAAAGTTGTCACTGATCTCGTAAACAATTCCTTCCACTTTATCATCTTTCTTATAGGGACTGTCCGTCCTTAAATAGTGGTACACTTTCATTGTAGTGCACAGCCTTCCGCTTTTGTCCACATAAAGCGCCACAAGATACTCCTTCTCCGGCTCCACTTCGGTTGTCTGTTCCCTGAAAGGCAAAAGCAGGTCCTTTTCCAGTTCCCACCCTAAGAATGCCCCGATCTTGCCAACCTCTTTCACCTGAAGAAGAGCCAGGCCGCCTGCCTCCAAGGAAGTCTCTCTTGTGGTCGCTATCAGACGGTCCTCGGAATCCCTGTAAATAAATACGGAAAGCACATTCCCAAGCTGTGCTTCTTCCGGCACCTCTTTTTTAGGGAGCAGCACTCTCTCCTGCTCCTTCCCCCCATCTTCGTTTTCTGCCAAATATACGCCAAACTCCACCTGCTTTACAATAACCAGATCCTGTCTTTTGCCTAACTCAATCATTTTCGTTTCCCTTTCCTTTCTCAAGTTCCACAATACAGCACACAGCACCCTGCGCATTGAAAAGGACCACCACAAGCTTTCCCTCTTCTGTCACGGAAATATGGGGCGTAAGCACATCCCCAAGCATCACCTGCTTTTTATATTCCGCACGAAGCTGCGCCACCGGGAATATTTCATCCAGACTGTCTATGGCAATCTTAACAAACTGTCCGTTATTTACATGATGGTTCGTATCCAGATGAACCTTTTTGATCTGCACCGGTTCCCCCTGCACGCTGCCTGCCGGGATACTGATCTTCCTGGGCGCATAATCCATCTCAAGCTTCGGCTCCAACACATATCCCGCCATCATATCCTCATTCGACTTGACCGGCTTATCGGTCCGCGTATCCAAAAGGCTCCAAATGGTGTTGGCCACGGCTAATTCTCTTCCCTGGCTGTCTCTCATAACAAAATTTCTATATCCGACAAAACCTTTAAACGCATATGGCAAGGTTCCCACTGTCACGTTTTCCCCCATAGAAGGATATCTTTTTACCACGATCTGCCAGGAGGACATGACCCACACAACATGATGCTCCCTGCAATAATCAAGCCCCAGTCCGATATCTTCTGATTGAAACGTAGAACAATCCTGAAAATAATTCAGCAAAGCCTCCAGTTTTAAATGCCCTGTCTCGTCTGTTTCGCTGTATCTGATTCTGGTTTGAAACGTATACATAAGCTTCCCTTTCTATTTTCCGTCAATTGTACTGATTATAGCACGAACTCCGCCAAAGAAACAGTGTTTTTCTTTTATTGGGATTGAATAATGCCCTGACCAAAGTGCCTGCTTAGCGAAAGCTTTCGCAGCCGTTTGATTCAGGGCATGAGTTTCTGCGCCGGACAGCTGATTGATATTTGTGACAGCTAGACTTAACATTTATGCCCCTGTGATATCCAGTGCATGCATGTAAGCATCGTCACCTCTTGCACAAACAACGGTAAGAGATTGTCCGCTGATAAACACTTTGCAGCCCACTACACTCCTCACCGCATCCATCTTTAATTCCATATCCCCCTGAGGCGTTTTCAAATAAAGAACATTTTCCGTGGACTTGCTCCCCACCGTACCGCTCACCGAATGAGTATTGGCGGTATCGATCCGGGTTCCGTATGTACTTTCTTTTGCCGCTATAATGCTGGCCGCATGCAGGTATTCGTCAGATCCATTATAAACCGTGACCGTAAGACTCCTGCCTGGAGTAAGGACAAGGCCGTTCCTGCTGTCTGTATTATTATCAATCACAATCTGCATTTCCCCGTCTTTCGTATCGAAGTACAAAAGTCCTGCTTTCGTCTTGTCAGACACCTTTCCCGTCACTGTCATGGTAGATGCCGTCACTGCAGATGCCGGTGCCGGCGTAATGGAGGCATCCACATTTCCCACAACCCCTGCTGCCGAAGAATCAGAAATACTGACCGCATGCATATAAGCGTCAGAACCCCTGACACAGGTTATGCTGTATGACTTGTCCACTACCAGCACCTTGCATCCGCTCATATTGGTAGTTGCGTCCAGCTTGATTTCCATTTCCCCCTGAGGTGTCTTAAAATGCAGGATATCCCCTGCAGTCTTATCACCAATGGTACCCGTCACCGTAGCCGTTGTTGACGAATCATAACTAATGGAGGGAACCTGCGCATTCCCGCCAATCTTAACTGCGTGGAGATACCCATCGGAGCCATGAGACACCGACACAGTGGCCTTGTTCCCAGGTAGTAAAATTTTGCACTCACTGGTGTCCGTACTGCTATCAAGCTTGATCTCCATATTCCCTTCTTTTGTGGAAAGCTTTAGAATATCTGATGTGGTTCCCGAAAGAACGGTTCCTTCCACTGTAGCGATCACTTCCGCTGCCTGCACCCCGACAGATCCTGCCGAAAAAAGCATTACCCCCAGCGCAAGGCAAGCTGCCGTACATGATCTTAATTTTCGATTTTTTTTCATTGCCTCGCCTCCATAAACATCAAAAACAGTTCCATATTATGTAAACTTATCATACAACATCCGTTCCCGAAAAGCAAGAACCCCAGCAGAAATCTGCTGGAGTTTCATAAAATATTTACCGAAAATTAATATTTACCGCCATTATTCATGCCGGAGTTCATGATTGAATCACTGATCCAGTCAAGGTAGAGCATAGAAGCCAAAAGTTCGTCATTGGTGATCGGATAATCCCAGAGTGGGGAACTTTTCATATCTTTTTTATTTTTAAAGCGGTGGTCTCCCGCTAAAAAATACATCTTCCTTTTTCGTCTGCAATGCCGCTCTTACGATAAAAATATGTATTGATCTGGTCTCTCCACTCCCTGGCATGTTCCTTTTGATGGTAAAACCGGTCGAGCATCCTCCGGTAAGTTTTGTCCGGAAGCTTTCCTTTCAGGCTTTCAAAACGTTTTACCATTTCGTCCACCAGTTCCACCCCTGCAAAGTGGGTATCATAAATATGCTGGATCACCGTCTTACCGGTTTTAAGCTTATGGCTGTAGGGCATGTGGTGAAAAAACAGTATAAGTTCATCAGGACAACTTTCCGCACTGTCATACATGGAAGCGTTCGGTTCCCTGTAAAGCCCTGCATATCCTGTTCCGTTATGGCTTCTGTCAACACCTATCCCCTGATGGTCGGCACGGTGGTAAGTTCCCCACCTGTCATACTCATAACCGTCCACGTTAGGACCATAATGATAACCGGGATTGACCATCCACCCGATTCCAAGAGGCGCATTGTACATTTCATAGGCCTTCCAGGACTCCATCAATATGAACAATAAAACTTCCCTGACTTCCTTATCATCACCAAAAGTCCGGACGATCCATTCATCCGCCAGCTCTTTTGCTGAAACCGAAGGGTCAAAAGCAAGCCGTCCAAATCCGTAAAGATTAGCCGCCGCCAGGTCATGCCCGGTCCAGTTTTCATCATTCCCGGTATTTGCAACTGCAGCCATACCGCATTTTGTCTGCCCAAAGGTCTTACCTGACACAATATCCTTCACGGTATCATCCGGCTTTGCCACATAAGTGTGGAAACCCAAAACTTCTTTAAACATGGGAATCAGGTAACATACATGCCGCTGCTGCCCTGTGTATTCCTGTGCGATCTGTACTTCTAAAATCTGATTGGTATCCGTAAGGCCGCCAAACAGCGGATGCACCGGCTCCCTGACCTGAAAATCCATAGGCCCATTTTTGATCTGCAGAATCACGTTATCGTGGAACGTACCGTCAAGTCCGATAAAATTGTCATATCCCGACCTTGCTCGGTCTGTTTTGTAATCTCTCCAATCCTGCCTGCAGTTATAGACAAAGCAGCGCCAGATGATCAAACCACCATAAGGCTCCGCTGCCTTAGCCAGCATATTGGCACCGTCCGCATGGGTTCTCCCGTAAGTAAAAGGTCCAGGACGCCCTTCAGAATCAGCCTTGATCAGGAAACCTCCCAGATTAGGAATACGCCCAAAAACAAGTTCCATTCTTCTCTTCCACCATTCCCCCACTTCCCCAGACAAAGGATCCGCACTGTCTAATTCGCCAAGTTCCACGGGAGCCGCATAATTAAGTGATAAAAAGAGTTTGATCCCATAATCCGCAAGTACTTCAGACAGCTGACTCAGCTTATCGAAATACCGATCCGTGATCAGCCATGTAGCCGCATCCTTCACATTCACATTATTGATCACAGCACTATTAATGCCTATTGACGCAAGCAGCCTTGCATAAGTAACGGTCCTTTCGTCAACAAGAACCTCATCATGATCAAAGAAAAAAGAATTTCCGGAATATCCTCTTTCGATACTCCCATCCATATTATCCCAATGATCCAGCATCCGAAGCGGCATCACCGGCTCTTTTGCCATATCCAGCCCCTCAATCGGATTTCCTGCCTGCACCTGACGGATCAATTCAAAAGCGCCATAAAGCATCCCACAGTCAGAAGAAGCCGCAATCACTACATCGCCGCCTTCTTCATAAATGTGATACCCTTCCGTCTTGCACTTTCCATCCTGTACAAAACGGATGCACCCCCTATTGTCATCTTCTTTCAAAAGACCGGAATACTTTACAAGCTCTGTTCCTGTCATCTCTTTCCATGCCCTTTGAAGCTCATTTACCGCATTCTGCATAACCGGGCTTTTTAAATCGGCACAGATCTTTCCAATCTGCCCCCACTTACTGTCCTTTCCTATCATCCGATAAGAAAGCCACGCCTGTTCAAATTCCATACCGCCCTCCCGCTGTTACATCATTCAGGGTTGCCCTCATTCCATTTATCTAATAACTTATATTTTAAACCGCATCCCACACCATAATCAGTGTTGAATAACGTTGATAATATTTCTTTTTTGTTTTACAAAACATCGTCCAAAAGTCTAAAATACAGGTTTCTGCTGTCAACAATTCAATTATCTTGCAGCGAATGGATCAAAAGCAAAAACCCGGCGGATTTCTCCACCGGGTCCTCTTCGCTGGGCTACAAGGATTCGAACCTTGAGATGACGGAGTCAGAGTCCGTTGCCTTACCGTTTGGCGATAGCCCAATGTTTGTTACTTTTGGTATTATACATGAATCCTACGCATTTGGCAAGTAGAAATTGAAATTTTTTTTATTTTTCTTTGTTACTTTTTTCACAGGCTGTTTTTTTTCAGGTACTTCGAGGATTTTCCCCGAAAACTGTTTTCAATTTTCTCAAAATTTGTTATCTTTTTGAATAGAGAAGCAACTATATATGGATTTCAGGAGGGTATATATGAGGTATTTTTTTGATGGAAAAATTGAAAAGCAAGATGACGTTTACTGCATTCGCATCCCGTTTAATGTATGGGAAGTCTGCAAGCTCAGAGATATCATCAAAGCAGAGCTTGTTTTGGACAACCGCATTATTGACTGTGAACTGCTGCCGGAAACAAAAGGAAATTATAAAATCCACTTAAGTGACGAGGATGTTTCCCATACTAACATTGACCAGGTGCACAAGATCTTGCTGCACATTACCGGCAGCCTGATTCAGATGAATCAAAACAGTCCATACAGCTTCGATAACCCAATCCGGAAGATTGACGGCATCGAAATCATCATACAGCCGGAAGATGGTCTATGCGGCCAGACCTGCGTGGCCCCTGATTATTTGCTTGTGGACCGGCGTGTCAAGGACCGCTTTTTGCTCTGCGTCAAAAAGTGGATTGCCGCCATGTACGGCACAAATGCGCTGGACAACCAGGGCTATGTGCGCATGGTCAATGAGAAGCATTTCAACCGAGTCATGGGACTGATCGACCCCAGAAAGGTTTTCTGCGGGGGAGTGGGGGACCCAAACACTTTGAAAATTCAGCCCACCATTCTGGACCACGTCTCTCCCGATGACCCGGTGATGCAGGAAGAGATTTTTGGTCCGGTTCTCCCGGTCCTCACCTTCGACGATATTCAAGAGGCGGTGGACTTTATCAATGCCCGGCCCCACCCGCTGGCGCTGTACCTCTTTTCCCGAGACCGGAACACCCAAGAGCGGTTTCTGCGCCGCACCTCCTTCGGCGGAGGGTGCATCAATGACACCATAATCCATCTTGCCACCAGCCGTATGGGTTTCGGCGGCGTGGGGCAGAGCGGGATGGGAAGCTATCATGGCCGAGCCAGCTTCGATACCTTCTCCCACCGAAAGAGTATCGTGAAACAATCCACCCGGATTGACCTGCCCATCCGCTATGCTCCCTATACCGCCGCCAAAGACCGGCTCCTGCGGCTGTTTCTGCGATGAACAATCCAATGACTCCACTGGATTTTTCGCTCGGTGTATGCTATAATCATCCAACCAAAGAAAAGGAGGACATTGCTATGTCGGTTACGATTGGCCTGAAAGGCCGCGCTGAGACTACGGTAGACCACACCAACACCGCCCAGGCGGCCTGTTCCGGAGCCTTGGCCGTGTTTGGAACACCCTTTATGTGTGCGCTTATGGAGGAAGCCTCCTGGAAGTCCGTCGCCCCCCACCTGGAACCAGGGCAGAGCACGGTGGGCACCAGCCTGAATATCACCCACGACAGCGCCACCCCGGTGGGGATGAAGGTTTGGGCGGAGAGCGAGGTTGTGGAGGTGGACGGTAAACGGCTGGTGCTGAAGGTGTCTGCTTTTGACGAGAAGGGCCTCATTGGTCAAGGAACGCATCAGCGATTTATCGTTACAGACGAACGCTTTCTGGCAAAGACGGCCCAAAAACTGGAGGGCTGAGGGTGTCGATTGAGAAAGTTCGGGATTATTTCCGCCCTCTGGGCCGGGAGCGGGAATTCTGCCATCGAGCTTACCTGTGAGGAGCTGGCCCAGTATGCTCACAGCCTGGGCTGGGTGGATGTGTGCAAAGGATGGTAGGAGGCATAACTTGTATTCATTGCCAGGAAAAAAGCAGAGGCGTGTTATGCGCCTCTGCTTCATGTTATTGTAAATTATGCGGCGATTGCAGCAGGGAAATCAGATTCCGGGTGATGCGTCCAGTGAGACCCCATATGGCCCGTCCCTGCCAGGGGTAGACGGGGACATTTTCACGCCCCTTCTGCCACTGGTAGTCTTTGGGAATTCCGATGAGCTCGTAGGGGAAGTTTTCCGCCGGTGTGGGGAGCAGATCATAGGTGTATTCGATGGGCGGCGTCCGCAGCAGGTGGGACAGGGGGACAAAAAACACCTCATCGACCTCGGCAGGGCTGGGGCGTATGACCTCTGCAGCCTGGGCCTTCACCCGTCCCAGCACAGGCTGCATCAAGAAGTTTGCCCGGTGGGCGATGAAATCCAACCGGCCCAGCAGGTCCACCCCCTCGGGCGGGATGGACAGTTCCTCAAAGGTCTCACGCAGGGCGCACGCTTCCGGGCCCTCGCCCGGTTCCATCCGCCCGCCAGGAAAACAAACTTCTCCTGGCTGACGGCGAAGGGTCTTGGCCCGAACCTCGTAGAGCAGAGAAAGCTCCCCGTCCCGTTCCACTAGGGGGACCAACACGGCATAGGACTGTTGGGAGTCCATCAGGCCGGGGGTGCGGTCCCGCAGCTGTGCCGCAAGCTGTTCCAGCTCCATCCCGGTCACACCCCCAAATTGGCATACAGCATCCCCAAAAACAGCGCCGTGCAGACAATCGCTCCGGTGAGATAGGCCAGTTCCCGCGGCCTCCACCACACCATGAAGGCAAAGAAACCAATCAACCCGGAGTGGAGGGCAAGCATAAACGCCTTGGGGCGGTAAATCATATTCTCCACGGCCGGATTGGCGCTGACCATGTCGGGCAGCAGTCCCCAGCCCACCAGGGCGCACAGGACTGTAATCGTTCCAAAGAGGTAAAGCACCATGTTTCGATTTTTCTCCAGCCCATCTTTCCAGCTCTTAAAACGTTCCCGGCGCATTGACAGGGACCTCCCTTCCAAGTTTCCCCCTTGGGGGATTGTTTCTCCGGCGCAGCGGCGCTGGAGCCGTTTTACATGCCGCAGTCCGCCTCCAGAGCGGACAGGCGGGCGTTGAGAGCCGCGCAGAACTGCCCCACATGATAGCCGTCCAGAAGCCTGTGGTTCAGCTCCAGGCTGAGTCCAAGGATGGTGCGGCCCTCCCGCTCCTCCCAGCGGCCCCAGGCGGCCCGGGGGATCGTGTCGGAGGGGTTTACGTCCCGCTGATTGGTCAAAGCGGTAATGGGAAACCAGGGCACGCAGGTGAAATAGACCAGCTGGTCCTCCCAATCATGGTCGTCGATCAAGCAGGTCTGCCTTTTCGAGCGGTCTTTAGCCCGGCGGCAGAAGTCCGCCATGTCCTCTCCGGCGGGCAGGGTCACAATATGAAACAGCTCACTGCCCGGTTTCAAATCGGTGAAGCTGGGTACCAGCTTGTCGTGGCGCACAATGGTGCCATTCCGGTCCCGGAGGCGAAACGCCTCCACATCATCCATGGCCTGGAGAACCTGATACACCATCGCGGGATAGAAGGGCAGACCGTGTCCCTTGACATAGGTGCGCAGAGCGGTTACATCTACAGGAAAGGTCAGGGAGTAAAACGGGTGGGACATGGCCTGGAAAAAACGATAATGTTCCTCTCGGGGCCAGGTGCTGCGGTCTATAAGTTCCATATTACATCTTCTCCGGGGCGGTGACGCCCAAAAGGTTCAGGCCGTTTGCCAGGACAGAACGCACGGTCTCGGCCAGTTTAAGGCGGGCGGACAGAACCTGTTCTGCTTCGCCCTTCAGGCGGCAGGCGTTGTAGAAACGGTGGAAGTCTCCGGCCAAGACGGCGAGATAGCGGTTAATACGGCTGGGGTCGTAGTCCCGGGCCGCCAGATGGAGTTCCTCGGGGTACTGGGCCAGGGACTTGAGCAGAGCCAGTTCCTCTGGAGACTTCAGCACAGCAGCATCCACATCGGCGGCGGCGGGCGCCTTCGAG
>OFGA01001315.1_pt1 | contig 17425 bp, 17 predicted proteins | sample 1521471 | NCBI WGS metagenome assembly OFGA01 (sample SAMEA3504086, study PRJEB24116) | mouse gut metagenome | biome: mouse gut; feature: mouse-associated habitat; material: faeces | place: Denmark | collected 2011
GCAGGATTTGCATCCAGAATCACCTTGAAATCTGCATCTTCATAAATCGTTCTGGAAGGAATCTCTCCAGCGATAATTTTGCAAAAAATACAATTTTCATCTCTCATTTTTTCTCTCCTTTTTTATTTTTTTACTTTGCATCATCCAATTTATCATTGTAATAAAAAGCGAAAAATGCTAGAATTAACAAAATATATTTCGTATAGGGGGGTCATCATAATGAATTCATTGGATTATCAACACATTTTTCATGAAATCAAAAATACCGTTACTTTAATCAACAGCTCTGCACAGCTATTAAACACAAAATGTCCGCAATTGGATACAGAACCATACTGGAATAACATGAAACATGAAATTACTTATTTGAAAAACATGGTTCTGGAAATATCACAGTCAGGCAGCACAGAACAGCTTCAAAAAGAATTTTTAGATGTAAATTCTCTTTTAGAAGATATTTGTCGATTAATGAAAGACACTTATTCTGACCTGCAATGGAATTTACAGCTGGACCAGCATCTTCCATTTATTAATGCTGATCATATCAAATTAAAACAAGCGATTTTAAATCTGCTTAAAAATTCGGCAGAAGCCGAATCTAAATACATTACAATTACAACAAAAACCGAAAACACGGGAATACAGCTCATCATTACAGACTGTGGCGGCGGTATTCCTTTAGCGCTGGAAGATAAAGTATTTAAACTGTTTACGACTTCAAAAGAACATGGTACCGGACTTGGACTCGCTATCGCCAGGCAAATTATTGAATCTCATCAGGGTACTCTTATTCTGAATAATCATCCGGGTGAAGGCTGCACATTTACAATCACCCTTCCTGTATTGTAAAACTGATCCCTGCATGCTTTCAGCCAACTGTAACGTATTATCCTGCTGTCAGAAAGATTTTCTGACAGCCAGGATAGACATGATTATAAGCTGCTATCCAAAATTAAAAATATCATCCAGCATCCGCAACGTCTTAAAATTTCCTTTTGCAGTTAATTCACCTGTCATAAATGCGCGCTGAAACGTCATTTTTCCAGCTATTATGCGCTCCAATACATCTGTTGTCATTTTTGCATAAACATCCACGCCATCCTGTTTCCCATAACTGCATTTTAGTTCATCCTGATTGACTTCGATCGTTAATGGTTTTCTCTTTCCATCGATAATAAATAAATATTTTGCCTTGAAATCAGCCTGTGGTCTGAAATGTGCCTCCAAATCTTCTATATACGGCACTACAGGTTCGTCTTCATCCAGTTTATCCTTATCCAGTAATCCCTTGAATTTATTTGCCAGTTCTTCAATGTCTTCTTTTTGTTTTTTTACATATGTATCATCCGATACATATTTCGATAATTGCTCGCTTTCCTGTGGGGTCAGTCCAAGATCCTGTGTCCGAAGTACTGTTTTTGTCACCGCCTGATTGCTATTTGGCAGACTTTTCATTTTTTGTGAAATCGTTCGATACAGATTTTCTGCCTTTTTTTCAATAATAACCGAATAATCCTGATTCATTTCAAATGTCAGCAAGTCAGCCACATATCCGCATAAACCGGCACATGGCAATCCGCCGAGCATTTCCCATGCATTTGCAAGCGTAAGTTCACCTTCCCGCTCACCATAAGCCGTTGACATTACTACCGGCTGCATATACGTCTGACTGATTTTTTCTTTATCTCCGTATAACCAGCAGGAATCCAGGAACTGCTGCATATAACCGCCAATCCCAAGCCATTCCACTGTTGTCGCAAGAATAATGCCATCCGCTTCCTTAATTGTCTGCGGCAAAGTAGCAATACTGTTCTTCTGTTCATATATATTATATCGTTCCACGGTTACGCGTAATTCTTCCAGTACCTGCTGCATCTTATTAATTACATATAATGACGGATCATCCAATACTCCTCTGCCGCCATAATAAATATTTACTTTCATATACTACCTCTCATTTGTATGTTCAAAATATTCATCGTGTTAATAATATACCCATCTATAAACGAAAAAAACATTCCTGACATTTTCTTAAATAATTCTTGTTTCGATCTGATATTTCTCACAATTCAAAATTTTCTCTCTCATTTTAAATAGTATATATACTTTTTCAAATAATTTCAAGTATTCTGTTACTTTCTGTATAAAAGCATGCACAAAAGAAATCCGCCTGCAACACCCCCTGCATGTGCCCAGTTATCCACTCCCGCAGTTGTAATCCCATAATACATACATAAAGCAATCATGAACAGCAGCCCTTTTGTCGTAAGTCCCTCTATTTTTCCTTTTCCACGTATAGCTGCCCATACCAGAGCGCCAATCATTCCAAACACTGCCCCAGAAGCGCCGGCACATACTGCATAATTTTTTGTATAGATCATCTCATAATATGACACTATATTTCCTAAAAGACCAGCGCCAATATAAATCAGTAAATAACGAAAATGCCCTACTGCGGCTTCTAATCTTCCCCCAGCCGCCGCTAATAAAATCATATTATTTGCCAGATGTTCCGCGCCAAAATGTAAAAACATTGCTGTAAATAAACGATACCACTCGCCATTCATTACAAATTCCGGATACATTCCTCCATAATCTGCAATATAAGCCCCATCCAAAGTATCCCCAAACAGCTCCATAATACACCAGACTGCCACATTTATTACGACTAATATTATATTTACCGTCGGCCGTTTTTCCTGTATCTCCATTTATCATACAATCCCATCCTCTTTAGATGAGAAAAACATAACACGTTCAGACAGTGCTGTCAATGAAAACTATAACATTCTCCAGCAAGACTGATAATATCTCCCTTTTTTAACATTCTTCTTTCATGATACTGCAGCAGCTCCCCATTCACATGTGTACCGTTTGTAGAGTTCATATCCTCTAAAAAAGTTCCCTGTTCATCTGTCTGTATTACCGCATGCACTCTGCTTATCATGGGAAACGGTATACAAATATCGCTTTCTTCCGCCGCGCTTCCAATCAACAGTTTCCCATGACTACAATTAAAATCTCTGGAGCGATCTGCTCCCTGATAGATAAACCGGTTATAAGTATCATCTGTTTCCTGTATCAGACAAACGGTCGGATTGTTTTGCATCAGTTCTTCCTCATCAGCTTCAAATACTGTATTTTCATTCTCATTTTTAATTCTGTCTGTATATATTTTTTTCATAAGCATACTCTTTAACTTTTCGGCTGCCTGTCTGCGCAGTGTTTCCTTTTTCTGTATATCTTCTGAATGTATTCCAAACTCTGTTTCCTGTTGTCGCAGATCTTGCAGCTTTTCAGCTTTTTTCAATCTGTTTTTAAGTTTTCTGCCGCCTTGTCTGTTTTCTGTCTTTGAAACAGAACCTTCTTTCCCGATACACTTTTTCAGTTTCTGAGATTTTCGGCTGCCTGTTACAATACTGGTATCTGCTTCTCCCCACATATCCGCATCCTGGGTATCTATTTCCTCTTCCTGCATTCTTCTGTATGGTGTAGTTATCCCCGTTTCCTGCGCTCTCCTGTATGGCATATTTATCTCCGTTTCCTGCATTCCCCTGTATGGCATATTTATCCCAGCTGCCTGCATCTGCTCATATTCTTTATTTTTATCTTCTGCCTGTCTTTGTTCATATTCCCTGCTTCTTCCCATTACCTGTCTTTGTTCATGTTCTCCGTTTCTTTTCATTTCCTGCATCTGCCCATATTTTCTGTTCCTTTCTATTTCCTGCATCTGCTCATGTTCCCTGCTTCTTTTCATTTCCTGCATCTGATTATATTCCCTAATTGTATCCACTTCCCGCATTCCCTTATATTGGATACTTATATTTTTTACCCTGCTGTTCATATCTCGTCTATAATTTTCAATATCATTTACATTTTTATATCGATCCTGTTTTCCGTTTTCATCCATACATGTATATTGTTGATTATTTTCTTTTACATACATTATATATTTCCCATCACCTGATTCTTCCTTCATCAAATTATTTTGTCCGTTACCTGTTTCTCTCTGCCTTTGAATTTTTTCTCTGTTACCTTTTTCTCTCTGCACCTGGATTTTTTCTTCGCTGCCTATACCTCTCTGCATTCGGATTTTTTCTTCACTGCTTACTTCCTGCTCCATGTATAAATTCTTTCCATTGCTTACTTCTCTCTTTAAATACAAATTCTTCTCATTATTTACATCTGCATTTTGCTGCGTTTGTTGTGTATCCTGCATACCGGAATACTGTCTATCGATTCGTATCTGCTGCGTACCAGAATACGATTCGATTTTATCTGTTTCACAACTATCTGAACGCTGTTCATCTGTTTCAATACCATTCATTATAGAAATTTTGTCCTCATCATCTGTTTTTTCAAATAGCGACTTGCTGTTAACTGCCGATCTGACACAATATTCTTTGATTAAGTCCGGTTCTCTGAGCACTTTGTGCAGTGCAGTCTTCTCCTCTGTTACCTTTTGATAAACGCCATAGGCAAGCTGCATCGCCTGCTCATCTTTATGATTCAGATGCTGCAGCAGATATTCCATAAAATCTTTAAACTGTTCACAAATATCTGACTGAAATCCAGGCAAATAGCAATAACTAACATGCTCCATATTATGATCTACAAAAATATATTCCGGTTTCATCATAATATCATTTTCTGTAAGCATAAAATCTTCCATCTGCATGCACGCCTGATCAAAAGAATCTAAGATCATCTGTAAAATTGCATAATCCAAAGACTTAAATTCCAGCAGCTGATTTAAAGATCGCTGACTCGTTATATCATAGCAAAACTGCAGTTCTATATTTTTTCTCTGCGTCCCCATCTTCAAAAAATACGGTATCTCATTGTATTGAAACATTGATATACTTTCTTTTTCAGCATCAAAATCCTTTTCTGGTGTAATTATGAGGATACTGTTATTAATTTTACGGGTATATTCTGCTTTCAGCAATGTATATCCTCCTCTCGTTATTTTCCAAATTCCTGGATCATCGTATTTTTTCGCACTATCCCGACCGGATTCAATTCGGCTAATTCCTGATGTATCTCTGAAGCACTTCGCGCCTGTTGAAATAAATCATATCCCAGATTTATTCCTCCAACAATTATAAATAAAGTAAATGGAATCAAAACAGATGCCTCAACTGTCAGACTCGCTTTCATCTTTCCAATCTCTCTTACTTTGAAACAATTATGTTTACTCATCTACATTCATCCCTATCAGTTTGCTCTGCTGTTTATCTCTTTCACCTTGATGCAATTCTGTGTATTTGCCCATATGCAGTCTTATAAATTTTGTAGTGCTACTTCTCCGATATAAGCCAAAAGCATAAACGGCACAAAAGCAATTTCATATTTTCTGTTCTTTTTCCTGATAATTAATAAAAATATCGCATAACAGGCACAAAAAAATAATGCATACATAAAAATTCTTAATGCAAAGGCTCCTCCCAGCAAAAGTCCTATGATTAAAAGGATTACTCCATCTCCTTCTCCAATACTTCCTTTTGTAATAAAAGCAGCTAATAATACCGACAATCCTGGCAGTATTGCCTGCACAATCTCAACAACAGGATGCTTCTCTGCAAATACCCAAAGTAATATTCCCTCTATGGTAAATAGCAGCAGTAACCCTGTATGTACACTTCTGTTTTTTATATCCTCATAACTGCAAATGCCCAGAACTGCCAATGCCGATACATATCCAATCATATGTTCCCCCTTTCTGACTCTTGCCTTATCTTCTACCCGCAACATATTGTTTATGTAAACCAGATGCTTTACGTAAATTAGTTTCTTTAACCTGTCAGCTTATATCAGATTCCGCATTTACTGCACATTTTCTTTGCTGTAGCTTTTGTCCTTCGAATCATATAAATACTTCGTTTCAAGCCACTGCAGGTGAGGCTGCTGTGATAACGCTCTCCGTAATCTGTAATATATACCATGGAAGGATCAGATATTTTGTCTCCACACCGCTCGCATTTATGATATTTTCCGCCGTTTTCATTTCTGATGCCGGTCACCTGTTTCGAAGTCACTCCACGAATAGATAAATCCAGATATGTACAAGACCTGCTGGCATGATATACCTTACCATGTTCCGTATAATAAAGCCAGGAATCATCCTCATTTGTATCTTGTCCAGGTTCATAACCTGTCCATTTTCTACACTTTGCTTCCTGAACAATACGATACCGTATAGTTCCCAATAATGCCACTGGCAGCTTCATAAGATAAACTACTTTTAATTCTACATAATTTTGAGAAAAATCAGATTGTAAAAAACTGATTCCTGCTGTACCATTGGTAATATAATTTACCGGGCAATTCAGCTTTTTGAGCTGCTTTTCAAATAACAATCTTGCTCTTAATAACGCAGCCAGATCTGTTTTCCCATGTTTTTTATCTTTATCGGTCACCAGTGATCCATTATCTTTTTCTTCTCTATCGTCTTCTTTTATTTCTGCAGTCTGTACATTGTATTCTGCCGCTATCTGTCTGCCTGTATATTGCAGCGCCTGCGATACCCCTGCCTGCACCTGTAAAATACGGAAAAAATATAGAATGAATACAAGAAAACAAACGAAAAACGGCAGTACGACAGCTGCTTCTATTGTAAGCACCGTTTTTATGCAGGTGTATCGGGCTGTCCCCCTGTTTATTTGCAGTGATTGTATTATAAGCACATAACTGTTTATCCTGTCTGAGAGAGATTTTATTTTGTCTTTACGAATCTTCCTGTCATTCTTACAACTGAGGGACACCCTGATACACCTGCCTTTCTAATATCTGTTTATTGTTTTTTCTGTTCGTGAACTCTTACTTTTCTTCTTTTCATAAACCTTTCTGCCTTTCTTTCATTTACATACACACTATTATTCAGAATCTTTCTCTGGCGTATATGAAAATCGATACAATGTTTCATATTGATAGCCCTTTTTAGATAAACGGGCAATCGTTACAAATGTCAGAAATACCTGCCGCGCCTGATACCGGTGACTTGTTTCCATTGCTGTGATCATATGATCCATCTTTATCTGATCATATCCGGCATACAATCGAAAATTTTTTTCCAGTAAATTTGCCAGACGTTCTCCTATCTTTTTAAGACTTTCTATTGCCAAAAACGCCTGTAAATAATCTTCATAATCCAATCCTTTTTGTACTTCTTTTGATTTTACAGAAGTCTGAAATGGAACCAGCGCTGCTTCTGCAAGGCTGACTGTCCAGTTTTCTGATGTTTTTACAGATGCAGCCATTCCGCCTTCAAACAATGTTCTCATTTCTGCAATACTCTCCGCATATGCCCACGAAGCAAGAATGCCCATTTGTATTGCTTTTACGGCTGCCGGAATGCCTGCCGCTGCCGCAATTGCTGTAGCAGCGGCAAATGCTTCTTCGCATTTTGCATGGTCCGTCATTAAATATGCAAAATTGATGCCTTCACGTACAAGCAGCAGCCGGGATGCCATTTTTTTCAGATTTTCTTCATCTGATGATTTGCCAAACAACAGATATTCCTGCTCATAATTTAATGCATGAGGGATATTGTTCTGTTGTTTGTAATTTGACATATATTTTTTTAGATACTGCAGAATCATAATCTTATCCGATACTACAGAAACTGATTCTCCCTGAAAATTCCCTACATTTAACTCACGTTTCTCAACAGCATCCTGTTTTGAAATAACTTTTGCTGAAATTTTGGTATCTTTTGAGAGTATCTGAGACAGCAAAGGAGAATTTTTTGCCTGTTTGATCGGATCCATTGGATTTTCAATATCCTCTTCACTTCCAGCAGCTTCATCGGTACCTGTACGGAAAGATCTCATTTGAAACTGCTGCTGATCTTCTCTTTCCTTTTCTTCTTTGGCCTGTCCAATCGTATCGATCGCTCCGTCCAGATATCGATCTGCTTTCTTCCCCTGCTCGCCTGTTTCCTGTACATTCGTTATCTTTTGGTACGCTGCTTCTGCAAGATCAGCCGCTATTTCTTTTTTCATCAATTTTGAAATCTGCCGCAGCAGAGGTTCGGCATGCTGATCTGTTGCCAGCTCATACTGTACAACGCTACTGTCTGTCACATCCATCTGCAAAAAATTATGATATCTGCCCAATCCAATCACAGCAGGATTCAAATTTTCCTGTCCTAATTCCTGCATTTTTTGATTTACCTTTGACAATAACAGTTGTCCGCTGCCATAGCTGCTATCCATCAAAAACAAATGATAATTCTGATATGCAGGAATATGATATTCTGCAAACATAGATTCTGTCACGCTCTGACTGTTAATAACTGCCGTCGTCTCAAGCGCCAGGTACCTGGATACTTCCAGAAGTGTAAACAGTAAAGATGCTACGACCATCAGCAGCAGGCTCATATATATCGTAATGCTGCCTGTTTTCCTGCTCTTCATGTCGTTTTAGTCCGTTGTAGATACATCTGTCGCACCTTTTGTAATCGTATCAAAAATCTCTTTCACCAATTTACGCAGGCTGTCTTTAAAAATCAGAACCAGACCAATCAGTACAACCAGTATCAATATCAGTTCTACGACTCCAATTCCATCTTCTTCCTCTAAAAATTGTATAAAATGATTCATATAATTACCTTCCTTTCTTTTTATCCGTATAATTTTTGAGTAAATGCGATTGTATCCGTTTACATTTGAAACGTTAAAAATGCGGGTACCAAAATAATGACCATTACAATACATAACATGAACATCATCGGTAATAAAATTTTCGTACCCGCCTCTTCTCCTGCTCTTTTCGCAAGATTTTTACGAAGTGAAAATGCATCTGCTACCTCTTTTTCCAGACTCTGTCTTAATCCCGCTGACCCTTTTCTTAAATTTTGTATGATCAGCATGGACAGTTTTCGATATTGCGGCGTTCCGCAACGCTCACCAAACTGCTCATACACTCTCAGTTCGCCAACGCCGTCCTGCATTTCCCGATATGCCAGCAGCATCTGTTCATAAACCTCTTCAAACTGTGCCTGATGATGTTCCAGCTTGTGCTGATAATTCAAAACAATCCTTTCCCACGCTCCGCTTAAAGTCATTCCTGCTCCAAGCAGCAGAGACATTTTACTTACCATATCCGGATATTGTCTTAACAACTGTTCTTTTCGTTCCTGTTCTTTTCTTTGTTCTTTCACTCCTTCCTGCAGGTAAACGACAACTGCTGCAACGATTCCAAGCGTTAAAATAAACTGATACGTATTTTCTATTTTCTGCGACCAGTGCAGCCTCACATTTCCAATTCTAAGCGGAAGTCTTAAAAAATGCTGATTTTTACTTAATTCCTGTTCTTCCTCAAAATAACTCTGCAAATCTGCTAACAGCCGCTCTGACTGACTTAGTTTCTTTGGATATACAAAACATCCAAACGAATGTTCCCTTACTTCCTCAAAATAAGTCATTGTTAACGATACCATCACGAGAATACCTTCTTCGCATGTCTCCTCTACCCACAATTCCCCTTCGGTATCGATGATATTTTCCGGATCAAATCTCCATCTGGCCCGAATCTGACCATTTTGCAGATTTTTTGGCAGCAGCACAGCATGATCGATGCAGTCCAGGGATAAATTTTCTCCTATAAATTGCTCTTCTGCCTCTTTTGCCGCATTCGCAAATAACTGATCCAGCGCTTCTCCCTGCAGCCTTTGCGCTTCTACTTCCAGCATATAATCATAATTCTGCAAAATGCCATCTGCGTTCAGCTGTAATTTCTGACTTTCCGAACCGTCTCCTGCCTCATTCCGTAACAGCTTTCCATCCTGTATGAGTCTTTGGTCTTTGCTTTCCGATATGCAGATTATCAAACCTAAAAATCCTGTTAAAGCCACAACTTTTGCCGCGTCTTTCTTATTTTTTTGCTGATTCTTAGCGTAAAACCAAAGCAGACTCAGCAGACTTACCATTGTAACTACCAGACATACGATCTGACCTGTCATATTACATCATCCCCCTGTACTTCTTTTGTCATATCCGTATAGACATAATTTTTTCGGATAACAGATACGCTCCCAGATAAGCAGTCAGACAAATCGTCATAATAAATATCCCTGCCGGATTATGATACATCCCATCCAGATAACCTTGAAAACTTACGTCAACATATACTAAAATAAACAATGGCATCAGATTCATCAGTTTTTGCTCCATCCGTTTTCCGGAAATTTCTGTCTGTATCGATTCCATTAACTCCTGTTTCTCCGATATTCTGGATGCTGTCATGTGGATAATCTGAATAAAATCTCCGCCGCTTCGTTTTGCAAATACAAATACTTCGCAAAAACTTTGCACATCTTCGAGTCCGCTTCGTTTTGCAAAATCATATAAAAGCTGTTCCAACGGAATATTGAGAGACAGGCAGCTGTTCATATAGCGAAGCTCTTCGGTCATCAGCGCATCCGAACCATATTGCATCTTCATTTCTGCATATGCTTCCCGAAACGCGTTTTCTATCGAATATCCTGCTGCCATGGCAGACGCTGCACATTGAATGCTGTCCTTGAACTGGCGGCATAATACATCCTGTCGTTTATGTATCAGCTGCCGTTTCTTCCGGGCGCGATATATTGGATAGCCAGTACAAAATACCACAAATACTATCCAGGATCGATAAAACAGATAGGCAAATCCTCCGCTGATGATAAGATATTGCACAATCATCTGTATACGTTCTTTCCAGGAAAACAGATACTCCTGATAATTTATTGTATTTTGCTCGTGTCCTCTTTTTTCTTTCTTTCGTAAATCCCTGCTTCTCTGAGCTTTCCTGTCCCCAGCAATTTTCCTGTTTTTTCCCACTGTCCGGTTACCTTCCCCTGATCTTGTTCTGACTGTTTACTTTCCACAAATCGATAAATCGAATGCAACCGGATCTCTCCGTCTTTGATTCCATCTATTTCGTCCACATTTAATACTTTTCTGGAGCAGTCTCTGAGTCGTCCCAAATGAATGAGAATCTGAATACCAGAAGCAATCTGTCCACGGATTGCTGACAACGGCAGATCCATGCCCATCAATACCATTGTTTCGATACGCTTTAACATATCCGTACTGGAATTTGCATGTCCGGTGCTAATACTGCCATCATGCCCTGTCGGAACATCTTCTCCACCACCAGTATTTTTGTAACTTACTTGCAATGGTATCAGCGTCAAAAAAAAGAATAAAAACTTTATCTAAACAAAGTACATCTTCTATTTCTTCTTTCCTGTTATCAGGCAGTATAGCTGAATATGCAGCTCCAAATTTAAGAATAATCGTTATTATCCCATTCTTTTCAATGATGATTTTCTCAATAAACTTTTGTACAACACTCCTGTCAATTTCATTTATCTGCTTCATATCCTCAATATGCCTATGGATTTCATCAATTTTCCGTTCCACATTACCGGCATCTTTCCGGCGCTCAATAAGTCCACTGATTTTCTTTTCCAGTTCTTTCTTTTCTTCATCATTTGACTTATACATTTCAAGATATGCCTGCTTCATGGATTCGTCTGGTGCATCACGCCATGCAACTAAATTCTTCTGACGTTCTCTTTCTACTTTTTCAAGATGCATCTGGCAGTCTTTCAATAGTTTATCATCGGCAAATAAAGACAAACCGGAGTCCCTTATTACTGCCTTCAAATTATTTATACATGCTTCATGTTCTTTTAAAAATATGTTAATAGCATACCGGCATAATGTAATTAATGTTTGCTCATAAATTCTGTTATATTTTTTATTGTGGCAGACAGCATCCAGCGTTTTTCTGCTTTTTGAAAAATAATCTTTATATTCCCCGGTTGTCTTTGCCCTGTCTGCATACCGGAAATGAAACTGCGTTTTGCAGTCCCCACAAAATACTTTTCCTGAAAACAAATGGGTTCCCCTGAAACGCGCCTGTGTATCCGCTTTCCCGGTTTTATCATAAACATGGCGGCGTTCTTCTCTAAGCCTTTGCGCCAGTTCAAATAATTCTTCGGAAACAATTGCAGGCCCCTCTACAGCAACCCATTCTTCCTTCGGCCTGTCAAAACGCTTTTTCTTAGCATCCATCCCGACATTCAAAATGGAGCCTTTCTTATTTATATAGAAGGTTCCCTTGTACGCTTCATCTTCCAGCCTTGCAGACACGGTATTGGCTGTAAGCATTTTTCCGCTTCTTGCACCAAATACACCGTGTTCTGCCAGTTTCTTCGCTATTTCAGACACACCTAAGCCGTTATACACATACCATTCAAACATTTTCCTTACCATTTCTGCTTCATGTTCATTTACTGCCATGCATTTCCGTTCCTTATCCCAGTAATAGCCATACCGGACATCTGTAGCATTCAGCCGTTTTGCTCTGCACTTTTGTTCATGGGCTATCTTTCCAACCTGTGACTGATGGAACACATACTGCTGCCCCATGACAGCCATAATTCCATGCACAGTAAGGTCCTGCCCATCAAACGGATTAAATATCTTATTCGATTCCAGAAAAATAATTTTAACATCGTATTCCCTGCATACTTTCATCAGATAACCGTCTACCTCCGTTGAACGGCACAGCCTGTCCTCATTTTTCGCTATAATGTACCGAATATCACCCTGCTTTATTCTCTCAATCATAGCAGTAAACTGAGGTCTTTTATTCGTTGCGCCTGAAATCCCGTCATCTACATATTTCCCATCCAGAATGTACTCTGGATGACGTTCTGCATATTCTTGACACAAAGCTATCTGGTTAGCACAGCTTTCAGCCTGTCCTTCATTCTCGGTACTGACACGTGCATATGCCACACATTTTGATGCTGACATTCCACTTTTATTCATCTTGTTTTCCTCCCTCTTCATATGGTAAAAAAATTTCTTCATGCATACTGTAAATGCCCTTTTTTAGCAGATGTCGTATTTTACAGAATCTGCTTGTCCTCCAGTGGATGTGTCCAAAGGACTGTACCAAAACAATGTCATGCCTGCCGATTTCCCTGACAAGCCTTTCCAGTTCTTTCTGGTTTCCATCTGTCTTATTGCCTTTTAAATCGGCATACCAGCCTGTCAGCCTCCATCCTGTTTTCCTCTTTGTGAAGCTGTCCATGATATCAAATTGCAGTTGTGACGAATGCTCTGTAATACCCAGCCCGCAATAATATGCAGCGGCATTCAGATTTTGCGAAAACGGGGCATCAATAAATTTGAATGCACCGTCTTCAAGAGTAAAAACTTTTATGCCTTCCCTGCTTAAACGCACAAGTTCAGACATGCAAATGTCTGTATTCTTACGCAGATGGTAGAAATCCTTTAAAAACAGTGCTTTATACGAAGATATTTTTTCCTCAAATTCCTGCCGTTTTACCTGTCTGCATTTCCGTAAGGATGTGTCTAAGAAAACATCTGTCTCATGGAACCCTGCTTTACATGCAAAATCCATAATCCGATTTATTTCTTTTCTGACAACAATCGGACGGGCTTCTGACCCGTCCGTAAAATGATAGATTGCAGCTTTTTCAGCATCCATTAAACTTTTCTCCTTCCATAATTTTATTCATAATAACAGAACAGGCATTTTCTTCTAATATCTTCTGTTCACAAAGCAGATTTAAAAAAACTATCTGCATCTGCTTGCCTGTATCTGCTTCATCGCCCGTCTCTGTACCTTTCGATTTGTTACGGTACATATACACACTGCTCATGTTACTCCTCCCTGTATATATAAGTTTATAAGCTGTTAAAATAATGTGCATTCTTGCATTTTTCACTGGCGGGCTTCTTGTCCTCCATTCCCTCATTTATTCATCCTCCTTAACAAATGGACATAAAAAACGCTGCCTCAAATCCGAGACAGCGTCCATGAATAATTTATATGTAATTATCATCCATCATACTTTTCTTCATTACCCAGTTTAAAAATTTGCCAGTTCAGTAAAATCTACAGTATGATTACTTTCACCATAATTTTTCTGACTGCTTTCATATAACAATTTATCAAATATTAGTTTCCACAACGGATTAGGAAGAAAGTCAACACCGTACTGGTACTGTGGGTATCTGAATAATTCCGGCGGTATTTCCAGTTCGGTTTCACGTTTGACAGCTTTCATTCTGGCCTGCTCTTCCCTTGAAATAGTGACAGAGTTCACCCCTATGCCATGCAGCTTTTTCAAATATCCTTTTGCAGTCTGCACCGACCCACAATCCGTAATGCTGCCATCTTTGACACATTCAAGGAATTTCCTTACACCCCGGCGTCGTGCCACATGCTCCAAAACTGTACACAGCTTCGCTTTCATGCTTTCTTTATATCCGCTGGCATTGACTATATCAACTGCTGCCGTGTAAGTGTAATAATGCCCCAGTCCTATTATCTGCCTAAAATAATATTCAAGTATTTGGTATTCGGTTTCTCTATTTATAAAATTTGATATAAACATAAAATTTCTACCTGAACTGTTTTTTCCCCTTTTCCTCAACTCATTGATTATCTTAACTTTTTCCACCTGTACTTCAAACCGGAGCAGTTTGTTTACCGGGCTGTCTTCCCCCGCTGTGCCGTCCTTCTCACTCACCTGTTCAAATTTATCATATATATTGATACGGCAGGATTTCTGCTTAATATAGATGCTGACGACTTCATTATCTTTATAGTAAGCCTTATCACTTGCTGTCTTCCTGCTTAATCCATATCCCATGACTATAAGTTTCAGATATATACTCTTATAATCGGTATGCATATCATATGTGTAATCTATCCTCTTTAACTTGAACTCTGGCGGATAGTTATGGTTAAACCACTCCATAATTTTATATGTTTCTAATTCTGCCTTTGCAAACACCTGTGGGTAATCAAACAGTCTATGCATGGTTTCCTGTACGCTTTCATTATCTGATTCCGCCAGACCTTTCAGGATAAAGGGCTTGTCAGGCAGCGGCTTTTCCGGATAAGCTGATTTATATTCATTCTCCAATAATGTCCAGATTGATACTTGCTGCCCCTTGTAAAGCACCATCCTGTCAAAATTATCATTCAGTTGAGGGATTGCCCTGCATACAAGGCTGATGACGCTCTTGAATCCAAATATAAAAATACTCTCAGCAGGGACAGAACGGTTTAAATCTAAATGGAATAAGCTGCCGCAGTTCACCAGTATTTCACACATGTAATATGTAATGGAATTGCTGCTGTCTTCCTCTTTTTTCTTGTCAGGCATGAAATCGTACAGGTATACTTTAGGCATATTCTTTTTATCTTCTTCATCTATCTGAAGGCGGTCGTTGCTTATCTCATATTTCTTGGAATCAGATGAATACTTAATAAAAGTATGAGGTATGCTGTTAAGTATGCTATAATATGCAGCAGAGTTTAATATTTTCGATAATTTTATAGTATGCAATAGTCTTTCTCCTTTCAGTTATTTTATCTGCCGGTAACAATCCATCAGATAGTATAAGTATGTGCTTACCATTTATCTTAACTTATACCGCCGCCTAGTTACAATAGCAGATAAGAGTATTCGTGTTCCGGCTGTCTTATACAGAAGACAGTATAACCCATGATAATGCAGTGGCGGTATATCTTTTGGTGCATTATCATAAAGCCTGTTTCTTACCCACCCCGAAGGGGGAACAGCATAAATGGATAAATGGATGAATGAATGGCTGCTGATAATCTTATTATACCAGAGGGAAGTAACAGGATATAAAACATCCTAATCTCTATAATAACCCCGAAGGGGATAAAAGGCAGTTTGCTTCTGATTGTTTATTACCTAGAAGCTGGTATCCTTACACAATTCTGCCGATGTGTGAAATACACCAGCAGCAGACAAGTATCAGATGTCAGAATGAACCATCACCGAAGGAGAGGCAGCAGGGATGTTGTAAAGAGTGAAGGAGCCAGAAAGCCTTTAAAATCAACGTTTTCAGCATTCATCCATTAAAAAACACAATAACTTTATAGACTTATTTACTGTCCCTGAACTGCAAGGTTTCATCCTGAACAAACCCGGCAGATAATCTTCTGTCCCGTTCCGGAGGAAACTTTCAATGTTACATTACCAGTAATCTTGATATATATTAATAATGAAAAAACACCTCTTCCATGTATTACATATCCACTTTCAGGTTACTTTTTCCGGCTGCTAAACAAATACCCGGCTGTCAAAGCTGCCCCTGCCCCCAGTAAACAGTTCACTGCTGCTGTCCCTGAAAAACCAGTGGCAGCATTCACCATTTTTCCGTACTGCCTTCCAGCAGGGCAATCATCTTCTCCTTCCTGAAATACATTTGCAGCAGCACCCTGTTTCTGAATGGAATATGCCTGATTCATGTTCTGTATAGATTATCTTTCCAACATACGCCTCTGCTTCTGCCAGCCCTTCCAAAAATACACACCGTTCATTCCGTTCCACACATACCAGCCCTCCATCATCGAACCATGAAAGGCAGTATGACTCCTGCCATCCGTGAAGGCTGTCCCGTGACTTGATATCCAGCGCTGCCCTCCGCAGCATAAAGTCTCCGCCTGTGTAAATTCCGAAGCCGTCTGCAATACAGCAGCTTATCAGCTTCCCGCGCATCTGTTCCAGCATCCCGGCTTCTGCACCGGATTCCCATGATAACGGCTCCCTGCCTTTCCTGAACACGGTAAAAGCATTTATCTCACCTTTCGTAAGCCGCATCATGGTTTCATCCCCGTCAAAGCATCCGAGACAGACAAGTGCCATCCCGGCATTTTCCTTTACCTTCAAAACCACGCATTCCATGTTATTTTCCACTATTTCAACCAAATCGCATAATCCTGACATATCCGCTTCCCTCCATTCCTGAAATAAAGGGATGCCCGGTACGGACACCCCATATATATTTTATGCCTGCCGTGCTGCATCCTCGAATTTCTGAATCAGCGTGGATGCAATGGCTGATGTTGCCATCGTGTAATCATCAATACCATATTCCCGTTTCACATATTTATTCAGTGCGCTCGCAGAAGAATGGGACTGCTGCATCAAAAGTTCGAGCTTCTCCATCTGCTTTTTTGATGCCCTCCGCCCTTTCGGCTTCGTCCTTTCCTGTTTTGCTTCTGCCGGCTTTTCCGCCTTTGCCGCATCAGGTTCCCGCTGTGCTGTTCCTGGCTTCTGCACTGCTGCCTCCGGCTTCCGCTGTGCTGCCTTATCCGGCTCCTGGCTCATGCCGTCCTCCATGTCCTGTGTGAATCTTGCTGACAGGGCTGCAACATTCAGGACTGCATCCACCAGCGCACGCTTCTTCGCCATCTTGAGGACGGTATTCATGACTGCATAGCCGTTGCTCTTGAGATATTTCCCTTCTTTTGTATTGCAGATTCCAACCCCCTCTGCCCTGACTACGCCATTATAATCAATAAGGAACACTTTCGCTTCGTATGAAAAGAATCCTGCATTGTAATCCTCAAT
>OFGA01001318.1_pt1 | contig 17406 bp, 18 predicted proteins | sample 1521471 | NCBI WGS metagenome assembly OFGA01 (sample SAMEA3504086, study PRJEB24116) | mouse gut metagenome | biome: mouse gut; feature: mouse-associated habitat; material: faeces | place: Denmark | collected 2011
TGGAACCGAAAATAGCCACGGATACGCCGGCGATAATAATGGGGGTGTAGGTTGCGCCCAGCCATACAATGAGCAGAGGAGCCAGTGCAGATTTCGGCAGGCTGTTCAAAATTACCAGATAAGGTTCCAGTGTTTCTGAAAGCCCTTTATTTAACCATAAGATTACTGTCACTGCCAGAGAGACAATAATTACAAGCAGAAAACTGGCAATGGTTTCAAACAATGTAATGCCGATATGGGCAAACAGTGTCTGATCCAGTATCATTCCATAAGCGCAGAGCAGTATTTTAGAGGGGCTGCTGAAGATAAAGGAATCAATCAGATCCAGTCTGGCGGCTCCTTCCCAGACAGCCAGAAATAAAATAAAAATGCACAGCCTGCTGACTGTGACAGTGCGTTTATGCTTCTTCTGAGTGAGCAGAAAATTCTGCTGAGCAAGGGAAACTTCACTCATCTTCATTCAGCTCCTTCCATATTCTGTTAAAATAATCTTTAAATTCCGGGGAATTCCGCCGTTCCAAAGCGCTGATATTGTGAGGAAAATCAATGTCTACCACAGTCTGAATGGTGGCAGGGCGTTTGCTTAATACCAGTACCTGGCTGCCCAGACTGACTGCTTCTGACAGATCATGGGTTACCAGAATTGCGGTTTTTCCTTCTTTTTTGATAATTGCTCCGATATCATCTCCTACGGTAAGACGTGTCTGATAATCCAGAGCAGAGAAAGGCTCATCCAACAGCAGGATTTCCGGTTTCAGCACAAGGGTGCGGATCAGGGCCGCCCGCTGGCGCATGCCGCCGGAAAGCTGAGAGGGCCGGGAGTCTTTGAATTTGTAAAGACCGTAGGTTTTCAGCATATCCAGTGCCATTTCTTTTGTTTCCGGTGTCAGCTTATTCTGAATTTCCAGTCCCAACAGAACGTTTTTCTCAATGGTGCGCCATTCAAACAGATGGTCGTGCTGCAGCATATAGCCGATGGCATTGCAGCTTTTCTGGTTCAGCTTCTGTCCATAAAATAAGATGGAACCGTGTTCCGGTTCCAGAAGTCCTGACAGAAGGGAGAGGAGGGTGGATTTGCCGATGGTTCAGCAGCGGAAACAAACGGAGTGATTTAGTAAATGTTTACAACCTTTCAAACAACCCATAAAGAATAAATTACCAGCGGGCGCATAGTATACTATGAACTCTGCTGGCAGGAAGTGGTTGTTATGGCGGGAAAAAAACAGGAAATCAGGATTGTAGTACATATGCCAGAGCAGGTATCTTCGGTTTTCAGCAGAGAGCAGGCAGAAGAATTCTGGATAGAAAAAATATCCGGGAAAGTCAGGGAATCCGGGCTTACAAAGCAACAGCGGAAACAACTGGCAGACAATTTGACTCATTGAAATATTTGAATCGTTTCCGGACACGGGCAGGCATACCGGATTGCACGTTCTGATAAATGATGAAAACATATAAATTAAGATATAATTAAAGAAGAATGTATCCTGGAACCCTGTATTTTGGGTTTCCGGGATTTTTTTATTCTACAGGAAGCCCCTGTCACGCTAAAGCGCGAAAATGTCTTCCTGTAGAATAAAAAATAATATGCACGCTCGTGCGAATAGAAGATGTCACTGCGTGACCGCACTCGGCGCAGCAAATAATTACAGTAATGGATATAAAACCGCTTGGTACAGAAAAATCCAGGCGGTTTCACAGGAGAGGCAGGGTTATGCAGAAAGAAAATGAAATTACCAGAAAAATCAGAGTAAATTTATGAGAAGGACATATGTGTGTCCTTTCTGGTATGTAAAATAAATTATGAAGAAATAATTTTGGAAATGATTCAGAATAAGTATGATATTGAAATTATCACAGAAGGAGAGGAAGAAAAATGGAGGATGCTTTGAGAAAAATATGCAGAGAGATAGCAGATGGTACGGGAGCGGTAAGCAGAAAGGAAATCACAGCAGCTTTAAAAATGTTTAAAGAAAGGGAAAGGGAGCAACAACAGGAAGAATATGAAGAACAGCTAAATTATGAAACAGCGCTTTTACTGACATTCATCATGGAACAAAATCAGGTCAGTATGAAGGAGAATGTGGAAAACAGTTTGGAGAAACTCCAGAATATGGCATTTATGGATGGTTTCAGATATGCAATAAGAATGTTGGAGGAAAGTGTCGTACAAAAAGACTGACGATACATAAAGGTATAATTATGTGCGGAACTATAGACTCAGAGAAAGCCTGATTCGTTACAGAACGAAATCAGGATGTTTTGCCGCCGGGATATTTGTTGGAGCATATGGAACATTTGGTAAAATATCCCGGCATTCACCCAAATTATTCTGTCTGTCTGGCAATGTCACGGATAATTTGTTGAACATGTGCTAATTCTGTATCAGTAAGCCCGGTAACTTCGATGTAAATCCGGTCATCCAACCCCAACAGGTAATCTGTTTTAACTGAAAAGAAATGTGAAATTTTAATCAGCATTTCAATAGAGGGGAGGATGTTGTTGTTTTCCCAGTTGGAAATAGTCTGTTTGGAAACGTCAAGTTCACCTGCTAACTGAACCTGGTTTAAATTGCGGGCAACCCGCAATTTTCTGATAATTTCACCAAACATGAGAAGCCTCCTTTTATTGTGTATTGTCTCTGCCCTGCCCTTTGCAATTGCATAGAGAAACTTTGTCATGCCTGGTCTGCCATTTGGGCGGATAGTGTAAATAAAAGAAAAATATGTATTTAGTCCCCGTTTTTAGGATGAGGGGGTTCCAGTTCGGCAGGAGATATACAGAATAATTGCATAAATATACTTATTTTATACTTTATCAGAAAAAAAGAACTTCTGCAAAATACAATAGTATGAGAAAATTAGTTAAACCATTTCAGGACAAAAAGTATTGTAAAAATTTATATTTTTATTTACAAAATTTAATAGTATTGTTAAAATAGACTATAGAATCTTTAAAATAGTCAAATATAATTTTTATTTCAATCAAAAAGCAAAGCAGATGTGTATATCAGATAATGGATACAAAGGAGAAAGGAATCAATGGGCAGATGAAAAATTCAGACAATAAATACAGGCTGTTAGATATTTTCTACCGGTTGATGTGGGACAATCACATTACAATTACCGGTATAGCCCAAAACTATGAGGTTTCGGAAAAGAGCATTAAGCGGGATATCAATGTAATACGTTCTTTCCTGTCAGAAAACAGAACGTTAGTGGGAAATGTGGAACTGCAGTATGACAGACAGGAGAAATGTTATAAACTGGACAGGCTGGAAGGGCTTTCTTCTCAGGAACTTTTAATAATCCTGAAAATTTTAGTGGGAAGCCGGGCCCTGGATAAAGAAAGCCTCAGGGAAGCATTGAACAGGCTTACGGTATGTGCAGGCAACACCGGACAGGAAATATTCCGTAATTTTTGTAAAAATGAACTGGACTATTATTGTGCAGTCAGGAAAAAAGAAGGTGCAGACATTCCGGAACTTGTATGGAAACTGGAAAAAGCAATTCAGAAGGGCAAAAGTATATCCGTTATTTATGAAAAATTAAAAGGAGTCTGCGTGGACAGAAATTTATATCCCATTTCGGTTGTGTTTTCAAATTTTTATTTTTATCTGTTAGCCTGCCGGAGTGACATAGAAGAATCAGCAGTGATTTATTATCGGGTTGACCGAATAAAAGAAATTCGGGAAAGGAAAGAAGGAATTCCGGTTAGTCTGGAAAAAAGGCATCAGCTGGATGACGCGAGATTGTATAACCAGAAAATGTTTATGGGGGAACGGACCAGAATTCGGTTTTGCTATACCGGGCCATCCCTCCAGGCTGTGCTGGATCGTTTTCCTGCTGCTGAGGTGGTATGCCAGGATGAGGCAGAGGCAGAAATATCGGCTATGGTGGAATACAGCAGAGGAACGATTATGGAACTGCTGTCACAGGGAAGCTGGGTGAAAGCGTTGGGTCCGGAAAAACTGTTAGAGGATATGAAGAAGGAACTGCAGAAGATGGGGGCTTTATATGGTGATTCTGAGCAGACATTCTGAACAGAAAATTTTATCATAAACAGTTTTATTATACGAGAGAGGAGTTAAAAGATGACGGAAAATGACAGCTATAAAGCAGGTATTAAGGACTTATGTAATAATTTCCATAGTGAATTGGCAGATTGCGGTCTTTTTGGAGATGAATACATAAAAAAGAAACAAAGGCAGACAGATGAAAAAATCATGCCTTTATTGAAATACCAAAAACCGAAAATCATGGTGTATGGAATTTACAATAGCGGGAAGAGCACATTGGTGAATGCAATTTGTAAAAAAGCAGTAGCAGAAGTTGCAGACCGCCCTATGACAGACTGTATTGCGGAATATGATGCAGGTAAATATATTCTGGTGGATTCCCCCGGTGTAAATGCGCCTGTGCAGCATGAGGAGATAGCAGACAGGCATCTGGAAGGCTGCCATATGGTTCTGTTTGTAATCAGTTCCAAAGGAATGTTTGAAGACCGGGTCAATTACCAGAAGATGGGGAATTTAATCAAAAAAGGCCTGCCGTTTTATATTATTCTGAATGAACGGGCAGTGCAGCTCCCGCCAAAAGAAAAGGCAGAAGAAAGGAAAAAGGCAAAGGCAAAATATGAAGAGGAACAAAATGCCATTGAAAGAAAAATAATAAAAAACCTGCGGGTCTTCAGTGGAGTGGCGGATGTTGAAAAGAAATATGAAGTTGTCAAAGTGAATGCGAAAAGGGCATGGGAAGGTATAGAAAAAGATAAGAAAGCGTTCGTGGATGCGAGCAAAATTTCTGTCCTTCTTGGAAGGATTGATTCCATATTAGAGGGAAGAGGTGCATTAAAACAGTTATTAGCCCCGTTGTCAGCAATAGAACAGATGATAGGGGAAACAGAAAAAGATATGATTGCAAATACAGGAAATGAAGATTATGCAGTCAGACGGGAAATACTGCAGACAAAGATTATGAATTTCCGGGAGGATTTTCTGGCTGGCATAAGGGATATTGCAGAGAAATATTTTGATGTCCTTTATAACAGGGCGCTGGGGAAAACAGGAGCTGGCATGGGGCATATCCAGGATGAATTATGCATGGATGTGGAAGCAGATTATAAGGTCAGAATTTCTTCTGTTGTAAGATATATGCGGGAAGCATTTCCTGAAATACATCTTGAACCTGGGAATGTCTGTAATCTGGAAGGCGTAGCATTCCGAATGGAAGGTGAGATGCCTGTGCAGGTGGGAAGTGCAAAATCCCATAAGGAAGCAGAACAAATTCATATTAAGAAAGAGGAGGACAGTACAGATATTGTCCCGGAGGTTTTAAAAACTGTTGGAACTGTGAACAGGTTTGCGAACCCTGTTAATTCGATAGTCCCTGCACCTGTGGAAGTATATTTACTGGAAAGCATATTTAGTTTTTTCCGAAACAAAAATAAGGCTGAAAAGGAAGAAAGGGAGCTTAGGGAACGGGCGGAAAAAAATAATGCGAGAGTTTTAGAACAGGTGGAAGAAGATATTCGCAGGAGGAAGGAGGCCAGGACTTATGCCAGTGCCAAAATAGATGAAATGGCCAGTGAAATCCGTACCCGGCTTCAGGACAGTATGGATAAGGAGTTTGGCAGGATAATAGACAGATTAGACCAGATAATAGAGGAAAAAGACAAAAAGGACAGTGCAGCCAGGCGGTTTCTCAATCGGTGTAAAGAATTTCGGAAACAGATAACCGAAATCAGGAAAGAAATTGGCTGATGAAAAGCGGGAGGTGTGAGATGTCTTTATTAAATACAAAGGATATAGAGGTTCTTGCGTATTGGCTGGTAAGGGATTTTGCCATGAAATGGGAAGGCGCAGGGCAGAAGAACAGTGCACAGGATATTATTACCATAGCGAATACAGGGCTGTTCAGTTCTGGAAAAAGCATGTTGTTTAATGCATTACTGGATCAGACGGAGAAAGAACGCTTCAAGGTTGGGGCGGCCCCTACAACCAAAAAGGGGGACAGGGAGAAGTTGAACAATCAGATTGAAATTATTGACACTCCAGGAATCAATGCGAACGATGCAGATGACAGTGAAGCGTTTCATTCCCTGATGGAAGCCGATATCATTTTAATGGTACATAATATTAAGACCGGAATGTTGGACAAATGCGAATATGACTGGCTGAAACGGATTGCAGAAGGAATGGACAGGAAAGAAATCCGGCAAAGGCTCATATTCGTATGCACCTGGATTGATGAGGCTGGAACGAAAGAGGACAAAGAGAAGAAGGTGAATGAAATAATGCGGCAGCTCCGGGAGATATTCCATATGGATATTGATTTCTGGGAGATTTCTTCTAAAAGATATTATATGGCAAAAGAGAAGAATAAGCCCGGATTAGAAAATGCAAGCAAGATTCCCCTGTTAAAAGAATACCTGATGGAAAAAGGAAAAGAATATGCTGCTGTCTCAGAAGAATTTCGTAAAAAAGAACTTCTGGCATTGTGTAATCAGACCAGCGAATCCCTCCGGAAAGCAAGGAAAGAAAAAGGCAGGCAGATAAGGGAAAAGGAAGAGAGGGTTCACAAAAAGTACAGTGCCAGGAAGGCTGCCTGGGCGAGTATTCTTAACAATTTTAAAGATTACAGAGTGACCGTATGGGAAAAAATGAGAAAAGTAAAAGCAGAAGAGGAAGACTACGAAGAATATGAGATGTTTGAAGACTATATCATGGAACTTTGAAGGAAGGAGAGTAAGAATCCATACAGAAATAATGGATTATCTGAAAGGGGAATGGGAAAATGGCAGTTGTTTTAGGAGCGGTTGTGGCAGTTGGAGGATTTGCGCTTACCCATGGAGACTACAGTGATTATGGCAATTATGGGGATTACAACGATTATAGTGACGAAGATACAGAAAAATTTCTGCTGGTAGAAAGTTTACGGGAAGAAGCAGAGACAGCTGTAAACATACTTTCCGAGTATAAATCAAAAAGCGTGAATCCGGAACTGAGCAGCCAGTCATTGAAGGATACCAGCGCAATGAAAGTATCTGAAACTGCAATGGATCAGGATGTAAAATTATCCATTGAGAAGAAGACAGGCAGCGAGATACTGCAGGATACAGAGGCACTGCAGAGGGAAATGCAGCAGATAGAAGATCTGTTAAGGAAAATAGAAAAGATAGAACGGGGATAATAAAGATGGGAATGTACGAAAAGATAAATGAATTTGTGGATGCAATGACTGACAGTGAGGAAAAATTTAAAAACATTAAAGCATCATTTGATAACAGGAACAGCAGTATGGAGAAATGCATCCAAAAGTTTCATCAGGATGTTTCAAATGTGATATCCCGGAAAATGGAGACAGAGGACGAAGATATCCAGAAGATGTACAATGAGTTTATTGACGAATTGCGGGAACTGCTTTCCGGGGTTGCATTATGCATGGAAAATACGAAGAAGGGTATGAAATTTATAACTGACTATGAGCAGTCTTTTAATATCGCCGTTTTTGGCAAGGTGAAAGCAGGGAAAAGTTATCTTGGTAATTTTATCATGGGCAACTCCATTCGTGACTTAGGGAAAAAGACATCTTACGACAATTTTTCAAGGCCCAGCGTAGAAGTTTATGACCGGGGGAAGAAAAACATTCAGGAAAAACTGGCTGAGATTTCAGAAGAGGGAAACGAAGAATTCCGGGTTGATCCGAATGAAGCCACCAGTGCAATCCAGCTGTTCCGTCTTGGAGGAATGACCTGGTTTGATACACCGGGAATTGGAAGTATTACCTGGGAAAATGAAATGCTGGCAAAAGAATATGTGGATAATGCCGATTTGATTGTTTACACCAGCAATTCAGATGCGGCAGGGACAAGGCAGGATTTTCAGGAAATGAAAGAGTTGTACCAAAAAGGAAAAGCATTCCTGTTATTGCTTACCCAGTCAGACACAGTGGAAGAAGATGTAGATGAAGAGGGTGAGATAATCAGCAGCTTAGTTCCGAAAAGTGAAAAGGACAGAAAGGATACAGAAAATTATATATGCGATACGTTAAGAAAAGATGATATTGTGGGACTGGACCGGGGCAGGGAAATACTGACAGTTTCTGCAAAGCTGGCGTTTACTGCACTGGAAAATGAGGATGAGCAGATGTTTGAAGACAGCAATATTGGTAAGTTTCTGGAAATATTGACTGACATTACCAGAAATGACGGTGCAGAACTGAAAATGAAAACGCCAGGGGACAGGATAAACGCTACTGTTCTGTCAATACTGGAGCAGTTGCAGGAGGCACAGCATATACTGGAAAAATATAAAGGCAGTCTCCTTGGTAAGCAAAAGCAGATGAATGAAGAGAGAGAGCTGTTTGTAGAACGGATACAGCCAGAATGCCTGAAAAAGATCGGGCGCGTTATCCGGGAAAAAAGCAATGAGATTGAGAGTCAGGAATTTTCCATCAATGCAGCAGAGTTGGGCAGTTTATTAAACCGGGAGGTATACCAGACATTGTCCCATGCCTGTATTGGCGAGTTTGCCAGGAGCGGTGAAATTTTATCCAAATATACGGAAAAATTAAACATTGGGTCTGTAGGTGAATTGAAAATGAAAACAGACACCATCGAATATACGGTGCAAAGGGTTGTTCCGGAACTCAGAGACCCTCAGGGGCTTTGGGAGAATCTTGGCTCAATTTTTTTGGGGAAAGAGTATTATAGAAACCAGGTGAAGGAATACACAGAAACAAAAGTAGTGGCATTAGGCGTGAATGAACAGCAGATTATGGCTGGTGCCAGGGATAAAATTAATGAATTGTTTGAGGAAACGGTTCCGGTTATGGTAAAAGAAATCAGCGAGCAATTAATTACGCCCATGATAAGTCTGTTAGAAAAAGCAGATGAAAGCATCGGGGGAACCATAGCAGAGCTGGAGGGCCTGAAATGCTGAGCCTGATTTTGAAAGGTACCAATGCCTGCAATTTAAGGTGCAGGTATTGTTCCTTAGGAGAAAAGGAACAGGCAAAAATGCTTGGGCAGGACGATATGCGAAAGGCATTGTTCTGGTTTTTGGAATATGCAAAAGCAAAAGGCCAGCACAGAGTTGGTATTATTCTGCATGGCGGGGAACCTTTCCTCGTGCCGGCAGAACAATACCGATTTTGTTTTCAGGAACTGCAAAAGCAGTATAGTGAGATGGAGATTCACTATTCTGCCCAAACCAACGGTTATGAGCTATCGGAAGAATATCTGAATCTGATTCGAGATTATAAGATTCATATTGGGATTTCCCTGGATGGTGATAAGGATATCCATGACAGGCAAAGGACAGGTATTTATGGAAATCCCACATATGAGAAGATAATGGGCAATATCCTCACATTAAAAAGAAATTCCATACCCGTTTCACTGCTGATGGTTGTTACTCGTTATCATCAGCAGATGGATTTTCAATTCTTTGATTTTCTGGCAGAAGAACGGATACCCATTAAAGTCAATCCCATGTATCAGGTTGGAGATGCAAAAAAGAATATGGATCTGGCAATACCAGGCAGATATTACGGACAGTTTTTGATGGATTTATTTGATTACCTGATTGAGCATGAAATAGATTTACATGTTTCACCTCTGGAAGAATTATTACATGCAATATTGTATGGAGATTTGCCTAAAGGATGCAATTTCTGTGCTTCCTGCACAGACTCCTTTGTATGTGTCAATCAGGAAGGAGACATATATCCCTGCGGAAGATTTTCAGACCGTGACATCTTTAAAATTGGCAGTATTTCTGCCGGCATTTCTGCAAAAGGCAATGAGATTGTCCGTGAAATCAAATCCAGAAGGAAAGAGAATCTTGCTCCCGGATGTGCCCGTTGTAAATATTTAAGGCTATGTTATTCCGGGTGCAGCGCATATATTTTTAAGCAGGGAAGTAAGAATGTACCCAGCGAGCTGTGCGAGGATTATTATATGATTTTTGAGTATCTGTCCGGTTCCGGGCTGATAAAATATAAAGGGTATTTGCAGAACAGAAAAAAGAAAATTCAGAGAATATTAGCAGGTAGAGAACATGGATTATGATATGTTGTTGTTGAACATTACCAGAAATGTATCGGAAAAGGCAGCCCATTTCCAGGAATGTCTGGGGCAGCATCTGATTGCTTCTTATGTGAACCGGTTTGGGTATCAGGCAAAAGTTTATTCTGGTGGTGTCATTGGGTGCAAAACTATAATTGAACGGGAAATTTTGCTAAATCATGTGAAAATTATTGGATTTTATACCGGAGCAGATAATGTTTATTTGGTAACAAATATCATTAAGTGGATAAAAAGTCACTATTCCGTTGTGGTATTGGCAGGAGGGCCGGAGGCATACTCCCTTGGCCGGGATTTTCTGGTTCAAACGGGCTGTGATTATATTATATATGGGGAAGGTGAAATTCCATGCCTGAATTTACTCCGGTATGTTGTTGACCATACAGGAGAGCGGAATGCCGTCAAAAGTATAAAATATATTAATGAAAAAGGAGATTACGTGGAAAATGAAATGGAAGCATTAATCATGGATTTAGATATGCTTCCTTTTCCGGATAAAAGGAACAGTCTCAATAAGCGGTTCCGGGTAACAGAGATGATTGGCATATTAACAGGGAGGGGCTGTCCTTATCATTGTGGTTTTTGCTTTGAAGGGGCAGCCTCTAAAGTTGTCAGGTTGAGAAGCATACAGAATGTAATAAGTGAAATTGAGGAGGTAAAGGGGCAGAACCCTGATTTGCGGATTGTTAATGTTTATGATGATACTTTTACCTTAAGTCACAGCAGGGTGATGGAATTCTGTGATTATATGAAATTTTCGGGATTAAAATGGACCTGTGAAGGCCATGTTTCAAGAATTTATGATGATCCGGGATTAATACAGGCTATGGTGGATTCCGGCCTGTATGCGATGCAGATTGGTATTGAAAGCGGGAGTCGGAAAGTGTTGGATGCCTATCAGAAACATACTGCGCCGGAAGAAATTATTGAGGTGGTGCGCATATGCAAAGAAGCAGGACTCACAACATTAGAAGGAAATTATATCGTTGGCGGTGCATTGGAAAGTGAGGAAACCATTCAGGAAAGTATTGCGCATGCAAAAAAATTGATCGAGGCGGGAAGAGGAATGATTGATATCAGCACTGTATTTTTTGCCCCCTATGCGAATACCCCAATTACGAAGAATCCTTCTTCCTATGATATAAAAATAGAGGAATATCAGAAGAGCCATATGGTAGTAACCATGTCCGAGGCGGTTGTGTCGACAAAATATCTGGCATCATCCGAGATTGTGTCCTGGAAGAGAAGGTTTGAGGAAGAAATCAGACAGGCTTATGCCACAGAAGCATTCAAATGCAGAAAAGGTGAACTGGTAAAAAGGTGGGATTCCAAAAGGAGAAGGCTGGACATGAATTATAAATGGAGCGCAGCGCTAAATGGACATTTGCATTTGAAAGAGTTTATAAAACATCTGGGAAATGAAGAGCAGGAATATTCGGAGACAAAATATCCTGTCAGGACAATTTGCGGCTGCAGGCACCAGAAGGACGGAATAGAATTTGACGGAAGGATACTGGAAGGAGAAGAAAAAGAATATGTTATGTTAGCTGATGGAAAACGGAATATAAAAGAAATTTGTACTTTGACGGGAGCCTCGGAAGTACATGTAAAAAATATCTATTGTGGGTTGAATGACAGGTGTTTTGTATATTTTTCAGAATTTTAACGTATTTAAAAACAGGATTACCGGAATTCTGTTGCAGGTGCATGAATATGGAAAATTTACACTTTTTTCGCCTGCAGGATAAAATATTTTCAAAAGGACATATGTATGTCTCACACAGTTGCTAAAATAAAAATATAAAGGCCGGATAAGGCAATACAATATTTCAGAAATTATGAATATCAGGGAGGAAGTTATATGTTGTGCAAACAGTGTGGAAGCGAAATGAAAGAAGAATGGAAAATATGTCCTTGCTGCGGTTACCCGGTTCCAAAAGAAATGGAGGAGATAAAACCGGGGAGCAGGAAATATAAGCTGAAGGGAATGCGGCGTACCGGAAGGTTTTCTTTTCAGGAAATCGTGACAGATATAATGGTGGAAGGTGAAAACATCCATGTGAATACACAGGGGAAGAAAAAATCAGAGAGCCTGTTTTGTAAGCAGGAAGTACAAAGCATAAACCTTCCTTTGCTGCCGATTTGGAGGATTTCGGATATATTACGACTGGCAGTATTTGGCATACTGGCATTTGTCACCTATGGACTGAGCATATTCGCAATTTTATTCAGCATTAAAATTATGGTTTCCAGACACGTCAGGATAAAATTAACTTCCGGACAGACAGTGAAAATTCCAATCTGCCAGAAAGCGGATGCCTCTGAATTTTTGAGAGAATTCCAGTATCCCCTGTCCGAGATTGAAAAAAATAATGCAGACAGAACAGATGATAAAAAATGGGCGCAGAGGGAATGGCTGACTTCTGCGGCATTGCTGGCACTTGCGGCTGCCGCCCTAGCAACTGGCATAACACTGAAATCTGAGAGTATGAAGAATTCCGAAGCGGAAGATGAAGAAACCGGAAATACAGAGATATTTAACAGTACAGAGGATAAAGCATTGGAAGAAGGAATGGAGGAACGGTCGGAAGAAGCGGAAAGCATGACGATAGAGGAGTATATCAGTCATTGCGAGAAAATTACAGGAGAGGAACTGGCCAGAAATCCGGAAGAATATATTGGAAAAGATATTATACTGGAAGGAAAATTTAATATTTTATCCGATTCCATAGTGATAGACTGGTTCGCTGACAGTGGAATTATAAGGGTTGATTATGACGGAAAAGCGATAGATGCGCAGGGAAGTGTTGTGGGAAATGTGATGTCAGGAGATTATGGATATGTAGCAGGAAGATATGGAGGGGAGGATGAATGGGGAACCAGGTATATTACTGCGGAAATTATTATTTTAGATAACGGAGCAGATGAAGATACAGAAACAAATATTTCAGAGGTGCAGGATTATATTTTTCCGGAAAGTGGAAGCAGATATCTTTCAGAAGAAGAAGTAAGAAATGTGGAAACAGACAGACTTCGGATAGCAAGAAATGAAATATTTGCGAGACATGGGTACATATTTAATGATGAAGAGCTTCAGAGTTATTTTAGCAATACTTCATGGTATACGGGGACAGTTCCGGCGGAACAGTTTAATATGGATGAAGTGTTGAATGATTTTGAAAAGAAAAATGCAGAATTGATTGGTAAAGTAGAGGATGAAAGAAATGAGGCAGAAAGGTCAGAAGAATTTACCATTCGTGCAGGAGTGTATGTAAACGACCAGTTGTTTGAAGACCATAAGGCTTTATTAACTTTTATTTATTATGAAGGTGATGAAGTTGGAGTGGAGTTTTCAACAGAACCTCAGTTGAACAGTATTGTCATGTATGGAGTCAGGACTGATGAAAGAACCATACAGGTGGCAGAAGAATACACAGGTGTCGTGGCAACTCTTACCTGGGATAACGAAAATGAAGTAACGGTGACGTGTTCGGGAGAATTTACAGGCATGGACAGTGCTCTGTTTGATAAAATGGTGAATACGCATTACACACTGGAATCAGAACTTTAACTGCGCTGTTCTGAAAGAGATAATGAAAATGGAAAATATAACAGGTATCAAAGAGGCAGGAGAGCCAGATGTGCACCAGAATGCAGAGAGGTTTGAAATCAGGACAGCGTATTACTGCGCCTGTCATGAAGCGAGGGAAAAATGGATGATACATTAAGAAAGATATGTCAGGAAATAGCAGAGAGCACAGGCGATATAAGCCGGAAGGAAGTTTCGGTAGCTTTAAAGTTATTTAAACAAAAAGAAAGGGAACAGCAGCAGGAAGATTATGAGGAAAAATTAAATTATGAGACAGCAGGACTCCTTGTGCCTGGTATGGAGCAAAACGGAGTGAAGACGAAAGAAAATGTGGAAGGCATTTTGGAAAGGATTCAGAGTATGGCTTTTGTGGATGGTCTCAGGTATGCAATCAGAATGTTGGAAGAAAGTATTGCATCAGGAGATTGATGGTACACAGAAAACCACCGATTTCCATACTGAGGATGGCCATGCGACATGCAGGATGTATTCAGAAGATGAAATTGTTTTCTGTATTGCCGGCGTATTTCTGATGCAGGCAGTGTAACGGAAAAGTTCTGGAAGAAGGCAGAAGGGTGGTGAGAAAGTCTGCAGGAGTTCTGGTAAATCCCCATAAATCAATTACATATTATAACAGTGAAACCACAGATTCAGGCAGGAGGGAACCCCTCCTGCTTTTTTCGCGCGGAAAGGAGGCGAAAGGATGAGAGGGATTGAAATTGCAGTGATTATCTTAAGCTGCGGCGTACGTCTTCTGGAAATACTGGACGAGGACTGAACGCAGCCGGACTGCCCTGAATCCCGGAAAAAGGTAAGTGAAACCATATCACAAACCGGACAGGAAACCATACTGCAGAAATACAGAAGGCACATCCGGACGGGAAGCCATACTGCAGAAACAGAACACAGAAGGAGGAAAAAATTATGGCAGCAGAAGCAGAACATATGTTTTGTGTAAGAGAGACGCCTTGGCACAGGTCGGGGACAGAGGTACAGGAGGCCCCGGATTCCAGGGAAGCGGAGGATATGCAGCTTCCGGCTGGGCAGCATATGGACAGTCCGGGGAAAGAGTCTGAAGCCCTCCGGGAAAAGAAGCTGTCAGATAAACAGGTCATGGGGTACATGGAAATACTGCTGCCCATGGAGGACGGTTCCATGCCTCAGCAGGAAAAGAAGGTAAAGCGTCTGGGGGAGGATATGAAACTGCGGTATTTCGACGCGCCGGATTTACAGGATGTGGGGAAAAACGCGTATCGTTTTATCAATGCGGTGTCAGATTTTGCCACCCGTGCACAGCCGCTGGCGAAAGCCGCATAGCAGGGAGGGAGGGAAGGAGGGACCTGAGATGGAAATATTCCGGGAGGCAGTTCCGGAGGACAGCAGAAGAGAAGAAGGCGGAGCGGCGGTTCCGGCGGGCGGCAGTCAGAAAACTGCGGAAAGGAAGCGTCTGGAGCAGGCCTTCTGCCGGAAAATCGGGAAGGAACTGGCCGGATTCAAAAAGAAAGTGCTGCGGATAAACAAAGAGGAAATCTATGCGCTTGCTTATCGAATAGACTGTATGATACGGATTTATGAGATTCTGGCGGAACGGAGTACAGAGATGGAGGACCGGGAGCTTGCCTGCTGCCTCAGGGAAAAGAAGCTCCTGTGGAGCCTGTATCTGGGGTGGCTGAAAGCTCCGGCGCCGGGGGAAGAGGAGCTGGAATACAGTTTATCTTCCGGAATAGAGGAAATCTGCCGGGAAGCGGAGCGGGAGCAGAAAGGGAGGAACACGGAGGAACAGCAGATTTCAAAAACGGAAGGAACAGAATCCCCACTGGTTCCGGAAGCAGCGGATCATGAAAAAATTTCAGAACCGGAAGAAAGGAAAAATACAGATGGAAAAACTCGCAGCGACAAAAAATCTGTCTCATGAGGAATGGCTGAAGAAAAGGAAAGCGGGTATCGGAGGTTCGGATGCCGGGGCAGCCGGCTGGATGAAAAGCGGCTGAGAGAAGAACGTCCGGAGATTTATGAGCAGTATAAAAAGACCATACAGAGCAGACGGTTTACGGTGAAAGCAGCGTAAGTGGTACGGGAGGCAGGAAAACCTGCCTCCTTTTTCTGCCTGTTTACAGGACATCTGCAACCGGACATACCATAAGCGGCGGAACATGCCGGATGGAAGAAGGGATGAAGCATACAGAGCAGGAGAGAAAGGAAGTGGAGAATGTGGCATCCAGTGCAGGATTAAAAGAAGAACTTTCCAGGAAAGCCGGAACCATAAAAGAGAAAGAGGAGCTTTCCGCAAAGACCGGAAATGTAAAGGAAACAGAGGGATTTTCTGCAAAGACCAAAAACGTAAAGGAAACAGAGGGATTTTCCGCAAAGACCAAAAACGTAGAAGAGAAAGAGGAATTTTCCGCAAAAACCGGGACAGATACAGACGCATGGAGGCCCATCCGTCTGCTGCGGGCGGATGAAATTGAATGCCGGGTGTCCACTATCAGTGAAAAAGGGTTAAGTCTGCTGCTGTTCAAGGACGCCCGCGTGGACCAGAAAATACTGGACGAAACCTTCACGCCCTTTGGATGGAAGCGCACCCACCAGAGCATAGACGGGAACCTCTACTGTACTGTGGAGATCTGGGACCCGGAAAAAAGCCAGTGGATTGCGAAACAGGACGTGGGGACGGTCAGTTATTCCGAGAAGGAGAAGGGACAGGCATCCGACTCCTTCAAGCGGGCCTGCTTCAACTGGGGCCTGGGGAGGGAATTATATACAGCCCCGTTTCTCTGGGTCCCGGCGGGAAGCGCAGCCATCTGCAGGGAAGGGGAGCGGTATGTCACATCCGACCGTTTCCATGTACAGCACATCGCGTATAATCCGAATCGTGAGATCACAGAACTGCGGATTGTGAATGGCAGAGGGCAGACCGTATATGAATTGAAACAGAAAATGAAACAGCACTCCGCCCTGTCTGCATATATGGAAGAGCTGAAGCGGGAGCTTGCCCGCACCGGGGTCACCATGGAAGCGGTACTGGAGCGCTATGCCCTGAAGGAGCCGGGAGAGATGACAGAGGAGATTTATAAAAAAGCTCTGAGGAGCCTGAAAAAGACCAGGACGAAAGAGGCGGCATAAAACAGAACCGGAGAACCGGCAGAAAGAAAAAGGGAACAGGAAGGAGAGAGGACATATGTGGATGGGATATGAAGAATTTACAGAAGCAGTGAGAGAACGGATGGAGCAGGAAACAGGGGAAGAAGGGAAGGTATCCTTCTGCAGCCTGAAGAAAAACAACGGGATACGACAGGATGGCCTGGAAATCAGGGAAGAAGGGAGCCGGGCGGGGACCGTGCTCCGGATGGAGAGACTGTATGGACTGTACCGGGAAAGGGGCATGGACCATGCCATAAACCATATCCGGGAGATGCTGGGGAGAAAGCCGGACCCTGCAGCCTGGGACATCCCAGGGGACTGGGAAGAGGTCAGGGGAAACATCCGCCTGGTGCCGGTCCATGCAGACTGGAACCGGGAGATGCTGGAAAACTGTCCCCACCGGAACCTGCTGGACCTGGCGGTGGCATACCGTCTGGAACTGGAGCATGAGAAATACCGGGCGTCCACCTTTATACCGGCATGGTTTCTGAACCAGTGGGGCATTACGGAACAGGAGTTATGGGAAACTGCCATGGAGAACCTGCAGGGAGAAGCGTATAAGACAGAGTCTCTGCCAGAATTCCTGGGGA
>OFGA01001321.1_pt1 | contig 17398 bp, 20 predicted proteins | sample 1521471 | NCBI WGS metagenome assembly OFGA01 (sample SAMEA3504086, study PRJEB24116) | mouse gut metagenome | biome: mouse gut; feature: mouse-associated habitat; material: faeces | place: Denmark | collected 2011
GGGGTCTGCTGGGGGCCGCCTTGATAACCAAAACAGGGCGGCCCCCAGTGGACTCTGGCCATATCGCGCAGAAAACCGCCCCATTTTCAAGGACGGCTTTCTGCGTAATGTGATAGTTTCAATCTGTTTTCTTGTGTTTTCGTCAAAAACCTTGCGTTTTCGTGTTCCTAATAAGAGTTAATCATATGGCATACTTTGGAAAATGGTAAGTCCGTGTCTTCCATGGGATCTTCTTCATTCCACCCTATACATAGTTTTAACTGCTCTGTATAATAATTTAGTTTATTGGTTTCAATGACTCGAACACCAAGCAGCATTAAAAGATATAGCTTTAAACAACTATTCTTTTTATCATGCATAAACAACAGAAAATCTTTTTCCTGAGTTAAACAATAGTTTTTTTCGTCCTTGGGATGTTTCATCTCTTGATTATTTTGATTCTGAAAAAAACTACTGTCCTGAATTGTATTAGCAATTACAATGTTAAGATTCTGACATTCTTGTTCCTGAAAGAGTTCTTTTAAATCCTGCAATATTTCTTCATTCGGGGAATTCAGATTTTTCAGATTATTCTTCGCAGAACTCTCCATGTCTGGATTTACCTCTAATGTTTCTGAACCTTCATATCCTGTATTTTCTTGATGATTTTTTTCTTCCATTGTTACCTATCCTGTCTTTTGGGTATTTTAGTTGTCAAAAGAACTTACTGTTTTGTATTACATCGGCAAACACAATATTTTGAGCGGGATGAGTTTTGTTAAGGTCTTTTTTGGGCATCTGCTTTGGATAAAAAAACTCTTCTATTTGCATGGCAAGTTCTGCACTGCAAGCTGTACGGCCGTCTAAACAAACAGCATTTTTTTTGTATTCCGGAAGCAGTTTTTTCCCACATTCAATAACTAAAAAGCTTCTGGCATCATCAAGATTTTTAAGCTGTATTTGTGCTAAGACAGCTTGTTCAAACAAGGATTTTCCAGAACATTCGGGAGTAACAAAAAGAACAGTGTGTTCACATTGATTTCGAATAAAATTGTATAAATCTACCGAATTTTCAGCGTTACCAGCGGTCTCGTCCATGGTCCAAACACCGACGCGATATCCATCTGCTTTCAGCATCTTAACAAGTATATTGCGAATTGATTTTATGTTGCCAGCAAAATAAAGAATTCCTATTTGATATGAATAGGTTTGTGACATTACTTCCTCCTGGTTTTTAGTAAATATTTCATATTGAATTATACAATAAAAGTCTGGAACTATCTATGCTTTTTTGAAATTTCCTGGGAATTTTTAGAGATTTTACTTTGCGAGACAATTTTCTATTGGACATTTGTATAGATTTTTGTTATTGCGTTCATGAAAATAAAATGAACATAATAGAGAAAGACATCATTCTTCATTTAACAAAAGCCTCATTCACCAATCAAAGAATCCTTTCCGAAAAAACCGGTTATTCTTTGGGAAAGGTCAACCAATCCCTCCGAAGTCTGCAGGAACAGGGATATCTCAGCGCAGAAATGTCCCTGACAGCAAAGGCTTTTGAACTCTTAGAATCGCACCGCCCTCAAAGAGCGATTATTCTGGCCGCAGGCTACGGTATGCGGATAAGAGGTGTAGGAGATGGGTTACTTAACTAAACGGGTTGGACTCCTAACTGACCAAAATTGATGGAAAATGAATGACATTGCACGTTACACGTCTTGTTTTTTTGTCTGAGCCAAAATTTTTCTCATTTTATTTATTGGAAGGATTTCTTTTGAAGTTTCAAATCCAAAATGAGAATGCAGCGCATCTGTTAATTCGTTTTTTTCATAGGTTGGAACATAACCTTTTCCTTCGAATTTCAAGAAGTTCATTTCTTTTAAGAAGTCTAAAATCTGTCTACATGTATATTTTTCATCAAGAGATTTTTCCAGATAGTGATATACAATCAGTGCAATAAAGCATGTAATGAAATGTGCTTTGATTCGTTCCTGGTCATGAAGGTACACGGACCGTGCTTCAAAATCGCTTTTCATGATACGAAAACATTCCTCGATTTCCCAACGTCTTTTATTGATTTTTACAATGGACAAAGGGTCGGCTTCAAGATTGGTGCAGACAGCATAAAAACCGTCGTACATGGCTTCTGCATTTACAGCGTCAACATCAATGTAGTATGTAGTTGTGTCAGCAACCTCGCCATTAGTGGTAACGTGATCTGCTTTGATAAAACGTTTTGGGTCATTCTGACGTTTGGATTCGATGGCGGATTTCCCTTTTTTTATAGCTCTTAATGCCCGTTCCAGCTGTCTGCTGCGGGTTGTTTTCTGATATTCTTTGTATTTTAAAGAATAGGTAATGATTAGCTGTTGTTCCAGACCATCTTCTTTGATCCATCTGCTTTTATAATAAATCTTCTCGTTGTCGTCTTTGCCATCCAGCTTCATCAGACTATATCGTTTTTAGGGATGCCCAGGTTTGGGGACTTCACCTGCAAGTAGCCCCCTCCGTATCCAGCGCCCATGTTTTTAAATGTTTTTTCAGCTTTTTTATAGATTGTGTAGTAACGTAAGCTCTCTTTCCTTGGTGGTCGTCGTTAAATTTTCGATTAGAGGAGGAAGATAATCCGGCATCCGTACACACAACAAACTTGGAAAGATCAAAGTTTGTGAGCAGCTTTTTTTCCAAAGGAATCAGGGAAAGCTGTTCATTCTGGTTTCCCGGATAAATGGAAAAAGCAAGCGGGATACCTTCGGCATCCATAAAGAGTCCCATTTATACAATGGGAAGAGGCCGGTTTTCTTTTGATAAGCCATACTGCTTGTCATCTTCTGCCTGTTCAATTTCAAAATAGAAATTTGTACAATCATAATAGATGATACCGGTCTTTCGTTCGGAGAGTTTCAGGCTATTCTTGAATAGACGGCTCTGTATATAATCAGATTCCTCGGCAAGAACAGAAAGGGCACGGTATATCTGATGCAGTTCGAAGTCGGGGGGGGGTCCAGAAACAGATGCGAATCTTCGTAAGCACTGAGTTTTGAACCAGGATAAAGAATACGGGTATAAATCAGCCTGGAAAACATGGAATTTAGATTATATTCAAAATCATGCCGGGTCGAAATAGTCTTGCTGATCTTATGTAATCCAAGCTGATAATATATAGATTGCAGAAAAAGATATCCGCCATTGAAACATCGCTGCTGATTTGGGGAAATATCTCTGGAAGGGAAAAAATCCATAGTAACGGGAAGAGTATCCTCTTTTTCAGCCTGATTCATAAGGGAAACCTGTTCTTTAGCCCATGCTTTAGCATCGGTTACACCATAAGTTTCACAGATATATTTTTCAGAACCAAATCGTTTAACAACCATAGATTTATTTTTACCAATAACATAGATCGTTTTTTCCCTATAATAAGAAACAGAATATTTTGTTTTTGTCCAACCTAATCTCATATCACAAATCTCCTTCCATAATATTTCTATTATAAAATAATGTGGAGTAACGTGGAATGGCAAAAATGAAATTTGACAAAAAAATATAGGCTTTACGCAGCCTATGAGTACATTTTTTTATATTCAACTGTCAAACACCCGGGGAGCACATTCATGCGTTTGTCGTGCGCTAGAAAAAGTATCACTTGCATTTATGTTTTTTTGTGCTATGATAATATGTAAGATGTTATAGTCAATAGTTTAAAATAGTATTGGAAACTTCACATAATATTATATTTTTACGTTCATCTACAATCAATACAAGATTCTATTTTTCATATTAGCTATCACACAAGATAATGGCATTTTGTTGTGCATAAAACTATGATATCTCATAACATACCATAGTTGTGCAAGATTCAGTTTTGATTCTTTCTTCTGCCGTATATGGTATCAAAGCGGAACGGCAAGGTAAGAGATTCGACCTTAGTTCCATATTGGCACACACGGCATAAGGTTAACGAAACAGTGTCTATTTAGATAATTAAAACTATTATCAGCAACATGGTCAAACAGCTTTAACATATCCTCAAATTTCGTACTGAATTTTGAAATCGTAGTGTTATCTATGCACAGGAAGACGGGGCGTAAAATTAACAAAATAAGCAGAAAAATATCGAAAAAGTCTGCCAATGATGTATTTTTCGTTGTATAATAGGGTTGTCGTATGAGATCACTTCTTTCGTGTGTTTTGTTGGCAAACTTATTATACACCAAAGTGTCTCATACGGCATTTTTTAATCAAAAGTTGTAAAGTGGTGATAATTTATTTTTTTACGATATAATGAGCGTTAGTGAGGAGAGCATGCTTGCATGTTCGACGAACGGCGAATGACGATCATGAATCGCAGATTCATGATATAATAAAGCCAGCAGATAGAAAATTTATTCCTGCTGACTTTATCATTTCATTTCAACAATATTTCCACTACTAAATGAACTCTTTAAATATTTCTTTGTCTTCCTGTGCTGCCTTTTTCACTGCATCAGATACGGCTGTTTTCACCCGTTCATCAAAAATAGACGGAAGTATATGTCCGGCATCCAATTCGTTTTCTCCCATAATACCTGCAATGGCATAGGCTGCGGCCGTCTTCATATGCTCCGTAATCTGACTGGCCCTTGCATCCAGAGCGCCCCGAAACAGACCCGGAAATACAAGAACATTATTTACCTGATTGGGATAATCACTCCTGCCTGTGCAAACAACTGCCGCACCAGCCTCCATGGCCTCCTCCGGATAAATCTCCGGCGTGGGATTGGCACAGGCAAATATAATGGGCTTTTCATTCATAGAACGAACCATTTCCTTTGTCAGACAACCAGGAATACTGGTTCCCACAAATACATCCGCACCTTTCACTGCTGTTTTCAGATCGCCCGTCAAATGCCGTGGATTTGTAAGCTTTGCCAGTTTCCTCTTCTGCTCTGTCATACCGATTTCCCGTTCCGGATAGAGAATGCCTTTACTGTCCACAGCCACAATGTCTTTCACTCCCAATCCCAGAAGCATTTTAATAATAGCTGTTCCTGCCGCACCGGGGCCGTTCTGGACCACCCTCAATTCTTCCATTTTCTTTCCGGTCAGCTTAACCGCATTAATGAGAGCTGCAGTTACTACTATGGCAGTGCCATGCTGGTCATCGTGAAATACAGGGATGTCACAGACCTTTTTCAGTCTTTCTTCAATTTCAAAGCATCTGGGGGCACTGATGTCCTCCAGATTGATACCGCCAAAGCTTCCAGCCAAAAGCTCTACTGTACGGACAATTTCATCAACATCCTTGCTTCGGATACAAAGAGGAACCGCATCCACGCCGCCAAATTCTTTGAAGAGGATGCATTTTCCCTCCATTACGGGCATACCTGCTTCCGGTCCAATATCTCCTAAGCCCAGAACCGCACTTCCGTCCGTTATAACTGCAACCGTATTCCAGCGCCGGGTCAGAGAGTAGCTTTTATTCACATCCTTTTGAATCTCCAGACAGGGCTGTGCCACTCCCGGCGTATAGGCCAGTGCAAGATCTTCTTTATCTTTTAAGGAAACACGGGATTTTATTTCCAGCTTGCCCTGTAATTGTTCGTGAAGCTCCAAAGCCTTTTGCGCATAGTCCATTTAAACCTTCTCCTTTCAGCCGCTTTTGGATCTGATTTCCTGAAGTGCCGCTTCCACTACAAAGTCTTTCAACGCCTTGAAATGCTCCGGACTGTCATAGGAATGAACAGCTCCCTCTATATAATGTAATTGTGCGTTCCTGAAATTATTTTTATACAGCAAGGCCGTATCCGGCGTCACCGCCGTATCGATGGTTCCCTGAATAATGGTAACCGGACCCTCATAATGGGAAGATGCCTCCATTACATCAATTTTATTTCCATCTTCGAAAAACTTTCGGTCCAATACCAGCGATCCCCGTCCGCAGCTCCCTGTCTCCATATACATTTTTTCCATTTTTTTATGGGTGGACGTGGCTGGAGAAATCAAAATCAGCCGTTCAAGTTCTTTTGGTACGGTGCCTGCCACATTAGCCGCCACGAAGCCGCCCAGGCTAAAGCCCAAAAGTCCGATCCTCTCCGTATCGATCTCCTTAAGGCTCTTTGCAAAGTTTACAATAGCCAGTCCATCTTCAATCTCTGTCCGGGGCGTAACATCTGAAAAATCGCCGTCACTTTCTGCCGTTCCGCCAAAGTCAAAACGCAGGCTTGCCACCCCTGCTTCCGCCAGTGCCTTAGAAAGCCTGGACAGCAGAAAATATTTTTCTGATTTACAGCCTGTAAAACCATGAAACAAAATCACCGCTGAGGGCTTTTTTCCAGCCTCCGCCGGAATATCCGGAAGTTCCAGAAAGCCACGAAGAGTTAATCCACGGCTCATAGTCTCTATGTATTTCTTCATCACACATTCCTTTCCGATATCTGAATCCAATTACCGGCAAAAGTTCTATTGCTTTTACCGGTAATCGGAAGCCTGTAAAGTTTAGAAAAGACCAATTAATGTACCCAGAATGCTTACCACTATAATGCCAAGAAGAATCGTATTGGGTTTGATGCCCTTATGTACCAGCTTATAAAGACCAAATGTCACGAATAATGGAAGCATCTTAGGCATAATGCCGTTGATGATATCATTAAGTGCGATAGCAGAATCCCCGGAACCGATTGTTATGCCGAGATTCAGACTTACCATCGACGCAACCATGCCGCCGATTACCATAAGTCCAATCATAGAAGCTGCGGAAAATACTTTTTGCATAACACCGGATTTTTCCATCTTTGTAAGGAAATTCGTACCCATGTTATAGCCAACCTTTAAGCCATAATAGCGGCACAATACATTTGGTATGTTAAATAAAAGCAGAAAGATAATAGGAGCCAGAACATTCCCACCCATTGCCAGGGAGCAGGCAATGCCGGCTGCCAATGGCCGGAGGGTTCCCCAGAATACGGAATCTCCGATTCCGGAAAGCGGTCCCATCAATGCAGATTTCACGGCGCTGATGGAGCTTTTATCAAAATCTTCATCTCTTGCACCCTGCTCCTCCATAGCTGTGGACATGCCCATAACAAAGGGAGCCACCATAGGCGTCACATTAAAAAATTCGCTGTGGCGTTTCAGTGCATCCGCAAGAACTTCCCTTTCAGGATACAGCTTTTTCAACACCGGAATCATAGAGTACACATAGCCCTGATTCATCTGACGCTCATAGTTAAAGGATGCATTGATTGTAAAGGATCTCCAGAATACGGAATTTAATTCTTTCTTTGTAATTGTTGTTTCATTAGAAGTCTTCATCTTCAGACACCTCCACTCCGCTGTTATTTCCATTCATAAGAAGTAATGCAATCATCACGCCCAAAATAGCAATTCCCAAAACCGGCATTCCCAGATATGCTGCAAGTACAAATCCAATAATAAAGAAAGGAGCCACTTTCTTATTCAGCAGCATATTTGCCAGCATCGCAAAACCAAGTGCAGGCAGAACGCCGCTGGCCACTGACAGGCCATCCATAATAAATTGGGGAACCATTGCTAAAAATGCTTCTACAGCCGGACTTCCTGCCTGAAAACAGATCGCAATAATTACAGCCATAACCGCCGCATAGGACAAAAAGCTGAACATATGTATTCTTGCCACACCATTATAATCACCTTTTTCTGCGTACCTGTCACTAACATGCAAAAGCGCACCCCGGACAACCAGATAATATGTATTCTTCGCCAGCAGAGCTACCGTAGCAATCGGCAGTGCCAGAGCCACAGCCACATCCGCTCCGGCGCCGGAAGTAATGGCAAATGCCGTACCCAGAATGCCGCCTGCCGTAATCTCCGGCGGAAGCGCCGCTCCAATGGCCTGGCTTCCCATAAATGCCAGTTCAAGAGTTGCTCCTACACTTAATCCCGTCTGTACATCACCTAAAATCAGACCTACCAGGGGTCCCATTACGATTGGCCGCTGTACCATGGAGTTTCCGATTCCACATTCCAGAAATCCAAAGAACGCTGCCAGTCCTACCAAAATTGTATTCAACATTGCTTTTTCCTCCTATTTTTAGTTCCTCAGAATTCATACCGTACATCTTGGCTAAGAAGAATTTCCGGCCACAAAAGCATATGTCCGTAAATCCTTCTATGCACGGTATGGATTCTGCTGATTTTAGTTCCGCAGAATATCATTTTTTATATGTAACAGCCGTATCGCTGGGAACAGCCTGAATAAATACATTGATTCCCTGTGCCGACGCTTCAGCCAGCATAGCGTCCTCTTCATCCGTCAGATTTACCATCTTGCTCACGGAATGGGTCTGTGGTGTCGCCTTTGTCCCACCTAAATTAATTGCCGTAACCTGAGAACACTCCTTTGCCAGACGAACTGCATCTGCCACATTGGATACTACAATCATCAGCTTATACTTATCTGTCTTTCCGGAATTGATTGCCTCTATGGAATCATCGATTCCCTTTATTACCAGCTTCACCCCGTCCGGCTTTCCAAGCTTCAGGGTAGTTTTACGAAGTTCATCCTTTACCACCTTATCATCCGCTACCAGAATGCAGTCCGGATCGAGAATGTTTCTCCAGCTAAATACCACCTGGCCATGCAGTAAACGATGATCTACTCTCAACAGTTTAACCATATCCTATTTTCCTCCTACTATTTTTCCTGTCAAAAATCCTCTTCGTCAGATGCTTCTTCTTTCTCCATATAGGAGATCTGTTCTTTTGCCGCCTGAATACTTTCTGCAATTAACGTCTCTATGCTGCCCTCGCCCAATACCAGATTCAGCACCAGCGCCGCATTCATGCCGGCAATTACATACACATTGGGAAATGTCCGATATTGTGACATTTCATTGTTTACACTTCCGCCCAGAAGATCGGTTACAATTACAAGCTCATCATCCTTATTCCTATTTTTCATATAGGCATCCATATAAGCTTTCACGTCCGGAATCTCTTTTGTGTAAGCTTCGATTGCCTGAATATCATCCCTGGCCCCGGCAATCATTTCAATGGTATTCTTCATCCCGGCTGCCAGATTCCCATGGGAAGCAAGCAGGAATTTTCTCATGTTTCGTCCCCCTTTCTTTAGCCTGTCTGCTTGTTGCAATTAATCTAGCACAAAATTTTTCGGAAAAAAACCGTTTTAGACTCCTTTTATCACAACAGGCTCTATCTTGTCACTAAGCCCTGTGAAAACTGCTTTTTAATGGGTACTGTAATTTGTTTTCGACACTGCTTCGACACTATTCCCATCTCTTATATATGACAAAAGACCAGGGAAGTTCCCCGGCCTTTTCTCCAGTTTTCTTACAAATATATGTTTCATTTTGTCAGTTTAGGTATCATGATAAATGTAATCCCATACATAATGAATCTCACTGATAGGAAGCTCCACCCCGTAATGATCCGTAATATTCCGGAAGCAGATACGCACCATATCAATGAATTCTTTCTGTTCTTTTACAAAAACCTCTTCGTCAATGTGGCTCATGATTGGTGTTTTCTTTACAAGCCTCTCCACCAGACAGCTAATATGAATGTTAAGCCCAATTATTGTCTTAGCCGAAAACCTGCGTCCAAGGGCAATTTGAAGCTGCTCCAGCGTCTCGTCCACAAATTCCAGAACCTTGTCCGCATTCAGAATCGTAAGATACTCAATTACATTCTGCAGGGAAAAGTTCTTTAACAGGTTCCGGTGGAACTGTACCAGCTCCTGTTCATTCAAATACTCCGACAGATATCCTTTCACCGTCTCAATCTGATTAAAGGAAATGATATCCTCCAGATAGATAAACGGCACATCTGCAAGGGCAGGTTGTACCATTCCGGCACAAAAGAGAATGTGATACTGGGACTGGATCCCTCCCATACGGCCACGCACTTCTTCATAGTCGCAACACAAAAGATGAATTTCCGTCTGTCTGGGAATACTCCGAAGAAACAACTGTGACACTTTCCGGGCAACATCATTTCCAAGTTCGCTTACAAAAAGAATTGCCTCTTCCTTTTTCTTTTTCTCAATAATCCGATACGATACCGTGTTGCCCTCTTTTGCTTCCTTAAGAAGTTCCGGAAGTGCCATTCCTGCTATAACCTTATCTCCCACATCCAGAGCAAGACGGGTGGACACATTATTCATGATTCCCAAGGTCCCGTCAAACTGTGTATTCAACATGGAATCAATAGTTTCCAGAGAACCAATGTCCACCATAATAATCACATTTCCGTTCAATGCCGTTTCCAGATACCGTTCAATCTTCTCTACAACTACGGCAGTCTTTGTATCAACGGGCATATCAATAGCATCAAAAATCCGTTTTCCACAGATCTGGTTTACTACGTCCGCAATACTGCTGGCAGTGGAATAGCCGTGGCATACCACAAGCACCCTGGTATTTAAACCATGAATCCGATCGTGGTTCTGACATATTTTCAGAAGAAGCAACAACTGTTCCGGACGCTCCAAAGAGACTTCCAAATTCTTCTCAATGAGAGCAGCTATCTCCTCCATAATGCCATATTCCCGTCGGCACTCTCCAAAAAGATATTGCTGAAGCCCCCACAATCCCTCTTCGTATTCCTGCACAAGCCTGCCGTCCTCCATACCGCTGCGCATGCGGTCATAGATAATCCGTGACAGCACCATGGCAAAATTGGAAGTAAGAGAGGCATCATATCTTTGATTCATATCCTGAAATATCTGCGTGAGCACCTGCTCTGTTACACGGATTTTCTCATTGGAATAATTCTTTTCAAATACCATATAGTCAAAGTAGTTGTTCACCGTCTCCCGGCTTTTCTTCATCATGGCATCAAAGGAAAGTTCTCCTTGCTTTACCTGCTCATAGTTTTCCAGGAGGCTTTGATATAAAACCTGTTCCTTGTCAGAATTTACCCGTACATTCAGTTGATCAATATCCAGAAGCTCCGAATCTTTTCCCTGTTTTCCCATAAAGTTTCCGGAAGTCTCTGGCAATCGTGCTCCTCGAAAGAGTTCCTCCGGCAAATGCACTGCCTGGATGGACAGCTTTTTCGTACTCTCCTCATTTCCTTGAAAAGCATTCATACAGCTTGTCTGAACACAGGATTTTAACTGTCGGATATTTTTCTCATACCGATAATTCAAGAGAAGCTCCAAGGCTCTCCGGCTAATCTGAATCGGACGGCGGATCTTTAAGGATTCCTGCTTATAATAATAGACGAGCATCTGCTCTTTTTCTGCTATAGAACGCTCCTCTAATGCCGGCAGGCGTACAATGACCGGTATTTTTTCCAGCAGCAAATGACTCATGGATTCAAAGCTTGACATGGTAGTTGAGAAAAATATCCGTCTACCCTCCATATGCATGGCAATCTGATCCTGCAATTCCCGATCGAGTACGTGAATATCCTTGAAATACAAAATGTCGGAAGCCTCTGCTCCCAGCAGTCCTTCGGTCTTTTCGTCCCCAAAAAGAAGCTTTGCAGCTTCCTTAGACGCATTTGCATAAGAACGGCAGGAAAAGAGACGTAATTTACAGGCGGATGGATGAATAAGCCCCTGATCTACAGCATATTCATAGGACAGCTTCGCCAGCAGGCTTTTTCCTGTTCCCTCTGCTCCGGAAAATAATAAGGGAAGTCCTCCTGGCGGATAGTTAACAGCCATTCGGCACTGAGAGATCTCATAGCTTAAGCCTGCATCATTTCCTACCGCCTTTGCAAAGTTCTTTTTCTTCACTGACAGACGGCGAATATATTCTTGTAACTCACCAAGGCTCGCAAAGACACACCGATTCATTCGGATATGGTATGCTTCCTCCAATGTCTCCCGATGTAGAAAGTATACGGGCCTCGAATTAGTTTTGACTAAAGTTCCCTCTTTGGCAAATTCATTCAAATACTGGCTGGCTGAATTTCGGCTGATATTCAATGCCCCTGCCAGATAGTTGGCTGTAAAGACCTCCGAAGCTGCCTTTTGAAATTCTTTTGTCCGATTGCTTATATATTGCAAAATGTCATTCTGTGTCTGATTCAGGTTTGTACGCATGGCTTATTCCCTTCTTTTAGGGTGGTTTCTATGCATCTGACATATCACAATAACTTTTATGCGATTTTAATCATCTGCCACCTCTTAGAGTTTTTCTTCATTTTACATAACAGCTCTTAGATATGTCAATTATAATTCTTCCCCATTCGTGGCAATCACCTTTTTATACCAATCAAAGGATTTTTTTCTAAAACGTTTTATCGTTCCGCTTCCATCGTTTTCCTTATCCACATAAATAAAACCATACCGCTTACTCATTTCTCCAGTGGATGCGCTGACCAGATCAATACATCCCCATGTTGTATATCCCAGTGAAATTAAATACTACTTAAAAATAAAATCACGTTTCGTTCTCATATTCCGCCCCGAAATGTAAAATAATATAGGGGTGATGTGAGAATGTACCAATATGAAAAACGCCTGGACTGTCATGCCCTGGGCCAAGAAATCAAGCGCAGACGAAAAGCCAAAGGCTGGACGCAGGAGCACCTGGCCCAGCTTGTAGACCTCACCCCTCGCTCCATCATGTATATTGAGAACCGGGGCCAGCACACCAGCCTCAATGTGAAATAAATCACAGTTTGTTGGCTCTGTTTTAGTTCATAAGATTTTAAGGCGAACGCCCACCATAAAAAAACATAAGTGCAAATCATACGCTCCCAATTAAATAATGCCACTAAATTTTAGCGGCATGGTTTCCTGCATTCTTCTGGCAGTTCCGGTGCCCAAGGCAGCAGATGCTCCAGCTTTGCCGTTTCCGATATGCTGTAGATTATGGCACTTCCCCGAAACAATGTCTTTAACTCATGTAAAGCGGCGATTATTTAATACCGTGTTTGACCGTACCCGCCGAAAAAGAACAGTCGATAGTCACATGGGGACAGTGTCATCCGGTCTATCTAAAGCAGTACCGCAAGGTTACATACACCAATCTTCTCACAAGCGGCAGGCTGAACACTTATCTTGCCGACATCGACAGACAGGCACAGGAACGCTTTGAAAGGCTTATTGATGGCATGAAACAGACACAGGGCATTAACGGAACGGTTAAAGGCAGAAAACGCCTTAGAATGGACAGGACAACTCAATAACATAAGGGCTCATGCAAGGGAGATTGTAAATAGCGAAATAATCAACGCATAAGTGCCAAAAGTGGTAAGGTATAAAAACTTTGCCACTTTTTTGTCGGTCAGTAATCATAAATTATCACCCATGAAAAGTTATTGAATTTTTGTTGCCAAAATGATAATATTATCACATAAACTGAATTGTTGGAGTGATACGCATGGACAAAAAAATTATGGATGTATTGACGAACCCTGTTAAATGTAAATTATTTCTGGAAATACAAAAGTGTGGGGAAACTACCGCAAAACATTTATCTGAAACATTTTCGGATATTCCATCTGCAACGCTTTACCGCTATTTGAAAAGAATGACAAATGACAAAGTATTAAAGATAGTGAATCAAACACAAGTCAGAGGTGCATTAGAAAAAACTTATGCGGTAGATATTGATATGACAAAGGATTTTAAAGAAATCTTAGACAGTAACTCTGGCGAAGCCTATTTGCAGTCGTTTATGCAATATATCATTGGCTTTGCGGAACTATTCCAAGATTATTGCAAACGGGATGATATAGACATTGTAAAGGATAAATCTGGTTTTTCCTTATCCCCTCTTTATCTAACGGATGAGGAGCTTGAAATGTTAATTGGAAATATTCGGGATGTAATAAAACCTTATGGGAACAACACATCAGCAGCGGGGCGAAAGCTGCATTCTATTGGCGTTATAATCTCTCCACCTAAAATGGAATAAAAATTTCCCATCTGTCCTCTGTGATGGATGGGATTTTTCTTGACTTTTTATTATCATAATGATAGTATTATCAAAATGATAATAAAAGGAGGTAATACACATGAAGAAAAAATGTATCATCATTACAGTCGTAACTTTTGTGGTATTAGTGGCACTGACTTTTATATTGCCGCAGGAAATCCCATTACACTTTGGGGTATCTGGTTCTGGTTCAGTCGTAAATAAATATTGTATTCTATTATTTGCTCCTGTACCAGCAATCCTTTACTGGGCAATTGCGAAAAAATACAAAAACTAAAACAGTAAGGAGGCTCATAAAATGAACAATGTATTAGAAATCAAGAATTATACTAAAGTTTATTCTGGAAATAAAAAGGCTGTTGACAGTTTGAATTTGACGGTAAAAGCAGGAGAAATCCATGCTTTTATTGGTCACAATGGTGCAGGGAAAACAACAACAATCCGTGCGGTTGTCGGGATAATGGACTTTGACGAGGGGGAAATCCTTGTAAATGGCCATTCCGTGAAGGACGAGCCTGTGAAATGCAAATCCATGACAGCTTATATTCCAGACAATCCCGACTTATATGACTATATAACAGGCATCCAGTATTTAAACTATATGTGTGATATGTTTTCTGTCCCTGCAAAGGAAAGAGTTTCAAGAATACAAAAATATGCAGATGTTCTCAAATTAACGGACAGTCTGGGGGATTTAATCAGCTCCTATTCGCATGGTATGAAACAAAAGCTTGCGTTGATAGGTGCATTTATACATTCCCCACATCTTTTAGTGTTGGACGAGCCATTTGTAGGTCTTGACCCTGAAGCATCTTTTCATCTAAAGAAGATGATGCGTGAACTATGTGATGCAGGGGCAGCAATTTTTTTCTCTACTCATGTGCTTGAAGTTGCCGAAAAATTGTGTGACAAGGTTACTATCATCAATAACGGTAAATTGATAGAAAGTGGAACAATGGAAGAAATCAAAGGAAGCCATAGTCTTGAAGATGTATTCATGGAGGTAGTTGAAAATGAAAGGCAAGTATAAGTATCTCTTGAGAATGCAGTTATACAATCTTTTCGGAGTTAACCGATTGATTCATTCTCGCGATAAACAAGAAAAACAACGTTCTGCGATTGTTGGCGCTTTAGGACTTACTGTCATTGCCATTCTTGTAGTCTATACGACAAAATTCAGCAATAGTATGGCATTAGCGGGACTCAGCGAAGCATTACCAACGCTCATGGTAGTGGTCTGCTCTTTAGCAACTTTGACCCTTACATTTGTTAAAAGTACAGGAGTGCTTATCGGATTAAAAGATTATGATATGGTTATGTCCATGCCTGTAAGTACGATTTCTATTGTAACAAGCCGTATAACGATGCTGTATCTCATCAATCTGATAATTGGCTTTATAGCCATGCTGCCGTCAAGCATTATCTATGTCGTATACGAACATCCGCCGATTTTTAGTTACCTGTTTTTAGTGGGTGCGTTATTTTTGACACCGATTATTCCTATGATTATTTCTCTATCATTAGGTGTTCTAATTGTTGCCGTTTCATCACATTCAAGACACAAAAATGTTTTTTCATTGGTTTTGAGTACGGCTGCCGTACTGATGATTGTATTTGCTTCCGCAAAAACACAATCAATGGATGAGGCGCAGATAACTAATTTAGGCATTGCAATGGCAGAAGCGGTAAACAAATTTTATCCGCCTGCTATTCTTTTTACAAATGCCTTATTACATAATGATTGGGCAAGCTTTGTTATCTTTGCCGCTGTTTCCCTGTTGCTGGGCATTGCTTTCATAACGATTGTTTCTCATTACTATAAAAGACTGAATACAGCGGTATTCTCACATTATGCAAAAAAAGATTATAAAATGGGAACATTAAAATCTTCATCTCCGTTTATGGCATTGTATAAAAAGGAGCTTCGCCGATTAAGTTCATGTACGATTTATGCCTTGAATTCATGTATTGGAATTGTCCTGCTTTTCGTTGTAGCACTTGGGGCAGCATTTTTTATGCCGCCTGCTTTACGACAGCAAATAGAAACGATGGGAATCATGAGCATCATTCAAAATATTATGCCGATTGCGCTTGCCATTTTTGTGACTATGACTTCTACCACGGCAGCATCCTTGTCTTTAGAGGGAAAAAACCGATGGATTATGTGTTCCGCTCCAACGCAGGCAAGGACAGTGTACAATTCTAAAATTGCGGTAAATTTAACAGTGATACTTCCTGTTTTATATGTTAGTGCAATTTTTATCAGAATTGCGATTCCGTGTTCCTTGATGCAGACTGTACTGTTGTTTATTATCCCTACGGTATATGCTTTTTTCATTTCAGTTCTTGGTGTTTATCTGAATATCAAGTTTCCTAAGTATGATTGGACGAGTGAGTATTATGCGGTAAAAGGTGGGGCAATTTCAGTTTTAGCTACAGTTGGAGGTGGAATGGCAAGCAGCTTAACGCCATTGTATCTTTGTATAATCTTTCCGCATTACCAAATGATGATAATGTTTGGCATTACTTGTCTAATACTGCTGGCAACTTTGGCAATCTATCTTAATGTTTGCCGAACACAATTATATGTATGAAGTTGTGAAAAACATAGCTTTTTAGACTTGAAATTTAAGGCTTTGACAGATAAGAACAGATGAAAATTTTTATTTGAAAAATGGGAGCAGACTGCGGGTGAGATTGCAAAGTAACTACCCGTTTCTGCTCCTTCTGTATCGTATCATTTGTCAACCCTTGAAAAAAGTCGATTGGTTTCTTCTTGTTAATTGAACAGTTACGTTTTTTATCAAATCAATTTTTTTGAAATTGATGAATTTATTTCATAGTTAAAAATAATTTATAGTACCGAAGAAAGGAGCCACTATGGAACAGGGTATTGAATTACATATTTCGGAAGTGTTAAAAGAAGAGCGGACGAAAAAAGGAAACTCACAAGAGAAACTTGCAGAGTATTGTGGCGTCTCAAAGTCAGCAGTATCTAAATGGGAACAAGGAATATCCCGTCCTAGCATTTATCAGTTCCCTCAAATAGCTGATTTTTATAATATAACAATTCAAAGACTATTAACAGGGAAAGAAAAAGATGAATAAAAGATACAAGTATCAGGAAGTTGCAGAACGAATTAAAATGGATATTTTTGTAAATTATCAAGCACCAAGTAAACCGATACCGAGTATAAGGGAATATGCGGAAGTTAATCAAGTAAATCCCCATACAGTAGCTTGTGCTTTAAGGTTGTTGATGGAAAAGGGTATTATTTATACCAATGAAAGAAAAGGTTATTATGTTGCTGTTGATATTAAAGATGTAAAGAAAAAATTAGTGGATGAAGCTAAGAAAGAGTTGCTATGTAAATTGTCCCAATTGGGATATAAAAAAGAAGAAATCGCTATGCTCATTAGGCATTTTCTAGAGGATTATTAGAACATAAAGAAATCATTATTGGAATTTGAAATAGGCAATACAAGCCCGCCATATAAAAAAACGGTGTTTTGGTGGGCGGTATTGCTATGCCCGAAAAGACTTA
>OFGA01001325.1_pt1 | contig 17336 bp, 19 predicted proteins | sample 1521471 | NCBI WGS metagenome assembly OFGA01 (sample SAMEA3504086, study PRJEB24116) | mouse gut metagenome | biome: mouse gut; feature: mouse-associated habitat; material: faeces | place: Denmark | collected 2011
GTGTTTGACAATGCCAAGTTAAAGAGACTGGTTCCCGGCTTTACCGCCACCGTAAGGGCGGACCAGGGTATCCGGGATTCCGTCAAATACGTGCTTTCCCATCCGGAATGTCAGCGGGAAGACCCTGCATTTGACGAATGGTGCGATAAAGTGGCAGCCGCTATGAAAAACGCTGCCGCCGCCGTAAAAGAAACCATGTAATCTTAACGGGACGTCAAAAGTTTCAGCCATTGACGCCCCGTCTCTTTCGATATCTGTTTTGTGTCCGTTTCGTTTAATGCATTCCTGCCGGCCGCTTTTCGTCCTCTTCCTTTGTGATATCACCGGAATTTGTCATACTGGTAAGGCTCAATACCATGATCGCCAGCATTGCAACGGCGCTTAAGACCGTGTTACGTGACATGATCCCAATCCGCTCATGTACCTGATCCGTAACTGCGGATGTCACTGCAAAAATCGGCACATCGCACATGGTATAGGCCACGTCCTCTCCGCTTACACCGGCGTTTCCCGTAAGCAGCATCTCCTCCGTATAAAGCGACGGATGCGCCACAATAAAGTACTGCCCTTGGGGAACTGCCAAAAGCTCTTTCGCCGCCTTATGAAAATCCCCAAATAACATCTGCATCCGCAAACCGCATGTTCATCATGCCACGTTCGTCTCCCTGAAAAATAAACGGCGTTTTCTAACGTGGTCGCCGAGGCCTCTCCCACCGTCATAACATCTCTGCCGTCAAAAACTTCCCTTCGCATTTCCTTCAAATACTCATGTGCTTTCGGATCCGCCGCAATCAGGGAACGAGGATTGCTATATCCTCCTACACCTGCAGGGCCGCCCGGAAACTCCTCTGGCTTGGCAATCAGGCTGATCACATCCATCCGAAAGCCGTCTACCCCCAGCCTGGCAAGGTAATCCAGCTTGTCAATGATCCCGCCAATATCGCCAATCTCGTTTTTCCATCTTTCTTCATTCCTTCCCGGGAACCGTCATCAAAACCCTCTTGTACCTGGCGCAACGTTTTCCCTTCATCATTTCATACTCCGCTGTTTTACCCACAATCTGACGGGCAGCTCTCTTTTTTAATGAAGCAGAATTCCCCAAAGCAATGGCTTGAAAACATTCCCTATCTCTAAGCCGGACTTGATGCGGGGGCAGACTTCTCATGGATGTCCATCATGCTCCCTAACGGTGCCCTTACCGGGCCCCCTTCAAGATCGTCCATTCCGATCCCCAGGCCCGGAACTTGCCGTCGCAAAAATAAAGGAAGCACAAAAGGCGTATTCTCTTAAAAGCCGCTGCTTCCTTGAGTCCACCGGGATCTACCACATCCGCTCCTGTGCTTCCTTCGCAATAAGGGTTTAAGGAAACCGCATCATGATAAATTTGATCCAAAAAAGCTGCCAGGGTCGGGTTGGATGCTTCCCTGAAGCCTTCCGTCATCCCGGATGACGAGGTCATTGACCTGCGCAACCTGGTGTGGAACTACTATTACTTCAAGGATCTGCAGTCTGCCGTTACCCTCAAACTCACCGCATAACTGAAAGTATCTTTCCCGGCATACCGGAAGGTGTTCAGTAAGGTCACCACCCAGACTTCCTTAAAGCTTCAGGAAGCATATCCCCTTGCACAGGATCTTCTCACCGCACCAAAGGAGACGAGGGTGGAAATGATCCGTTCCACGGCACGCTTTTTGGAAAAGTATGCCCTGGCAAAATATGATGCCCTGTACGCCGCGGCAGTGAATGCCGCTGTTTTCGAGCGTGCCCTCCATAGCAATGCCCTCCGGATCCGGCTGTATATAAAACTCTACCGGGAATACCAGGAGCATCTGGACGGCATTCTTGAAGAACTGCATAAGGCTGTCGACAGGCTGGAAGGAACGCCGGTCCGTAACCGTATCTCCCTTCTCCAGACCCTGCCAGGCATCGGTTTCCTGAGTGCAGTCGTCCTGCTTGCGGAAATGGGTTCCTTTGACCTGTTTTCCTCGCCTAAAAAACTCTATGCTTACTTTGGGCTGGATCCCGGTGTAAACGATTCCGGCAAGTTCCATGGGGACAGGGTTCACATGTCCAAGCGGGGCTCCAGCCTTGCCAGGCGTATCCTGCATATGATTGCCATAAACAACCTGAAAGTGGATAAAAGAACAAAATCGCCTGTAAATCCGGTCATTTATGATTACTACATCCGCAAATGCGCCAGCAAGAAAAAGATTGTTGCTGTCGGAGCTGTTATGCACAAAATCTGCAACATCATTTTCGCTATGCTCCGGGATAATAAACCTTTTGAACTCATTACGCCGGAAGAACACTGTGAACAGTATCTGGCAGCTCATCCTGACAAAGCACCAAACGCTGCTTAACAGGTTTTCATGAATTTTTAACATTTCCACGTGAGTGGGCTTATTAAAGTTACCCTTTTTTACATCAACTGCTTGAAAAAAATTTCTTTAACATTTTTCATTTTACCTATTGACATTTCTTAGCTGGACTTTACCGTTGAGATAATGATTGTCTTGTACTATCCTTATCTTAATAGAACGAAACCATGATCTCAATAACCCGATAAGAGAATATGATATGATAATTCACCTGATGGTTGAATCCGTCTAAGCTCTTTTGTTCATTCCTCAATTTAAAAAACCCAAATACTCATCGAACACATTAAACAGCATGTTCCCGGCGCACACGGGGATTTCCGCTGTACTCCCTTTCAGCTGCACATACCTGTATAAATCATCGGCCCTGGTAAGCACCAGTACCGGTATCACGTCATATTCCGGCCCAAACAGCACTTCCTGATATGCGCTGTATTTCGCCGCCTGCGCCACTTCCTCTTCCTCAATCTTGTCATTCATCTTAAATTCCAGAGAAAACACATACCTTTCCGTGATCACCAGCACATCCGCATAAATCCGGATCGCCCGTGACTTTTTGATCCGAAGTTCAAAGACAATCTCCCAATCCCCGTAAGATACTTCTTCCAGATCGTCAAACAAAGCCCGCATGACCTGGGCACTGTCCTTGAAGGAATGAAACAGCCCCCGGGTGTCGTTCAGGTTCCGCCCAATCTGTCTGCACCCCTGTTTCAGCATTTCAAACCATTCCTCTTCCGAAAGAGCCAAAAACTCCTTTACCGTAGAATAATAACCGCAAAAATCCTCCAATCCCCGATGGGGCCTGGCCTGACGGATATACCCATGCCAATTGTACGCCTCATCCCGGCAGCACAACTCATGCATATAAGGCGAAGCATACAGATAATGATTCACCAATTTTCTATCCTTATTCAATTTCTTTGCAATCTCTTTTGCCTTGATCCCGTCACTGCTACAGATCAGAGCATAAATATCCCGTTCAATGATATCCATCTTCCACCCCAAAGCAGCTCCGCATTATATAAAGCGGCTCATTTACCATACGGTTCCTTTCCCGGCAGCCTGGCACAGACTACCTTAATCTATTTGTAAGAGTAACATTTTTTCACTCATATTTTCAATTGATTTCAACATTTTTGATCAGAGTTATTTATTGGCAGCCGCTCAAATGAATAAGGTATAAAAAAGTACTGAATATTATTTCTAATGATTGTAAAGGCAGATTTGGTTAATATTTACTTATCAAGTCAGAAATACCATCAAAAATTAGTCAAAATGAACAGCAAGGAGGAAACTGTATGAAAAAAGTAACAGCATTTTTTATGACTCTTACGTTAATTGTGGGAATATTGACCGGCTGCGGAAACAATAATGGAAGAGCAAGCACTGCCAAGGACGAAAGTACCAAGGCAGCTGCAAAAGATGAAATTGCAGGAACCTTGACAGTTGCAGTGACGGAGGATCGTGTAAAGTTCTATGAGCCGGTATTCCAGGAGTTCATGAAAAAATACCCTGATGTAAAAGTGGAATTTGCCACCTTTGCGGATTTTACGGCAACAAACCAGGGGGTACAGGCGGCACATCAGGCCGGAGATGATTACGATATTCTGACAGTAAATCATGTGGATACCATGACATATCAAAAAGCAGGAATGCTGTATCCCATCGGAGACCTGGCGGAGCGAGACGGCGTTAATTTTGATGAAGTGTTTATGGGATCCTTGATGGAACCCTGTAAAATTGGCGGAAAGGCCTACACGATTCCGACAGACACGGATACACGGGTCATCTTCTATAACAAAGATCTGTTTGAAAAGTATAATCTGGAATATCCTGCCACACTGGAAGAGATGCTGGAATGTGGCAAGGCGATGACGAAGGATGGGGATTATCTGTTCACCAATGCCCTGACATCCAGTGCGTATCAGTCTACTTACGAAATGGGTGTATTTTTGCAGAGTATCGGTGGATCTTTGTACAAGATTGACGACAACGGAAAACCGGTTGCCACGGTAGATACGCCGGAAATGAAAAAATATCTGGAATTTGTAAAAGAGTTACAGAACTATATGCCGGAAGACTCTGTAACAATGGAAGGAACGGAACAGCGAAATCAATTCTGTAATGGAAATATCGGAATGATGGAGTCGGGTCCATGGGAGTATGGCGAGATTGATATGGAAGGACTTAGCTTCACCGTGGAACTTGGTTTGATTCCGGCAGGCGATGCCGGTTCTTATTCAACTTCCGGCGGATTTCAGTTGGGAATCGGCTCTAAAAGTAATAATGTGGAGACTGCCTGGACTTTTATCAAATGGCTTACCGAAAATCCGGATCAGGCAGCGGCATTTGGCGGAACAAACCTTCCGACCATTGAAGCGGCATACAATGAGGGAACCTTTGCGGATTCTAAATATGATATTTTCAAGGAGCAGTTAAAAACTTCCAATATCCCCCAGATTCCGGTGGCAAATCTAAACGAGGTCATGAATACCTTTGACGAATATTGGCAGAATCTGTTGTTTGACAAGATGACGCCGGATGAGGTTTGCCAAAAAGCCCAGACAGCTATACAGGAAGTATTAGATGAAAATAAATAAACTGTCTCCAAAAAGAAAGAGGGTGCGCCTGTGAAGAGCAAGAAAAAAACTTTATTTCCCTATCTTTTGGTAATACCGGGAATCATTGTCCTTGGATTGATCATCTTCTTCCCGTTTATCCGAAATGTGCTGTATAGTTTTACGGACTATCAGCTCACCAACCCGGATTATGAATTTGTGGGAATTGAAAATTATATACGGGCGGTGACAAAAGGAAATTTGTTCGCGGCGCTAAAAAATTCTTTTGTATGGGTGAGTCTGAATATTGTGCTGATGATGGCCCTGGGAATGCTGGCAGCTTTTTTGCAAAATTCCAAACACATCAAAGGTGTCTTGGTCTTTCAGGTATTTCTGCTGCTGCCCTGGGTCATTTCGGAGGCAGTAACAGGTTATATCTGGAAACTGCTGCTGAACTATGAAACGGGTATTTATTATCAGCTTCTGCAATTTTTTCATATCATTCCTGAAAAATATGATATTTTTGCAAATGATTTTCCCGCAATGCTGTCATGTGTCATGGCAAACGTCTGGAGAAGCTTTCCAATCATCGCCATGACTGTGCTGGCAAAGCTGCGCAGTATTCAGATTGATCAGCTGGAGGCTGCCGTACTAGACGGTGCCGGACGGAAGGATATTTTCTTTTTCCTTGAGCTCCCCCATATCAAGCCGGTATTACTGTCCGTGGGAACACTGTGTTTTGTATGGACGTTCAACTCTTTCGGCATTATTGATATCATGACAGGGGGCGGCCCGGCGAAGGCCACAGAGACTCTTCCGGTGTTCTTACAAAGAGAAGCCTTCCAGTATTATGATTATTCGGGAGCATCTACTTATGCAGTCATTGGACTGGTGATCTTGGTAACAATTGTTTTGGGCGCAACATTTCTTCCGAGGATTCTCGGTAAATGGAATGAAGAGTAAGGAGGGAACGGTATGAGAAGTATGAAAATCAGTAAGGCAGGGTATGCATTTCGTTACCTGCTGTTTGGGCTGATGTTTTTCTTTCTGTTTTTTCCCATCTACTGGACTGTTTCTACTTCATTAAGAGAAACAGCGGAGATTCAGAAGCGTTCTGTCAGTATTGTTCAGAAAACATTTACTCTGGAACATTATCAGGAAGCGCTGACAGGAGTGGATCTTTTATCCAGTATAAAAAACAGCCTGATCCTTACTGTGGTCACTGTTGTGGTGACGATACTTGTAGGATTTTTGATGGGATACGCATTTTCCAAGCTGCATTTTAAAGGAAAAAATATGATAAATTCCCTGATATTGCTGACCCAGTTTATTCCCATGGTGTCATATATCATTCCTTTGTATCTAATCATGGCAAAGATGCACCTCCTGAATACACTGTGGTGCCTGATGATCACCTACATCGGCTGCTCCTTCCCTATGGCCACTGTACTTTTAACCAATTATATCCATGACGTTCCGGATTCCCTGGAGGAAGCGGCAAAGATTGACGGATGTAATTCCTTTCAGGCAATGTTCAAGATCATCTTCCCACTGGCTAAGCCTGGAATCTTTTCTACGGCAATTTTTGTGTTCATCAGTGTGTGGCAGGAATATCTGGTGGCAGTATCTTTCATCACAAAAGATGAATACAAAACGGTGTCTGTAGCGCTAAAGCGTTTTGTTCATGCCCATGGCACCGACTGGGGCGGCTTGATGGCGGGAGCCGTTTTGATTTCCATTCCAGTTGTCATCCTGTTCCTGTTCGCAAAGGAAGGCTTCGCAGATAACATCGCCGGAGGCGTAAAAGGCTAAAAAAATACATAATAAAGTGAGGAAAATTACATGACACCAAGAGATTTGGTAAAGACAACACTGAACTTCGAAAATAAAACCGAAAGGGTTCCAAGACAAATGTGGACATTGCCCTGGGCGGAGACCCATGCAGGAGACATGATCAAGAACATCCACGCGGAATTTCCAGATGATATTGTAACGGCACCTGCAATCCTGGCAAAACCCACTATTGCAAAAGGCGATCCCTATGCCCTTGGAGAATTTACCGATGAGTGGGGCTGCAGATTTACCAATATCCATGAAGGCATTATCGGAGAAGTAAAAGAAGCATCAGTAAAAGACGAGGATTGGAACGATTGGGAAAATATCCATATCCCGACAGAGTTACTGGATTTTGATGTCAATCAGGTCAATGCATTTTGCAAAAGCACAGATAAGTTTGTGCTGGCAGGCTGTAATCCGAGACCTTTTGAGCAGCTGCAGTTTATCCGAACCACACAGGAATTTTATATGGATCTGGCAGATCCTCCGGCAAATATGCTGAAATTCATGGACAAGATGTTTGCGTTTTATTGTGAGCTGGTGGAAAAATGGGCGAAGACCGCCGTGGATGCCATCACCTTTATGGATGACTGGGGAAGCCAGAACGGCCTGCTGATCAATCCGGCTGCATGGGATCAATATTTCCGTCCGTTTTATAAGGAATTTATCCAAATTGCCCACCGCAATGGGAAGAAAGCGTTCATGCACTCCGATGGCAATACCCTGTTGATCTATCCAAGACTGATCGACCTGGGGCTGGATGCTTTTAACTCCCAGATTTTCTGTATGGGTCTTGAAAACCTGGAGCAATTCAAAGGAAAGATCACCTTCTGGGGAGAAATCGACCGCCAGCATCTGCTTCCAGAAGGAAGCGCGGAAGATATCTGCCGCGCGGTAACGGCTGTAAAAGAACGGCTGTGGGATAACGGAGGCTGCATTGCACAGTGTGAATTTGGACCCGGGGCAAAAAAGGAAAATGTTTATACCGTCTTTGAGACCTGGAACAAGTTTCCATCTTAGTAGATATGGGAAAAACGCTGCTGGCGAAAATCCGTTGGCGTGTATCCTGTATGCTTTTTAAAAACCGACGCAAAGTAATTGCTGGATGCAAAATTAAGCCGAAACGCAATATCGGTCACCGACACATCCGGATTCTTCAAAAGGACTTTGGACGTATCAATCTTCAAAGAGATTATATAAGCATGAGGCGTGATTCCAAGTTCTTCTTTAAACTTCGCCTTGAACCGGGAAGGGGAAAGCCCGCAGAATTGGGAAATACGCTCAATACTCAGATCTTCTGTCAAATGGGCGTGAATATAAGTCAATGCCTCTTGGATATCCGGGCTGTAGAGTTCTCTGGTCATAGGGATATCGTCGGTACAGATATTGTTCATAACAAATTGCAGAAAGCAGCTGTATCCAACAATCTGTTCCTGAATCCGGGAAGAACTGAGGCATTGAAAAGCCTGCAAAAGCAGCGAAAGCTCCTTTGGGCAGGCTTTTTTCGTCCGGTGCCGGTAATTGAGCAGCTGCTGAAAAAGGTACTGTCCATATCTTGGAGAAAGTCCCAGAAAATCTTTGGCCGAGGACAGGTCAAACTGAAACCAGATAAATTCACACACTTCCTGAGGTCTGTTTCCGTTTCCATGGTTTTCGTAAGGATAGGTCATAAAAATATCTCCTCGGTACAACATATAGTGCTTGTCGTCCACCACGTACTGCTGCCGCCCGTTCATGATCACGACAAATTCCATGTTACAGTGAAAATGAGGCTCTAATTTAGTAGATGCGTTGCGGAAATCAGCATGTCCCATCATATGAAGCGCAGGAATGTTCAACTGTTCCCTGGTTAAAAGCTTGTATTCATCCGTCCACTTAGGACAGTCGTCGGCAATGTGAAGCAAAGGACCACCTCCAATTATCATTGATGTCATTGTAGAAACCCCAAATAATTCCGCAATAGATAAAGCGGAACGTTTACCATCCAATCCTGCTCCCGGTAACCTGACATAGAACTTCTGACCGCATCCGGCAAACAGTACTTTTGGCATAGTCTGCGCAAACTCTTCGCCTGCAGGTTTTCTTCCGCTTTCACCTCAACCGGAATCACTTTATTCCCCTTTTGCACAATAAAGTCAACTTCGCCGGAAGAATTTTCCGCACTGTAGTAAAATAATTCCATGCCGGAAGAAACCAATTCCTGTGCCACAAACTGCTCCGTCAAAGCCCCTTTAAATTCCGTGAACACCGCACTGCCTTCCAACAATGTGATGGCATCCAGGTTCCCCCTTGCACCAAGCAGCCCTACATCCAGCATATAAATTTTAAATGCAGACATATCCATATAAGAAACCAGCGGCATCCCGGGCTTTCGGACCCGGTGGCTCTTATGGATCAGCCCACAGTCCAAAAGCCACTGGATTGCAAGCTCAAACTCCTTAGCCCTGCCCCCTTCCCTCACCATCCCGTAAATAAATTTACGGTTTTCCTTTGCCAGCTGCATGGGGATAGAGTTCCATACCATCTGGATCCTCGGAACCACCTCTATAGGCGCATGTTTTGAAAAATCGTTGGCGTAGTACAACAATAACTGATGCTGCAGCGCCCTTACTTCCTGCAGGTCATCCGTCTCCAAATAGGCGGCCACCACCTCCGGCAGCCATCAAAAACTCCGTAAAGTTCAATGGGTACAGCGTTAAAAAATCAACTTTCCCTACCGGGAATGAAGTTCCTTCATGCAGGGCAATCCCAAATAATGACCCGGCGGCAACAACCGCATATTCCCTTGCACACTCATAAAAATATTTCAGCGCACTTAATGCCTTGGGTACTTCCTGTATTTCATCAAAAATCAATAACGTATTTCCCGCTTCTATCTTTTTCTTTGACTCCACTTTAAGGGCTGACAAAATCCTTCCTATGTCGTAATCCATCTCAAACACATTCTTCATCCGCTGGTTATTGTCAAAACTGATATAAACTACGTTTTCAAAATAACGCCGCCCAAATTCCTGCATCAGCCAGGTCTTCCCCACCTGCCTAGCACCCTTTATGACAAGCGGCTTCCGGTTCTTTTTGTCCTTCCATCTTACCAGCTCCTGCATCAGTAACCGTTCCAAGCTCCGTTCCCCCCATTCTGCACCTTCTGCGCTTTCTCTGGATTTTCCTTTTTATTCCCGCGAGCAACGAGCCAAGTGATTGCTTGCAAGCATTTGGCGATTGCCGCAAGGGTCAAATGCCCCGCCCCTTGGGGCATTTCAAGTTTGATGCCCCGCTGCTTGCGGCGGGGTATTTGATTCCGCTTCTCATATAGGTAAGATTAACACTTTTTAGTCGCACTTTCAATCATCTTCAACATTTTTAAGCCGCACTTTTTGATTTTATTTACATTTTCCATGCGGAGTTATTGATCCAGAATCTATAGGTAACGCCGTAGCCATGCATGCAGTTTTCCCGGATGCGCAGACAAATATCCAAATCCTCACCAATGCCGTCTGCGCCCTTATTTCCGCTCCCCCTCAAAGCGCCCGCTTTTGAATCCGTGGAGATGACCGCAAAGGCAAAAAAATATATCTTATCCCACTATCAGGAAAATATATCCGGGTGTATACCGTGGCGGAGCAGGCCGGTTTTGTGTCCGTGAAGCATTTTAATACCGTGTACAAGAAGTATTACGATGTTACACCCAAGGAATTTTCCAAAGGGCAGACAGCCATGCCGGATACCGAAACATTAATTTAATTTATTCTCGCCCCTTCCCTGCCAGGGGATTAACGGTTATGATACTATCGTAAACTTTAATTTCTGGAATTAAAAAGCTTGCAAGCATCACACCAAAACCCTGAAAGGAGTTAACCATGGAAAAACCGCACCCTTTGACCCAATGGGCAATCAACAAAATAAAAGCGGAATACAAAGACGACATCGCCCTCCTTATTGCCGTAACCGGGCATGCGACGGACGGGGACAGCCACGGGGAAGTTTTTGATTACTTTATCCCAGAAACCGAAAGAGGGTACCAGCTCTCACGGACTTTCCTGTTAGACGGCATTGGCCATGACCTGTATCCCCGATCCTGGGAGCGTATGGAAAAATCTATCACTTTGGACGAAATGACAATCGTATTGGCAAACGGGAACATACTGTACGCCAACCATGAAGAATCCGCTGACCGCTTTCTTGCCATGCAGAAACAATTAACTGAAAACTTAAATAATCCCGAATTTGTCTACCGCAAAGCGTTAGAGCGCATGGACGCCGCCATGGATCTGTACCGGAACCTTCTATTTGAAGAAAAGTCCTATCGGGCGCGTTCCCAGGCCGCCTATATCCACCTGTACCTGTCCCAGGCCGTGGCATACTTGAACCATACCTACACGGATTCCGCCATTTTCAGCGAAAAGCAGGCCTACGACAGTTCCTGCCAGAGCCGCATGTACCACTGCCCGGAGCTTGTTTCCGTTCCCGATTCCTTCTTTACCTACTGCCGCCGTCTTCTCACGGCGGAAACACCAAAGGAGATCAGGGAGACCATTGACACACTGCTTATCGTTACCCGTAAATTCATCCTTGGGAAAAAGCCGTGCCAAAATGTCCACTGCCGGGAACCGGAAAACCAGGCAGTGAAGGATGGGAAGCCTGATTACCGGGGGCTTGCCGACTGGTACCAGGAACTAAGCTTAACCTTCCGCCGCATCCGCTTTTTCTGCAAAGAAAATATGCCGGAAGAAGCCTACGAGGACGCCTGCAATCTCCAAAGCGAACTGATCGCGATCGGGGAAGAATTTCAGATAGAGGAATTTAACCTGCTGGATTCCTTCTCCCCCGGCTCGCTGGGCTATCTCTCACTGCGCAGCCAAAAGATTGAGCAGGCAATCCGCAAAATCCTGGCAGACCATCAGGTCTGCCTGGCAGAATACCAATCATTGGACGAATTAGAGAAAGGCCTGGCAGCAAGATGAAGTACCGCAAAGCATCGGAAATTTTTCCTGACGAGCTTTTAAAGGAAATCCAGAAATATTCCTCCGGGGAACTGGTCTATATCCCGAAAGCGCAAGACCGCCGGAATTGGGGCTCTGATTCCGGCGCAAAAGCCTTTTATGTACAGCGCAACGAAGAAATCCGCAATAAATACTTCCATGGAAAGATCAGCATGGAACGTCTTGCCGGGGAATACCATTTGTCCATAGAAACGATCAGAAAAATTATTTACAAATAGATTAAATTTTCAGACAATTCTCCGATATATATGATAACAACCTATTCACTATTGAAATACGCATCCAAGGAGGGATCATCGCAGAAAAAGGATTTACTGGTATTTTTATGGTGCATTCAGTGGTGGCTGTTCCCAGTGTCGGCAAGATCAAACGTGAACGCCGCTCCCCTGCTTATTCAGAAAGCATGGGGCATTCTTCCAACGGTACCTTCGCACAGGTTTTAGAGCGTGCCCAGGAAGACGCGAAGGAAGCTCCCATGAGCTGTGTCACTACCACCTATGGGCGTGAGGGCAGGATGCGGACCTTTTTCTACCAGCCCAGGGAATATCACCTCTAAGGCAGGCAAGGGAAAGGCACTCACTAACAAAACAAGGGATTCCCGCAAAAGGAATCCCTTGTTTTGTGAATTTTCATTACTCCGAAAAGCCCAATCGCTGCACTGGTATCCAGATCCCGCTTTCGTAATCACTACTCCCCGTGTTCCCGCCGGAGTACCATTCCACATTGATCGGAAACGCCATTTCAAAATCCTGGTTTCCGGGAAGCCACTCCGAAAAAATCCGGGTATTGACCGCCTGCAAGGCTTCCGGCAAAGCGCCAGTGCACTTAAATTTAGCCCATTCACTGGCAGGGATTTCAAAAACTTTCATCCCCTCCGGCACTTTTCCTCCCTGGTACGCACCCGCAATATAATAGCGAAAATGTTTCCCGTCCTCAATATCATCAACGCAGACTCCAAATTCCCCTACCATACACTCCGCAATGGTCTGCCTGATTTCACTCTCCATCTGTCCGGGCGCGGTGTCTCCTTTGCGGCCATTCCCACAATACCGCTCACAAAATTCATTCCAGAATTGGGGGATTTCCCGATAGGAAGTGTCATAAGAAAATTCCCTTTCAAACCCAATCATTTTCACGCTTTCCCTTTTTTCGATGATAAAATCCATTTTGTTTCCTCCTTTGATGGAAATTTCTATTACCAGAGGCAGGAATACCTTTATGAAATGAGGCTGTTCCCGAAGCCGGATAGGAGATATTCCATGAAAGCGGGAGAAAGCCCTTGTAAAGCTTTCCGGGGTATCATACCCGTATTTATATGCCAGATCGATAATCTTCTCTTCGGCACATCCTTTGCCCTTTTCCTTGCATGGGTTATTTTTCTGGGAATCGTTCCCCCCTTTTATCACGTCCAGACCTGCCAGATACAGCCTGCGGTTCCTCAAGTATTCCCCGATGGAATAGCCTGTCACAATTTTAAATCCCTTCTGAAAATAAAAAGGGGATATATGTACCGCATCCGCCACTTCCTTGGCGCCAATATCCGCAAGCAGATGCTCCTCCATATAATCAATTGATTTTCTTAAACTTGCCATCCATTCCATCGTTTCCTGCTCCTTGAAAACAGTATAGCTTATCGAAATGCGAAAATCCTGCCTTTTTGTGCCTTAAATTGTCCGCGTTGCCGTCACGGACAGTTCCGTCTCTTTTCCCGCTTCCAGCCTTACCCTGACTGCTTCCTGTTTCCCGACCCGTACCACGGCTTCCTGATCCTTACCACTTAAAAGGACCGCTTTCACCTCAGGCCCCTTCCAATCTATTCCCACGAAAATGCCGCCCCTTGCCCGAAGCCCGCTCACGCTTCCTTCCTTCCACTCGGGGGGCAGCGCCGGAAGGATATGGACTTCCCCTTCATGGCTCTGCAAAAGCATCTCGGCGACACCGGCGGTATAACCAAAATTCCCGTCAATCTGATAAGGCGGATGGGCACACAAAAGATTCGGATAGACCCCGCCCCCATGAACCGATCCGGGCTGATCCGGGTCCACCAGATGGAATAGATCGTTAACGATCTTCCCCACATGTTCCCCATCCTTTAATCTTGCCCACATCAGAGTCTTCCATGCAAGGCTCCAGCCGGTTCCATCATCCCCGCGGCTTACCAGGCTCTTTCTTGCACCGTCCATCAGTTCCGGTGTATCCGGAAGGATTCCCCTTCCGGGATGAAGCTCATAAAGATGAGATAAGTGTCGGTGATGGATGTCCGCTTCTTCCACTTCCTCATTCCATTCCATGATGCGCCCTTTTGAATCCAATGCCACAGGCGCCATATTACTTAAAACTTTTCCCGCTTCCGCTTTCAGTTCATCATCTATTTCCAATTCCCTGCAGCACTCCAGATAATCTTTAAAAAGATTCCTGATGATGGCATTGCAGTTTTCGCTGTAAGCAGCCACCGACACCTTTTCCCCTTCACACAGAAATTCATTTTCCGGCGAAGTTGCGGGAGAAAGTACATACCCTTTTTCCGTATCCCGCACTGCCTGCAGGCAGAACCGCACATTTTCTTTCAGCACAGGGTAAATCTCTTTCAGATATTCCTTATCCTGGCTAAAAAGATACTGGTCATACAGGTTCCTGCAAAGCCACGCATAGCCCATGGGCCAGAAATTCCACATCGCCTTCCCATCCGCCGGGGAAGTCTTTCTCCAAAGATCCACATTGTGGAAAGCGCAGGCGCCTTCACAGCCGAAATAAGTTTCCGCTGTCTTCCTCCCGTCTTGCAGCATTTCCCGGCACATTACCGTAAGCGGCTGTGCCATTTCATCCAGATTGCAGGGCCCGGCAGGCCAATAGTTCATCTGCGTGTTGATGTTGATGGTATAATCGCAAAACCATGGCGGAACCATCTCCTTATTCCAGATTCCCTGCAGGTTGGCTGCCTGGGTTCCCGGCCGGGAGGAACTGATCAACAGATATCTTCCATAATGGAAAAGAAGCGCCGACAGCCCCGGGTCCTTTTTTCCATCCTGCACATCCAAAAGCCGCTTTTTCAGATCCTCATCCTCAGAAACCTCTCCCTGTAAGTATAAGGAAACCCGATCATAATAAGGCTGGTATTCTTTCAGGTGCCTTTCCCGTAACATCTGGTAAGCAGCGTCATGATTCAGATCCTTTTCCAGCCTTGGCCGCAGGTCGATCCCCTCCAGTTCCGGATGTTTGTCATACCCTGCAAAACTGGAACGGATAGCATAGTAAAGGGTGATCTCCGCAGCATCCCTTACGAGAAGCCCTGCCTGGAGACCGCCTGCAGCGGATACGGTATCTGCACCCTGGATGGTTTCTACCGTACCGTCCGGAGTTACTGCCTTCGCCCAGCCCTCATAGCGCATCCCCATTTCTTCCGGCTTGTGGGAAAAAGTAAGGACTGCTCCATCAGCCCCGCCTTTCTTGATCTTACTCCTTCCCGGGCAGCGTCCGCCGGATTTCAGAATACCATCTTCCACCACACTTCCATTCAGGCATCCCCCTTCCGCCCAGATGCGGACGGTGATTGGCCGCTCCGATCTGATCTGATAGACCAAAATCTGATCCGGCTCACTGACCAGACAGCGTTTCTCCACCCGGTTTCCGGCATTTCGATATGTAACGGTCATTTCTGCCGTTTCCAGGTTTAATTCCCTGTTATATTCCGTTACCTCGTCTTCCCCCTCAATCTCCAAAAACAGATTTCCAAAGGGCATATACATCTGAGTATCTTCCGATTCCCCCAATAGGCTTTCCGTCAGCTCCATAGCGCCCACATAGTCCTTTGCCAAAGTCAATTCCCTGACCTTCTCCAGATACCCCTTTGGCATTTCTTTCTGGGTCTTAGCCGGATAGCCAGACCAAAGTGTGTCCTCATTTAAGGCAATCTGCTCCCGCTTCGTTCCGCCATAGACCGCTGCGCCAATCCTCCCGTTTCCCAGGATAAAGGCTTCATGCCAGCCATTTGCCGGGGACTTAAAAATCATTTTCATCGCATTTCTCCTCTCTTCCCTTTCCATCATATCGCTCCATGTTCACTGAATCTTTATCGCAAAAGCAAAAAAATGGAAGCAATGGGGCTCGAACCCATGGCCTCCCGCTAGTCAGGCGAGCGCTCATCCCAGCTGAGCTATGCTTTAAACGCCAAGTATACAATAGCCAATTCATTCTTATTCCGCCCTTGCCATTGCCTGTTTGAAGTCCTTCTGATCCGTAAAGATCTCATTGGTATACGGATTCTTCTTCTGGGTCTTCGCGCGCTTTAAGATAATGACAAACACTACAAGGTTCACCACGATGGAAAGCACGGAAATCACTCCCTGGGCCGCCGGATTTGCCGTAGTCGGCATTGCCTCGCCAAAGGCTGCCGCAGCGCCTCCCGCACCATACACGGAAGACACGGTGGTAAAACGGCTCCCGTCCTGGAAAAGAGGGAATACCTGTGCAAACATGCACCAAAGCGCCAGTGTGTTGGCACGGTTCTGGATCCACCCGCCCTTATTCCAAAGAGCATTGGCAACCGTAGGAGCCAGCAAAAGGGCAAACCCGCAATACCAGGAATGGGTGGGAAGATTTAAGTAGGTATACTGGAAGTTCCAGATATCGTAAGCCAGAATATAGTACCATATCATATCCGGCCAGAGCATATCCTTCTTGTCTTTTGATGAATAGATGCCCCACCAGCCTGTCATGCAGAAAATATTGATCAGACCGGCAATGCCGTTTAAGATATTCCACCAGCCGCCGTAAAGCCATACGCCTTCGGAGGATTTCCACCAGCCGCCCATGATCGAACCTGCCCTGACAGCCGACTCGAAATCCGAGACAACGGCGATCAGAATGTTGATCGCCACGATCACAAAAGGAAATACCTTAAAGGCATGGGATTTCCCCAGTCCGCCCCAATGATACTTGATGATCATAAAACCGATACAGCCGGCCAGCGCCGCATAGAGCTTGGCATAATGGAACCAACTGTTCATATGCACGTAAGTCTGGTTGTTCAGCGCCCACTCCGCGCCCTGTGCCGCACCCACATAAATAGAAATAAAATAAACCGTCAATGCCGCCGGAATCACGAAGAAGCAGACTGCACCGCCCGCCTTGGAACGCCGCGCGATCTCATTCATGATGATCAGTCCCGCAAATACCATCACCCAGCCCAAAATCTGCCAACCTGTCATGCCGCCACTCAAATGAAACATAACTACTCACACTCCCCTCTTATCTTTCACATCACATCAATACACTTCTATCTCTTTGATATTAAACTCATTCCCCTGCAGAAGCCACGTATCCGGGCTGTGACAGCAGGGACATATCTTCCCGTGCTCCACGGTGGCATAGGTCTGTCCGCAGCCTTCACAGTAAGTGCGCGCAGGGATCGTCTCCACCACCAGCTCCGCTTCCTCGAACAGCTCTCTCTTCTTCGCCGCCCACTGCCAGCAGTTGTGCAGATAAGACTCGATCACCGTCGATACTTCGCCCAGCTCCAGCACTACCCTGGAGATACCCGTCACCTCATTCTCGACCGCCACTTTCTC
>OFGA01001326.1_pt1 | contig 17332 bp, 15 predicted proteins | sample 1521471 | NCBI WGS metagenome assembly OFGA01 (sample SAMEA3504086, study PRJEB24116) | mouse gut metagenome | biome: mouse gut; feature: mouse-associated habitat; material: faeces | place: Denmark | collected 2011
CCTCATATTCAATGGAGCCTTTCAGCCAATTTTCACTGTCTAAATACATAACAATACCGCATTGGTCAAATCGGTGGTGGCTTTCAGAAAAATCAGTTTTTACAGCAAAGCTGAAAAATTTTTCATCCGTTTCCATTTGAAACACTGGCGCAGTATCATTTTGAAAATGATAATAAGTTCTTTGCCACAAATCAGTATGAGGTGCTGTAACAATCTCCACTTTCCCACTGTCAATGCGATATTTCTCTGGTTCTCTCGTCCATTCAAATTTTGTCATATCCATAGCATCTTTCTCCTGACTAATTTTTATTTACTATTAACCTTATTATATATTGTTTGGTAAAAAAATAAAAGAATCACAGATTATTTCATGGTCTCCGCTGCAGATTACGGATTGCTTTCCGCCAAACTATGATATCAAAAATACAATATCACTTTTTAAGCTGCAAGCCATCTTTGAAGGCTTCTCCCACTCTTTCGCCTACCTTATAATAACCATGCGTGTAAGGATCAAAAGCAATGGCATTTACCAGATCCATATCAATCTTATCTCCAACCATGACACGTTCATCTGCGGTGACATTCACCACTTTACCGATCACACCGCATCCATATTCATTATTCTGATATTCGATAAATTCACACTCTAAACAGAGCGGAAATTCATTGATAACCGGCGCGTCCACCAATTCAGCTGTTGATGCAGTAAGTCCGCTGTTTTCAAATTTATCTGCAGTCCGGTTACCGGACTCAACGCCAAAATAATCCGCCTCGATCACATGCGCCGCATCAGCAATGCTTACGGTAAATGCGCCTCTTGCCTTGATATTCTTCACTGTCTTGTGCGTTTCCGTCAGATTAAGCGCCACTCTGCCTCTCTCCTGCATAGTTCCCCAAGCGGCATTCATAACATTAATACTGCCGTCTTCATTGTACGTTGCTACCATTAAAACAGGCATTGGAAAAATACCTTCGGTGATATTAAGTTTCTTTCTCATTGTCATTACCTCTTTTCTTCTATTAGAATTGACAGGACTCCTATCCTCTTATATAATTATAGCCAGTAACAGAAAATATACAAGTACTATCTTATTAGATAGGTACTATCATTGAAGGAAGTATAAAATGATAAAGAATTATATTGAAAAAGCGAATTTTGAGGATACCGGATTCAGCTATACATTATCTCTGATATCCGGCAAACATAAGATGGTCATCCTCTATTGCCTGATGGAATTCGAAGTCGTAAGATTTAACGAATTAAAACGATATCTGAAAAATGTATCAGACAAGACATTAAACAGCAATCTCAAAGAGCTGGAGGCCGACCGGCTGATTATCCGAAAAGAATATCCCCAAATCCCCCCAAAGGTGGAATACAGCCTAAGCAACAGGGGCGAATCCCTGATGACTGTTTTAGACCAGTTATGTGTCTGGGGCGAAAACAATAAAGAGTGAAGCAACTTCATGCCCTTCGGGCGACGGACGCCGCCCGTTACTATATACAAACACATGATCGCAAAGCTAAACCCAATTATTCCGTCTCTTTCCATGACCTTGTCATGACACATGCAATAATGATTGCACATACACCTGCGGACAGCTTTCCTATAATCATAGGTGTAATCATCTTTGGCTCCACACCTGCAGTAAATCCCAGATGATCGCCCAATGCCGCTGTTGCCGGAACAAGCCAGGCTACATTGATAACCTTTCCTTTTCTCCCCATATTCTTGATCATCCCATAGACCGGGACCGAATTTGCCAGAGAAAATACCAGCCCTCCTGCAGATACGGAATCGATTCCAAGCAGCTTTCCAAAAAGTGTCAGGGCTTTATTCAGAAGCTTTGTCAAAAGCTCTAATACCGGCAGGATACCGCATAGAACGATCACAATGCTTGCTACGATCTCCATAGCTGCCATCACCGTATCTGCACTTTCGAACAGGGGTATCGTAACACCTGTCAGATGGGTAAATGCTCCGATGATGATTCCGATTACCGCAAGCCATCCAATAAACGTCCCAAATGCGCTGGTTCCTTTGTTCATAGCGTCCGGCGCCGCTTTAAGGCCGATTGCCAGAATCACGGACAGAATGATGATAGGTACATTATTGACCAATACCTTGGACGGTGCAAAACCAGCCGCCATACCGCCTATCATGCTTCCAACCGGGACTGTGATCAGACCGATCAGCAACCCCTGGCAAAAATATCCTTTATCTTCCTTTTCAATCAGCCCCAACCCTACAGGAAGAGAAAATACAAGGGTGCATCCAAGCATGGAGGCCGTAATGCACCCCGACATCAGCCCGACCTCATAGTCTTTGGCCAGGGACATAGCCAGGGAATATCCTCCCATATCATTCGCAATAATAGAAGCGAACATGGACGGATCTGCATGAAACAGACCAAATAAGGATACAAGGGCCGGCTGAAGCCAATTTGCCAGGACAGGCGCAAGAACAACGATTCCTGCTACTGCAAGAGCCAGATCTCCCATTGCCTGAAATCCTTCGTCGAATTTCTGACCCAACCCGAACCTATTACCTATCAGTTTATCTATACCGCCAATTATAACGCCAATTGCAACAATCCATAAAATGATATCATTAAATGTCATAAGGATCTCCCTTCCGTTCTGAACATGCGATCAGATCAATTCCCGTTCCGGCTAGATCTTTGATCAAAACCTGATATTGTTCGATCGGAACCCGGAATCGTTCCTTTCGGATAATATCCATACACTCGAACAGCTTCGACTTCGGAATTGGCTTAGCCGTCCGAACAGCAAGCAGCGGCTCCTCTGCCCCATCTACTTTTACAGTTGTCGTCAGAGTACGAACCGGACAGAGGAATTCATTCTCAGCATACTCCTTCCCTCTTGGACAAGAATATCCCTCTATACTCTTGATATCCTGTCCCTGGCCGGATACTTGTATATGACATCCCGCAGGACAGATCGTGCATATAATCTCTTGCTCACGCATTCTTATCCAACCTCCCTTGCTTCAACTGTAATCTCTGTATCTTCTGCTCCCGTCAGAATCTCTGCATGGATATCTATATGTTCCATCTCCCCCGGGTTCACCCTGCGTACTGTCCTTTCAGCTATAACCCGTCCGCCGCACCGGGCGGTCAAAGTTGTCTTCGCACCGGGCGCTTTAACCCGGAAATACAGCCTTATCTCTTCACGGTCTCCGGTTATTGTTCCACAGCCTTCAATCTTCCTGCCGTCTCCTTGGTCTTCCTTGCAATCAGCATCTTCCTCTTCCCTGACCGACAACATCTGAGGACAGACATACCGGATTCCTGATCCTGCCGTACAGGGTATCTCTCTATTCCTTTTTGGAAATCCTTCCAACACATATCTTGCAGCAGACCGGCCGGCAAGCTCGCTCTCTGCTGACACATTATCCGCCAGATCGTTGACATGCACAACATTTCCGCAGGCAAAGATGTCCGCGCGGGATGTCTGCATATACTGATTGATCATGGGACCATTCGTAGCCGCGGACATACGGATCCCTGCCGCCCGTGTCAGCTCGTTCTCCGGCAGCAGCCCAACCGACAGAAGTAACGTGTCACACGCAATGAATCGTTCCGTAGAAAGATCCGGTCTCCTATGTTCATCCACCTGTGCGATCCAGACGCCTTCTACTCTATACTCTCCGGTAATTCTCGTCACAGTATGCCCAAGCAGCAATGGGATTTCAAAATCATCCAGACATTGTACCTTGTTCCGGGTTAACCCGGCAAGATAATCCATAATCTCAACTACCGCTTCTACCTTTGCCCCTTCCAGTGTCATTCGGCGGGCCATGATCATCCCAATATCCCCAGAACCCAGGATTACAACCTTCTTCCCCACCATCTCATTCTGCCGGTTGATCAATCTCTGAGCGGCTCCTGCCGTATAGACACCGGCTGGACGTGTCCCGGGAATCCTCAGATTGAATCTCGTTCTTTCTCTGCATCCCATAGCAAGTACCACAGCGCCCGCACGGACATACACCAATCCTTTTCCCGGATTACTGCATAATATAGTACCGTCCTCTTCTATATTCAGCACCATGCTGTCTAACAGCAATTCCACCCCTTCCTCTTTTGCCTGCTTAATGAAGCGTCCCGCATATTCCGGTCCGGTCAGCTCCTTCTGAAAATAGGACAATCCAAATCCTGCGTGAATACACTGCTGAAGGATTCCGCCGGGCGCCGTATCACGCTCTATGATGATCACCTTCTTGGCGCCCTGCCTCCTGGCCGCAATGGCTGCTGCCAATCCGGCAGGCCCCGCACCGATCACTGCCACTTCAAAATCATATCTTTTTTCCTGCATCACAATCTCCCCTTTTCTTCGCGAAGCATTCCGCTCAGCATATTGGACCCAAGCAGATTCTTCCGAACTTCCGTCACCGGTATTCTTAATTCCCTGGCCAGGATCTCTATTACCTTGGGCGTGCAGAATCCTCCCTGACAGCGTCCGGTTCCGGCTCTCACACGTCTTTTCACAGCATCCACAGTCTTCGCTCCGACCGGCCTTCGAATTGCCTCCACAATCTCCGCCTCGGTCACAGTCTCGCATCTGCAGATCACACGTCCGTAGAGCGGATTCTCTCGGATCAATTCCGCCTTTCTCCTGTCGTCCGCTTCCGAGAACCTCTCAATCCCTCTGCGCACCGGATCAAAAGCATAATTGCGTTCCAGCGGTACACCTGCCTCTTCAAACTGATGTACGACGTATTTTGCAATACCGAGAGACGTGGAGATTCCGGTTGAACGCACACCTGATATTCCAAAATACCCTTCTGTCTTTTCACCAAACCCAATATGGAATCCCGCCGGTATCCGATTCGGCCTGAGTCCGCAATATTGTGTGACCGCATCCTGTACGCATATATTCGGCACAAGGCGTCTGCAGTCTCTCTCCACCTCTTCCAGTTCGCAAGCTGTTACACTGTGATCCTCCTTATCTTCCAGATCTTCCGCGGTCGGCCCAAGAAGCATATTGCCGTGAACCGTCTGCAGCAGCAGCTTTCCTCTTGTCTCCGGTGTCGGGATCGGATATATGATATGGGATGTCTTACAAGGCGTATTTTTATCCAGGATATAGAACTGCCCTTTTCTGGGCTTAACCGTGAAATCTCCGCCTTCACCGGCCATCCTGGCAATCTCGTCACAGTAAAGCCCCGCTGCGTTGATCACATAATCCGTCTCAATCGTTCCCCTCGATGTCTCGACCTCCCGTACCTTCCCATTCCGTACATTGATCTCCGTCACGACCGCATCCAACAGAAATTCAACGCCGTTAACCGCTGCATTCTCAGCTTCAGCGACCACAAACAAGAAAGGATCGATCACTGCATCACGCGGAATATAGAGTCCTCCGAGCACATCCGGATTCACTTCCGGCTCTATCTTAAGAATCTCGTCTGCAGAGATATATTCCACATCATAAACATGATTCTCATAGGCATCCCTGTAAATCTGAGGCAGTATATCCATCTGTTCCTGCGTAACCGCCGGCATGATAGCCCCGCAAACCTTAAACGGAATATCTAATTCTTTTGCAACCCTGTCAATCATCGCCCGCGATGCCAGACACAATTCGGATTCTAATGTGTGCGGCGGACAGTCAAATCCGCTGCATATGATCGAACTGTTAGACTTAGAAGCGTCTCCTCCCACATCGTCTCTTTTATCTACTACAATTACTTTTTTCTTATATTTTGCAAATTCTCTGGCAATGGCCACGCCTACCGCACCTGCTCCGATTATCACGATATCACTCTTGTAATCCATAGTCTCAACTCCTGTTCGAAATCTCCCATTTTTTGCAGCGCTCTACAGCATTATGCCACTGTTCGATACGGAATTCCCTCTCACTGCTGCTCATCCTTGGTTCATACCGGCTGCCCAGTTTCCAGCATCTTCTGATATCCTCTATTCCACTGAATTCGCCGACAGCCAATGCAGCCAGAAACGCCGCACCGTAAGCCGTCATCTCTGTTACAACCGGAACATCCACTGATACGCCGAGAATATCTGCCTGGAATTGCATCAGGAATCTGTTGACTGAAGGGCCTCCGTCTGCTTTCATGACTGAAAAATCATAACCCGAATCCTTCTTCATCACCTGAGCATTGTCATAAACCTGAAAGGCGATGCTCTCCAATGTCGCCCTCACAATATGTTCTCTTGATGTTCCTCCTGTAATGCCGATCATCATTCCCCGTGCGTACTGATCCCAATGCGGTGCCGCAAGCCCGGAAAATGCCGGCACAAAATACAGTCCTCCCGTATCCTTGATAGAATTGGCAATCTCTTCTGTCTCCGCCGAATTCCAGATCAGCCTGAGGTTGTCCCGCAGCCACTGAACAGCCGCTCCAGCAATATACACACCCCCGTCAAACGCATAATTGATCTTTCCTCCTACCTGCCAGGAAGATACCGTGATCAATCCGTTCTTTGAATACCGCACTTCATCGCCGAGATTCGTATACATGAAGCAGCCTGTACCATAAGTCGTCTTAATATCTCCTTTGTCCAGGCACCCCTGTGCCAGAAGCGCAGCCAGGGCATCCGTAATACAGGAAGCTACAGGAACCTTCCTGCCGAAGAATGTCTCCGGTGTCGTATAACCATATACCTTACTCGAATCCTCAATCGCTGGAAGAATGCTTCCCGGTATATTATATATATCCAAAAGCTCCTGATCCCACCGGCCCTTCCTGATATCCATCATCATCGTACGAGACGCCGTACTGGTATCAGTTATAAACGCTTCTCCGCCTGTGAAACGCCAGATAAGATAAGAATCTAATGTTCCCGCCATCAGTTCTCCCCTCTCGGCACGCTCACGAACTCCCTCCACATGATCAAGGATCCACTTGATCTTCGTCGCGGAAAAATACGCATCCGGTCCCAGACCTGTCTTCTCCGTTATCATATCCCCATATCTGAGATTCAGCTCGTCTGCATATTCCGAAGTCCTCCGATCCTGCCATACAAGAGCATTATATACCGGCGTTCCTGTCTTCTTATCCCAAACCAGGCATGTCTCTCCCTGATTATCGATTCCGATCGAAACAACCTGCTCCGGCTTAACACCCGCTTCTCTCAACACAGCTGCCATCGCCGTCTGTATCGCATTCCATATCTCAACCGGATCATGCTCTACCCATCCCGGCTTCGGATAAATCTGTGAATGTTCTACATTTTTCGTCGCTGCTACGTTCCAGTTCTCATCAATCAAAAGAGCTGTACTTCCTGTAGTCCCCTGATCAACACCGATAAAATACCGTTCCATAAAAATCTCCTTTCTTTTCTATTATCACGCTTCCCCAAACCCAATCATAATATTATAAAAATATCACAAATATATATTAATTTTTTTATCCTTTATTATGATTATATTTTGTTGTTATATTATATAATATAGTCATAATATTGTCAATTAAAGCATTTTTACAAAATTGCGATTTTAATTTTGTACATATTCACTATAGCTTTCGATTAGTTTTTGACCATTTGTTGACAACATTTTATTTTTTCATTATAATATTCAGTATACTAATAATTTCAGGATGGAGACTCGTTATGAAGGATAAACGTCAGCATGAAATCGTAACACTCCTTAAACAGGAGCAGACTTTAAAGACAAGTGAACTGGTAACCAAGTTCCAAGTATCACTGGAGACCGTCCGGCGGGATATCAACGAATTAGAACGTCTGGGAATTGTAAAAAAAGTATACGGCGGTATTCGCCTTGCCCCCAATGATACACATCTGGCGACTCTGGATAAATGGGCAAAAAGAATCAAGCAATGCCGCAGGGAAAAAGAACTCATCGCTGCCAAAACCCTGGACTATATCCCTGACCACAGCATCATTGCCGTCGACATCGGCACCACTGCCTATGAGCTCGCACATCTTCTTGACCAAAAAGAAGATCTTTCCATCATTACAAGTTCATTGCTGATCGCAGGTGAACTCGCTAAGAATACCAGTCATAAGGTTTACTGTATCGGAGGAATGGTGGACTCTGACGAAATCGTCACTACCGGGATTTTTGCAAGTAATTTTCTGAACAGTTTTGCCTCTATTGATATCTTTATCAGCGGCGCGGACAGCATTACCCCCTCTTCAGGAGTGACGGAATTCCACGAAGCGATCAATACCGTGAAGCAGCTTCTTATATCCAAATCAAAGAAGGTAATCGTAATGGCAGACCACAGCAAATTTGAGAAGGATTCTCTCTTCGTCTCCTGCCCGATATCAGATATCTCCGTACTGGTAACAGACAGCTCTGTTCCTATGGACATCCGGGAGCAGATACGTGCACAGGGCGTTGACGTCGTGATCGCCGAATAACCGCTTCAATACACAACTATATTATCAAGAGGGATTTCTGCAACAAGACAAGATCGACTCAGCCTACAGCGAACGGCTTCGTCCCACGACCGGCAAACAGAAGATGCCGTAAAAGACGGGATTCGTTTACACATCAGTAAGGCCTGCTCTCCAAAAGCCTTACTGATAACCTGTTAGATATTATACAATCTTAAAAAATTAACCTCTGTATCTTCAGATACTCTGATCTCCTTTAATGCCCCCAATCTGATCAGCATCATAATGGAATCCTTAACACCGGCCGCATAAGAGATATCCGCATACCTTTTCCGCGTTGTCTCCATACATGCAACATAATCATTAACCAGCATCCTCTGATGTCTTGTAAGGTCCAATTCTATGTACCTCTCCTCGAGCTCTTTCTCAGCCTCATTGTCACGCAAATACGTCGTATCAAACATGCAAAGTTCCTGCCGGCTTTTATCCATGAATCCCCCCATACCCATGTCTTTCATTTTTTTCAAGATTTGTTCCATGTGATTTCCTCCTTTGTTCTCATGACATACTTTTTATAACTTACAATTCTATATTAAAATTCCAACACCATGACTGTCAAGAAAATACACTCTACATATATCGATATTTTTCGACATTTTATAACCGAAACTTCACTCCAAACCCGCGGCAAAAAGCCAGGCGAACATGCAAATACGCCCGCCCGGCCCGTTGTCTGCGGATATCAAGTCATATCATTTCGCAGCGCGTCAATGATATTGTCCTTCTTTATCTTGCTTACCGCATACATCATCGTTACAAATATCACCAAAAATACACCTGCCGCGCTGATCAAAAGACCCGCCCAGGGTAATGCGAATCCCGCTTCCTCCGCCGACATGACCCTTACGATCAACACAGAACACAGCAGTGACAGCGGAACTCCGATCAGCAGCGCCTTCGTGCCGTAGAACATACACTCGAAGCACATCATCTTGTTAAAATCCTTATCGGACATTCCCACGGAACGCAGCATGGCAAGCTCCCGCCTCCGAAGCCTGATATTGGTCGAAATGGTGTTGAACACATTAGCAGCCGCGATCAGTGCGATCAATGCAATAAATATATATGCAAATACATTGGCAATAAATATATAATTCCGAAATTGCTCAAAGGCTTCCGTCCCATTCAACAGAGTATACGGTGACGTGATTCCTTCTGCCGTAATGATATCCCTCATTTTATTCGTAACCTGAGACGCTTTCCCGGCATTAAAGCACAGTCCCTTGACCTCCAGATCTATCGGGAGACCTGACGGTGCAAGCGTCTCTTTCAGCGACCAGGGCGCAAGGATCTCGAAGGTGTACGGCAAAGCTTCCGTTTCAGCAGAATCCATAAGCGGCGGAATATCCGGAGGTGTGAACTCCACAGCGGTTATAGTCACATCCCGCCCTTGCCAGACCTGCGTCTCGTCAGTCAGACAAGGTCTTACGGCAAGCTCTATGCAATTCTCCCGGAACATATCCTTTAAGTCTTCGGCACCTTTAACTTCGGCACTGTCATCGCTGATCTTGGCAACGGCAGGCAATTTCCCGTTCTGCCCGGTATATTCTTCCTCCGAAAGACCCAGCTTCCGAACCAGCTTCCGGTAAAAAGCATCGTCAAAGAAATGTACCTTTGCTGGAAGGTCCGCAGCCGCTTCGGCAGAATATCCTCCCGCCGCCTGCCAATAATCATCCGTAAGCCTGTCTGCCAGAACCGTGCAGGAGAACGGGATCACGGCCCGGCAGGAACTCTCCTGAACACCGTGTACATTCTTAAGCTTATCGTAAAGGCTGAGCAGCTCAGCGTCCCCCATCTCCTTCGTTCCGAATCCAATATCATAATCACAGACGGTTTTATATCTTCCTGCCGTCTGCCGCATGGAAGCGATCAGCGCATCGGCAGCTACAGACAGCACAATGCTTAATACCAATGACAGCACAACGCTGCGGTAACGTTTCTTATTCCTCTTAAAATTCTTAAGGGCAAGTACTCCCTCCAGACCATACATCCGCTTCTGCCGCCGTGATATCTCCATATCCCCAAGCCTTACTTTGATCTCATTGGTCTGCCTGATACACTCCATCACCGGCAGGTTCACCGCCTTTTTCGCCGGCAGCCAGGCGGATATCAGAACCGTAACCATACTGACGATCGCCGCACCGAAGACCGCCAAAGCAGACACTTTCATATCTATGGAGATTCCTTCGAAGAGAATCGCTCCAAAATTATCCGAAACAGCTGAGAGTATCAGGCTCATGCTTCCAAGTCCTGCCAGTATACCGATCGGAATCCCCGCAGCGCCGATACAGACTCCTTCAAAAAGAACGGAATTGCGCAGCTGCTTCGCAGTAGCTCCCACAGAGGCCAGCACTCCGATCTCCCGGATACGCTCGCTCAGCGATATACTGAAGGAATTATAGATCAGAAAAACAGAACCGGTCATGATGATGGCAAGCACAATTCCGCCGAAGGAATACAGGAATGCCATGAACACTCTATCCGCCGGATGGTCTGAGATCCCCATGATACGAAGCACATCATAATTCAGCATACAGGCATGGCCGCCCTTAACCTTATCTGCGTAAGAGTAAACCTTTCCGGGCGTTTTCAGAGTAACAAACAGACTTTGGGCAGCGGACTGTTCTGCCCCGTCGCTCCTGGTGATCAGCGTATATCCCGGCGCCTCTTCCGGCTCAAATACCGGCGTTCGGCAGATACCTACTACTGTGTAGGACTTCTGTTCCCTTGGTATCAGTTCTTCTTCTCCGGCCGTATACGGCGTGATCTGGGTCAGCTCCTCGCCGTCCTTCATGCGGCTTCCCACAGACAGCACGATCGTATCTCCTACCTGACAGGAAATCCCGCCTTCAGCCGCAAGCTTCGCAGAGATCATAATCTCCGCACCGTTCTCGGGATATCTTCCTGACAAGATGGAGACCGGAAGGAGATCGAACGCATCCTGCCCGAATCCGGCCACAAATATATAAGGTTTATTCGGATTTTGGCCGCCGTCAAGGGCCGCATAACCGATATTTTCAAAAGAGGCCGTACCGCTTACCTCCTTATCCCGCATACGCTCCTGCGCAAAGGTGGCGTCCGCATCCAAAAACGCAGCATACCAGTTCCCGTATCTTAACAGCGCGCCTTTTGCCATATAGTCCAGCAGCGAGACGCCAAAGGTCGTGACTCCTGTGATCATAAGGGACGACAGGATCACTCCGATAACCGTCACGATCGTCCGGGTGCGGTTCTTTTTCAATCCCTGCAGGGCAATCTTATTGAAAATATTCATGACCTTTGCACCTGCCTTTCATCCCGTGTAATCTTTCCGTCCGATATACGGATGATCCGGTCTGCCTGCAAGGCAATATTATTGTCATGGGTGACAATAATCAAGGTCTGCCCGTACTCCCTGTTGCTCTGCTTCAGAAGCTTAACGATCTCATGGCCGTTCTGGCTGTCCAGGCTTCCGGTCGGTTCATCCGCCAGCATCACCTGAGGGGCGTTCATCAGCGCGCGCCCGATCGCCACACGCTGCTGCTGTCCGCCGGACAGTTGATTCGGAAGATGCGTTTGGCGTTCTTCAAGCCCAAGCAGCTCCAGGAGATCGTTAAGCCGCTGCTTATTAACCTTCCGCTTATCCATCAGTACCGGAAGCGTAATGTTCTCTACTACGTTAAGGGTCGGGATCAGATTGTGGAACTGATAGATCAGCCCTACCTGACGCCTGCGGAAAATGGCCAGCTTCTCATTGCTCTGGGCATATACGTCCTGTCCGTTCAGATAGATCTTCCCGCCAGTAGGCACATCCACTCCGGCGATTGCGTGAAGCAGCGTAGACTTCCCGGAACCGGACGATCCGATAACCGCCGTGAACTCTCCCTTCTCAATGCTAAGTGAAACTCCGGCTAACGCGGTGATCTGGCTTTCATCTTCACCGTATAGCTTATAAAGGTCCGCAATTTTTAAAAACTCCATGATATGAGCCTCCTTTTCTGAATATACCCATATCATAGAGTTTTAAACTTACATTTTGGTGACTTTTCAGTGAGAGATCCGTCACTTTTATCTTACCTTCATCGTATACTGGCCCCTGTGCTTCTTCGCACGCAGCGCCTTCCTTCTCCGTTCCGCTCTCACATGCATATAATACAGATATACTATGATCATAATGCCTCCGGCGCAAACGGTACATACCAGGCCGGCCGTCCACTTGATAGATAATACGCTGTTCTTCTCTATCGGAATATCTTCGCCGTCCTCAGGCATCTCCCCGGAAGCCTTCGGTTCCTCAAAACGAATCTCTATATTCTTATCTTCTCTGATGTTCTGAAGAAGATATTCTCCTTCATAGTCCTGTGCGTTCCCGGATTCCAACAGATCCATCCCGTTCACAGTAAGATGTGTAAGCTCGTATCCTTCCCACGGTGTACAGTCTATCGTCAGGTCTTCTCCTCTTGAGACCCTCTGCCTCGTCATCTTCTTGTCATTGTATGTCACATTGACATACAGATAATAAGGCAGCTCTGTCTGATAGAAACGGATCTTCTTCACGCCGTCCGCCCCTTCTGCATTGACCGCCGCAAGAAATATCCCCGGCTCTGTCTCGCACAGAGACTCCGGCTCGTCCATCACCACGTTCTCAAATCGAAAATCTATCTGCGGAGCCGCAACCAGCTCTCTTCTGGACATAGAATATACATGGAGATAATCCCCGATCCCGAGATTCAGTGTCAATGGAAAATTCAGGATATAATCCCCTGTCACCGCCAGATCTTGGAAATTATAACCCTTACCGGATTCTCCGTATTCTCCCAGATCCTCCGCAAGCTGAAAATTCTCATCCAATATCTTAAAGCTGTATCCGCCCTCCGCGTTCGTCTGGATCACGTACTGGTTCGTATCTTCCTTATAACCGATCCCAAGCAGATTATAATCGTCACTGACCTTAATGGTCCTCTTATATGTAAGCGTATCCGGATCCATCACGTAGATACATCCCCTGTTCTCCGGTATAGCATTCGTATATAACGCAACGTAGATCTCATGTGTATTCGGATTATATGTCATTCCGTTCCCATGCTCCCAGCAAGTATCGGCGACTCTCTTCGCAAGCGAGTAACGCTCCACCGGATTCCCGTACTCATCTACATCATTCCGGTAATACGCCGACACAATATCATTGTCCGACGGACTGTCCGATACATTATCGATCGTAATGATATAATCTTCTGTCGCGCATATAGACTGTACATCTCCCGCGACCTCATCCTCAAAAAGCAATTCCCAATTCAAATCAGCAAAAGCTTCATCTCCCGTAACCTCTGCATGGCTCACACTCCCCGCGAGCATAAACAGGCACAGGACTCCCAATAACCTGACAATGATCTTCTCCCCCATAATCGCTCTGTCTTCCCCCTTATGATTCTGTATGGTCAATCGTCTGAGTTCTAAATTATAACATACTTCCCTGCTTATTATAATATAAGATCGGGAAAATGTACACGATTATCACAGCTTTGACAGAACTTTTTATCCCACCGCCAAATCGCCTATCCTATTGTGCAAAAAAATAATATTATTGTGCAAAACGCCAGAAACCGCGAATTTGCGGGCTTTTTTAACCGTCATTTTGCATAATTGCATTTTTGACATTCTTTTTCCTTATGTTCATATTGACGGACGAAATTGCTCATGATATACTCCAAACTAACAACACTGCTCTGTAAGACAGAGTTCAATAAAAGGAGGTTTTTAAGTTATGAAAAAGTTTGCAGCATTGTTTCTGACCGTTTCCATGGTATGCGGATTAGCCGCATGCAGCAGCAACAGCGGCGGCGGATCATCAGACGGCGGGTCTGAGTCCAAGGATGAAGGGGGATCCGATGGAAAGGTTGCGATCAACGTCATCGCCGCTCAGTACGGTCAGAACACCAAGACATGGTGGGAAGATTTTGTTAAGGAATTTACGACAGAATATCCCGACATCGATCTGACAGTTGAAGTTGAATCCTGGAATGATATTTACACCGTAGTAAATACACGTATTTCCAACAACGATGCTCCCGATATTCTGAACATCGACGTATTTGCCAACTATCAGGCGGACGATCTTCTGCTTCCTGCCGAAGATTTTGTATCTAAGGAGACCTACGACAAGATGTATCCGGCATTCTTAGAGCAGTCTAATGTAGACGGAACGATCTGGGCAATCCCGGACTTGGCTTCCGCACGTGCAATGTACTACAATGCCGATATCTTAAAAGCTGCTAGCGTAGAAGTTCCTACAACATGGGAAGAGCTGACCGCAGCCTGCAAGGCCATCAAGGAGCATGATTCCAAGATCTATCCATGGGGCATTGATATGACTACCGACGAAGGCCAGGCAGCATTCGCTTACTACACTTGGAACAACGGCGGCGGTTTTGTAGATGAGGACGGCAACTGGACTCTCAATAGCGACGAGAACGTAGAAGCTATTGAGTATGCGATCGGTCTTGTAAACGACGGTTACACCAACAGCGATCCTTCCAACGACACCCGTTATGATCTTCAGGATATGTTTGGAGCAGGTCAGGTAGCTATGATGATCGGGCCTAACAGCATTCCTACATATATTGCCGACGGCGGATATTCCATCAATTACGAGGTAGCACCGATTCCTACGAACGGCGGCAATGATTCTGTTTCCGCAGGTGTTATGGACCGTTTTATGTGCTTCGACAACGAATACTCTGATGCAGAGCTTGATGCAATTAAGACATTCTTCGATTTCTTCTATGAGGATGCTCGTTACTCTGAGTGGGTATTAATGGAAGGTTTCCTGCCAGCTACATCTACCGGCGGAGAGATTCTTGCAAAGGAAGACGAGAGTATGGCAAGTTGGGTTGATATCGTAGGAAGCTGTAACTTCTATCCTACAGCTAAGACTGAATGGGATGATGTTAAGCAGGGCGTTATCGACGTAGAACAGCAGGCATTGCTCGGGGGTAATGTAAAAGAACTGTTAGATGAGCTTCAGGCTGAAATCGCAGAATAAGATCTTATAATGGGCCAGACTGTCATGGTCTGACCCATTTTTCAATCTTAGTACCCCGCAGCTTGCTGCGGGGTACTCAACTTTAATTAATCATTAGAAAACAATTAAGGAGGTGTCTCCGTGAAAAACAAAACCTTTCGCAAGGCAGAACCTTATATCTGGATTCTGCCCAGTATCATCCTGATGGCTATATTTATCCTTGTTCCGATCGTATTTGTTTTCAGGATGTCATTGAGCGAAGTCAGCAAAGCAGGTATCATCCGAGGATTTTCCGGTTTCGCTAACTTCACTAAGGTAATGAACAGTTCCGCTTTTAAGCTGGTCTTACGCAACACGATCGTATGGACAGTCGCGGTAGTAGTATTATCCACCATACTGGGCTTCATACTTGCCCTGATGCTGAATAATGAATTCCGCGGACGCAAGATTGCCCGGGCTATCATGGTTTTCCCGTGGGCAACGACGCTGGTTATCCAGGCAAGCGCATGGAAGTTCATTATCGACACCGATTACGGTACGCTGAATACCCTGCTTCTCCGTCTGGGAATCATAGACCAAGCCATAAACTGGACCCCCACCGCGGGTGCATATTTTACATGGGAGATCGCCTGCGGTATCTTTGTAACAATCCCGTTCGTTACCTTCTGCGTCCTCTCCGGTCTGCAGAGTATCGATACAAGCTATTATGAGGCGGCTACGGTAGACGGGGCGAATTACTGGCAGCAGCTTTTCCAGATCACCATGCCTCTGGTAAGCTCCTCCCTGACAGTCAGCACGGTGTTGAACATCATCTATGTCTTCAACTCCTTCCCTATCATCTGGACGATCACCAAGGGCGATCCTGCCAACCATACGGATACCCTGGTTACCTACCTCTATAAGCTGGCTTTCTACAACGGAAAACAAGGGCAGGCTGCGGCAGTTTCCGTGATCGGTTTCATGATCCTGCTGATATGTGCCAGCGTATACATGGTTTATACCCTGCGGAAAGGAGATGAATGATATGACACAAAAACCTGGTTCTCTTAAGAAAGTGATCTTACGAATCCTGCTCTATGCAGTGATATTCGTAGTGTGTATCATTACGCTGTATCCGTACTTTGCCATGTTCTGTACCGCATTAAAGAGCAGAGCCGAGATATTCTCCATGGAAGGGACCATACTTCCGATCACGTCGCTCTGGTCTAACTTCCTCGATATCTGGCATCGGGCGCCTATGGCTAATTACCTGTTCAACTCCCTTCTGATCGCGGGCGGCTCTACTATTATCGCTATGCTCTGCGGTATTCCTGCCGCTTATGCCCTGGCGAGAATGAAGTTCAAGGGACAGACCATCTTCCTGGGATTCGTCATCGTCTCCCAGATGTTTGCTCCGGTCGTACTGCTGATCGGTATATACAAGGTAATGTCCATCCTAAGCCTGACAGACAGCATCATCGGTCTGATCTTCATCAACGCGGCTTTTAACCAGGCATTTACGATCTGGCTGCTGCGCGGAACATTTATCGGAATCTCCGTAGAGATGGAACAGGCTGCGACCATCGACGGCTGCAACCGTATTCAGGGTATGACCAAGGTTCTGCTCCCTGTAGCGGCTCCCGGTATCGTTACGACTCTGATCTTCATCTTTATCAATGCATGGAACGAGTACACGGTTGCGTTATGTCTGATCTCTACCAGCGAGCGCGAGCCTCTGACGGTAGGTATCAACATCTTCAACGGCTACAACATGATCGAGTGGCAATATCTGTTCGCCGCATCGCTCTTCGCCATCATACCTGTAGTAATCCTGTTCATGGGTATTGAGAAGAACCTGGTAAGCGGTCTCGCTTCCGGCGGCGTAAAGGGCTAGTACACCGAATAATAAGTAACCAGCCATATAACTTGCCTGATTTTCCATCT
>OFGA01001327.1_pt1 | contig 17332 bp, 18 predicted proteins | sample 1521471 | NCBI WGS metagenome assembly OFGA01 (sample SAMEA3504086, study PRJEB24116) | mouse gut metagenome | biome: mouse gut; feature: mouse-associated habitat; material: faeces | place: Denmark | collected 2011
TGAACGACGCGGTGGGGGGAGTCAGCCTGAAAGCCCTGGAGACCCTGGATTTTGGAAGCTATCACATGGAAGCGGGAGAGGAGATACACCTGGAGGGGATGCAGGCCTATTACTATTTGCATGACCGTGATACCACCAGTTTTAACAGTGCCGGAAGGCGGCTGGAGCGGCAGAAGCAGTACCTGGCCGCATATGCTGCCGCGGCGCTGGAGGCAGTAAAGGCTGATATCACGTTCCCCATTACGCTATACAATACGCTGAGTAAATACATGGTGACAGACGTCACGGTGGATGAGGTAAGCTTCCTGGCGCCCCAGGTATCGGGTTACCGTTTCGGCGGAGAAAATATGTACGTTCTGTCAGGAAGCACGATAATGGGGGAGCGATTTGAGGAATTCCATGTAGATGAGGAGGCGCTGTACAGGCTGATCCTGGAAGTATTCTATGAGGAGGTAATATAGGAAGTACGATAGAGTCCGGAGGGAGCCTGCACAGGAAGGCAGGCATCCGGAACCGGTGCAACTGGAAGAGGTATTTTGCCGTAAGGCTTAATATAACCACATGATTCTAAGGAAAGGAGGAAAAAACCCAATGAAGAAATTTAGTAAGATGCTGGCTCTCGGGCTGGCAGCAGCAATGGTTTTCGGTATGACCGTAAATGCGGCGGGAAGCCCTACTCCTGATCAGAAGGAGGAGATGAACAATGCGGCCAACGGTGTCTATGGTGGATTTACCGCGGAAGGCCCTGTTACGACAGCTCCCATTGAGGACTATGAAGTGTTTACCGGGGCAGTGGACGCTGCTACAAGCAAGGAAAGGGACACGGAGATTTTGGATGTTCTTGGTATGACCAGTGAGACGGCAACCGTTGCAGGCATCGAAATGGTACAGACATTTGAATTAAACAAGCCTGAAAACTGGAGCGGAAAACCGGTTACTGTGACACTTCAGTTTGACCGCAATCTGATTGACTTTACCAGCAAGTATGTACTTGTACACATTACTGAGAACGGCGCTGTAGAGGTACTTCCGGTAACGGTATCCGCATTCGGCGAGGTAACGGCAACATTTACCAGCTTTTCTCCCGTAGTATTGGCTAAGGTTACGCTGGCAGGTCCGCAGGGCGAGCAGGGTCCTCAGGGTCCTCAGGGTGACAAAGGCGACCAGGGCGAGCAGGGTCCTCAGGGTGACAAAGGCGACCAGGGTGACAAGGGCGACAAGGGTGACACCGGCGCAACTGCACCCGCAGCAAATCCTGCAACCGCACCCAAGACCGGTGAGACGGCACCCGTGGCAGGCATCATGGCGCTTATCCTGATGGCAGGCGCTGTAATCTGCGCAGGAAAGGTACGCTACAACAGATAAAGGACGGGGTGAGACGGGAGAATTCCTGTTTGCTTTGGCCTGTGTACAATTTGGCTGCGGGAGCGCAAAATACCTCCTGCAGCTGCAAATTAATCATGCATGATTAATTGTGCGGGGGATCCCCGTTCAAAAGAAATGAAACGTTACAAAAATAATTTATGTATCCTTAAAACATGTGGTTGTCCCGCTTTCCCGGTTCTGCCGGGGGCGGGATATGAAAATGGATAGGGACGGTTTCCGGGAAAGCGCGGAGAGCAGTTGGCGCAGGAAGAATATCGGAAAGGAAACGACAGCTCGAATAGGAAGGAAAGGTGCCTGCAGGAAGGAAACGGCAGCCTGAACAGAGAGAAGGGCAGCCCTGGTAAGGAAAGGCAGTCTATACAGGAAAGAAACGGCATCTTGAATAGGAAGGAAGCGGCATTCTGCACAGAAAAGAAACGGCAGTTAAAGAGGTTGGGAATGCAGGGAAAGATATTGGAGACAGAAGAATGACGGCTTTACATCCGGCGCAGTGAGACAGGCGTACAGGGGGACAAGGAGATTTTCACAGCGCGGGATGTGCAGCCGAGATTGACACGGCGGTACGACAAATTTGAAGCATGCAGATGGCCATGGAGGCTGGCAGCAGGCAGGGGGAAGGTTTATGTACAGAAAGAGGGCCGGCGGATGGCTGAAGCACCTGGATTTCATAGTGCTGGATTTGATATGCCTGCAGGCGGCCTTCATGCTGGCCTATGCAGTGCGGATGGGTCCTGCCAGCCCCTATGGGGATGAGGAGTACCGTGGAATCGGTGTGCTGCTCCTGCTGGCGGACCTGGTAGCCATGCTCCTGCCGGAGGCCTTCAGCGGCGTACTCAGGCGCGGGAGGTATGAGGAATTCGTGTCCATGCTGCGCCACACCCTCCTGGTGGAGGCAATGGCGGTGATGTACCTGTTCACGGCACAGAAAACGGTTTATTATTCCAGGTTTGTGATCTACCTGACAGGCGTGCTTTACCTGTGTGCAGGCTATTTTGCCAGGAGCCTCTGGAAGGCCTGGCTGCGGCGGCACAGGGAGATGGCGGCACAGCAGCGCTCTCTGCTCATCGTGACGGAGTCTGCCCTGGCGGGGGAAGTGCTGGAAAGCGCCCTGGCAAGGGACTATGACAGGTTCCGGGTGACGGGGATTGCGGTTACGGACAGGGATATGCGGGGGAGCGAGATTTTCGTCAGGGGAAACAGGGACGGGGAGGAGCTGAACGGCGAAGGCTGGGGCAGCAAAGCGCAGTGTGGGGCGGACCGCTGTAAGGAAGCCTGCGGGGGTAAGCCTCAAGACGGGCAGAAATCCGGCGGTGTCCGGTATGGTGAAGGCAAGGGCAGAGAAATCCGCAGCAGTAAGGGCCGGACAGGCGGCGGGTATGGCAGGAGAAAGGGGAATACAGGCGGTGGACATGCTGAAAATCAGGGTGTGCCGGTGGTAGCCTGTAAGGATGACATTATAGACGCGGTCTGCCGCAGGTGGGTGGACGAGGTGCTTATCGTACAGTCTCAGGGGGCGCCCCACCCGGGGAAGCTGGTGGCGGACCTGGCAGGCATGGGGGTGGTGGTACACACGGGGCTGTTCCGTTCCGGGGAGGAAAGCGGGATGAAGCAGTTTGTGGGGCATCTGGGGGACTATACGGTTCTGACCGCCAGCATCGGCTATGCCACGCCCCTGCAGCAGTTTGCAAAGCGGGCCATGGACATCGCCGGAGGGCTTGCGGGGTGCATGGCCACGGGCATCCTGTTCCTTGTGCTGGCGCCTGCCATGCTGGCGGTGTCGCCGGGACCTGTGTTCTTCATGCAGGAGAGAATCGGCAGGAACGGGAAGCGCTTTAAGATATACAAGTTCCGCAGCATGTACATGGACGCGGAGGAACGCAAGAAGGAACTGATGGAGAAAAACCGCGTGGGCGGCGGGCTGATGTTTAAGATGGAGGCGGACCCACGCATTATCGGGTGCAGGGTGCTGCCGGACGGGACGGTGAAAAAAGGCTTCGGGAACTTTATCAGGGACCACAGCCTGGACGAGTTCCCCCAGTTTTTCAATGTATTGAAGGGGGATATGAGCCTGGTGGGGACCAGGCCGCCCACGCCGGACGAGTGGGAGAGGTATGAACCCCACCACCGTGCAAGGATGGCGGTACGCCCTGGGATAACGGGGCTGTGGCAGGTCAGCGGCAGGAGCACTATCACGGACTTCGAGGAAGTGGTGCGGCTGGACACGAAGTACATCACGGAGTGGAGCATGGGGCTGGACTTGCGGATACTGCTGAAGACCGTGAAGGTGGTGCTGGGGAAGGACGGGGCCATGTGAAATACCGTGAACAGCATGGCAGCCATGAACCAGGGCAGAATCGGTAAGAGCAGGCCGCAGCAAAGCAGGGAATGAGGATACCCGGCCGGACGGCGCAGGGGGCAAAGCATAGAAAAGCGGCGTTACAGGATACCGGAGGACTCCGGTAAAGAATAAGCAGGTGCTGTCAGGATACAGGCGGCAGGGAAAGCAGCGGGACAGGGGGCGGAAGGATGGGATACATCGATATACATTCACATATACTGCCGGGCATGGATGACGGCTCCAGGAGTATGAGACAGACGATGCGGATGCTGGAGACAGCTGTAAATGAGGGAATTGCCATCATGATAGCCACACCCCACAATATGCCCGGCAAGGGATGCCCGCCGGGAAGCGTGGTGCGCCGGAAGGCTGCGGAACTGCGCCGGACGGTGGAACAGGAAGGGATTCCGATTGAAATTATACCGGGGACGGAGTATTACTACCGTGAGGAAGTGCCTGACCTTCTGGACTCGGAGGATGCGGTAACGCTGGGGGATTCTCACTGTGTGCTGGTGGAATTTGAACCGTTGGCGGAGCGGAACTATATACGGAACGCCCTGCGGAATATCCTGGGACTGGGATATACGCCGGTGATAGCGCATGCGGAACGATATGTAAAGTTGATGGAAGACATTTCTGTCTTATGTGATATGAGAAAAAACGGCATACTGGTGCAGGTGAACGCTATGTCTGTCACCGGGGACAACGGGAGGCAGGCGAAGAAGGATGTGAGGAACCTGCTGAAAAAGGGGCTGGTGGATTTTGTGGCCACAGACGCCCACAGCGACGGCAGGAGGGCACCTTATATACAGAAATGCGCAGATATTCTGTACAGGAAATATGGTGCAGCGTATGCGGATGCACTGCTTTTTGATAATGCAAGGGAGCTTCTGCTGTAGCGGTGCAGGGAAGCAGTGAAGTGAGGGAGAAAACCGGAATGGGAAATGTTCCGGGAGGTAAGCGGTAACAGGAAGGAACGCCGGGAGGCCCGGTACCCCTTCTGTAGAACAAATACGGGAGAGGAGTTATAAGGAAAGTGGAAAACAATGATGTAGTAGAAATTGATTTAATGGAGATATTGGGCCTGATGCTGCACCGGCTTTGGCTGATTGCCTTGTGTGCCGCAGCGGTTGGGGCGGCCGCCTTTGCAGTCAGCCGGTATATTCTGACGGAGGAATTTCAGTCCACAACAAGGATTTATGTGCTGAACCGTCAAAATGACGACACTTTGACCTACAGCGACGTACAGCTTGGTACCCAGCTGACAAAGGATTTTCGGGAGATTATCAAGAGCCGCTATGTGTTGGAGCAGGTAATAGAGAAATGCGGGCTGCGGGAAAGCAGCGGCTCCCTGGCCTCGCGGATCAGCGTGGATACCCAGTCAGATACCCGTATTATCGCGATTACAGTGACAGACACGAACCCTGCTATGGCCCAGTATATTGCCAATGAACTGCGGGAGACGGCTGCCGAAAGAATTAAGATAGTTATGGACATACAGGCGGTGAATGTGGTGGATGAGGCAAACCTGCCGGCAGTGCCCTCTGCGCCCAGGGTGGGAAGGTGGACGGTTATTGGTTTCCTGCTGGGGGCGTTCCTGTGCATGACGGTAATCTTGGTGCATTTTCTCCTGGACGATACTATTAAGACTTCCGACGACATAGAGAAGTACCTGGGGCTGAGTACGCTGGGGATGATTCCTGTCAGGGAGACTGAGGACACAAAGAACCATGGGAAAAAGTCCCGGGGCAGCGGAGACAGAAGCCGGGGAAGGGAACGGAGACAGGATGAGGGAGAATCCGCATATATACAGGGAAACCGAGGGAAGGCCGTGAGGAAGCATTTGGAAGAGGAAACGGTGCCGGATGTAGAGGTCGAGGAAATCTACAGAGAAAATGATGCTTACGGAGAAAACGGTGAAGAAAACAGCGGGGAGGACAGCTATGCAGAAGATTGAACTGAGCCATGAAGAACTGGATTTCCGGTCAAGGGAGGCCTTTCGGACATTGAGAACAAACATAGAGTTTTCAGGGGATGACGTGAAGGTAATCTGCCTGACAAGCTGTACCCCCAATGAAGGGAAATCGGACACCTCCTTTGAACTGGGAAGAGTGTTTGCCCAGAATGGAAAGAAAGTGCTGCTGATCGATGCGGACCTGAGGAAATCGGTTATGCGGCACAGACATAAGAAGGGAAAAGTACGCCTGGGACTGGTGAATTATCTGGTGGGCAGGGCAACCATGGATGATGTACTCTGCAGTACGGATATCCGGAATTTTACCATGGTTTTCTGCGGGCCGGTACCGCCTAATCCCAGTGAACTGTTGGGGAATGAACGGTTTAAAGCATTGATAAAGCGTGCGAGGGAAACATTTGACATGGTGATTATTGACACGCCGCCGCTGGGGAGTGTAATTGATACGGCTGTCGTATCGAAGGTGTGCGATGGTGTGGTACTTGTTGTTGCGGCCGGAACGATTAGTTATCGGTTTGTCAGGAGCGTGAAGGAGCAGCTGGAGGTTACGGGGTGCCGGATCCTGGGTGCTGTACTGAATAAGGTGGATATGAGCGGAAAGGGATACTATGGGAAGTATTACGGAAAGTATTACGGGAAATACTACGGGAAATACTACGGGAAATACGGTGAGGAATAGAAAGCGAAAAAAGACGGACGGTGCAGGAAGATGAAGGTATGCATGGTTGGTTCCAGCGGAGGGCATTTGACCCATTTATACATGCTGAAGCCCTTTTGGGGAGACAAAGAGAGATTCTGGGTAACATTTGATAAGGAAGATGCCCGTAGCCTGCTGGAAGGGGAAAACTTTTATCCCTGTTATTATCCTACGAACAGAAGCCTGAAAGCATTGATACATAATACGGCAATTGCCTGGAAGACACTGCGGAAAGAAAAGCCGGACCTTATCATCTCATCCGGTGCAGCAGTGGCTGTCCCTTTTTTCTATCTGGGAAAGCTGTTTGGAGCCAGGCTGATTTATATAGAAGTGTTTGATCGAGTTGATAAGCCTACTTTGACAGGGAAAATGGTATACCCCATTGCAGACAGGTTTATTGTGCAGTGGGAGGAGCAGAGAAAGGTGTATCCAAAATCAGTCAACCTGGGGAGCATTTTCTGAGGAATGATATGGGGAAGGGAAGGCGCAGGAGCAGTAGATGATATTTGTTACGGTAGGAACACACGAACAGCCTTTTGACCGCCTGATCTCGTATGTGGATCGGTTGAAGGGAAAAGGGGTGATTACGGAAGAAGTCATTGTGCAGACAGGGTTCAGTACATATATACCAGGGCATTGTATTTGGGGCAGGTTGTTTCCATATGAAGAAATGATTGAAAAGGTTGAGAATGCGGATATTGTCATCACTCATGGAGGGCCAGCAAGTTTTATTATGCCGCTCCAGAAGGGAAAAACGCCGATAGTGGTTCCAAGGCAGCATCAATTCGGAGAACATGTGAATGATCATCAGGTGGATTTTGTCAGGCTGGTTGCGGAGCGGACGGGGACAATTCTTCCGGTTTATGAGATAGAGATGTTAGAGGATATGATTGTCAATTTTAACAGGTATGAAAAAGAAATAAAAGGTACGGTGACAGAACATAATAAAGAATTTAACGAGGCATTTGAGAAGATTGTGGATGAAATGATGTCATGAAATGCAGACGATTATGGTGGAGGATAAAGCCGGAAACACAAAGATACGAGGTGTAAATAAAGTGATTAGGAATGTATTTTTAAAGAAAATTATGAAAAATACAATTTTTCCGTTTTTAACTTTGGTGAATAAGATTATTCCTAAAAAAGACATGCAGATTTTACTGTATTCTGCAAACGGGGGAATCTGCCATAGCTTAGTACCTATAAGGGAATATCTTTTAGAAAATGGATATGATAGAAAATACAGAATAATATGTGGAATTGAAAAGCTGGAATATGCTGAAAAAGACAAGCTGGAATATTGCCGGCAGATAAAGGCACTGTTTTATTTTCTATGCACAAAGCATGTTTTTTATACAGCCGGGCAGATTCCTGTTAAGCCTTCCAAACAGCAGATTGTGATTCACCTCGGGCATGGAAATGCTAATTTTAAAGCATGCGGTTCGTTGACGGATATATCCAATGGGGATGAATTCTTTTTTACATATATGGCGGCATCATCAGAATTGTTTATCCCAAGCATGGTAAGGGAGTACCGTTGTAAAAGAGACAATATTGCGGTGATAGGTGATCCGCTGCTTGACAAGTTATTGACGGTTAAGGAGAAATACGATCTGGGCCAATATAAGAAAGTATTGTTGTGGGTGCCTACTTTCAGACAGTCTGATTATCTTGGGTATGATGATTCTGACATGGAGGAAATGATACCGCTTTTTACGGAGGATGATTATGATGACTTAAATCGTGAGTTGGGAGAGCGGCAGATCAGGCTGATAGTGAAACTGCATCCTATGCAAAATATAAAGAAGAAATGTCTGCATAATGATTCTTATCTGAATCTGTATAGTGACAGTGAATTTAGAAAAGAAGGATTTGAGTTATACAACTTAATGGCACAAGTAGATGGTTTGATTGGAGATTATTCATCCACCTCGCTGCAGTATCTGCTTGCGGATAAGCCGCAGGCATATGTAGTGCCGGATATTGCAGAATATAAGGAGAAACGGGGGTTTATTTTTTCTGATCCCGAGACCTATATGGCAGGTCATATTATCAAAGAAAAAAAGGAATTCTGGAGCTTTTTGGATGACATAATATGTGAGCGTGACATCTATGCCGAAAAAAGAGCCTGGGTCAGGGGACAAGCGTTTCAATATACGGATAATCAAAATTGTAAGAGGGCAATCAGGCTCAGCCGGATCCATCTATAAGCAGAAAAGGCAAAATGGTATAAGGCTGGGAGATAACCGGAACATTAGGGGGCAGGAGGCTTTTATGAAAAAGGTTTTAACGGTAGGTGTCTTTGATTATTTTCATCTTGGACACCTTAGGCTATTTGAGAAGGCTAAAAAGAATGGGGACTATTTGATTGTTGCAGTACAAGACGGAGACTGTATATTAAAGACAAAGCAGGATGCGGATGTCCTGTATACAACAGAGCAGAGAATTGAACTTATAAAAGCGCTGAAAATCGTTGATGAAGTGGTTGTGTATCAGGATGTAGACAAGCTGGTGCCGAAAATAGAGTTTGATGTCCTTGCGCTTGGTGAAGACCAGACACACGCCGGCTTTCAGCAGGCTGTACTCTGGAGCAAGGAAAACGGGAAAGCGGTGGTCAGATTGTCAAGAACACCGGGGATCTGTTCTTCTTTGATTAAAGATAATTTGAGAGCATTAAAATAGAAATCAGGCATGAAATTGTTGGTTTTGCAATCCCGGTTAACTGATAAGGGAAGAGCAGAGGTAGGATATGCGAAAGATTTCCTGGGATAACCATATAAAAAATGAATATGTGATGTCGTTGACTGTAGAAAAAGGATATCGGGAAGAAAACAGAAATCATCTGGTGTACAGACCGATAGACAAAGATAATGTGGCGGAATTCAGCAAACAGGATTTTATTCATCCGTCACTGTTTCGTAAGGGGCGATATATAGGCGTATCAATAGGGGGGGCACAGGTTGCTTTTCTTAAAGTGGTCTTAAACGGGGAGCGGGGGGCTTTTTTTGAGGTGAAGCAAAGCGATATGTGCCTAGAGAAGCTGTATGTTTTTCCGGAATGGCGCGGCAGGGGAATTATAAGGGATGCAATGTCGCATTGTATCTGTTCTTTCTTTCCCAGGGGAAAAGAGAAAATGACGATTTCGTTATATGTACGGACGGACAATGCACCTGCAATAAAATGTTATACGAAAATGGGGTTTAGACGTGAAGGTGAAATCAAGATTATCAGGCTGTTCAGAGACTATACGCTTCCCAGGACTATAATTTAGACAGCCAGCGGCAGTTTTTGCAGGAAATTTGAAAACGGGGATGGGTGTTACAGAGAAGATGCGAAAGATATTGGTAGTCATTACAACAGCGTTTGTTCCATGGGGCGGACTCACAACAGTTGCCATGAATTATTATAGAGCGATGGATAAAAGGGATCTGCAGATAGACTTTGCATCAGACAGTGAGACGGTCCCGGCGCTGGCCGGCGAACTGGAAGAAAACGGAAGCCGATATATACAACTTCCTGATAGGAAGAGGCACCCGGTAAAGTATGCGGGAAGCTTATTTAGAGTATTGAGATCCGGAAGGTATGGGCTGATTCATGTACACGGAAACAGTGCAACCATGTTAACAGAATTGATTCCGGCCTGGATATTACGGGTTCGTAAAAGAATTGTACATGTACATACGACACAAAGCAGTCATTTGGTAACGCATACAATTATGAAATTACCCATGAACATGCTTGCAACCGAGAGGATAGCGGTATCGAAGGCGGCAGGATGTTATTTATATGGTAAGAGAAAATTTATTTTGCTTAATAATGCAATTGATGTTAACCGCTATCGGTACAATGCGGAGTACCGGAAAGAATACAGAAAACGTCTGGGATTATCAGAGAAGGAATATGTACTGGGTACCGTGGGGAAATTGCATGCCTCTAAGAACACCCTATTTTTAGTTGATGTTTTTTATAAAATTCGGTTAAAGTGCCGGACTGCAAAACTTTTAATTGTAGGAGACGGGGAGCTGCGGACAGAAATAGAAAAAAGGATTGCGCAATTAGGGATAGAATCGCATTGCATGTTGGTGGGAATGCAGATGGATACATCCCCATTTTTATCTGTCATGGATGTGTTTGTTTTTCCCTCCCAATATGAAGGGCTTGGTTTGGCACTGGTGGAAGCGCAGGCAGCGGGGCTGCCCTGTTATGCTTCGGATCGGGTACCACAGGAAGCGGCTGTAACAGAAAGTGTTGAATTTATGGCATTGGAGCAAGGGGCAGAAGAATGGGCTGCCCTGATTTATGAAAGGGGGATCTGCGGAGATCGCACAGCGGCAAGCCAATATGCGGAAAAACAGATTTGCAGAAGCGGATATCATATTTTGACAGAAGCTGAAAGGTTAAGAAAAATATACAGTGAAAAGCAAAAGGGAAAATAGTTTGGAGACAACGAAATGAGTGTTACAATAGCCGGATTGGTTTGGATGTTGGCATTGGTGATTGCTTTTTTTTCAAAGAGACCTATTATGATGTTGGCATTGCTGATTTTGAGCATGGTATTTCAGGCGACATCATTAATTATTTTCAGGGGTGAGGGAATCGGGCCACAGAGCATAGTGTCCATGACATTCAGCATTTGGATAATACTGAGGAAGCTCATGGCCTTTAAGGGTAAAATAGGTATCCTCAGAAGGGATAAGATCGGACGTATCAGCCGCATATCGGTGATATTATTTACAGTGACATTGGCGCTTGGGCTGCAAAAAGCCGCCACAGATGAGATTCATGTGGAAAACGCTTATTTGCGGCTTGCCCAGCTGAGTATTTATATGCTGTGTTTTGCCTTATTATGGAGCAGGACTGTCCGATTCAGGCAGAAAGAAATAGATTATGTAATCGTGCTGACAACAGTTGTTGTGGTGGTTATTGGTGCATTGCAGTTTTTGACAACTACAAATATATTATCCCGTAATGCCTTTTGGGATATGCTGATTTATGCTGGCGAAACGGAAAATGTAGCGTATTATCTTCCATATTATAAAAGGATTTTTTCTACGTTTATGGAACCAAGTTATTGTGCTGCATTTCTGGTTGGCGCTTTTTATTATCTGATTTCAAAGGAAAAGATAAATAGAAATATGCTGATTTTGTCCCTTGTCGTTTTGGCGGAAATAATACTGACGTTTTCATCGACAGCTTATGGGGCGTTTTTTGTAACAGGTGTTATATATGTGCTATGCAGTCATAATAAGCGAGTACTGAAGCTCCTGGTGCCAGTGGGTATCATCATCGTTTTCTGGCTGGGAATAACGGGTGCTTTGCAGGATATATTGTCGGAAGTTATATTTAACAAGATGGATTCAGGTTCTGCACATACGCGGGGTGTTTGGGACAGGAGGGCAATTGCCGCATTTATGGAGAATCCGTGGACAGGTCAAGGATATAAGCTAGTTAGAGGGTCTCATTTATATACATCATTGTTGGGACAAATTGGCGTGGTCGGAACATTGATGTATGGTTTAATGGTTGTACCGTTGGCAGTCACTGCGTTGAGAATGAAGAAACTGAATTCGGCAGTATTATTTTTGGCTGGAGTATTGGCAGCACAGATGATAGCAATTCCGGATATTGATTTTTGTATCTTCTGGCAGGGAATGTATATTCTTGTTTTATGTATCAGGGCAAATAATGAAGAGGATAACGCAATTAAATTAGAAGGTAATTGAATGGGAGGAGACATAAAAAGTGGGTCTGTTATCAATTATTGTACCGGTTTATAATGCGGAAAGATATCTGAAACGATGTATTGAAAGTATTATTAACCAACTGGATGGAACAGATGAATTAATCCTTGTGGAAGATGGATCGCCGGATAAGAGTGGAGAAATATGCGATTATTATGCAGAGAGATATTCTTATGTAAAAGTGATACATCAAGCAAACGGTGGTGTTGGGAAAGCCCGAAATGCAGGGTTAAAAGCGGCTTGCGGAGAGTACATTATATTTGTTGATGCAGATGACTATGTGACTGCGGACATGGTTCAAACGGTAAAAGGGTATCTTGACAGAAAATTAGACCTTATCATGTTTGGGCAGAATCCTGATTCCGGCAGAACAGTATGTAAAGCGGCGTTTGATATCAGCATACATGATGCGCGTATGCGCCGCTCTTTTATAAAAGCTGTGTTTTCCGGCAAAATAGCCTCCTTGGAAACGCATCATTTTTATCTGCGCAGTTCAGTAGCAAAGGCTTTTTGCAGAAGGTTTTTGCTGGAGAATCAGATATTTTTTGAGGAAGGTGTGAAAATCGGGGAAGACATGTTGTATATGCTGAAAGTATGTGGTTTATTTCAAAGGGCAGGATGTGTAAACCAAAAAATATATTATTATTATAAAAATGAGAACTCAATTACAAATCGATATAAACCGGATTTACAAGACATTATAGCCTCTTATGTAAGAGCCATAGAACCATGGTTAAACATGCATCCGGAATATATCCCTTATCATGCGAATTATCGTTTAAATGACATTATATTGTTTATAAAATATGATTTTTTTCACAGAGAAAATAGGGAAAAGAAATCGGAGTTAAAGCAGAGAATGGAGGCAATATTGAGGAAAGGCAATTATTTCGAATATTATTTGTCATCGAAACAAAATGATTTGCTGAAATCATATGGCATTTTGAAGAGGATCACAATTTGGCTGGCAATACATGGGCGATTTTTTGAACTGAGATGTATAGCTAAAATAAAGTATGGGCATCATTCACTGCAATGTGCAGGAGGTAAAATATGCAGAAAATAGGGCTGCTGAGTTTAGATTCTCATAACTTCAACTATGGCGGTATGTTGCAGGAGTATGCTTTGCAATTTGCCATTGAGGCACAGGGAAATTACTGTGAGGTGATTGATTACAGACATAATACAGAACTGCGGACCTTTAGTCCCCGAAGAAACATTCGATATCTGACATGGGAAAAAGTCTATGGAAAATTAGCACAGCTGAGGCAAAACAGAGGAAAAAAGAAACAGATTGAAGATCTTATTATCAGAAGAAAAGTAAAATTTAATGAGTTTTGTAATACATATATAAAATTTTCGAAAGTATGTAAGCATGACGAGCTGAAAGAAGTTGTGCAGGGCTATGATTCGGTTGTGTGCGGCAGTGACCAGATATGGAATCCGGCATTTAACAGGCCGTCTTTTTTTCTGGACTTTGTACCGGATACCATAGGTAAAGTAATCTATGCGGCAAGTATCGCCAGAGATACATTAACAAAAAGCGAAAGTAAGGTGTACCAGGAATATATCAAACCGCTGGAGTGGATTTCAGTCAGAGAGAGTGGGGCTGTAGAACTTTTACGACAGATAGCAGGCGAGAAAGAAATACGGTTGGTACTGGATCCCAGCTTACTGCTTACACCTGTTCATTGGAAAAATGTAGCGGGCGAAGGCCGGCTGATAAATGATAAGTATTTATTCTGTTACTTTTTAGGCATAGATGAGGAAAAAAGAAAAGCGGCGCAAAGATTTGCATCCGGAAACGGGATGAGATTAATATCGCTTCCTTATTTACTTGGAAAATATAATGTCTGGGATGAAGGCTTTTCAGAGGCGGTAATTGATGCGGGACCTGTTGAATTTTTAAACCTGATTTTGCACGCGGAATGTGTATTGACAGATTCCTTTCACGCATCGGTTTTTTCCATTCTTTTTCAAAAAAAGTTTCGGGTATTCGGAAGAAAATTCGGGAAGGGAGATATGAATACAAGGCTCCATACTTTGCTGAGTTATATCGGTCATAATGAATATTTGATTCATCCTGAACAGCTGGAAGAATGCACCATAAACGATAAAACAGATTGGAGCCTGAATCGCATTGAGGAATGCAGGAAGGAATCGCTGGAGTGGTTAACCCGGGCTTTGACAAAAGGATAGCGATTTTTGCAGGGAGGATTGAAGTAAGTGAATCAAAAGAAGGCAGGCGTTTTATTGTCATATATTTCTGAAGCAATAAAAATATTGACGTCATTAATTTATACGCCAATTATGCTCCGGCTCCTTGGAAAGAGCGAATATGGCTTATATCAGCTTGTATATTCGGTGGTTTCATACTTGGGCCTGCTGAGTCTGGGATTTACGTCTTCCTACATCAGATATTATTCCCGGTTCAAATCGGAGGATAATCGTGATGAGATCAGCAGGCTTAACGGGATGTTTATGGTTATTTTTCTTGTCATTGCAGGAATAACGGTTATCTGCGGGTTCATACTTCTTGGCAACATACGTTCTGTCCTGGGCAGGGGCTTAACGGAAACAGAATACGAAACCGCAAGGGTTTTGATGGTTTTGATGGTTTTTAACCTTGCAGTAACCTTTCCGAATAGTGTATTTGATTGCATTACCTCTGCACATGAAAAATTTTTCTTTCAAAGGCTGCTGACTGTTCTGCAAAATCTGTTAAATCCGTTTTTAACCTTGCCGTTACTTTTGATGGGCTATGGTTCCATTGGAATGGTTGTGGCAGCAACAGGTCTTACCGTGGCAAAGTGTACGGCAAATATCTGGTATGTTTTTTGGAAATTACATGAAAAGTTTGTCTTTCATAAATTTAAATTTTCGATGCTGAAGGATATAGGGCATTTTACTTTTTTTATTTTTCTCAATCAGGTAGTTGATCAGATAAACTGGAGTATTGATAAATTCCTGTTGGGAAGATTGTTGGGGACGGCAGCGGTTGCGGTATATGGTCTTGGAGGGCAGATTAATACAATGTATATGCAGCTTTCTTCATCTGTTTCAAGTGTATTTATTCCGCGGGTAAATGCGCTTGCGGCAAAGGGAAACCGCAATCATGAAATATCAGATTTATTTATTAGAATTGGAAGAATTCAGTTTCTGATTTTAAGCCTGGTTCTGACAGGCTTTCTATTTCTTGGTCAGCCATTTATGAAGATTTGGGGTGGAAGCGGATATGAAAGTTCATATTATATTGTTCTCTGGTTGATAATCCCGGTAACCATACCTTTAATCCAGAATCTTGGCATAGAAATACAAAGGGCAATGAATATGCATAAGGCAAGATCGATAGTTTACTTTTTGATAGCAATCTTTAACATTTTGTTGAGTATACCGCTTATAAAGGTTATGGGGAGCATAGGCGCGGCTATGGGAACGGCAATTTCCCTGCTGCTTGGGAACGGCCTTTTCATGAATTGGTATTATAGGCGAAAAATCGGATTAGATATTAAAAAATTTTGGAAAAATATCATTTCTTTTTTTCCGGCACTGGCAGTTCCGATTATGTTCGGGATATGCATTATAAATTTTATAAGTATTGATAATATAGGAAAGTTATTTCTTTGGGGAATCATATATACGATTATATTTTGTATTTCAGCATGGTTTCTGGGAATGAACCATTCCGAAAAGGTATTGATTAAAAGTATTATGGACAGGATAAGGAGGAAATAGCGGACTGCGTTTTGAAAGGATGGTTTGAGGGCTATGGCAGTGAATGGGAGCAGTGTGAAAACGGTTAATAATGTGTTGGCTGTTTATGCGGGATATTCCGGGAAGGCAGAAGTGAGGGCCAAAAGCTCGTCGGGAGCAATATTTCATTTACTGGCTGAGTTTACGCTTTCACAGTCAGGAGTAGTATATGGAGTCGCCATGTCAGAGGGGTGTAGAAGTGCGGAATTCATACGAGTATGTGAGATAAGCCGCCTGCCTGAGCTTTTCGGATCAAAATACCTGCAGGCAAAAACGGGAAATGTTTTCAAATCGGTCAAGGCAGATTTGGAAGACAATATTGTAGTGCTTTTTTCGGGGACAGGCTGTCAGATTAATGGGTTAAAGGGATATCTTGGGAAAGAATATCATAACTTATTTACAGTAGATGTGATCTGTCACGGGGTTCCGTCTCCTGCTTTATGGCAAAAATACGTGGAATATGTTGAGAGAAGAAATGGTGCAAAGCTTGTCAATGTGAATTTCAGATGTAAGGACAGGAGCTGGTCTGACTTTGGCATGAAGGAGATTGATGATACATATAAAGCGAGGTACGTGTCAAAAAATAAAGATCCTTATATGCAGATGTTTTTAAGAAATTATTCTTTAAGGCCATCCTGCTATCACTGTGCTGCAAAAAGTGTTAAGCTATCGGATTTAACCATTGGAGATTTCTGGGGAATCAACGATGTTGCGCCGGACATGAATGATGACAAAGGCGTTTCTCTGATTATAGTAAGGACGGATCAGGGCAGGGAGCTGTTTGAAAAGATAAAACATAATATAAAATATAAAGAAGTCCTATATGAAGACGCTGTTAAACATAATACTCCGGAATATGCTTCGGTCCATAAGCCGGAAATGAGGGATACGTTTTATATGGATATGAATACGGTGTCTTTTGAGGAATTGAAAAGAAAATACATTGATTCCCGACAGATTCCATTTCTGAAAAGGCTTAAAAATATGATAAGGGGTTTCATCAAACGGGTGCTTCGGAATCTCGGGGGGGTAAACATAATGGCTGGATAAATGGCACAGACTATGGCGTGTTGTATATATTCGAGGATTGTAAATGAAAACGAAAAGGTAGTTGCTGCCGGGGAGTTGAGGGTGGGATATTGAAGGGGTGGTTAAAATGGTGGGTACAATGAAAGAATTGCCGATACTGTATAGGGAAAAAGAAGAATGCTGTGGCTGTACGGCCTGCTTTGCCATTTGTCCGAAGGGAGCAATAAGCATGGCAGCAGATGAAGAAGGATTTGAATATCCACAGGTGGATGGGCAAAAATGTGTGAGATGCCATGCATGTCTAAAGGTTTGCCCATTTAGGCGTGTAAAATGAACTCCTCCGGGCAGATGTACCGTCACTTCGGATTTCTGCACCGGCTGCGCAAAATTCCCCCTTGACAAACCCTGCCGGA
>OFGA01001328.1_pt1 | contig 17316 bp, 15 predicted proteins | sample 1521471 | NCBI WGS metagenome assembly OFGA01 (sample SAMEA3504086, study PRJEB24116) | mouse gut metagenome | biome: mouse gut; feature: mouse-associated habitat; material: faeces | place: Denmark | collected 2011
ATCATAGATATGGAGAAGTGGTCGGTATCTGATACGATTCAGCGCGGCGGTACGATTCTTCAGACAGCACGCTGTGATGAGATGCGTACGGAGGACGGACAGCAGAAGGCTGCGGCTATCTGTAAGAAGTACGGCATTGACGGCCTTGTGGTTATCGGAGGAGATGGTTCCTTCGCGGGTGCGCAGAAGCTTGCTAATCTGGGAGTAAATACAGTAGGTGTTCCAGGTACTATTGATTTGGATATTGACTGTACAGAATATACAAAAGTCTGGGAATATATTCACCAAATGTTAACCATGGAAGCAAGTCAAATCCATGTTCCAGCATTTTGCTGAGCTCCACGGCGTTGATACTGCCCTTGTCCCAGCCGCGGCGCATTTTGACGGTCACGGGCACGGGGGAGGCTTTGACCACGGCCTCGGCGAGGCGGGCGGCTTTTTCAGGGTCCTTCATGAGGGCCGCGCCGTCGCCGCTGGAGACCACCTTGCCCACAGGACAGCCCATGTTGATGTCCAGGAGGTCCGCGCCGCTGGCTTCGACGGCGATCTGGGCGGCCTCGGCCATGCAAGGGATGTCGCTGCCGAAGATCTGGGCGGCAAAGGGTCTCTCCCCTGGGAAGGGGCGCAGCAGCTGGCGGCTCTTTTTATCCTGGTAGCACAGGGCCTTGGCGCTGACCAGCTCCGTGCAGGTCAGTCCCGCTCCCAGTCCGGCGCAGATCTGGCGGAAGGCCGCGTCCGTCACTCCTGCCATAGGGGCCAGGGCCAGCTGTGAGGGGATGTCAACTTGTCCGATCCGCATAGAGGGCCTCCTTGTGGTTATTGAATATCTGTTGCCGCGCCGGGGAAACGGTCCTTCAGCGCACGTGGGCGAAGCAGTACTCCTCTGCTGTGGAGCCGTCCGCCATGGTCACCCGGCAGGTGATGCAGGCGTCCCCGGTCCGGCGGGCCTGGAAGCGGACCGAGGGATTGCCCGCGCTGGAGGTACGCTCCTCCAGGGTGAGGATGCTGGGATCATCCACGGTCCAGGTCACGGTGCAGTCCTGGTTGTAGAACCTGCTGGTGGAGAAGACGTAGAGCTCCGTGGAGCCGTAGCCGTCCACAGACATGGTGGTGGACAGGCAGGAGAGGGCGATCTGGTCCGCCGTGGGGATGATGCGCACGGTGAGCCGGATGGTCTCCCCGTTCCGGGAGGCGGTGAGATAGCCCGTGCCCCGCTCCGCCAGGGCGGTGACGCTGGAGCCGTTCCCGTTCAGCCGCAGCAGCTCCGGGGACTCGTTGGACCAGGTCACGCCGCTGGCGGAGCGCATGTTGTGCTCCAGCACCGACAGGCTGTAGGTGCCGCCGGGGTACAGGGTAATGGTGGGACAGGAGAAGAGGATGCCGCCCTCGCCGGAGGAGGGGAGCTGGGTGTCCGGCTTCTGGGTGTCCGGGGTCTGGGTGTCGGGGGTCTGTGCGCCGCTGATGGCGTCGTCCATGCGGCACAGGACTGTGGCCGCCTCGGCCCGGTTCATGGTGGCTGTTCCGTCAAAGCTGCCATTGCGGCCGTTGAGGATGCCCAGGGCGTACGCGCCGGAGACGGCGTCCCGGTATCCGGCGGGCACGCCGGACCAGTCCCGGATGGCGGCCTGGGCCGCCCGGGCCTCGCTGTCCGAGGCGGAGATCCCCTCCCCGGAGAGGGTGTTGACGATCACCTGGGCCATGTCGTAGCGGCTGACGCTGTCCGTCAGGTCACTGAGCCGCTCCATGGAGGTGCCGGTCTGGAGGCCGTTGGCCTGGGCCACGGACCAGCAGGCGGCATACCAGGGAGAGCCGTCAGGAACCGAGACCTTGTCCAGATCATCGCTGAAGAACGCGTTGGTCACCATGGTTAAAAACTGGGCCCGGGTGAGGGTGCCGGCCGGGGCGTACTTGCCGCTGCCCATGCCGTGGACCCAGTCCTCCTCATAGGCCCGCTGGATGTAGCCGCTGGCCCAGTGGCTGTCCGGCACGTCGGTGAACCCTGCGGCCAGGGCCGGGGCCGTCAGGCACAGCGCCAGAACCAGCGCCATCAGAAAATGCAGTCTCTGTTTCATTTGATTCCTCCCTTTTTCTATTCCGTGGGCATCTGCTAGCATTTTCTATTATGCGCCGGCGGCGTGGGGATGTCAAGGGCAGCGGCGATTATACAACGAAAGAAGCCGCCGCCCAAAATAAATTGTGATATGGTATATTGCTGCCTAGAAAAACCAATATAAAAACAGTTCCCTTTTTACTTTCATGAAAGAAGGAGCCATTTTATATGGAATGTCAGACCATCCAGAGCAACCAAATCGCAGCCTTTCAGGAGCATTTGCGCTTAGAAGAGCGTGTATCCGGGACCATCGACAAATACCTGCGTGATATCAGAAGCTTCGCCGCATGGCTGGGGAAACGCCCGCTGGACAAAGACGCCTGCACCGGATGGAAGGAGCAGCTTCAATCGGAAGGCCTCTGCCCGGAGACCGTCAACTCCAAGCTGTCGGCTTTAAATAAGTTCCTCAAATTCTCCCGCCGGGAGGATTGCTGCGTGAAATATCTGCGTATCCAGCGCCGTCTGTTCCGCCGCACGGAACAGGAGCTGAGCAAAGCTGAATATGCCCGGCTGCTGGAGACCGCCCGCTCTATGGGCAAGGAGCGGATCGCTCTGTTGATGGAAACGATCTGCGCTACCGGCATACGGGTGTCAGAGGTGAAGTATATCACGGCGGAGGCCGCAGAGAGAGGACGGACGGAGGTCAGCCTGAAGGGAAAAGTCCGTACCATCTTAATCCCCGGCAAGCTGTGCCGGAAGCTGCAAAAGTATGCCAAAAAACAAAAAATCGTCTCCGGCGAGATCTTTCTCACCAGAAACGGAAAGGGGCTGTCACGCAGGCAAATCTGGGCGGAAATGAAAAGTATTTGCGGCAGGGCCGGAGTCGCCGCGTCCAAGGTGTTCCCTCATAACCTGCGGCACCTGTTCGCCCGGACATTCTACCAGGCGTGCCGGGACGTGGTAAAGCTGGCGGACGTACTGGGACACAGCTCCATCGAGACCACTCGAATCTACCTGATCTCCACCGGAGCGGAACACGCCCGGCAGATGGGGCGGCTTGGGCTGATTACCTGACACGATCGTATCACAAAATCCGCAAATCGTCGTGCTGAGAGCGATCGGGAACCGATTTTGTACTCCCTTTTTCCGCCCGGCCAGCCTATCATAGCACAGGCCGCGATGAATGGCAAGCCCTTCCAACAATTTTTTACATAGCGAACCAGGCCGGGCAATGAAAAATTTTTGTCCAGCTTGATTTCTGCGCCCTTCTGCCGGCTTCAAAAGAGCAGTGCAGGGCGCTTTCCGTCTTCATGAACCACCTGTCCAAAGACTCGCCTGCACTCTCTGAGACGATTTGCGGATTTTGTGATATCTGAAAAACCGGGCGGCTTATGTATCGGAAGCTTTCCCGCCCGCTGCGTCCGGCAAATCATCAGTCATTATAGGAGAAAAGAGGTTTTTAGCATGAGCGCAAATGTCCCGCCAAAGCAGAAAAAGAAACATCTCATCGCTGCCCTTGTGTGCCTTCTGCTGGCCGTTGGCGGCGGAATCTTCTGGATGACCAGCAGGAACAGCCCCGCAGACAGCAATTCGCTGGAGTTGGACAACAACGCCACTATGGGCGTCCTGCCCGGCATCGACATGGCAGAGCGGCAGGCCCAGCTCCAGGAGCAGCTGGACGAGAGTATGATCGCCTTCTCCATCAACGGCAGCCCGGTCTTCGCCAACGGCGGGGCTGAGGGGAACCTGATGCTGGAAAACCCGGCTAACAACGCCAAGCTGCTGGTAGTAGAGATTTACATGGACGAGACCCAGGAGCTCATCTACCAGTCCAAAGCCCTCCCCGTGGGCTCCTATATTGAAAACGCCCGGCTGGACAAGGTTCTGGAGGCGGGAGAGTATCAAGCAACCGCCTACTTCAAAGCCTACCGGGAGGAGGATCAAACCTTCATCGGACAGGCGGGCGCCGCGATCAAAATCACGGTGCTCAGCTGACTGCGGCCACACTTTGCGGATACAGGGGGTAAAAAAAGGAGCTGTATCTGAATGAAACGCAGGCTTTTTGCTGTTTTAGCCGCTCTCACGGCCTTCAGTATTTTCATCACCACCGCTTACGCATCCAACAACTATCAGTCCGGCGATGTGCCGATCGGTTCCTCCAACGAGGTGCTGATGGTGGGCACCGTAGTACCCAGCGTCATGTCGGTCACCATGCCCACCTACGTTCCCTTCCACGTCAGCCGCACCATCGAGGGGGACAACAAGGTGATCTCTCCCCGCATCACCGTAACCAACAACTCCAATGTCCCCGTCAGCCTGGACGTGGCCTATACCACGGTGGACTTGAGCAAGCTTCAGGGCGCGGCATGGGGAATCGGTCCCGACGTGGCTCCCAATGAGATCGCCATCGGTCTCCAGCTGGAGACACTCGCCAACCAGATGCCCACAACCCTGAGCCAGACCACATGGCTCCAGGCAAACGTTCAGCAGAACGCCAGCATCATGTCGCTGAACGCCTATGGCAACAGCACCATGTACGTAGTGGGGACGCTGGGCGCCGCGGTCCCGGAAAACAATTCCTTCTCCGTTATCCCCACCTTTGTGGTGCGTCAGGCATAAATTCTTCCCCCACGAGAGAATAAACAAATAAAAATACCCCTGTATCTGCAAATGCAGGTAAACGGCCGGGAGCCATTGCTCCCGGCCGCTTTTGTGCTCTCAGGGGGTCATGGCCCGCTCCCAGATCCCGTGATAAGGATATACGCCGTGGAAGCCCTGGCTGGCGGCAAAGAGAAAATAGGCCAGGGCTCCTCCAATCAGCAGACCGGTCCTCACCCCGGATGTGATCCGCTTACAGGGTGCCTGGACAGCTGCGGGCAGGGCCAGCAGGGAAAACATGGAGACGTAAATAGACAGCCGCTCCAGAATGAAATGACGGGTAATAAACATCTGAAGCAGCAGGGCGTAAAACACGCTGTTCGCTAAAATCGGGGACAGCCGCTCCCTGACCGTCTGGCAAAGCAGCGGGAGGGAGATCAGAAAGCATCCCAGCGGCATCAGAACGTAGAGAAAGCTGTTGCCCTGCCAGTATTTTTCCTCAAGGTAGTGCTGATATTTCGGCAGGATGGTGACCGCAATATCAATCAGCGGGTCCATCAGAAAGTAGGCGCCTCCAGCCGCGAGGGCGGCCAGTCCGTAGTGAAGCCTTGACGGCGGCAGAGTGAGCAGCAGGCAGAGCGGGAGCATAATGAGGGCTGTCCGGTGAAAACAGGCGGCCAGCAGGATAACGCCGCAGCTTGGAAGAATACGGCGGGATATCAGAAAGGGATAGACCCACAGTACGATGGCGGCGGCCATGGCCTGACGCAGGAAATTCATACTCAGGGCGAAGTGCTGGAGGGTAAGAAACAGAAAGACGCTCAGCCACGGAGCTTGGGAATAGCGGCCGATCCAGACAAAAACCAGCGCGGTCAGCAGGAAGTGAAAGACAAAAAGAAAGGTGCGGTAATTACCGTGCGGGAGGGAGACGATCAGGTTCAGCAGGAGATACCCCGGCTCTGACCAACTCGCTCCGTCTAAGCCGAAGACGGAAATGGCCTGAAAAACGGACTCGTAAAAGCGATAGTCGAAGCCGGTGACATACCGCAGAGACGCGATGAGCCAGCAGGCCAAGCCCATTACCAGCAAATACGCCCACCGGCATTCAGGCCGCCGTGACAACAGCGGCGCTCCGGCAAGGCTTGTGCCGATCAACAAACAATATGGAAGCATGATCCGTCCCCCCGCGTCAATTTGGCAGGCGGGGTGAAAGACCTCCGCCCTCTGTCCTCATTATGTCACAGCGGAGGCGGGGGTGCAAGAGCATTTTTAAGCTGACCGCAGGAATACGCCAAAAATTATATCACTTTATCCGGTGAATTTTTGATATTGTATCAATTATGTGGAAAATATCAAAAATTCATGGAGGTGCATTTATGAAACAGAGAGAAACTTTTGGTCACGGGGCCATCCAAAGCTATCTGGAATATCTGCGGGCGGAAGAGCGCAGTGAACTCACAATACAAAAATATCACCGCGACATTCTCCGCTTTTCCCGTTTTGCGGGGGATAATCCGGGCAAATCCATGCTTTTGGCCTGGAAAGCTCATCTTGTGCAAGCGAATTATGCACCCCAGACCATCAACTCCATGCTGGCGGCGGTAAACAGCTTTTTTGACTTTTTGGGCCAGGGGTCCCAAAGGGTAAAGCCGCCGAAATGTCAGCGGACCATTTTCCGAGCCGAGGAGCAGGAACTGACCAAGGCGGAGTATCTGCGCCTGCTGGAGACAGCGCGGCGGCAGGGAAAGGAGCGGCTGTTCCTCATCATGGAGACGGTGTGCGCCACAGGAATCCGAATTTCGGAGCTGCGATATATCACCGTCCAGGCGGCAAAGACCAGGCGGGCCGTGGTGGAATGCAAGGGGAAGCGCCGGATGATTTTGATTCCCAAGAAGCTATGCGCCCAACTTTTAAAATGGGCGAAAAGACGCCGCGTTACTGGCGGGGCGGTCTTTCAAACCAAGGGAGGCCGTCCGGTGGATCGCTCTAATATCTGGCGGGAAATGAAGCGGCTGTCCGGCACGGCGGGGGTTGACCCTCAAGAGATATTTCCACATAACCTGCGCCATTTGTTCGCCGTGGTGTTTTACACAGCGGAGAAGGATATCGCCAAATTGGCCGATGTATTGGGTCATGCCAACATCAATACTACCCGGATCTATATTATGGAAACCGGGGCAGAGCACGAACGTCAGCTGTCCCGGTTGGGATTGATGTTATAGCGGAATATGAATTACAACAAAATGATGCTTTTGTTGTGTCCTTTGGCGATATAAGATTTTCAACAGCCGGTTATTGAGCATATGAGTATGTCGATATCTGGCAAAAAGCGCAAAATTCTATCCAAAGGGAAAACGAATAATCCCTTCGGCTGATTAGTTGTGCATTTTTTGATATGTATAAAGCTTGCGCAACTCTAATTTTACCGAAAAAAGATATTGCGTTTTTCTATACAAGGTGGTACAATACCTTTGATAACAATAAAAGAATCATTTTGTTATACTGAAGAGGGGTTCACAAGGATGGACGGGAAAAAGGTTGAAGTCGCAGGGCTGCTCCGCCGTTTATCGGTGTTCATGATTATCGGCTATATTGCTGTAATTGTACTGTTCTACTTCCTGGCGGGGGAACAGCTTCATCTCCGAGAGTCCCGGGGCAATTATCCTCTGCCCGAAGCGGACAGCGGCACGGTGGAGCTGGTTTCCGGGAGTGTAGTGGAGCAGCAATTTTTTGCAGAAATCCAGCGGCTGGAGCAAATTGACATCCAGTGGGGGACCTATTACCGGCCCAACGCCGGGACTGCCCTGGTGGAGCTGGTGGATTTGCGTTCCGGCGCGGTGCTGTTGTCCCGGAGCTTTGACGCCGCCGGAATCCAGGAGGGCGGGCTGACCACGCTGACGGCGGATACGCCTCTTGAGGGGCTGTATCAGGCGCCATTGCTTCTGCGAATCACCGCCGACAGTCAGCCGGGCAGCGCTGTCTCGCCGCTGATGAACACCCAGGGGCAGGAGGAGAGCTGGGAGCTTAGCCTCAATGGAGCTCCAACACCCGGTATACTCTGCTTTGCTCTGTCGGGCACGGACTACATATGGACAGGCCTGCACTATTGGCAGTTTGCGGCGGCGGGGCTGGCTTTGCTCCTGCTGTTTATTGCCGTGGTCTGCCTGCGCGTACGGAGCGGAAAGCGCAGCTATGTGGTCAACGCGGTGATCGCATTGCGGAAATACAAGTTTTTGATTCGTCAACTGGTGGCGCGGGACTTCAAAACCAAGTATAAACGGTCGGTACTGGGGATGTTCTGGAGCTTTTTAAACCCGCTGCTTACCATGCTGGTGCAGTATTTTGTGTTTTCTACCATCTTCAAAAGTGACGTGCCGAACTTTGCAGCCTATCTGATTATCGGTACGGTTATGTTCAACTTTTTCAGCGAGGCCTGCGGCATGGCGCTGGGCTCCATCCTGGGCAATGCCGGCCTGATTACCAAGGTCTATATGCCCAAATACATCTATCCATTGACCCGGGTCATGTCCTCGGTGGTAAACCTGGTGATTTCGCTGATACCGCTGCTGATCGTATGTGTCATCACCGGGGTGGAATTCCATAAATCCGCTGTTCTGGCGTTTTTTTTCCTGGCCTGCCTGGTTATTTTCTGCCTGGGGCTGGGAATGCTGCTGTCCACCTCCATGGTGTTTTTTCGGGATACGCAGTTTTTGTGGGGTGTGCTCAGCATGATGTGGATGTATGTTACCCCCATTTTCTACCCTGAGACAATCCTGCCGGAAGAATTCAAACTCATTCTGCGGATTAACCCCCTTTACCATTTCCTGAAAAACACGCGGCTGTGTATTTTGAACGGAATATCTCCGGAGCCGGCTGTCTACGTACAGTGCCTGCTGATCGCTTTGGGCGTGCTGCTCGCCGGCGCGCTGGTGTTCCGTAAGGCGCAGGACCGCTTTGTGCTGTATCTGTGAGGTGGCTATGAGCAAAACGATGATCGAGGTTTCGGACGTGTCCATGCGCTTCCGGATGAACAGCGACAAAATCATGTCGCTGAAGGAATATGTGACCACCGCGCTGCGGGGAAAGCTGAATTATCAGGAGTTTACGGCGCTGGATCATGTGTCGTTTGAGGTGAAAAAAGGGGAGACGCTGGGGCTGATTGGAAGAAACGGCGCGGGGAAGAGCACCATGCTGAAGGTAATCTCCGGGATTTTGAAGCCGACCGAGGGCAGCGTGGTGTGCCGCGGAAACGTGGTGCCCATGCTGGAGCTGGGAAGCGGATTCGATTTTGACCTGACGGGAAGGGAAAACATCTTTTTGAATGGCGCTATCCTGGGCTACAGTGAGGAGTTCCTGAACGCGAGGTATGACGAGATTGTGGAGTTTTCCGAGCTGGATCAGTTTATTGATACGCCAATCAGGAACTATTCTTCTGGAATGCTGGCCCGGCTGGCCTTTTCCATCGCCACAGTGGTCCAGCCGGAAGTCCTGATTGTGGATGAGATTTTGTCCGTAGGCGACGCACAGTTTCAGGAGAAGAGCAAAAAGCGGATGCTGGAGCTCATGGGCGGCGGCACGACTGTGCTGTTTGTGTCGCACAGTATTGAACAGATCAAGGAGATGTGCGGAAGAGTGGTGTGGCTGGGACAGGGCCAAGTCAAACTGATGGGGTGCTCAAAAGAGGTCTGTTCAGAATATGAGAACACCAAGTGACAGGAGGGCGATTTTATTATGAAGGGAATTATCCTCGCGGGCGGCAGTGGGACACGTCTGTACCCGCTGACGATGGTAACCAGCAAGCAGCTGCTTCCAGTGTATGATAAGCCTATGATTTATTATCCGCTGTCCACACTGATGTTGGCGGGGATTCGGGAAATCCTGGTCATTTCCACGCCCCAGGACATGCCCAACTTTAAGCGTCTTCTGGGAGACGGAAGACAGTTTGGTGTTCAGCTGAGCTACAAGGAACAGCCCTCGCCGGACGGACTGGCGCAGGCATTTATCCTGGGAGAGGAGTTTATCGGAGGAGCCCGGTGCGCAATGATTCTGGGCGACAACATATTTTACGGAGCAGGGCTGACAGCCCGTCTGCGGGCGGCGGCGGCGCAGGAGCACGGAGCTACCGTATTTGGGTATTATGTGGACGACCCTGAGCGGTTCGGCGTAGTAGAGTTCGACGGGACGGGACAGGCAATCTCAATTGAAGAAAAACCGGTATCCCCGAAGTCCAACTATGCGGTGACGGGGCTTTATTTTTATGATGAGAAAGTGTGTGAACGGGCAAGGGCACTAAAGCCCTCGGCGCGCGGTGAGTTGGAGATTACCGACCTGAACCGTATCTATCTGGAGGAGGACTCTCTGAACGTCATCACCCTGGGCCGGGGCTATGCCTGGCTGGATACGGGGACGGTGGATTCTTTGAATGAGGCGGCAGAGTTTGTGCGGGTGATAGAGCAGCGGGAGGGGATCCAAATCTCCGCGCCGGAGGAAATTGCTTATCAGAACGGGTGGATTACAAAGCAGCGGCTGGAGGAGTCGGCGTCAGCCTATGGGAAATCCCCGTATGGCAGGCATTTGCGCAATGTGACCTGCGGGAAATACATATATTGAGGTGCGCCATGAAATTTACACAAACAGAGCTTCCAGGCGTTTATGTGGTAGAGCCGCAGGTATTTGGCGATCATCGGGGCTTTTTTATGGAAAGCTGGTCCAAACGGGCCTTTGAAGAGGCTGGGCTGTTCTATGATTTTGTGCAGGATAACCACTCTTCTTCCGTGGCGAAGGGGACACTGCGCGGCATTCATTTTCAGCGGGGAGATAAAGCCCAGGCCAAGCTGGTGCGCTGTATAAAAGGGGCGGTACTGGACGTGGCGGTGGATCTGAGACCGTCCAGTGCGGCCTACAAAAAATGGGTGGCAGTTGAGCTGTCGGCGGAAAACAAACGCCAGCTCCTGATTCCTCGGGGCTTTGGTCATGGATTCTTGACATTGACAGACGACGTGGAGTTTCTGTACAAAGCAGACAATTTTTATGCTCCGGAGGCAGACGGCGGCATCCGGTGGGACGACCCGGACCTTGGGGTGGATTGGGGCGTTGAGGCTCCCATTTTGTCTGAGAAGGACAGTAGGTCTTCCTATTTGAAGGACGCCGTCACCGGTTTTGAGGAGTGGTGAGAATGAACATTTTAGTGACCGGGGGCGCCGGGTTTATCGGGAGCAATTTCATCTTTTATATGCGGAAGAAGCACCTGGAGTACCGTATCATTTGTCTGGACAAGCTGACCTATGCGGGGAATTTATCAACTTTGGCTTCTGTAATGGATGCCCCAGATTTTAAGTTTATCCGGGGAGATATTGCGGACAGGGCGCTTGTTGACTCGGTTTTTGAGGAAGAGAAGCCGGATATCACGGTGAATTTTGCCGCGGAGAGCCACGTAGACCGGTCAATTGAGAATCCCGGACTGTTTCTTCAGACCAATGTGTTGGGTACGCAGGTATTGCTGGATGCCTGTCGGAAATACGGGGTCCGGCGGTATCATCAGGTATCCACTGATGAGGTGTACGGTGACCTGCCCCTGGACCGGCCGGATCTCTTTTTTACGGAGCGGACTCCTCTGCGCACATCCAGTCCCTATTCGGCGTCTAAAGCGTCCGCTGACCTGCTGTGCAGCGCATATCAGCGGACTTATAACCTGCCCATCACCATCAGCCGGTGCTCTAATAATTATGGTCCGTATCAGTTCCCGGAGAAGCTGATCCCTCTGATGATCGCCAACGCACTGGCGGATAAACCTTTGCCGGTCTATGGACAGGGGCTCAACGTGCGCGATTGGCTCTATGTGGAGGACCACTGCGCGGCCATTGACCTTATTCTGGAACAGGGAGAGGTGGGCCAGGTCTACAACATTGGCGGACACAACGAGATGCGGAATATTGACATTGTGAAGCTGGTCTGCAAAGCGCTGGACAAGCCGGAGAGCCTCATTACTTATGTCGCTGACCGCAAAGGGCATGATATGCGGTACGCGATTGATCCCAGCTTTATCCATGAGAAATTAGGCTGGCTGCCTCAGACCCGGTTTGAGGATGGAATCCAGAGGACCATCCGCTGGTACCTGGACAATCGGCCCTGGTGGGAGGAGATCGTCAGCGGGGAATATCAGAGCTATTATGAACGGATGTATGGAGATAGATAAACCGCGTATCGCTATCCTCATGGCGGTATATGAGCCTAGAATGGACTGGCTGCGGGAGCAGTTGGAGAGCCTTGAGGCCCAGACCTATTCAAATCTGAGGCTGTATATCCGCGACGACTGCTCGCCTACGGTGCCCTTCGCGGAGATTGAGCGGTGCGTGGAAGCGTGTATCCACAGCTTCCCGTGGACAATCACGCGCAACGAGGAGAACCTCGGCTCCAACGGGACATTCCAGCGCCTCACGGAAGAGGCGGAAGGCGAGTATTTCGCCTACTGCGACCAGGACGATATCTGGCTGCCGGAAAAGCTGACGGTATTGCGGGAAGAGCTGGAGAGGAGCGGAGCTCTGCTGGTTTGCTCGGATATGTTCATCATCGACGGAAACGGGAAACAGACGGCAGATAGCATCACGAAGGTACGCCGCCGTCATGTGTTCCGCTCGGGGATGGGACTTGCCGAAGGGCTTCTGATCTCAAATTTTGTCACAGGGTGCACAATGCTGGTGCGTGCTGAGTCCGCTCGAAAGGCTGTCCCGTTCTGTCCTCATATGGTCCATGACCACTATATCGCGCTGTGCTGCGCGGCGGCTGGCGAGATTCGGTCCCTTTCTCGGCCGCTGATTCGGTATCGAATACACGGCGGGAATCAGACGGGGTTGATGGCTGGGGTGAAGGATAAGGCCAGCTATGGAGAGATGCGGATTGAAGCTCAGGTAAAACGGTTTCAATGGTTGGAAAAATATTTTCCATATCTGGAAGGCATAGAAGAGAAAATTTCCCAGAGGCTGGAGTGGTCGCTTGCCCGCCGGAGCAACTGGAAGGAGCGGCACAAGCGAGGGGTGGTATGGAAATACCGCCGCTTTAGTCCATTAACGAGCGTGTTTGAATTGGTGGCAGTTTATTTTCCTAAATGGGTGTTTTTGTTTTTCATTGGACTGAAGAGAAAGAATTTTGTATAGGAGCATATCATGAAAATTTTAGTGACAGGTGTAGGCGGGCAGTTGGGATATGATGTGTGCAAAGTGCTGGCGGATCGGGGGATCGAGCACCGTGGCGTGGACATCGGGGACTTCGACATCACTGATCCTTTGGCAACCCACGGCTATATTGCGGGATACCGTCCAGATGCGGTGATTCACTGTTCAGCGTGGACTGCGGTGGACAGGGCCGAGGACGAGCCGGAGCAATGCCGTGCGGTAAATGTGGACGGCACCCGAAACATCGCGGCAGTTTGTAAAGAAATTGGGGCAAAAATGCTGTACATCTCCACAGACTATGTGTTTCCGGGAATCGGGGAACAGTTCTATGAACCGGAAGATCCCACGGGCCCACTGGGTACCTATGGCCAGACCAAGCTGGGCGGAGAGCTGGCAGTGCAGGAGCTATTGGACCGCTATTTTATCGTACGGATATCCTGGGTGTTTGGTCTGAATGGTAATAACTTTATTAAAACCATGTTGAAGCTTGCTGAGACCCGGGACGAGATCAATGTGGTCAACGACCAGATCGGCAGCCCCACTTATACAGCGGACCTGGCCCTATTGCTGTGCGACATGATTGTGACAGGCAAGTATGGGGTGTACCACGCCACTAACGAAGGTGTTTGCTCATGGGCGGAGTTTGCCCATGAGATTTTCCGCTTGGCAGGAAAAAACGTGAAGGTGAATCCTATTCTTACAAGTAAATATCCCACCCGAGCGGTTCGACCGTTGAACTCCCGACTGAGCAAGGACAAGCTGGTACGGACGGGGTTCTCACGCCTACCCTCCTGGCAGGACGCATTGGCAAGATATTTGAAAGAGATTGATGAAGTCAAAAGCGGAGTATAGTCGGGATGCGTTTGGTTTATACACGGATAAAATACTGGCTAGTTTGACTTTTCGATAGTATGAGTAGGCGGCATATCTTGTGGAAATCAGTCGGGTTAATAGCTGTTTTTAACATTTTGAGCGGCACTCAGAAAAGATCTGTAACCTCATTAATTTAAATTGTCATGACGACGCCGTAGAAATGAGAGGTAATATTGCATGAATACGATTATCAAGCAACTAGCTTTGAAAGTTCCGCCCATTCGAAAGATATACACTGAACGAGAATCGCTCAGGTCAGAAGTCTTTTCCAAAGATACCCGGATCGAACAACTTAGATCAGATTTGGAACAAGCACAGGAAAAAGCTGCTGCTTTGAGCTATCTTTGTGCACAGGGGAAACAAGAAGCGGTTGTTCGGAGCAAAGAAGAATTTCTTAGATATATGGAAGCGTTCCATTTGGTGATTGGGGACTCGCTCGAAAAAAACTTGGCTAAAAAATGCTCTGATAGTCCTAATGGAGCCTGTCAAGTATTGGGGTTCTGCGAAGTATGCGGCAAGCCAGTCAACCTATGGCTGGATTTAATGTTTAGCAATAATGGATGGCCAGCTTGGACTGAGCGGATGGAGTGTCCTGAGTGTGGCTTTACCTCACGTTTAAGGTATATGGTCAGTACCGTGATCACAGACTTCGCAGCTCCACAAGATTTCGTGGGGTTCTCTCCCCCCCCCAACAAAATATATATGTATGAGCGCGTAACAAAACTTTATAGTGCTATTGAATCGTATTTTGGTGCAGACCATGTCACAGGGAGCGAATATCTATCTCCGGAACTGGCAAGTGGTACTATAGTGGACAGGATCTTACATGAAGATGCTGAGTGCTTAAGCTTTGAAGACAATTCATTCGATCTTATTATTTCTTGTGATGTATTCGAGCATGTAGCTGATTATAAAAAATCATTCAGAGAAGCGGCCAGAGTGTTAAAGCCCGGTGGGAAAATGTATATGACGGTCCCATTTTTCTGGTCGCAGGATGAGACGACACAGTTAGCCGCTATTGTCGATGGAAAGATCGTTCACTATTTTGAGCCGGAGTGGCATGGAAATCCTTTGAGCAATGAGGGTTCGCTATGCTTCTGGCATCATGGCTGGGCAATATTGGACGATTTGAAGCAGGCAGGTTTCCGAGATGTGTTTATACGATTATATCATAGCCAGATATGCGGCTACATGGCAAATTCTTTTATTTTTATTGCAGAAAAGTAATCGCATAAAGGGAGAGAACGGATATGCATAGCGACCCGCATTCAAATATCAGCAGATTTCTGCCAGTTGATGACATTAAGAAAATATTGTTAAATCCTGAAATTAAAACAGTCAGCTTTGACATCTTTGACACCCTTCTGGTTCGGCCCAGCATGGTTCCAACCGACATCTTCTGCCTGCTGGATCCCCTGTTCCCTGATTTCCCTAAAAAGTTTACTCAACTTCGATCCACAGCGGAGGGGCGGATGGGGAAATCCAATGTTACATTATCTCAAATCTGGTCGTATATTTCGAGGACGGAGGGGCTGGAACCCGAGATAGCGGATAGCATGATGTCGGCAGAACTTCAATTAGAACGGCAGCTCTTAACGCCGCGGGAGGACATACGGGAAGTCTATCAATATGCTGTGGAGTGTGGTAAGAGAATCATTGCGGTTTCCGATATGTACATGTCATCGAAGTTCCTCCAAGACCTCCTTCATGAAAAGGGATATGAAAAAGTAGAGCAGGTATATGTATCTTGTGAAGAAAGGGCGCGAAAGGACAGCGGAGATTTATATGAGCGCCTCTTAGAAAAAGAGGGAATTGCTCACGCATCTCAACTCGTTCATATAGGAGACAACTATACATCTGACTATCGCAAGGCGCTAGATCATGGAATAACAGCGATTCATTATCCCAGTGTATGGGATATTATGTTGGGAAAATGGTCTTGGTGGCAAAAAGCTTTCTCTGTCCCCTATATTTCAGATGATCCAATCTTGCGAATTCTCTATTCTTTTTCCTTTCTCTTTGCCTATCATGCTGGATACCGTCCTAATAAGGAAGCGCGTTTTGGAACATTGGGAGACTTCTCTCGACTCTATCTTGCACCGGTGTTGACTTCTATAGCCTTAGATATTATCAACGATACCTCGATTCAAAAAGAGTATAGTGAGGTCTACTTTGCAGCCCGGGATGGATACCTCCCCATGATGGCGTATCAGGCACTTGCGGAGAAAACGGATTCAATCCCGGCAAAGTATCTTCATGTATCAAGGACTGCCCTCAGCTTTGGAGCATTCAAAAGTTTTTTTGGTTTTTTAGATCACTTCAAGCCCAGTACACCCTACCGTTTAGGGCGATTCCTTGAGTGTTTCGTAATAGAACAGCCATTGCGTGAAAAAGTGATGACAGCCTTAAGCCCAAAAGACAAGCAGTGTGATCTTCGCGAAGACTTGCTTGCCGCCCGCAGAGCGCTGTGGCCCTTTAAAAAAGAACTGGATGCCTATTTCGCACGGCAAAAATCGCTGGCAAAAGAGTACTACGCCAATATTTTCAAAGGATCAAAAAGGCGGAGATTAGTTTTTGACTGTGGCTACAGCGGTTCTGTGTCCTACGGCCTCATGAAGTTGTGCAAAGACATTCAAGTGGATAAATACTATCTTTGGCAAACGGAAGAGAACATAGAGCGAGATTTAAAAAATGACACACAAACTTACTGCCGGTTCCAATCCTCCCCCCCCTTTGGGGTCAATCTAATTGTCGAAGAGTGCTTTTCGCCTTTACAGGGAACCCATTTAGGTTTTGCAAAACAGGAAGGGCAAATCGTAACGGTTCAAGAAAGCATATCCTTTACAAAGAAGATGAAAGAAGATCTCGCGGTCATGGAGAAGGCCGTCGGGGCCTATTTAGAAGCTTTCTCTGACACGTTCCAAGGATATTTTTGTGGCTTTACTTTTAACCGGGAAGATATTTTCAGCGGTGTGGCCCGACAAGTGTTTCTTATGGCTCCTACTGCAGAGCTCCAGCTGTTTGACAATATTAGGTTCCCTGACGTTTATACGCGTGAGAAAAGTGAGAGCCTGTCTGTCAAAGTGCAAAATTTCTTTGCTAAATCCGGGCAATATCCCACGCCTTTTTCGGGGACAGGTTTTCTGCGGGCAGAGAATTATGCCGCGTTTCCTCGGTATCAGAGTGTGTCTCAATCGAGAAACTTTCGGCTGGGCATACATGTCCACTTATATAACAGACATCTTTATCCTGAACTCTATGGCTATTTGAAGGCTTTTCCTGCCCTGTTTGATTTGTTCTTAACTGTTACAGATGAAAAATTTATCCCAATAGCGGAAAAAACTTTTCGGAGAGAGGGAATACCAAATCTGCAGAAGCTAACTGTTTTGCTGGTAGAAAACCGGGGGAGAGATGTGGCTCCATGGCTGGTGGATTTGGCAAAGTACCAGAACAGATATGACCTATTTTGCCATCTTCATGGAAAAGAATCTGCTCAATACGAAACCGCACGGAGCGGCCTAGGCGCTGACTGGCGAGATTATCTCTTTATCAATTTGCTGGCTCAGGAAGCGGTAGAAGACATCATGTACCTATTTGAAATAGATCCGCAGCTGGGGATAGTAT
>OFGA01001333.1_pt1 | contig 17288 bp, 13 predicted proteins | sample 1521471 | NCBI WGS metagenome assembly OFGA01 (sample SAMEA3504086, study PRJEB24116) | mouse gut metagenome | biome: mouse gut; feature: mouse-associated habitat; material: faeces | place: Denmark | collected 2011
GAACCGCCTGGTACACGGTTCTGCTTCCTCTTTCAACCAGCAGACCAACGTAGACCTGACCAATAAGTATACAGTACTGGATATCTCAGAGCTGACCGGTTCCAGCGACCTCTTAACGGTCGGCATGTTTGTGGCGCTGGATTATGTCTGGGACAAGGCAAAGGAAAACCGGACGGAAGAAAAAGCAATCTTCGTGGATGAGGTATGGCAGTTAATCGGTGCTTCCAGCAACCGGCTGGCGGCAGAATTCGTGCTGGAGATTGCCAAGATCATCCGCGCCTACTCAGGGGCCGGGATCTTCGCCACCCAGGACTTAAATGATTTCTTTGCTCTGGATGACGGCAAATATGGAAAAGGGATCATCAACAACTGCAAGACCAAGATCATCCTAAACATGGAGGATGAGGAGGCCCAGAGGGTGAAGCATATCCTTCATTTGTCAGAAACCGAAGTCATGAACATAACACATTTTCAAAGGGGGAATGGCTTAATCTCAACCAACAACAATAACATCACCGTAGAGTTTAAAGCTTCTGCACTGGAGAAGGAACTGATCACCACCGACCGTCAGGAACTTTTAGAGATTCTGGCGCGCCAGAAACAGAAGGCAGGTTAATTCTATGGAGACAGCTTCAAATACAAAGAAAAACAGATTCTATTCTTTTTCAGCACAACATTTGCAGATCTGGAAGATCCGCGGTCCGCCAGATATAGAGAAGGAATGGTCGTATGAAGAACGGAAAGCTGGTAAGAACCATTTTTCGACCAATACAACTAAATAATCCGTAGATGAAGCAGCTGATATGGCTGCTTTTTTCTTTGCCATCTTACGAGGGGAATCTGCCAATGGTAGAGCCCGTAGAGATGGCAAAATTTTATTTCCAAGGAGGTAACCTATGTTACAAAAAGCAAAACAACTTACCAAGCGGCTGTCTGCATTTCTGCTGGCAGTTCTTGTCACTGCAGGCACCTGCCTTTCTGGCAGCATCCCTGTCCACGCCGCAGACGGCACTATCCAGTACCATGCCGGCTCTCAGATTAAATACGGAAGCTATTCTACTTCCCGAATGACCTTTGACGGCAGCAACACCGCCTACTGCGTAGAGCCGTTACAGCCTACGCCCTCATCCGGAACCTATGCCTACACACTGCTTAGCAATGACTCTCCCATCCGGAAGGCTTTATATTACCTGAATGGCGGGTACGGTTATGACAAACATATCAAAAACCAGTATCTCGGCGGATGGTCGGATGATAATTCCTACGTTATCGGGCATCTGGTCGTTGCCTACATCTATGCAGGCTATGCTTCAGACAGCGGCGCCTTCCATGGTGCTCCCCAGAATTATATTGATAAATCTGTGGAAATAGCAAATGCCATCAAGGGGCTCCCGGAGCCTCCGGCAACCTTCAGGGCATTTATCATTCCGGGCAACAACGACCAGACCTTAGTTGGAAGCTGGTATCAGGTCCCCTATGGTTACATAGAGCTTCACAAAGCTTCCGCAAATGCTTCCGTCTCTAACGGGAATGGAAATTATTCCTTAAAGGGTGCGGAATACGGCATTTATCAGGGTGAAAACATGGTCGCAAAGCTGACAACCGACCAGAATGGTTACGCCAAATCCGGTGAATTGGAATCCGGAAATTACACCGTCAAAGAGCTGAAAGCTTCCAAAGGCTACATTATTGATGTCACTGCCCATAATGTGACGGTAGAGCCGGAAAAGACAGCTTCCCTGAATGTAACGGAAGTGCCTCAGAACGATCCGATGGATCTGCTGCTTCAGAAGCTTGATAAAGAACTAAAAATGGCACAGCCGCAGGGCAAAGCTTCTTTAGCGGAGGCCCAGTTTACGGTGAAATTTTATACCGAGCAGTCTGATAAAGACCCGGCTACAGACGGTGTAAAGCCTGCACGTACCTGGATCTTCAAGACGGACTCCGAAGGGAAAATAAAGTTTTCCAAAAATTATCTGGTATCCGGGGATGAGTTCTATACCCAGAAAGATGGGAAAACTCCCTGCCTCCCCCTTGGCACCGTAACAGTACAGGAGACAAAAGCTCCGACCGGATATCTTGCCAATGATACTGTGTTTGTACAGAAGATCACAGCAGGCGGCAAAGTAGAGACCGTATCCTGCTATAATGCATCTTCTGTAGAAGAACAGGTCTGCCGGGGCGGCGTAAAACTCCAGAAACGGGATTTTGAAACAAAGAAGGCAGAGCCCCAGGGCGGTGCTACCTTGGAAAATGCAGCATTTACCATCACGTCCTTAAATGAAAATCCTGTTGTGGTAGATGGCAAAACCTATACCAAGAATCAGGTGGTTATGAGCCTGACGACAGACAGCAAAGGCTCTGTCTCCACAAAGAAAGACGCACTTCCCTTTGGACATTACCGGGCAGATGAAACCAAGGCTCCGGAAGGTTATCTGAATGAAGGTAAGCTCTCTGTAGAATTTGATATCACAAAAAACGGCGAGATTGTGGATCTGACTTCTGAAGAGGCTGCCATATCAAACCAGATTATCCGCGGAGATCTGGAACTCGTCAAGGTTGCTGATGGAGAGCAGAAACGGCTTTCTGATATCCCGTTTTCTATCACCTCTGTTACAACCGGAGAAAGCCACACGATTGTTACCGACAAAAACGGTTACGCCAGCACTTCTTCCAAATGGAATAAGCACACCCACAACACCAACCAGGGGAAGACTTCGGAAGACGGGATCTGGTTCGGGACATCCAAGCCAAATGATTCCAAGGGTGCTCTTCCTTATGATACCTACACTATAGAAGAACAGCGCTGCAAGGCAAACGAAAGCATGGATCTCTTGAAGTTTGAAGTCACCATTTATAAGGACTCCATCAGCGTAGATTTAGGGACGCTTACCGATGACAAGATTGAGATTGGCACCACCGCCCTCGATAAGAATACCGGAACCCATATGAGCAAGCCGGAAAAGAAAGTGACGCTGATAGATACCGTTGAGTATTCTGGGTTAAAGAAAGGCCAGAAGTACCAGGTCATCGGCACGCTGATGGATGCAGAATCCGGAGAAGCAATCCTGATTGACGGAAAGCCCGTAACTGCTGAAACGGAGTTTACGGCAAAGAGGTCCTCCGGAAGCGTAGAGGTTACCTTCACATTTGATGCAACCTCTCTGGGAGGCAAAACTACGGTCATTTTTGAGGAACTGCATCAGAACGGGCAGAAACTGGCTGTCCATGCAGATTTAAAGGATACAGACCAGCAGATCTCATTCCCGGAGATTGGCACAAAGGCGAAGGACTCCGATACGGAGGAGAATATCGCCAATGCGGATGAAAAAGTACAGCTTACCGATACCATTTTCTTCAAAGGGCTGGTTCCGAATCTGGAATATGTCGCTATCGGAAGGCTGATGGATGTGGAGACAGAAGAACCTCTCTTAGACGGCGATACTCCGATCACTGCACAGACTACATTTACCCCGGAAGCCAGCGAAGGCACCGTTGACGTTGTATTTGAATTTAACGGAAGCTCCCTAAAAGGGAAAAATACGGTTATCTATGAATCCGTCACCCAAGAAGAAAAAGAAGTAGGAATGCATGCAGATCCAGAGTTTAAGGATCAGCAGATGTTCTTCCCGGAGATCGGCACAAAGGCAAGCTGCCCGGAGACAGAATCCCAGATGGCACTCCCAAAGAAAGATCTGACGATAGTAGATACCGTTTCCTATCATCTGGTTCCGGGAAAGGAATATAAGCTGACGGGAACCCTCATGGATAAAGAGAGTGGCAACCCCCTGTTGGTTGACGAAAAGCCGGTGACCTCCGAGCTTGTCTTTACGCCGGAAGAGGCAGAAGGCACGGTGGAATTATCCTTCACATTCGACGCAAGCGCACTGAAGGGCAAAACGATTGTCGCGTTTGAATCCGTATCCTATCAGGAGAAAGAGATTGCTGTCCATGCAGACATTGAATCTACTCATCAAAGCATCTACTTCCCGGAGATTGGTACAAAGGCAGGCTGCCCGGAGACAGAATCCCAGATGGCGCCTGCGAAAAAGGAAGTAACGATTACAGATACCGTTTCCTACAAGCATCTGGCTCCGGGAAAAGAATATAAACTGACCGGCACCCTTATGGATAAAGAGAGCGGCGAGCCCCTGCTGGTTGATAAGAAGCCTGTTACATCCGAGCTGATATTTACACCGGAAAAAGCAGATGGGACTGTAGAGTTATCCTTCACGTTCGACGCCAGTGCTCTGAAGAACAAAACGATTGTTGCTTTTGAATCACTTTCTTACAAGGGGAAAGAACTTACGGTGCATGCCGATATCGACTCCGAACCGCAAACCATTTATTTCCCGGAGATTGGCACAAAAGCTACCTGCCCGGAAACCGGAAGCCAGATGGCACCTTCAAAAAAGGAATTAACGATTGTAGATACCGTTACTTACCAGCATCTGATTCCGGGGAAAGAATACAAACTGACCGGCACCCTCATGGATCAGGAAAATGGCGAATTTCTGTTGGTTGATGGAAAAATAATTACCTCGGAGCTTGTCTTTACACCGGAAACAGCGGAAGGAAGCGTGGAGCTTTCCTTTACCTTTGATGCAAGCGCCCTGAAAGGCAAAACTATCGTTGCTTTTGAATCACTTACCTATCAGGAAAAAGAAGTTGCTATCCATGCAGATATTGAGTCCGAGCCGCAGAGCATCTATATCCCTGAAATCGGCACTACCGCCAAGGATGGTAAGGATGGCGATCAGGAAGCCCTGGCGGAGAAGGAGACACAGATTATAGATACGGTAAAATATAAAGATCTGGTTGCCGGAGGCCCTTCCTACCGCCTGGTGGGAACCTTAATGGATAAGGAAACTGGCAAGGAAGTCCTGATTGACGGCAAGCCGGTTACTGCGGAAACCACTTTTAAGCCAGAAGAATCCAGCGGCTCCGTGGATGTCACATTTACCTTTGACGCGACAGAACTGAAAGGGCATGATGTGGTTGTCTTTGAGAAACTCTTTGTTACGATGAAGGAAGAGGACAATGAGAAAGAGGTAGAAGTAACCAGCCATGAAGACATCAAGGCCAAAAGCCAGACCGTGAAGCTGACGGAAGTACCGACCGAGCCAAAGGAACCGGACATTTCCTCTCCTGTCAAGACCGGGGATGATACGCCGATCTTGCTATACATCTGTATTGCTACAGGCTCCCTGCTTCTTATCATTATCAGCGGGCTTGTTTTCTACTGGAGACGTAAGCACCAGAAGTAATTTTATATGGTAACTCGTTCACTTTATGCTGGCAGATTTAGCAGGCTGCAGGATGAATTACTGACAGCCATATCTGCCGGCAACCGTTTTAACACAAACAGCTTTTTTACAGGCTGCCTGTATCTGGAGATAACTATGGAGACAACACACTGCCTTGCGGATGCCAAACATATCCGCCGATTTTTAGATGCCTGTGACGGGAACTGGCATCGCTGTATTTATATTAATTGTGTCAACTGCAGAGCAAAGAGTTCCTGCAATCAGCTTGGATTCCTGTTTTGCCCGGATCACCGGGCCGTCCCGCTGGTTCTTCCTCTTTCGGATGCAAATATGCTTTTCGCCTGCCGTCCGGAACCGGGAGAATGCCTGGCGCAGTTAAAAGATTCTGCCTTTCTGGATATGTATGCAGAATTTCTAAAAGAACAGAAGATCATTTCTCCGGACTGTCCCTGCAGGGCGCTATTGGACATCCAGAACAAAGCTTGCTATGACTGGTAATGAAGCAGCAATAAATATATTTTCTACTACCAGTTGCACTTATTCTTCCTGCCACGTACAGAGAAAAGAAAAACCGGAGGGATGATCTATGAGGAACCTTACTACAATCATACAATCCATTGACCAGATTTTTGCCAGCTTTATCTTCCTGCCTATGTGTTTTATCTTATATTGCAGGTTCTTCCCTTCCAGGGAGAGAAACAAAAGGACATGCATCTTTTACCGGGTATGCATCATACTGGTGATTTTGTTCCTGCTCCGGTATTTCTGTGATAAGTTTATCTTTACTGCAGTCAACTATCCGCGATTTACGGACAGCGGCCTGTTTCCTTTGATCCAGGCAGTTTTTTATCCGGAAGTTCAATAGCCGATGGATGGCAAATAGTTGAATGAAGACAAGAAGATTAGTATACAGGAAGTCTGCCGCGAATCTCTTTCCTGCATTTAACCGCATACAAAAATATTCTGAATAAGCATTGGAAGATTTGTGCAAACATATTTTCCAGTGCTTATTTCTCTGCTTTATTACATTAACGTATTAACTGGAGGAAATTGGGGAAAAGTCCCAAATTGGCACCTGTTTTTACTCTTGCCTTATAGGAATTCCCTGCTTATTTACTTATAATATACGTATACAAAACGTAAAAATTGTTATTTCTAAGTATTTTATACATATACAAAACGTAAGAGAGGTGAACATTTATGAAAAAACAGACAATCCGCTGCCCATACTGCGGCAACCCTGCAATCTTGAGAGATGCTTCCTATGTGTATGGCAGCAATGCCTTTGACGAAAAGGTCTATGTATGCAGCCACTATCCGGCCTGTGATTCCTATGTCGGTGTCCATCAGGGAACCCTCCTGCCGAAAGGATCCCTGGCAGGACCTGCGCTTCGAAAGAAACGAATCCAGGCACACCGGATTTTTGACCAGCTTTGGAGACAGGGAATCTTCAGCCGCCAGGAGGCTTACCGATGGATTGCTGATAGATTCTGCCTGGAGACCCACCAGGCACATATCGGGAATTTCAGCGATTATATGTGCGACCAGCTGATACAGGAAGCATCCAAAGTCCTTAAGAATAACCACATACCGCTTAGTATGGCCGGATGAAGAGGAGAGATTTCATGAAGGAAGTTATGAATTACAAACAGAAACAGCTTGTAACCGCTCATTTAAGCCTCGTCCCCCGGATGGTACGCTCACTTACCCGAAGCTTTACCTATCTGTCACAGGATGAGTTTGATGAGCTGACACAGACCGGATACCTTGCCCTGTGCAATGCCGCAATGAAATGCAGCCCCGCACAGCCATTCCCACCCTATGCAACTGAAAAAGGGAATTGTCTCACTCCGTCTCCAGCAAAGCGGATATACCAGTGCGGAGGTGGCAAAAATTTACGGTGTTTCGTCCAACCATGTCCGGGCATGGCAGAGCAAAGCAAGGAAACAGTTGAGACAGGATCAGGAATTATATGCGCTTTTAGCGTAGTACATCAGAAAAGAGGAGGTATTTTTTATGCTGACATTATACACTGCGATCGGAAGATTAAAAATCAAAAGGGATGAGATGGGCCACCCGGTTTCGGTAGTGATCAATAACAGGCGGGAATACGGATTATCCGAACACGAGCTTGTACTCTGGAGCTGTCTTGCATTCCAGATCCTGCAGATCTACGAACTGGAAAGAGCTTATACGTCACGGCTTGAAGATTCCGGACGGCCGGAAGGGCTTTCCTTCTCCCACTACTTAAACCGCCTGCTCCTTCGCGGGCTGATTGTAAAGGGAGACGGGCTGACCGGAGTGGATGCCCTGTACCGGCTCCTTGGGAAACTGCATATCCAGCCGGTTACTGACCGTTTTTCGGTACGGCTCTTCACCTGCATCCATCTCTACCTGGAGGGAAAAATAAAGATCAGTGATTTCGGCCGTTATCTGAAGAAAGAAAAATGTGAGCCAATGGAAGAGGCTGTCCTGGAACTTACCAAAGCAACGGATCTTACCACAGCAGAACTGCTCGCCTGTGTAGAGCAGGGGGCAACCGCCAAAAATCCAAAGGAAGTCTGGAACCTGCTTTATGAGGATACGGATGAAACTTATGAATCACTGGCAGAGGAGGCACAGCTTCTCCATATCCAGTACCCGGTACTGCAGGCAGTCGGGAACCTGTATCTCAATAAACAGATTTTATTCCAGCAATTTTGAAAGGAGAACTATGCCAAAATCATTATTTACAAAGCTGATTGTCCAAGCGGCAGTCGGCTTTTTCTTCGTCTTGGTTGGATGTGTTTATGGCATCCATTCCAAGGATGATATTTTTATCATGCTGAGCCTTCTCATAGGACTTTGCAGCCTAATCCGTACCTTCAGTTTCTATCGTTTGATCCACAATAGAGCTTATCAGGTATTATCCGGGACTTGTATCAGGCAGACATCCACGCCTTTCAAAAAAACAGACAGATTGTACTTGTAGATGAAATCCAAAGAGAATACAGACTTACATTGGATAAGGATAGCGGGTTGTTACCCGGACATCGCTATCGGCTCTACTTCCGGGAGTCTGATGGATTGGACTCTGGATATGAAAATTATTCTTCTACAGATTTACTCGGATATGAAGAATTGTCTATAAGAGACGAATAAATAAAAATAGCAAAATACAAATAAGCCGTGTTAGAATTTTGAACTTCACACGGCTTATTTATATTAAAACCTAATTTTTAAGCGTTTGCGGAAGGATTCGAACCTTCGGTGCGTTACCGCACGCCATCTTAGCAGGATGGCACCTTCGACCACTCGGACACGCAAACGAAAAGTGGATGGGACAGGGTGCAAAACGTCCAGTGGACGTTTGCTCTGCACCGACCGAAGTGAAACGGAGAACGAACCTGCGGTGTTTCCTTGTAACAGATTTACAATCTGCCGCCTTCGCCGCTAGACTACCCATCCAAAGGGTGTGCCCAGAAAGAGCCGGTCTACATTCCATCTCAATCGGTGCCAACAGATGTCTCCTGGACATCTTGTGTTCTCATATACAGATTCACAATCTGCCGAACTACAATGATCCCCATGGGACTCGAACCCAATATCCCCGGCTTGAAAGGCCGGTATCCTGACCTTTTAGACTAGGGACCCTTACTGCAGGCTTTCACCTGCATTTTTATCTATTTTCCTCATGCACCTATCTGCATCTGTACTACTGTATCTATCACCAAAATATCATCTATACCTACCTGAAACACTGCTGCAAGCACAACCAGATTATCTATAGATGGTAATGCTGCACCTTGCTGCCACTTGTATATTGCCTGCGGTGTAGCAAAGCCAAAAATATTCTGCAACTCCTTTACGGATAATCCTGCCTGCTTCCGCAGCTTGTTAATATTCTCTCCTGTCCGTATCATATCTATTGTCGGCAGATCCATATTTATTCACCTCCTGTCATTTTAAAATATCCAGGCGGTACTGCCCCATGTAAGATTCGAACTCACGGCCACTCGATTAAAAGTCGAGTGCTCTACCAGCTGAGCTAATGGAGCATATAAAAATACCGCCTACCTCATACAAGATAAGCGGTATCTGAAATCCATGTTTTATATCTGACAGCCTTCTATATATGAAAGCTCTCCTAAAATCACACAGTTATTCGCCGTTTTCTTACCTTACATGAGCGTACCAAAATCAGACTCTGCTTTTTTTCTTTACTGTGCAGCGTCTCATAATGTTCACTATTCAGGTAATATACGAAATTAACTGTTGCCATGATTTTCCCTTTCTGGACTTATCTTCGTCCGCTTTATTTTTTCATCTGTAATCACTATAGCACTAATATTGTGCTCTGTCATTATATTGGTAGTATAATTTTTCTACGAATATCTTACTCAAAATAACTATGATATTAAAATATTTTTAGCAAAATATCGCTCCATTTCTGTTTTTTCTTAAAATTGTTTATAATTCAATTCATATTTGAGCGAATAATCTTCTACATACATTTGATATTTTGCAATCCCCTTTTCATCAGCAATCCCTGTTAATATTTTTCGATAAATATCAGGTATCTGGCTACCAAAGAAAATAGCGACTGGTTTCTTTTTAATAGCATAACACTCTTTTTGTTCCATAATCTGGTTAGGTGTTGAACATATAATCCTCCATTCATCCTCATATTTCCAATCATTTGATTTATATAATGAAGCTTTTGTAAATAAAAACTCATCGTAAAAAACGGAATCTGTCATAATTCCAAAACACATTTTCATATATTGCTCTATATACCATTTTCCATATTGTGTCGCATCAAATCGCTTATCCGAATAAATTACTGGATAAATGACAGCGTTCTTAATATTACTACACGAATGATTCTGGCAGTTAGAACATTGTGATATATCATTTCCCCTAAAATCATATTCTATTGCAAAGCCTTTATGATTATTGGCATAATGTGCCCACATTAACGGAGATTTTATATTCATCGAAACACATGCCATTTTTATCTGATTTCTAATCTGATGTTTAAGTTGCCCAAAACATGCTTCTAAAAAAATATCCAGATTAGGAATAAACTGCAAAATCAAATTAGAAAATGTTTGCTCATCTAATACATTTAATCCATTTTCTATGGCCGTCTGTATATCGGGATTCAAAAAATCAAATTGTTTCAAAAGCGCTTTCGGTTGTTTTAAACTTTGAAATATTACCCTTAAATTTTCAGGCGAAACTATTTGTTTGGCTTGTTCTAATATTTCAGTTTTATCGAAAAATAACAAACTATCATGCATATCATTAAACTTAGATGCTTTAGATAACCATATCTCATCTTTTTCAAATGCATCTAAATTATTTTCTGTGCATTCCCTAAACTTATAAAGCTTATTTGGAACATTTCTTTGAATAAACTGCAACATTGGCTGCATTTTATCATTAAACTCTTCTGGTGGTGTCTTACTGTTAACACTAATCTTTTCTATAATTTTCTCGAATTCATTTCTATAATTCATTATACATTTCCTCCTTCAGACGCAATACTGTTTCTTTTAAATCACCCAATAAAATAAGATTGTTATTAATATCGCTAACATATCCATTGAGCATTCCCACATAAGTTACTGTTGAAAATAATAAACCACTTGTAAAATAATTTATATGAATAATCGATAATATCGAAAAAAACAAAAGAAGCATCTGAAAGAAATTAGTCGCAAAAAAAATTCTTGTATCTAAATCAGAATTAGATATACCAATCCTCAAAATACTTTTTATATATTGTGCATATATCAATTGATCTCTACTTGAAATTTTATTCATTCGTTCTTCTTCCAAATTTTTATAGTGTTCATTATTGTTAACTATCTTTTTCTGATACCCATATGTAATAATGGGAATTAACGTAGAAACTATTAATGCAAATGAAAAAATCAATAGAGTTGAATGAATATATATATAAATTAATGAAACAACAATACCACCTATCATGTTTAAAATATCAAAAAGGTGTATTTCCAAAAAATTGGGGATTTCATCTACTAAATCCAGTCGTGCATTTATCAATGAACTATCTGCTCCTGTTTTTATCACTGCTGAATAATATGTATAGCTTTCCTCTTCTACAATGCGACTATATATTCGAGTATCAAAATATTTATTTATAGTTCGTGACAACCAGAATATAATTTCTGTACCTGCTAATATAGCAAGCCAAAAAAAGTTTTTTTCCAATAATCCATCAATACAATTTCCGATAATATATGGATTGGAAATAATTATCAATGATTCTAGCACATCTAAAAACCAAATAAAAGAAATTTTAATCGGCGCCTTTTTATATACACGAAAAATTTCTATAAGCAGTATTTTCATAAAAATCTCCATTCCGCCGCCTTTCAGTTGGCGGCACAAATAGTAATGAAAGTGGTTCACACCTTCAAGTTTTCGTGTTTGTATAAACTTGATTTTATAAGGTATTCCCGGCATCAATGTCAGATGCACCCACCCATTTGTTGTTGATGTGCAGGTGCGCCTCTTTTATTATGGTGGGAATATTCTTATTTAGGTTCACGGGTGAGCCTTGTTTTTGTATCTATTTCACATTTTTGGCTTAATTTACTTTCTTTCACACTATCATTCTCTCTTGTTTTCTTTTATTATATCATGTGTTTCTAACTCTTGTCATGCTGGTTCTCAGAAATACTATTTTTTGCCCAAAAACTATATATAGCTTTATAATGATTGACTTATTCTATATCTTGTGTTATTATAATCATGTATTTAAGTTTTTGTGTTATCCCACATTGGGAGTCTGGACCATTCTTCCAGAGCACACGTAAGTTTAAGTTTGGAAATCAGAGTCATTAGGATAGCCGCACCCTGCGGTCACTTAATGGCTCTTTTTTTATTTTAGGAAATCTAAGACATGGATTTCCTATTCTTTTACCTATTTTTATTATTTCAACGCCCAGAGGGCAGAAAGGAGAAATTTTATGTCAGCAATCATTCATCTCATGGGAAGGGTCACCAAGGATCCCGTCATGCAGCAGGGGAGGAACAACGGTACGGAGTACATCTCCTTAGACCTTGCCACCTCACAAAGAAGCCAGAACGCACAGAATAACCCGGAAAACCCGTATGAATCCGTTTTCTATCAGTGTTATCTGAACAAGCATCTGGCAGAACGGCTTTCGAAGGCGGGAGTCAAGAAAGGAACCTGCCTGTATATCTATGGGGAACTTGAACTCCATCCCTTTGTCTACAGCCAGGGTCAGAGGTCCGGCCAGGCCGGTTCAGGCGCCAAGATCAATGTACGGGACTGGCAGTTCTGTCTTTCCAACAAGTCAGAAGGAGATGCAGGCGGAAACCAGTCAGGCGCGCCGCCGTACAATGGAGGCGCAGCTACACCGGGATCCGGGGGTTATCAGAATCCAGGCCCGCAAAACGGCGGCTATCAGAATCCTGCCGGCGCTGCACAGGGAGGCGCATATCCTGCCAATGGAAATGCTACCGGAAACGGGAACTATCCAGGTGGCAGTAATCCATCCGGCGGAGGCAGCTATCCCAATGGAGGCAATGGCAATGCAAACGGGAACGGTAATTATTCCAATGCAGGGAATGGCAATGCAGGCGCCAGCTATCCCAATGGAGGCAGCAACATGGGCAACGGCCCGCAACCTGCGAACGGAGGAGCCCCGCAAGGCGGTTCTTACCAGGCAAATGCCCCTGCACAGAATAGATCCGTTGGAAACCAGATGTACCAGCAGCAGGACAGAAACACCCAGTATGGCCAACAGCAGGGCGGTTTTGCCGGAGACGGGTTTACCAACATCCCGGAAGGCATGGCTTCACAGCTTCCCTTTACTGCATAGCTTCAGAATCACCCGGTTACGGAGCCTGTAGGCAGCAGCCGCTTCCGCGAATCACTAAAAGAAAGGAATTGCGTATCCAATCCGGATATTGCAGTTCCTTTTTTGCACAAATTTCAATGAAAGGAATTCCAAATGAAAACAAGAAAAACAGAACATAACAGTATCAAGATTATAAGAGCAGCCGCCCTGGTTTTATTCCTGGCCCTGCTGTTTACTCCGGAACAAATGAATCGGACTGTCATTGCCGGCATCGCAATCGCTGGAATCACAGGAAGTCTTCTTTTCCTTATGATTCCCATGCTGCCGCGTATCTCAGTTCCAGCCTTTCTAAGAGATACCCATTCACACATACAGAAGCGTGGGAAAAACCGGCAGAAAAGCCCTGTCTTTGACATGAAAACGCTGCTGATCCGACAGATCAGTTACCAGATCACCGATAAGATCAAAGCAGCTTTCCCGGATGCGTCCTGGGAATATACCCGGCCCATCAAGGCGGAGTCCCTGCTGAATTGCGACCTTATCCGCATCCGAACCTTCCATACGGGAGATTATAATTTCGCGGATATTTCCCTGGATCGGTATGGACATCTGAAGCTTTTCATGATGACTATTACAGATTTCACACCCAACCCGGGGAGGACGAATCCGGATAACCCTATGCCTGGTAATCCTGAAAATACAGCAGAACCTCCCGTCCATGTAGATCCGGAATCCTGGTATTCCCTCATTGGGAAGCCATTACTGACGGAACTGATCGGAGACCTGCAGGCAAGGGGACACCAGAAGCTTTTTATCAATGAAGCCGGGGAAATATTTATTTATGCGAACAATACCCCGGAAATAAAAGATACCTTCCAGCATTTCCCGCCCAGAGATTACTGGGCAGCCCTCATGGACATCTTTACCCGTGATGAGCTAAAAGCAGCGGAAACCAATGACACCCTGGAAGTATCCTGGGCATAGAAGGGAGAGAATGATTATGGCAAATGGAAATCTATTACCCAACTGGTCCTTTAAGCGAAAGCTGCCGGAACCGTTCGAGGATTATACGGATGACCCGGTATTTAAAAATGTTTATTCCAAGCATTGCATACAGCCCCAGAAGCGTTCCACGCTCCATGCGGCGACACTCCGGGCAATCCTGGCATATCTGGAACTGGAGTCACCCACAAGCGGGAAACCGCCGGAGGAACTTGGTGCAATCGGAAGCCAGGGAAATAATTTCACGATTGCGGAATATCCGAGCAAGACCGGAGAACTCCACGTAGCAGTTTACAACCGGACAAACGGCAAGTTTACGGCGGGCTGTTACCAGATGCCTCCGGATCCGGAAAGCAATCCGGAAAAATATATGCTGAAGGAAGATGACAAAAGCGGTGCGGCCCTGATCTTTGCTCTCATCCCGACTGCTATGGCGGATGACGAGTTCAATGAGCATTACCAGAAGCTGAAGGAAGACCGGGATAACGGCTATCCAAACATGGACGAAACGGCAGAGACCGCAGCAATCCTGTGCGATAACCTTTACCGGCGTATCCGCTATGGAACCTCCCTGACAGTCGGCGGGATTCCAAATGATACACCAACTAACGGTTCCATTCCACAGCTCAAAGCATTTACAGTACAGAAAGGTACTTATTCTCCCACAGATGTCATCCTTGGAACCTTCCAGGTCGTAAAACCCGGTACATCTACCCGAAAAGTACTGGCAAGCGTTTCCAAACATGATTTCGTAGGCAAATACATCCTGTCCGAATCCCGGACACTGACTCCCCAGGAAGAACTCACCGTGCCGCAGCTCCCCGACTGGTACATCATACCGCCGGAGATCAAACGGATCTGCGAACACGCCAAATTAACCACAAATACCGTGTCACCCATGCGGAACTTCTTATTAAGAGGACCTGCGGGGACGGGAAAGACCGAAGGCGCTAAAGCGATTGCTTCCGGCCTTCATCTCCCTTACCGGTGCATTACCTGCTCTGCAAATACCGAGATTTTCGATTTGCTCGGACAGATCCTGCCCGATGTAGAAGGGAAACTTTCCGCTCTCCAGAGTGAATATCCTACATTCCAGGACATCATGATGGACCCGGCAACGGCTTACCAGAAGCTGACCGGCACCTATGATGAAACGGTGGATGAGGATGCGGTCTACCAGAAGCTGGTGGATACCATTTTCGATGAAATGCACGACCACTACGCAAAGCAGGATTCCCACCAGAAGTTTAAATATGTGGACACACCGTTAGTAGAGGCAATCCGTTACGGCTATCTTGTGGAATTACAGGAGCCTACGGTCATTGCCAATCCCGGCGTGCTGGTGGGCTTAAATTCCCTGCTGGATCGGTGTAACAGCGTGTTCCTGCCAAACGGGGAAGTCATTCACCGACACCCGGATACCACAATCGTAGTAACTACCAACAATGATTATGCAGGCTGCAAGCAGATGAACCAGTCTGTCATCTCCAGGATGAACCTTGTGATCGATCTGGATGAGCCGGATGAGGATACCTTAGTCAAGCGTGTCCTTGGCATTACCGGCTGTACGGACAAAAAGACCGTAACGACCATGGCAAAGATCGTCAAAGCCGTATCCGAATACTGCCACGAGAACCTGATCACAGACGGATGCTGCGGAGTCCGGGAGCTGATCTCCTGGGTGCAGTCCTTCATGGTCTGCGGGGATATCCGGGAAGCCGCCCATTACACCATCCTCTCCTCTGTTTCGGCAGACGCGGAGAACCGTCAGGAAGTGGAGAACGGCTGTCTGGATTCCATCCTTGCGGCGTAAAGGGGGCTTTTTATGAGGGATTATCAGATCACAGAGGAAGAAATGCAGGGAGTTTTGGCCGCCAATCTTTCTTATCTCAGGAAATCCAAACGATGGAGGCTCTCCCAGAAAACGTTGGCAAATATCCTGCGCGTACCAAGGAAAGCCATCATGAATTACGAATCCGGCAAAGTCCTTCCACCGACCTATATCACTTACCGTATGGCGCTTTATTTCTGCTGTACCATGGAAGAACTCCTAACGGAAAAGGTATTTTAACCGTAATGGCTGGTCAACTCTTTCTAAATATGTGCTGCATAGAGCCGTAACGTTTACAAATAAAAATAACCAAAAGAAAGGATGAATGAATTTTGAACAGCAACCAGAAAAAACTACAGCAGATGATCAAGGACCAGACCCTTACCCTAACGGATGAGGAGCTGTTCCTGTCCTCTGCCTACCAGAAATACCTGTCCTCTATGGCGAAAGCGGCTACCGGCCGCTACCGCCAGGGACTGCAGACGCTGATGGAGTGGGACACTTCCGATGGCGCCGGACTTGCTTACACGGATAACTACAAGATCCACATCAATGCCGGCAACCACATTACCCAGAGTTTCCCGTCCCGGATGCTGCGCTCCGAAAGCCTTGTGGGGATGAACGGGCATGAAACGGCCCATCTCTTATTTACGGACTTTACAACCCTTGGGTTATATCTGCGCAGCATGGAGAACGGCTCTTTCTATCCAGAAGAACCGTCTTTCGATGACCAGTACCAGGAAAGCTGTGGGGAAATGCTGGAAGCCGTGCATGAAAAAGACAAGGCTGTATGTCTGACGCTTTCTGAATGCGCCTCCCATATCAGCAACATTTTAGAAGACATTTATATAGAAGCCCGCATGTGTGACGCCTATCCCGGCATTTTTAAGCAGGGGATCGAGTTGAACTGCCTGCGGATGAATGAGCTGATGCCGTCCCTTCAGAGCCAGATTGACAATGGATTCTCGGATTTTGCTATTGTGGCAAACCTTCTCCTGCAATACTGCAGGGCAGGTACAGTTAATAATCTCCATGGTTACACCGGTCCCTATCTGGATTACCTGGAGGACTGCGTACCATATGTGGAGGAATCTATCTACTCGGATGACGTGAAAGACCGGCTCCATGCCTCCAACCACATCCTGGGGATTCTCTGGGAGTATATCAAACCAATGGTGGAGGACACCAGGGAGAAGCTAAAAGCTGCTTCGGAGGAGGATGTGAAAAAACTGCTGAGCGGGATTCTGGGCGACCAGATCCAGGGCGGCACCCCTCTGCCTTCCGGAAAAGGCGGAGCTATGCCGAAGCAGGCGGAAGCCGGAAAGAAAGCACAAAGCTCCAATCCACCTC
>OFGA01001334.1_pt1 | contig 17284 bp, 27 predicted proteins | sample 1521471 | NCBI WGS metagenome assembly OFGA01 (sample SAMEA3504086, study PRJEB24116) | mouse gut metagenome | biome: mouse gut; feature: mouse-associated habitat; material: faeces | place: Denmark | collected 2011
AGGGTGTTATGACCAATTGAAAAAGGTTTTTAGTACGTATTATCCTACTTTAGGGATAATTATAGGGCAGTTGAGATTAAAAAGTTCAACTGCCCTATTTTTTACGATTTTAAATATTATTTTTTTGAAAACACATACAATATTTAATCTAAGAATTTCTGATTAACCACTATACATCTCTTCATATAAAACATTGATTACATCGATCAAAGCATCTTTCCATTCTTCTTCAAAGATACTATTTGATCATTTTTACCTGTGGTTAAACACATCTATTGCATTTACTTTTTGTTCCGACAAAATATGAATATAAATATTATAAGTTGTCTGGATATCCTTATGACCAAGAAGATCGCTTACAACTTTGATATCCACTCCATTTTTTATTAACTCAGATCCAAAGGAATGTCTGAGATCATGAGGACTTGCGTCTGTAACTGTACAATGTGCAGATTTTAACATAGCCTTTAAAGTACGGGCAACGTTTCTTCGATTTGCAAGTTCATTATTATCATTTTTAAACACATAGTCATCTTTTTTCGATGGATAATTTTCTTTGAAATATTTTAATATCTCAATCGCTTTATCAGATAATGGAATATATCTCTCGCTCGATTTGCGTTTTGGGCTTGTTTCATCTAAAATATATCTCCTTGAATCATTTTCATCCCTATTCTTTATAATTGGCATATTACGTGTAATAAAGATATTTTTCTTTTCCAAATCAACATTTTTCCATTGAAGAGCAGTAAGTTCTCCAAACCTCATTCCTGTATGCAATAAGAAGATTACAATTTTAGCATTATTCCCATATACTCTTACCCCATTGGAAAATTTCCGTTGTTCTTCCTCTTCTAATAACAATATATCATTAGTGGAAATAAATACATGAGGTTTTGTCGTTTTTGCAATACTATCGTCAATTGGCAATTTTACATATTGTATATAATTATCTCTAACTAATTTTTTTCTTTTTGCATACATAAAAATTTGGTTTAATAAAGCCTTATTTTTTCTCATGCTTGATTTTGGAAGAAAATCTGTCCAAGAATCAACATAAGCCTGTACGTTATCTTCTTTTATATTTTGTATTTGCATATTACCAAGATCATAACCAGTACCCTTTTTTAATATGTCATAGACAAAATATTCATATCCATCATAAGTAGAAGCCTTTATGTGCTTTCTTTTTGACTTAAGCCACTCTTCTCCTATTTCATTAAGAGTAATCTTATTACTTGTATAATCAAGTTCTATATTGCTCTCTTTCCATATTTCATACTTCTTTTTAACCTCTTTCTCTGTCTTACCATAAAAATCTTTTCCTTCCGGAGAACGAAACCGCTTATATTTCTTCCCATTTATTACCTTTTCTCCCCATGAACCCTCGCCATTTTTTCTTTTTCCAGCTTTCATCCTTTTCTCCTTTACTGTTTATATGTACATTTTTATGGTAATAATGAGGATTTACCATAATTTTACCATAACCACAATAGAAAAACAAGGAACAAACAGAAAAATAAGAATTACAGACTCCCATTCCAGAGACATTAAAAAAGTGCTGAATCCCTTTATATCCAAGGTTTTCAACACTTTTTTATAAAAGCTGGAAATCGGACTTGAACCGACGACCCCTTCATTACGAGTGAAGCTGTTCAACAACTCAAACCCTTTATTTACAAGGCTTTCAAGAGTTTCACTTATTTTTTACCATAATTTTTACCATAATCATATTTAAAGATTTATAGTATTGCCGATATTTTCATTTAACCATTTTTTATATTTTTGCGGATCAATTCTATATGTTTTCCCTATCTTAATTGCAGGAAATCCTTTTAAAGCACACAATAAGTATACCTTATCTTTTCCTATTTGTAAATGTTCTATAATATCTTTTGGTGTTAAAAAAACATTTTCTGTATTATTATTACATTCTTTTTTATTACCTTCCTGTACTTCCAAATCCGCCATTTCTCACACCACCCGCTTCATCATCATATGTAATGCCATATTCTACAAAAATTCCCTGGGCAATACCATCACCCTTTTTAATATGAATAACTTCCTCATCATTTGAATCATTACTGAGTTTTAAGAAGATGTGTCCTTCATTATCTGAGTAATAAAAATCACTATCTATTACCCCAACTGTGTTATCTAGCTGCAGTCGATATTTGAATCCCAGCCCACTTCTTGGATAACATTTTAACACCCATCCATCTTCTATCTTACATCTTATACCTGTTGGGATTTTGATCGATTCTCCAGGACGTAAAATAAAACCTGTTGGTGTATAAAAATCATATCCTGCGGATCCTTTCGTTGCTCTTTCAGGCAATTTGAGATTATTATATATTTCTGTAATTATGTGCTCGGACTTGTTTCCTTGGACATCCACCCAATCCTTCATAAAACGCCCCAGGCTAACCTTCTCGAATTTTGCGACTCTCTTCATTCTCTACACCTCTTTATATTTATTAATAATTCCTGCCTTTTTCATAGTTCGGAATTCTTCATTTAAATTATCTCTAACTGTTTTCAACACATTATTCTCGTTTGAATTAGACCATTCACGATCATAATATGCAGAATATAAGTTTCCTGAACAAGAATCTACAATGTCATATCCAATATATCCATGGGTCATAAAAGCTGCAAATTGACCTTCTATGACTACCTTACCATTATACTTATATAGAGGAATCATTCGTGTATAAACTATTTCTTTGCTTTTTCGTCTTTTGAATCCATAGTCTATGAGATCTCCAATATTGCAATTTTTATGTAACCTCACCTGATCCACATCATCACTCTCCTTCGGATTTCATTTCCTTGTATTTACATGTAATACATTGTCCAAAATAGTACGACTTATCTTTAATGCTGCAATATACTCTGATTTTTGATTTATCAGTTTCATCAAGTATTGAGTGAATACATTTTTCACATTCACTCGTGATAATCATCTGCATATTTTGCCACACTCTTTCTTAAGATATTTTAGATAATCATCCCATTTTCCGATCGAATGTATATAGTTTTTCCCGGATAAACCTTTTAGCGCCATATCCGCCTTTATATCTTCCCAGGTATTCCTTTTCGTTACCAATGATTTCAAATAAGAATTTAACATATGTGTTAGAGTTATTATCTGCTTTTGACCTATATCTCTAACTATATCTTTATATGCCACTAAATCTTCATCCGGTATCTCGTATGCCTTATTTTTAGGTAAATTCTTTAAACTGAATGGGCTGATATTAGACCCTCCTGTTTTTGGCCGCAGATATTTTTCTAAGTCTGCCATGTACTTTGCTTTAAACTGGAATATTACTTCTGAGTCATTTTCTTCCTTATGGTGTATGATATCTTGTCCCAGTTCTTCTTCTATTACCTTAATAAGATTATGTCCTCGTATTTTTGAAGGGATATATGCTTCCAAGATAGATTTTCCATAGTAGAAGATTTTTACGCCATTATAGCAATCTATATAACAATCTATATCTTCATAAGTGCCATCAAGTTTCCTGGGGAATTGATTTGTTGTTTTATCATATTCACATTTAATACGATACTGCCCTTTATAATGAGATATCAAATAATTTGCTATGTTGTCTCACCTCCTTATTCTGGCATGTAATACACGTATTCTGGTTTTTCAAATCCTATATCGCCTACTTCACATTCTTTTAAATACTGATATCTATCGCAAATATCATCCAATATTTTGATATTTTCTAATCTTGTGATCTTATTAGCATCTTTTAACTTCCTTATATTAATATTCTTCATATCCTATTTCACATTTTTCTTTTGGTGCAGATTTTTCTGCTTTGTTAACTTTTGACAAGGCAATAGATCTATCAAAAAATATGATATTTTCAATATCTGTATTTTTAAAGAAATATGCCCGTTTATCTCTTCTATCTATAGCTACAAACCACGTATCTCTTACCGTGCGTACTATTAATTCGCACACCTCATAAATTCTTGTCCTGGGAATGATTCGGGAATAGTACAATCTATCTTTTTTCTTCAATCGCACCATAATATGACTTCACCTTGCCGCAACGATTTTTGCGTGTCTATAACACTTTGATTTCTGGATCCACGCCATTTAAGTGTGATATCTCTCTGGTCTTCGATATACCTACCATCTATAAGCACATCACACTGGGAAACTATTTGCCACCTTTTCCATCTGCCTATAGATAACTTCTCCATAGTCTGAGGATGATAATGCCATTGAGGGTCAAATATATGGTCCCATTCATATCCAGTGTAAAGCCAGATAGATTTACGAGGTGTTGAAAGGCGGATTTCATTCGGATTTGTATACAATATATAGCGTTTATACTCTTCATTTTGCACTATATCTTGTTTGATATTGTACCGAACATTCACCTCAGTCACTAAATCTAGGACATCATCAAGATTTTCTTCAAAAAGCGGGTCCCCTCCCGTCAATGTCAGCCCAGAAATATAGTTTTTATCAAGTTCTCTGAATAATTCTTTTTTTGATGCTTTGCCAAATGAGATACCACTCTTAGCAGCCCATGTTTGAGGATTTTGACATCCCTTACATCTATGAGCACAACCTGAGAGCCATAATACCACTCTCAAGCCTTCCCCGTTGCATACATCTTCTTTATCTATTTTAAAATAGTTCATACACTCTCCTAAAATTTCTGATGTTTTATCCGCATTTCAACCTCTTGTTGTTTACCTTCGTTAAACGCCGTTTTATAATCTCCTGTCAAATATCCGGTTACTCTACGAAGTCTACGAATTTCATTACATCCACACATAGGGCATTCTTTATTTATATCATCACAGTATCCGCAATTTATACACATATCATTTGGAACATTGACTGCGAAATAAGGTATATCTTTATCCATTGCATAATTAACGATAGACTCAAGTGCATCCAAATTATTTTTAACGCTACCATTGAGTTCAACATATGTTATGCATCCTGCACTACTATAACCAGTAAGTTGAGACTCAATATCAATCTTTTCAGTTGGAGACATTTTAATCCATACAGGAACATGTATAGAATTTGTAAAAAACTTTTTATCAGATATTTTAGGAATTACTCCATATTCTTCTTGAAATTTCTTCATTGCTGTAAAACACAAATTTTCAGCTGGGGTATAATAAACTCCAAAATTCAACTTATACTGTTCTTTAAATTCTGTGCATCTGTCTTTAAATAATTGTTCAATTCGTTTTGCTAAATTCATGCCTTTTTCTGTAGTATGATCACAGTCAATAAGTATCTGAAGTGTTTCTGCTAATCCTAATTGCCCCATTGCAAGTGTTCCATGTTTTAGAGCTGAGCGAATATTTTTTCCATCATATCCTTCCATAACTTTATTTTCGTACATAAATTTAGCTGAATCAGAAGATTGGCTACAAATCCATTCAAATCTTTCAAGCAACATATCCTTTGCTTCATGAATTTTTTCATCCAGAAGGTTAAAAAAATCCTCGATTATATATTCTTCTGTACAATCAATATCAAAATCGTCTATCGTTCTCTTTTTTGATCTCATTGCCAATGTCGGCATAATAATTGTTACAGGGCAAATATTGCCTCTACCATCTTTTAATTGTCCAAATCCATTAATATCCCAACCATTTGCTGTTCTGCAATTATGACTATAAATTCCACTGACCTCAAAATGATCACTTTCAGTTTCTACATCATAACTGTATTCCAACATATTACTGATCGGTGCTATACTATTTATTTCTGACTTAAAAAAATAATTACTGCTTTCATTTTCTATATAATTATCAAGTTTTTTCTGTGAAACAATAAACGTTAGCAAATCATCATTAGGTACAAATTCAACTCTATATCTTATTGCATTTGGATTCTTTTTTGAATAATGATTCTGATATACTGCACATGGCATTCCTAATGATTGCGCTAATGCCATTTGTTGTAATGCTAATTCTTTATTTGTTGAACCAAGTTGTACAACCGATACATTATGTCTACTAGCATTTATATAACCATCTGCATCTATCATACCTGCTAAAAAACTCAACTTCGCATTATAGTTCCATGAGAATACTTCATTTGGAATATGTCTTCTTGCTTTTGTAAGTCCTTCATATTTTGTTGATAAATAGTCAATAATATTTGTAACATTACCCATAGAAAATAAATCTTTATATCTTCCTTTATATCCTCTATGTCTTTCTATTACTTTGACAGAATTATCAAAACATTCTTTCATTCGTTCAATATAAGCAAGTTCTATATCATTTTCAGTATCAAATGCAATAGATGATGATAAATGTCCATCATAGCATCCGTCACACAAAATGAACCCTAATAACCAAGCTTTATGCTCATCAAAAACAAGACTTTCTTCATAATATTGAGAAGGATTTATACTTATAATATCATTCCTTTTAAGTTCATCGGCTCTAATCCTTCCCCGATTTGTATGGAATGGATGATCTATTGTACAAATTAATGAACGACCATGTGACATTTTAATATTTAGCCATTCCGAGCTTGTATTCCTAATAACCTTTTTAACTGAAACAAAACCTTTTTCTGTATCATAAATTTTTACATTGTCAACTTCTAAATATAAATTCTTATTATTTCCATTTTGTTGTTTAGCATTAAAATAGTCAGAAAGACGGTTCCACATACGTTTAAAAGATTCCACATACAAATTATCTTTGAATTTATACGTTATTATTTCGTTTCCTTCTACACATCCCATCGTACTAAAATATGTTTTAGGATCGTTTCTGTCATATCCCTTATTACCAGACCAATCTACATTTGCATAATTCGGATATAATCGTTGAGCTGTAGATTTAAGTGCTAACCTATACAAGTCATAATTCGGATCTTCTGGTTTCCTATTTACACCGTTCATACATTGAAAAATTCCACAAGGGAAAATACTTGTCTTATGTAATTTGCCAATCCCCTCAATCGAAACTTCTAACAATGCTTTTGTTATCATTCTTCCCTCTGGTTCTGTACAAGTTCCATAATTAATGCTAGTGAACGGTAATTGATTCCCTGATCGGCTTTGTAAAGTATTCAAATTGTGATAGAGTCCTTCGACGGCTTGATATACTTCTTTCTCAGTTTTGTCCATAGCATATTTATATGCTTTTGATTCAAATTCGAAATATGTAGAATCTTTAACTGATGGATTATCTTTCTTGTAATCTTTTAGATTCGTTTCGATCCACTCATTATCCATACATTCGATATATTTCATTCCATCGAGATAATGCTTATAAAAACTTTTTCTCACATATGGGATCATAGTCCAATCAAGATGTGTAGCTGAAACACCACCAAACTGTTGCAAAGATTGTAATTGAAATATAACTGCCACTAATTGAAAAGCTGTACTTACTGATTGTGCAGGTCTTACATCTGTTTGTCTTGTATTAAATCCTTCTGCTAATAACTTGTCAAAAGGAATTGATAAGCAATTATGACATCCTACGGCATAACTATTTAAATCATGAATGTAAATTTCGTTATTTAAATGGTTGTTTTTTGCCATTTCTGACATACAATTATCCAATGCATATTTTTTTAAAACAGTATCACTTGCTTCACCAACACGTCCACCAAATGATTTCTCATCAACATTTACATTTTGATTTTGAACGTTCTTAGCATTAAGTTTTTCAGAAATATCTTTCATAAGTTGAGTATTTTTTTCTCTAATAGCTGTTCTATTATTTCTATATATAATGTACCGTCTTGCAACATCTTTTCGATTGGATATCATTAATTTTTCTTCTACTAAATTCTGAATCTCTTCTACAGTCATATCTTTATTTAATGACGCTATGTAATTGGCAATATCCCTTGCTTTTTCTTTTGCATATGCAGTTTCATCACCATCAACATCAAAAAATGCTTTCAGAACAGCAATCTTAATTTTTTCTTTATCAAATTTAACTTTTCGTCCATCCCTTTTTTCTATCTGCAATAACAAATACCTCCAACATTAATTTATCTTTCATCAACTAATTCTTCTAATACACCACCAATTTCAGCGATAACTATTCCTACTGCCACAGGTACGACCGATTTACTAATTAGTGTAATAATTCCACCAACCACTCTAACCGTTGATTTTGCCAAACTGATGAATAGATGTCCTTTACTGTTCATTTGTTTTTCTAACCTCCTCTGCGATTTTATCTGCTATCATATTGCAATTATAATCACTTGATGTTGTAGTCTCATATGGGATATCCATATCCTCTAACATTTTAATAATCCTATTTCTTACTTCCTGGGCTTCTTCTTCATTCTGGAATCTCCCGGAGTTTTCATAAGTATGATACCTTGTGAGTAAATAATTTCTGTTATTATATGAATTGAAAACATTTAGAACTGTTTTATTAAAATTATCTCCTAACGTTTCATCTGAATTGTATACTGCACAGAGTATCAATGGAGAATCTACAACCATAACTTCTACTTTATCTTTTACTCTCCCCATTTTGAAAGATTGTTTTCCAAACATATATTCTTGATGCTTAAAAACCTCTCCATTACTTTCATAAACTTTATCCTTCGCAAATTCGGAAACATACTCTGTATTAATGCCTTTTCTTTTTAATTTTACCGTAATATCCATAGCGGCTGTACTTTTCCCAGCAGATGGTTCACCAAATAAATTTACTACTAACACATCTATTCCTCCTTCTTTCTTCTTAATCTGCCATTTATCCTAGTAAATGATACAAAAGCAACTGCTGTAAAAAACAATTCAATTCCATATTTGGGAACTAAATATGAAAATGCAAAAATAATACCTGATGTCCCAAATACTAAAAACATTATGTATACATCAAAAATGAAATTCCATACATCAATTAATATTTTCTTTAATTTATCATTCCCCATTTACATGCCACCTCTTGATAAAATTATAGAAATCCCGTTCGATACTTTCATCTATCGTACTAATAGTTACATCAATAGGGCGTGTTAGATCCAGGCTATAAATTCCCAGGACACTCTTACCATCAATCACTTGACGGTCTTGCTTTATATCAATATCTCCTGCATAATAGTCACTACAAGCTTTTGAAAATCCATTAACATCATTAATTGTTTTTAACCTAATTTTCATATACTTTCCTCCACAATCCATTTATATATTGAATTCAAAAAATGTTCCAATATATTTTGACTTCTTGTATGTATTGTTACTTTGGCAATCTTACCAAGTGTTGTTGATAAAATTCCAAGCAAAGATTTCGCATCAATTGTATATCTACCTATAACATAATCAATATCTTCATCAAACATTTCACATATTTTTGTGAATTCTTTTGCATTATCAATACTATTTAATTTAACATTAACATAATTTCTCATACTTTCTCCTGTATCTTATATGCTTTAAGCACATTTTCTAATAACGTAAGTCTAGTAAGCAATCCAACTCCCCTTGGAACTGGCGTTACATATGTATTGTTAACATACTTGTTTACATATTCATAATTAACATCTCCACACAATTTACCATTAATGTCACGGCTTATTCCAACATCTATCACGATAGCATCTCTGGGAATCTCGCAACATAACAATTGAGCTTTTCCAATAGCAGAAATTACCAAATTTGAATTAAGTGTATATCTTTCAATATGTGATGTATGACTATTACAGCAAGTCACGGTTGCCCCTTTGTCAATTAACATATCTACCAACGGCTTTCCTACAATTTTACTTCTTCCTAATACTGTAACGTCTTTGCCAACAAAATCGTATTGATTATATTCTAACCAATCAACAATGCCTTTAGGTGTACATGGTACAAACTTGCTTTCCTTCCTAAATCCATCAACATCTTTTCCTGGATCAATACACTTTAATAGTTCATCAAGATTATATTTTTGGGGGATTGGGAGTTGAAGAATAATTCCATGTACCAATTTATCATTGCTAAAAGCCGTCAATATATTACACAAACTTTTCTGAGAATTTTTTGCCGAATCTAATTTAAAATGTTTGAAATTTATTCCTACTTCTTCACAATCTTTTTTCTTTCCTTTTATATAAGAACTTGAAGCTATATCATCGTCAATTTGTATAACTACAAGAGTCGGAGTATTTTTTAATTCTGATATTTGTTTTGTTAAACTGTACATCTTCTCATGATAATAATCTTTACAAGAAACGATATTAGCTTTTGATATTTTCATTTCTTCATATTCCCTTTCCATCACCATCATTAATATATTATTCTAAATTAATCTCTGTGTTTTATCTTTAAACAAAACCATTACATTATTAATTGGATATTACTTTCCTATATGTGTATAAAATCGTATCCGCCAATATTTCAGGTTTTAATCCCAAGTCATTACGAAATGAAAAATCTACATAATTAACGATATCAGCAAAGTCCTCTCTATCTGCATTTAATCGTCTTACTGCTTCATTTATATTATCTCCTCGATGTTTTATTCTGTCCCATATGGTTTCTTCACTAGCAGTAATATAGAAAGAAATTGGATTGAGTGATTCTATACTTTTTATTTGCTTTAATCCTTCTGGATTTACGATGATTACTTTATCATCCGTCAAATCTTCTACAGCACTCCCATAATGCCAAATATCCCCAGTCGCCACATGATATGAATTTGTTTCAGCAAAAAATCCCTGCTGTTTTCTTCTCAAAAAAATATCCTGAGAAATAAAATGATATGTACGACCGTCAACTTCACCTGGGCGTGGAGGTCGTGTTGTATAAGTAACAACAGCCTCCATTCCGTTTTCAATTAGTTTTTTCTTAATCAAATCTTTACCTGCACAGCTCTTACCTATTAAAAGTAACATTACTTATTCCTCCTCAACTTTAATATCATCAAAGATAATAGGTAATTTTTCTTTCAATTCTGCTAATAGAAGAACCACAACTTCTCTCATCTGTGGGTGTGCTGCTTTTGTTGTCCTAAGTTTGAAGAAGTTTCGCCACACCCTGTAATTTGCAGTAATGGTAATTTCCGTCTTTGTACTATTCGGTAAAACAGATCGCGCTTCTTGTGGGGAAGCTCCGCCATTCAAAAGGTCAAGATATGCGCTTTCAGCATCAGCCATAGCAGACAACCATCTTTGATACTTAACATCATCAAAGAAAAAAGGCTTGATAAATGTTACACCATTATCAAATTTTTCCTTGCTGTAATTACAGTACCGTGTACTTTCCTGCGCAAATGATGCTATTCTGTGCCGCACCAGTTCATGTGATACTCCTCTATCAACGATAAATTTAACGGATAGAGAAGAATGCTCAATCATGGCTGTGTGTCCTCTATCAATAAGCATTTTTACAAACTTCTTTGCTGATTCTCCATCTTCTGTAATTCTATTTTCAGACTTATAACATACACGTCCAATCTTTTCAATATGTTGTAGTTCTTTGATTCCATTGTTTGAGATAGGTGTCAAAATCTCAAATCCTGCTTTGATAATCTTCATTATGTATCTCTCCTCTTTTTAACAAATTCCATTCTTGTAAATTTCAATCATTTTGTTCATATAACATGCTTCACAGCTTGTGTCTTCATCCAGATAAGGACAAACATTACACTGCATATCTATTTTCTCATCTCTTAAATCATACATATTTTTTATAACCTTGTTATAATCAAATCTTGTTGGCTGCTCATTAATAAATTTTCTTGCATCTTCAAATGATAAGTGTTCTGCCCCAGCTTCTTCTAAAGTATTAAAGAAATCCAACAAATTATTGGCATCAATCAATCTCATTCCTGTTTCCAAAATACCATTTTTCATTTTTATTTTTCTCCTGTTTGCTATTTACCAGCTCATCCCAGTTATCTACAATATTTTTAATCACTTCATCACAATGTTCTTTATTCTTTCCTTTATAGACAACCATTGTTTTCACTCTCCTTGATACTCTACATTTTATTCTTCTTCAAATCTAATCAATATTCCTACTAAATAAAGACAATAAATCGGAAGGAGTCATATCCAATATTAAATCATCAAATTTATCACATTGTTTTTTATATGGACATTCAAAACATTCTTGTCCTAATTCTCTACACTTATGTGCCAAATCTTGTACTGTCATAATTACTTCTCTCCTTCAATCATTTTTACAAAATCATTTTCAGATATAATCGGTATTCCTAAGTTAATTGCTTTTTTATTTTTACCAGACTGACTTGAGATATCATTATTAATTAAATATGATGTTTTCTTGCTAACAGATCCAGATACTTTACCACCTAAGGATTCTATTTCAGATACCAATTCATCTCGATTTACATAATGGTTTAAATTTCCAGTGATAACAAATACTTTTCCCGATAAATCGATATGGCTACTCTTTTTATCTTCTGTTTTAAAAGTAAATTCTTTACTCAAATCCAAAACTTCTAAACAGTTCTCATTCCACCAATCATTTAATGATTGACGCATTGAAGGACCAAAGCCATCAATTGACCAAAAATATTTTCCTCCATATTTTCCCATTATTGACATAAAGGTATCTATGCTATGATCACAACATTTTGAAATAGCTTTACTTGCTGATCTACCAATTAAGGGGATACATAAACCGTAGAGAAATCTATCTAATGTTGTATTTCTGCTTTTTTCAATATTCTCTAGTAATTTATCAGATGATTTTTTTCCAAATCCTTCAAGACAATACATTTTATTTTTATATACGGAAAGGTGGTAAATATCCTGGAATGACTCTATCCATTCCAAATTAATAAATTTCTGTAATGTCTGTTCCGATAATCCATCAATGTTAATTGCATTTTTACTTACAAAATTTGACAATTTACCTAATAACTTGCCTTTACAATTTGGGTTAGAACATATAAGAACCTCTGTATCATTATCTTTTACCACTTCAGTACCTGCCCCACAAATAGGGCATACTTTTACAGGAATAATAATATTTTCATTTGTCACTTCGATATCATCCTTTTCCACTGAATCAATCTGTGGAATAATCATATTGCTTTTATATACATTTACTGTTTGTTCCTTATGAGTGATTCCAAGTTTCTTAATAATAGATAAATTATGTAATGAAGCCCTTTCGACTATACTTCCATCAATTTCAACAGGTTTAAAAATAGCTGTTGGCGTAAGAACACCCGTTTTGCCCATTGTAAATTCAACATCTATTAATTTTGTTGGATAAATGTCATCATAAAATTTGAAAGCCAAGGAATGTTTTGGATGATGACCTGTCATTCCTAGAGACTTTCCATAAGCAATATCATTGTAGGACACAACAAGTCCATCAATCGGAAATCCTTTTTTGTCTGCAAGATTCCTTAGTTTTATAATTTGTTTATCATAATCTTTTTCAATTCCTTCTATATAAATGTATGGAACCACTTCAAAACCTAGCGCTTCGGCATCTTGAAACCCCGTAAGCATAGATTCTTTTTCTCCTGGCATTTTCCAGACAATAAATCTGATATGTCTTTCTGCAGCTACTCTACTATCTAATTGTCTAACAGATCCACTGGCCAAGTTCCGTGGATTTGCATATTTCTTATCCACCGGGAGCTTTTTATTGATTTTTTCAAAGTCACCATATGTGATAATTGCTTCACCCTCAATTTCCAAATGCCCTGAGAAATCAATATGTAATGGAATATTTTCAAAAACCTTGGCATTGTGGGTAATAATCTCACCCTCTTCTCCATTACCGCGAGTTTCCGCCTGTGTTAACACTCCATTTTCATAAGTTAAAAGTATGGTCAATCCGTCCATCTTACACATAAGTAGACAATCTTCATCCTTGGCAAACTTTTTCAAATCTTTAACTGACTTCGTTTTGTCCAGTGAAAGCATGGGATGACTATGCTTTATCTTTTCTAATTTCGACTTCACCTCATAGCCAACCGTCTGAGTCGGAGAATTTGTCATTATAATATTTGTTTCTTCTTCTAATTTCTTTAACTCATCAAAGAGATCATCATATTCCCGATCTGTTACTATTGATACTGAATCATTATAATATGAATCTCTATACTCGTTTAATAGCTGATTCAGTTCCTTAATTCTCTCTATCTTACTCAATATTCCCTCCTATGAAACACACATTTAATCAATGTTTCTTTTTGTAAATACTACATACTTTTATGAATCATTTTTAATTCTTCAATAACAATTTTCTCTGGAAATGTTAAACATGTTGCAATATCAAAGATTTGTTCTATAGATATTAGTAAACCAATAATAATTAGAATTATTGTTGCTATACCACTAAGTACAGCCCATACATCATTATAATTATAGGAATCACTTTCTTCATATTTTTTAATAAATCTTTTTGTTTGTTTTGGTCCCCATTTAGCAATAAATAAACAGATTACTCCTATTAAAAGCCATATTACACTTGTTGTAATTTCATAATTTATATATTTGTTACATAGCTTTTCTAGGTATGGAATTACATTTGCTGATGTCCAATCAATAGCAAGTCCAAATCGTTCTGCAAGTGTATCTAATACTTTTATAATTTCTTCTGACATTTATTTCCTCCTATCCCAATCTATAACAATCTATTATTTCTCCATTACTTTTTAGCTTCTCCATATCATAAATTGCGTCATCAATTGTATCAAAACCATAAGAGCATATATGATTTTTAGTCATATTGACAAAATGATACTTTTGGTCTGTTTTATCATACATAATAGATACGATGTCACTATCCTCTGGTCTTTTTACTAAATATGTAATTTTACTCCTATTTTCATTTACTATTTTCTCTACGCAACATAATAATTCACACAAATCATCTCCAAACCCCTTATAAATCGTTTTTTGTTCAGTATTACCATCTTTTATATGTCCCTTACACTTAATAAGATGTGCAAACCAATTGCCAGTCGATCTAGGTGATCCACTAAGGCCATCAGAATCGTGATTTGTCCTAATAAGAAGTTCATACTCTAAGGGCAATAATTTTTCGATGCGTTCAATGATGTCAATGCAGAACTCTTTACTTGTATTTTCTGTTTTCATCTATTTTCTTCCTCTTTAATTTTTTTCCATAATCCCTTTGTCCTAATTAACTTAAGAAATGTCTCCTTTAACAGTCAAATAATCTCTAGTTTTTAAGTTCAACCAAATATCGAATCGTACATTGCTCTTCCTTATAAACAATAATTTCATCATTTCTTAACATGCTGCCAGCATGAGCATGAAGACAATTCGCTCCAGGACATACCTTTTGTAATCGTTCATAATTAAAATCATAATATCTTCTATCAAAGGAATATACATCATATGGTTTTCCATAGGCTACTTCCATCAATGACATAAATGCAGATTTTGAATTTCCATTTGCCCAATAAGAACCATGCAACGAAGTATAACCTAATGATTTCTGTGCTTTTGGTGCGTAGTAAATACCATACCCAAACATTTTCCCTGTAATAACAGCATTTGTTGGTTTTAATACCAATCCTGAGTTTATAATTGACCACCAATTTTCATTTCTACTTCCATGCCATAAGAGTTTGGTATTTCTTATATTCTCTGTATCTGCAAAATTTTCAAACCGATCTTGAGTTCTAATATTTTTAACTCTCCATGCCTTATAAAACTTATTAGCACATGAACCCAATGCATTCTTAATCTTTTTAATATCTTCTTTATCGCATTCTTCAAATTCCAAGCCCATTGTTTCAAGTATTGTCATTTTATTTTCTTCATCTGCATGTACAACAGTATTTTCAACATGTTTCTGCACAACTTGTCCTTTCATGACATCTAACAAATCCTGTTCAGTTTGAATAATATTGGAATAATCATCTTGAGATTTTGCGAGATATTGAGATACATTTTTCATTTTTCTAGGAATTACTGTAAATAGATTTAACAATGTATCATTAAATTGATTTTTATCATTGATAGATAATAATTTTGTCAGTATTCCTTGGGCCTCATCTACCATTGCCTGAGTAACTTTATTAGAAGATATCGTGTAATTATCAGAAATTGCTTTTCTGGCCATTTGCTGGAGTCTTTCAACTATTTCAGCAATGACCTTATTTTCAATTTCTTTATATGTAGAACTACTTGTTTTTTTCTTTTTCACTCGTATCAAATCCTGAATTAAATTTGTTTGATCTACATAACCTTTTTTAATCTTTTCATTATACTTTTTATCCCATTGGTTTATAGGATACTCTCTTTTCTGAGCCGAACTGCCGACTCTTCCATATTCGGCAGTCCAAGTATCTCCATGTGGAGTCATATTGTAATACTTGTTATTATTTGCTAATGCTGTAACCATTACTAAATGCTTTGGTGAAATTTCTATAATAAATCACCCCAATCATCGTAATCATCATTATCCTTCTTTTCAGGCTCATCCTTCATTAATGAACAAATTAAAATCTCAACATCTGTATCTTCAAACACTTCTTCGATGATTTCTTTGACCTTTTCCCAGTCCATTCCTTCATGACCACAGCCAAGCCTTGGAATAGCGACTTTCGTAATTAAATTTTCTTCCATCTGATCTTTCATATCTTCCAATGCAGCTCGGAGTTTCTTGTATTTTGCCTTCTTGGTCGGATCTCTCTTGATTACAAGATTGAACACATTATCTACAAGCAGCGCATCTCCCAGGTGATATTTTACGCCTGGGGTGAAAAATCTATGTAATTTCTCCTTCATATTAAAGATTAAATCAATCTTTCTTGCTACTCCAGCTCCAAGCGAAAAATCTGCTGTAATACAGTGTGCAAGGTAATATCCTTGTGGTACATCAAATAAATTTCTATTTTCTTCTTTAATTGTCATGTTTTTCTTCTTCCTTTCCATTTACTATTTTTATTTTTGAATAAGCTTTTATTACATCATTATAATACATTCTGTATTTCTACAATCTCCATTCTGTATTCTTGCATTGCATCTGGATATTTTATAGAATCGACTTTACTTTCGAACATAGTATAAGGTCTTGCCCATACTCCACGTCTTCCATCATCTGAAGAAGGATAAAGTGACTCATAAATTATTTCTAACTCTTTTGTTTCTGTATTACGTGCTATAGTAATTATTCGATATAAATTACCTTTAAAATGTCTAACGATATCATTCGGTTGAAATATCCTGTGCTTTTCTCCGAACGAATTCAATTTTTCTTTTACTTCATATTTCATATTACTTTTTCTCCTTCTACTCAACTACCACCGTCTGAAGACGGTGGGTTGTTGTGGTCTAAAGACCACTTTT
>OFGA01001336.1_pt1 | contig 17277 bp, 29 predicted proteins | sample 1521471 | NCBI WGS metagenome assembly OFGA01 (sample SAMEA3504086, study PRJEB24116) | mouse gut metagenome | biome: mouse gut; feature: mouse-associated habitat; material: faeces | place: Denmark | collected 2011
CCTTGACAGCTTTTCCCGCCTTTGCTAATGGGCAGTCAAGAGGACGAAATCAGTAGACTGCTTTCGCCCTCAATCCAGTATGGAATGATTGTTACACGATAGAGGGTGTTTCTCGCTTGATTTAAGCGCATTACAGCGGCGATAAGGACAAGGGTAAGGGTTTTATACTCCTACCCTTAAAAACGGTGTTCTATTGCGTAACATAGTAAACAATATTTCTTTATACTGCCGTTTCCGTTCCATTCTTTTCCATTCTTGCAGCTCTGTCACTATATTGTGCTTCAAAGGAAAGGGGTTAGGGGAAAGGATAGGAAAGGAATAGATATTTGATTAAGTCTGTATTTGGTTTTTCTTTAGTTAGTTATATCTTTATTTAATTGCGTTGGATTTTCCGATGTCGGATAACCCGGTGTCGGAAAATCCAATATCGGATAATCCAACACCGGGAGTTGTTACGGTGTTCAAAATCCGTCTAATCCAATCGCTTTATAAAACTAATGCTTTCTTGGGTAGGTATGTTACGCAGTAGAGGTTAAAAAGTCCTTGATTTATGCGGCTTTCAGAGCATGGAAAACACTTAGACGATATTTTATATCCCTACCCTCAAAAACAGCGTTCTATTGCGTAACAAAAAGCAGAGAACCGACCACTAATGAAAGTGATGTGTTCTCTGTTCTTGCTTGCACCCTGTTTGTCAGCGTTGATGATAAGTTAGTTTCTATACTTCCTTATCACCGTAAAGCGAAGGGATTTTTGATTTTTCATGTCTGACGGAAATTTCGGAAATATCACTGAAAAATGGAATCACCTAAAAATTTAAGTACCGATGCTTATAAAAAAATACAATTTTTTTATGCGGGTTTTGTGAATATTAACGCATAAAACTCCGCAGCATAATGACTGCGGAGTTCACTTGTTAGTGGTAAATAAATCTATGGGTCATATTGTTTTTGAAGGTTATTGATACAACCCTGCCGTTGCTTATCTCTATTTTTTGAATGATCGTTGTAAGAAAATTTCTTGGAATGATCGGGTCAATTTTTCTGATGTATTTTTCGTAGTCGATATATCTGTCGTCCAGAAGGTTCCTAACCATAATGAAATAGCTTGCCTTCTGGATGAAGACCTCGTTTGATATTAAATCATCATGCTCCTCTTTGTGGAGTTCTGCAAGTCGGGCTTCTATTTCTGTAATTTCATTAACAATTTTTTCGCGTTCGATTATAAAGTCCTTTTCTGAAGTTTCCTCTTCGCCATATAGATAAATGGTCTTTAGCCTTGTCAGGGCGATTTCTTTTTTTCGGCGGCGGTCTTCTAATATTTCGCGTTCGCTTGGTATATTTTGTTCGTTGTCCGATAACGGAGGATTATATTCCATGCCAGAGGATTCGCTCAGAAGAAGCTTTCGCAGTTCTTCAAGACCATCTGATTCAATATGAACGACACTCTGAAACGCTTCTCCGCGAAGTAGTTTGCGTTCCAATACATCTAAAGAAGTGCTGGCTGATATATTACCCTTTGCGCGAATGATATTCGCAATATAATTTATTACAAATGGACCAAGCGTGACATCAGAAATATATTTGTTTCTGCAAAGTGATGAATTGTGCAGACGTTTAGAACAAGCATATTGAGATGGCCTCCATCCATTTGCTCGCCGCCGATCCAATGTTGCGCTCATATTTGAGCCGCATATTGCACATCGGAGAAGGCCTTGAAATACATGTATGTTTTTGCGGATGTAGATTTCCCCCTCTGGGACGCCGCCACGTTTATTCCTTTTCAGAATGAACTGGATGCGGTCGAAACGCTCCCTCGAAATAGATGGCACATGATGATTTTCTATCCTTACCCATTCCGCTTCGTCCCTTTTTTTACCCTTCTTGTTGCTGTTTCTGACGTTATAGATATAGTCTCCGGTATAAAAGACGTTTGAGAGAATTTTGTGGACAACGGTTGTTGTCCATTCCCGATCTGCCCTTGTTCGTATTCCCTTGTCATTCAAGTATCTGCAAATATAAATAATAGATTGATATTGCTCGTATTTGTCGTAGATAAGGTTTACTACTTTGTTTTCTTGGGCGTTAAGAGAGAAGGTCTTCTCCTGCTTGTCGTAATCATAACCATATGGCACCCTTCCACCGTTCCATTTACCGCTGTTTGCGCGAGATAGCATTACGGCAGTAACTCGTTCTGATGTCATTTGGCGTTCCAGTTCTGCAAAGACCAGAATAATTTTCAGCATGGCTTCGCCCACTGCGTTGCTTGTATCAAATTGCTCATTTTTTGATACGAATGCAACGCCAAGGTCTTTCAACTCACTGTACATTGATGCAAAATCTAAAAGGTTCCTGCTTATCCGATCAATCTTCCAAACCAGAAGGTGCGTAAATTCTCCAGTCCGGAGCCTGTCCATCATTCGTTGATAATCTGGCCTATCCGTATTTTTGGCCGAATATCCAGGATCCTCGAAAATAACATAGTCGCTTATTCCCAGCACCATTTCTGCATATAAGGAGAGTTCTCGACGTTGAACCAAGAGGGAATCCCTGTCAATCTGGTATCTGGTTGATACGCGGATGTAGATGGCAGCCTTTTTTGCATTTATCTTATCGGAAATTGACGACATAAGAATTCCTCCAGTTTTTGCTCATAGTTTGGGAGATTTATGGAAAGATGTTATCAGGGAATAGATTTATTTAATAAAAAATAGGGCATCGCGTGAATGATGCCCTGCGACATACTTCAATGAAGTAATGATGATAAAAACAAAAGCGTTGCCAGTTATCCATTACTTTCTGGATGTATTTTGTATTTCTTCAGTACTGCTCGCACAACAGCGCGATCGTCTTCGCTTGCGGCAGCGTACAAGTTTGCAATTTCTTTCAGATTTGCTTGGGTATCACCGTTAGACATTTCATCTACACCGAGCAGCCAATCGACTGATACGCCGAAGTATTTTGATATTTTTACGATATATGGAATGTCAGGCGTTCTACTTCCGGAAAGATAACGGGAAAGCGTCGGAGGATTTATGTTTATAGCATCTGAAAGAGCATATAGAGTTTTACCTTCTCTTTTTACAAGTTGATTGAAGCGTTCTCGGAAAATCGTATAGTCCATGAAAATTCTCCTTTATCGAAATTCGGGTTTTGCTTTTATTGTATAGCAACTGGATACATTCCGCAATAAAAATATTAAAACATACCGAAAACATATTGACAATTACCATTTGGTAATATATAGTAACGATATGGAAACACAATATGAAACCGATTTAGCTGCAAGGAGGTGAGCAAGATGAAACCACTTGAAATCAAAGGAGCCAGAGTGAGGCTTGGATACAAGCAGGAATTCATGGCAAACAGTTTAGGGATATCGGTTTCCACATACCGAAAAAAGGAAGGAGGGGTTATCCGATTTAACGATGCCGAGAAGATAAAGATTACAGAAATCTTACAACTCACTCCTAGTCAGATGAATGACTTTCTCTTTGACGGCGAATTGCCTATTGGCAGATAAGAACATATTTTTTTGCCACAATATTTCCGAATGGAAACAAAATCAATTCATATGGTAATTATAAAAGAGATTGGAGGTGAAATAAATGGCGCGTGGAGCCACAAAAGCTGTTGGTAATCTTTGGTATGAAGCCAGAAAAAAGGCTGCAATATACAATGGCAGGCTATGCAGTCGTGAAGGGGCGGCCGAAATGCTTGGTATGTCGGTTTCGGCAGTAGCAGATGCAGAACTAGGGTTGTCAAAATGTATGCCTGTAGATAAGGCGGTACTCATGGCAGACCTCTATAACGCTCCTCAGCTTTTGAATCACTACTGTTTACATGAATGTCCGATAGGCTGCCGCCAGCCGCTATCTGATGCTGTATTCGAGATTGACCGAGTTACACTCAAACTCTTGAAGCTGCTTAGGATCGATGAGCTGGAAAGTATCAAGGAGAAGCTAATTGATATAGCGGAAGACGGAACGATCAGCGATGATGAGAAGCCGGAGATGCGAAAAATACTTACATATCTTGATGAGCTTGCCAAGACCATCAGCGAAATAAGAACTATCGGCTACAAAGCGCTGAACGGAGGCGAGAATAATGGAAATACAGGGTGATGTTATCAAAATCCTATTAGAAGAGTATGGCGTATTAAATATGTTGGAGTTGGATGCGGCGATTTCTGGACTCAGGCGTATTGACATTTTCTCGTTTTGTGGAGTCTCTGGACAACGCGGAAAGGAAAGTACATCGTGGCTAGAAAAGATAGACGATCTAGGAAATATAAAAAAAGAAATATCAAAATCATAGTTGCTGTGCTTGTTGTAATTGCAATGTACTCTTTAGCGAACTTGTTATTTGCAGGAAGCTGCAACGAATTGAAGTCGGAAAATCAGATACATAGAAATAGGTTTCTTGAGGTAGATACTGAGAGAAGAGATTGTTTTATGGCAGATGTTGCGCAGCGAGAACAAATGACATTAGATGATTGCGGAAATGAACAAGCCTCCGATGCGATATCAGAAATGGTTCCGCTTGGGCAAGATATGCAAATATATGCTTCGGAGCTGTGTGAAAGTTATTCTGTTCCATATACTCTTGTACTTGCCGTAATTGAAGCCGAAAGCACATTCAAATGTGATGCTGTCAATGGATCGTGTTATGGTTATATGCAGATCAGCGACATCAATTTGGAGTGGCTGAATAAACGTATAGGCATTGATGATTTGCAGGATCCAGCCCAAAACCTATATTCCGGTATCTATATCCTTGCAGACCTATATGGGAAATATAAAGACTGGGACAAAGTCCTTGTCTGCTACAACTATGGAGAAACCGGAGCATATGAGCGTGTTTTCAGTAAAGGCCTTACCGACACAGCGTATAGCCGAAAAGTAAGAGAGTATGAAAGAAGATGGGATGAGGTGCTTGGATGGGAAGAGAAGCCATTATGAACATTGTTGCGGAAGTAGAAAAGGAACTGAATTTGACTTTTGGGCCTGAAGAAATCCGAGAGGTTCTTGGGTATACCATCAGGAAGGCAAAGATTGCCGGACAAGGCGAAAGCTATATTCCGCTGTTATTTGAGGATGAACTGAGAAACTTCGCAATTCGCGATGCAGTAAATCTACTTGGATGGGAGATGAGACAATGTGTGAAATTTGCTATATGAACCCTTGCGCGGCGCAATGTCCAAACGCTGAAGAGCCTATCGCAGTATCCTTTTGTGAAATCTGTGGAGAGCCTATTATCCCTGGAGATGAATACGCTTCTGTTGATGGAGCAGACTACTGCGAAGCGTGTATTTGGAATATGACCTGTAAAGAAATGATTTCGTTGTTTGGAGGAGAGTGGAAAATTGCTGTGGAGGGAGGAAAGTAATGTGGGGAGAAAAGAAATAAATACTGACAATCTGGACGTTACCGGGCTAGAATTTGATGATGCAACGCATACATATCGCCTAGATGGCTTTGAGATACCGAGCGTGTCTGCAATAATGGAGCCGTTGTCGAGATCGAAATATGCGCATATCAGCGAAGAAATACTTGAGAGGGCAGCGAGCAGGGGGACTGCCATACATAACTCGATTGAAAACTGGATCAAGTTTGGAATTGAAGATGTTCCTCTGGAGTATCAAGGGTATTTCGAGGCTTTCCGAAAATGGTGGGAGCAGTACAAACCTACTGTTATTGCATCTGAAGCAAGAATATGCCACTTTTTGATGAGGTATGGAGGAACAGTTGACCTACTGGCAGTTGTTGAAAATGCCGTTTCGCTGATTGATTTCAAAAGCACAAGTACCATAAGCGATATGACATGCGGAGTCCAACTTGAAGCATATGCGAAAGCCTTGGAGAATATCGGAGTGAAGGTTGAAAGAAAGAGAATTCTCCACCTGAAAAAAAACGGGGAGTTTGAATACCGCGAATACCCGATAAATGATTTACTGAGATGGCGCGTATTTGGGGCGCTGAAAACGGTTTACGATTACATCGACATACAATAATGCTGAAATCAAAAAATATTTATAAAAATCTGCAAATATATTGACAAATTCGGTAGTTATTATACCGTTAAGTCGAAGAAAAATCAAATGAAAGGATGATGAATATGGAAAATGTTGTTGCAACGATAGGGAGCAATGCTCTTGATGTAGTCGAATGTACCGAAAATGTGCTTGCCGAAGAAACTGGACTGATAGAAATGCGTGTACAAAATACGGCTATTGTGAGTGACGATGATTATGTTGCAACGGCCGAAATTGTCAAAAGCGTGAAACGATTGCAGAAACAGGTTGTTGAATACTGGGAGCCGCTGCGGATTTCGGCGAAAGCAACGTATGATGATGTTCTTAGACGCAAAAAAGAAATGCTCACCCCGCTTGAGGATGCGGAAAAAACATTGAAAAGCAAGATAGCAGATTATCTGCTGGAAAAAGAACGTAAACGCAAGGCTCAGGAGGATTTACTCCGCAAACTGGCCCAGCGGGAGATGGAGAGGAAGCTTATTGTAGCTGTTGAGGCTGAGGCTTCTGGAGATGTTGCTGGGGCAGAATATGCGATGGCTGAAGCAGAAACCATGGAGAATGTTTCAATTGTTTGCGGGGGAAAGAGCCATACGCCAAAAGCAGATGGAGTGTCTCAGAGTAAAGCGTGGAAGATCGTTGGGATTGACAGCGCAAAAGTGCCTATTTACTTTAGCGGCGCCGAAATACGGCCGGTAGACGAAAAAGCCATCATGAAGCTGATTAAGGAGTCGAAGGGGACCATACAAATCCCTGGCGTCAAGTACGAAGAAACAGCCTCTATCAGCGTAAGGATGTAAGTAGATAGGAGTGAGTGTCATGAATATCCCCCAAAAGTAATCGGAAAAGAAAGATGGAAAAAGGAGGATTGAATATTATGGAAAACTCTCTTAGTAAAGCGGAACTGAACGCACTGGCTGTCAGCTATGAAGTACTCGGTACGCGTGTTGAACTCGACCTAGATTTTGTGAAAAAGTACCTTGTTAGGGGGCGGGCTGATCTCACAAGCGATCAGGAGGTTGTATTCTTTATGAATACCTGTAAGATGCAAGGGTTGAACCCGCTTGTACAGGGGGATGCTTATCTTATAAAATATGACAAGGATGCCCCTGCACAAATGGTTGTCGGCAAGGACGCTTATCTGCGGAGGGCATTTGACCATCCTGATTATTTATACAAGAACGATGGAATTACGGTGCAGCGCGGAAAAGATATCGTGCAAAAAGAAGGGTGCTGCTTATATCCCGGAGAGAATTTGATAGGAGGCTGGTGCCGCGTACACTTCATGCGGAATGGGAATGAGCGTTCTGCATTCAAAGAGGTGGCATTCAGCGAATACAACAAGGGGCAGTCCAACTGGAAATCCAAGCCAGCTACAATGATCAACAAAGTTGCAATTAGTCAATGTGTAAGAGACGCATTCCCGAAGGATTATGAGGGTTTGTATTCCGAGGAAGAAATGATTGCTTCCGGGGCAATCCCTGCTGAAACCATCAATAGCAGTTGCAAGGAAATTGATGGAGGTGAAGAAAAAGAAGACGAAGATCCTATCATTACCCAAGAGCAACGGCAGTTCCTATTCCGCACAGCAAAAAATGCTTTTGGGGAACAAACAAATGAAATTCTGAAAAAAGTAATTTCCGACCTTGGCTATGAAACGACAACTGATATGCCTGTGTCTGCATATAATGCTGCACTTGAGGAGATTGCGAGGATTGCAGATGAATTCAGCAATGAGCCAGAACACGATGAGGAAACCGGTTCGCCTGATGAGGAATGAGTGAAATACTCCAAAAAAGCAGAATGGCAAACACGGTTTTACAAGCAAGGTTGGTGATATAATGGCTTGGGTCAGCGTACATGACAATGTAATAGGGGGAAAATTGCGGGAGCTTGCAAAGGAGATAAATTGCACGCAGGAGGAGGCCCTCGGTATTCTTGTATCACTATGGTTGTGGGGGCTTAAAAACGCTGACAAAGATGGTCGGCTTATGAGTGCAGATCGAGATGACGTTCTCGAATCATTCAGTGTGAAGCTGATCGGAAAGTTGGCCGGTGTAGATATTATTGATGTGCTGGTAAAAACCAGATGGATGGATGAGCGAGACGCAGGGACCCTCTATATTCATGATTGGGAACAGTGGCAGGAGCAGTGGTATAAGGCGATGGAGCGGCGTGAGAAAGATGCAAAGAGGAAAGCTGAGAGCAGGAAAGCGCAAAGAAACTGCACAGAGAATACCAGTATTAGTCCTCAGCAGAATGGAAGAAATCAGGAAATCCTGCTTGGGCAGATGACTCCGGAAGTCAACGATGTTCCGAAAATTCCGAAAGAACCGGAATACCCAGTGCCATTTGAAGTGTTCTGGGAAGCTTATCCTAAGAAAGTAGGCAAGGGGGAGGCATACAAGAAATACAAAGCGCGTAGGAAGGATGGATATTCCGATACAGAATTGCTCGAAGCTGCAAAAGTGTATGCAGACCAATGCAAAAAACTTAAAACAGATAAGCAGTATATCAAGCATCCAAAAACTTTTTTGAGTGATAGTATGCCATTTCGCGATTTTCTTCCGAAAAAAGCGCAAGAGAATGAAATATTGCCCACAAATAGCGGAAATCCATATAAAGAATGGGGGGACTTCCCAGAATGAAAAAACCTACGTTTAACGAATATGAGTTTATGCAAACCATTGCGCAAAGAGGACTTGCGAGCCAAGAGAGAAAGCCGGAAGACTATGAAGATGTTGATGGCATTTTAATCTGCGGAAAATGCGGAGAACCGCGGCAGAGGATTGAAGCTTTTGCAAATCCATCCGAAGAAGATCCCTTCCGTACCAGTGATTTACTTATCACTTCTTCATGCAAATGTGACAGGGAGAGGAAGGCGATGGAATTGATGGAGGCGCAGGCTGCTGATGATATGAGAAGAATAGGAGATCTCAGAAAAGCCAGCCTTATGGATGAAAAGTTCAGGGATATGGATTTTTCCCAGTTCAAAAAAACGAAGTACAATGAAAGAAACTTGAAACTCTGCGAAAGATACGTTTCTAAATTTGGCCTCATGGTTCAGAAAAATCAAGGACTGCTTTTGTGGGGGGATGTTGGAACCGGAAAGAGTTTTGCTGCGGCCTGCATTGCAAATCAACTCATCAACCAAAAAGTACCGGTTGTGATGACATCTTTCGTAAGGCTGCTTGAAATCATACAGTCCAATAAGGAAGAAGAGGCGCTTATTATTTCCCGCCTAAATTATGCAAAGCTTGTCATATTTGATGATCTCGGAGCTGAACGAAGCACTGAATATGGGCTGGAAAAGGTCTATGGGATTATTGATAGCCGCTATAGGAAAAAACTCCCGATGATTGTGACAAGCAACCTTACGCATGATGAAATGCTTGCCGAGAGCGACAGCCGGTACAAACGGATATATGATAGGATTTTTGAGACATGTTATCCCATGCAGTTTACCGGTCCAAGCTGGAGGAAAAGAGAGGCTGCCAAGAGATATGAAGAAATGGAGAAATTATTGGAAGGATAGAAGAGCGAGGAGGTTTAATGCCTTATGAAAGAACCGGGAAGTTATGGGTACTTAAAAATAAAAAATGAGGCCGATAGGGCTGAGGTTGCAACGATCCTCTACAAAAATGGATATACTGTAAGGCCTGCGCGTCGGAAGAAAAATGGAAAGACTTACGAATATTATGTAGCGTATCAGATAAGTGAAACTGATTTGGGAGATGGGCAAGATGGTTGTTAAATTCGAGGTACATGGAGAGCCGGTAGGAAAAGGGCGCCCGAAATTTAGTAAAGTCGGAGGCTTTGTAAAAACCTATACGCCGGATAAGACTGCAATATACGAAAACCTGATCAAAGTGGAGTATCAAAGGCAATGCGGAGACTTCAAATTTGAAGCAGATGATCAGCTTGATGTGCGTATCATCGCTTATCACGGGATTCCAAAGAGCAAATCAAAAGCAAAAAAGGCCCTTATGGAAGAAAAAAAGCTCCGCCCTATCAAGAAGCCGGACGCAGACAACATAGTTAAATGCTATTTGGATGCGCTCAATAAGATTGCATACAATGATGATACGCAAGTTGTAGATCTTCAGATCAGGAGATTTTACAGTTATAAGCCAAGGGTGGTTGTTACAATCAGAAAAACGAATGAATAATAATGCGTTTGTGTTACCGATTGGAAATAATTGTTTCCTGATTTTTATGGAGAACATTAGGAGGGAAAAAATGAGTAGCAAAGATATGGTGTTAAGCTTGAAAGGGGATACGTTTTCTGCATTGCAGGAAGATTTTGATGCGATACTGGCCAAAACCATCAGAAATATGGAAATGAGAGGGGCTGGTGATGCGGCAATTACGCTGAAACTTAGCATCTCTATTGAGAAGAGTACTGCCAATGACGTCAACGATGTCCGGAACATATCAAAACCATCGTTTAACCACGAGATTAGGTCTGTAATGCAAATCAAAGATAAGAAGACCGGTGCGCTGACAGGGGACTACGAACTGGTCTGGGATATTGATGAAGGGAAATATGTAATGCGGCGCATTGTAAATGAGCAGATGGGGTTATTTGATGACGATGAAGACTTTGATGATGGGAATTGTCGGGAGGTATCAACCAAAGTGGCGGAGATTTCCAATAGTGCAACAGGACTTCTTGCTAGTGTGCCGCAAGAAGACAAGAACCACACAAGTGAACAGAAGAAATGCAAAGCTGCTCCTGACGACGAAGCTCCCACACCGTTCCGGTGGCTGTCCCAGTTTGTTGGCAAGAAAATGAAGATTTCGGAATCGCTCGGCAACTATACGGTGCGGACTCTTGAAAACGAAATTGTGCTTTCTTCCGCAGCAATAAATACATCCCACATGTATTGTGAAAAAGAGAAATTGGAACCCCATATTGGGCATCATATCAAATGCGTTTGGTTTGATTGCGATGACGAACCCGCAAGCATTTCCGTTGAGTGCGTAGACTGCAATGAAATTTTGTTTGAAGCTTATATCGTCGACGAACCAGTTCCTCCCCATATCGAACAAGAAGATGGCACTATCGAAAGCTCTGCCGGAGAAGACGTCGAGATAAACAATCTTGTTGAGAAGTTTGAGATAAACGATGATTATCCTTACGACCAGCCGGATGATGAAACCGGCCTTTAACGTCAAGGATATTGTATATAAGTTTTCGTGAAAGGTGGGCATATATGAAAAGTCCTATTGATGTTGTAAAGGGTCACATTATTGGATATGATCCGAATTCCCAAGAGCTTACAATCAAGGCACGCTATCCAGATTGGCCGATTATGGTGAAGCGCGAATATAAGGATTGTAATATCCAACTGATTGACGGGCGCCCTCTTTCCGGAAGGCAGAGGAAAACTTGCTACGCTCTCATCAGGGATATATCCGACTTTTCCGGAATGGGGCTTGACCCAACAAAGGAGTACATGAAGATTAAATTTCTCACTGAGGATTTGCAGGAAACTGCGGATAAGATGTTTTCTCTCTCAAATGCGCCAATGAGCCTTGTGTGTGCTTTCCAGAGGTTCTTAGTCCATTTTCTTCTTGACTGGGATATCCCGAGCAGCATTCCGCTGCTTGATTTTGTAGATGATGTCCAGGATTATTTATACGCGTGCCTAGCATCAAGAAAATGCTGCATCTGCGGGAAGGAAGCAGATCTGCACCACATTGACCATGTTGGAGCCGGCAGAGACAGGAATGAAATTATACATGAAGGAATGAAGGTGCTCCCTGTTTGCAGGGAGCACCATACAGAGGCACATACGATTGGCCAGATCACATTTAACGAGAAATACCATCTGAATGGAGGTATTGTGTTAGATAAGAAAATGTGTAAACTGTATAAGCTCAATGAAGATGCTGAGGACAATGAATTACCGTTCTGATTTGAAGGCGAGATGCGTTGACACTTATAGATTTCTTCGTTGGGATCGATGGTTTCTGATGAGGAATGGAGGTTGAGGGGATGACAAATTTTGAATGGATTAAGAGAATGAACGTTGAGGAATTGGCGGAGTTTTTAGCTTCTGATAATTTTAAGGCATGCCAAAACTGCGAGTATATTTTCAAGGACGCTATGAACGAAAGTTGCAATGCTCCTAGAGGTTTTGTTTGTACTAAGATATATGCTGCGGCGTTGATACAAAAATGGTTAGAAAGCGAGTGTGAGGCGGAATGAGCAGAATATTAGATGATTTGCAGGAAATTCCGCAGGATTGGTTTGCTGAACTTCCAAAAGATGAACAACCAAACAAAGATAAATTGCAATCGGTTGATATTGATTTGTATCAATCTGAATGTCCTGGACTTTTAGGGAATATGGTCCTAGAATTATTTCTCGGGGAAGACGGATTTTACTATATGCTTATGGAAATAAGTCAACCTATTGGCGATTATGGAACTACTTTGGTTGATTATTGGTATAAGTGTGAAAAACAATATATAAGCGAGATTGAAAAGATTTTGAAAGGCGGTGTGCGTGGATGAAATTTTTTCGAGCAATTTTACATACACAACATATCACAGATGAAAAAATAAAAGCAGATTTTCCATACCTTACGAATAAAGAGGCGGAATTACTCGGAAGGATGTATGCCTTGATGGATGGACAATATGCAATTGTTTCGCCAGAAGTTACAGAAGAAGACGAATATGCGTTACTCTTGATTTTAGACCGTGCGATAAACAAAGAGGTAGAGTGGATTCTACAGCAGGACCCAGAAGGAGGAAGCTATATCAACCAGCGCGAAGCGTTTGAAAGAGATTGGGAAAACGATGAATATGAATCAAACGGTTTTCTTCCCTTAAAAGCAAATTGTGTGGAAATTTGTACTGAAATAGAAAGGCATGCAGAAATATGAACAGAAAACCAAGGCGAAAGCTATAGAGCAAGCCAACAAAAAGCGTCTGCTTGCGGTCAATCCTAAGCTTGACGAGAAAAGCTGGATTTAATTTCTGACTAGGGTTGATGAATTGGGAATACGTCATGCGTATGTGAGACTTACGTATCATCTTTTGACGAGATTGGCGCAACACCTTGCGAATTACCAGTACATAGATAATTCCATTAGAAAATATGGATTATATTCAGATAAAAATCCGTATGGATACAAAGTGAATTTCCTCCATTTCCCAGAAACAGAACTTGAGGCAAAGGAGCGGTATTACATAACGCAGTACAGTTTGCAAGGTTATCAGATGAAAAACCGTGATACTGGCGGTGGCGCAGGAAAGCAGGAGTTAGGAGAGAGAAAACAACCAAAAGGCTATCGTGACGGAATTTTGCAAGGAAAGAAGACCCTTGCAAGGGAACTTTCCTCAATCATTAACAAGCACTTGACTGTAAGGCTGAAACCCGAAAAACAGGGCAATAAGGTGTCGCAGAGGCAGTTGGAGAAGTTTAATGAGCTGTTGAAGGAAGAAAATTATGGAGGCGGTAAATAAATGGAAAACAAGCACACAATAGGAGATTTGCGACAAATGCAGTCGCTACCGCTGCAAGCTAAAATTCAAATGACACGTGTGCGCATAAGGGCGTGGATTGATGAATTATAGCAGTTGCGATTGTCATGTGGAGGATTTTGGCTATTTTAGCCACCATGTAAAAGATAGCAAAAAAGAAGCAGAAAATTGTCTATGGTTTAATTTCTGTGATGTGTTTCCTAAAACATGATTGGAGGATTTGGAAATGAGCATGATTAGTGAACAGGTAAAGGAATTGAGGGAACTTGCAATCGAATTTAACTTAGATGATAAGGAAGAATTGGCGACTATGTTGAACGGAGCCGCCGATACCATAGAAGCCTTGTCCGTAAAGCTGGCGGCGGTGAATGATGGCGGATGGATTGCGTGTGAAGATAGGTTGCCAGAAGAAGGAAAAAATTGTTTGGTTACGGTAAGATATACAGGATTTATGGGGATGCATGGAATTTGGGTAAAGACAGGACATATTGAGCCGAGCAGTGAATGGTGGGGAGATTGTATGGGCGGAGAAGTGATAGCATGGCAACCATTACCCGAACCATACCGCAACAAGCCAGAGGAAGGAGATGCTTATGAATAAGACAAAAATCGAATGGTGTGACAGCACATGGAATCCGGTTACTGGGTGTCTGCATACCTGCGAATATTGCTATGCACGAAGGATAGCGGAGCGTTTCGGCGGCTGGACTACTGGAGGAGTAAAAACCAAGGAGAACTTCATAAAACCGGAACCACCCGAGTTGGACAAACCGCTTTTAGTCCAGAGAAAGGATGGGAATGCTGTAAACGCGCCGTTCCCATTTGGCTTCAGTCCGACATTGCATCGTTACCGAATGGCGGAGCCTATCGCGAAGAAAACAAGCCAGACCATCTTTGTCTGTTCTATGGCGGATTTGTTTGGCTCATGGGTGCCGGATAGTTGGATCGAGGAGGTCTTTGCAGCGTGCGAAAAAGCCCCACAGCACAGATACTTATTTCTTACGAAAAACCATCAAAGATATCTTGACCTCGCGGTAGCAGGGAAGCTCCCTTTCAATGATAATATGTGGTATGGAACGACTGTAACCAGTCCGGATACTATGTTCTTTTTTAGCGAAGCGCATAACACATTTATCAGCATTGAACCGATGATGGAGCGATTATTTGCAGAAGCAAGCATTTCCAAATTGGTAAACTGGATTATCATTGGTGCAATGACCGGCTTGGGAAGCTCCAAGCATCAGCCAAAACGGGAATGGATTGAGGAAGTTGTTTCTTCGGCGGATGACGCGGGTGTTCCGGTATTCATGAAGGAAAGCTTAATCCCTATTGTTGGAGAGGAAAATATGAGGTGGGGATTTCCGTGGGAGGTGAAGGAGCGTTGTACAAAGAACTGGTAAAAGAACTCCGAACTTATGGATTATCGAATGGCAGTTGCATATGCCAACATATGGGTATTATGGATGAAGCGGCTGATGCTATAGAAACTCTTCTTTCTGAGAATGAGAAAATCGGGAAAGTAGAAGCAGAGAGGGATGCAGCTATTTCAGATATGGAAAAGGTGATGACCATCAGTTCAGCATCGGTTTGCGTATATTGCATAGCGACAGAGTGCTATGGGCGGGGAGGATACCGTTTCTGCGAGCCTATATGGCGGGGCAGGGAAAGAAAGGCGGAGAGTGGCAATGAGTAAAAAGAGAAATTGTAGGAGAACGCCAGAAGAACAGGCAATTCATGATGAGGCAGTAAGGCTTCGGAAAATGACGGATCAACAGTTGGTGTCTGAGTTCCACAGAAAAGCAATACTGGAAGAAGTAGGTGCCGATATACCAGATGCAACACCGAATAGCTGTTGTGAGAAAGACAATGAAGATAACGTATCCGAGGTGCAAAGGCTAATTTATGCGCTTGCAGATGGAAAGTGTAAGGGGATTAAGAATGGCATAGCAAACAAGGTGGCGCAGTTTGCTGCGGAATTGGGGTTGTTATAGTGATTTGAAATAATCTGGTTACAACTGCTATGTCATAAACCTATGAGAAATGAAGGAACTGAAATGAGTGTTGTAGCAGCGAGAGTGCATGACGGAAAAATTGTAGTCGCTTCAGACTCAATTATTATGAGAGGAAGCTCGAAGCGGAGCGATTTAACCAAGCTCGAATTCATAAACGGAATGATCGTTGGTGGAACCGGAGCAGCTGAAGAGCTTACATATATGTGGCAGTATATGAATACGCATCGGCCTGCATCATCAGCCGAGAGAGATATTTTGGATTTTGTGATAGAGTTTTCCAGATGGAAGAACGAAATGGTCGGTAGTTCTGTAGTAGAGAATGATTATGTGATGGCTTATCAAGGTCGTCTATTTATGATTTCTCTAATGTACGTTAAAGAAATCAGAGATTATGTCGCGATAGGCGCAGGAGAGGATTTTGCAAATGCTGCTCTGTACCTTGGGCATACACCGGAAGAGGCCGTTAAGGTTGCGTGTGATTTATCTTGTTTTGTATCTGAGCCAATTGTTAGATATGAGATGAAAAGCCAGCTTTGATAAGTCGCGAGATTTATGAATCCAAATAATAAGGGGTGAGAATATGAAAGTAAAAATCAATACGCATGGAGGCCCCCTCCTGGCCAAACACGGTGAGTGGATTGACCTGTACGCTGGGGAGGATATTCATATGAAGAAAGATGAGTTTAAGATTATCTCTCTTGGAGTATCTATGGAACTCCCAGAAGGGTACTATGCCCAAATTGTGCCAAGGTCCTCAACGTGCAAGAACCATGGGATATTTATGGCCAATAGCATCAGCATCATCGAAAATAATTATTGTGGAGATGATGACATTTGGGGCTTTCCGGCAGTTGCTATAAGGGATACTGAGATAAAAAAGGGTACTAGGATTTGCCAATTTCGGCTTGAGAAACAAGAGGTGGAAGTTGAGTTTGAACAGGTAGACCACCTCGAAAAAGCAAATCGGGGTGGTTTTGGGAGTACAGGGGCGGAATAATTTCCTAATGGCATTTTGGCATTTGCGTTTATTCCAAAAATTCACTGATGAAAGTAACGCGAAAAGAGGTGAACCGACTTTCCGATATGAACGAGAAACGATATGATGTAGCTGCCGTAAAAGAAAGACTGAAGTTATACCGTGACGCAGAACGGGATATTGATAACCAGATCGAGCGACTTGAAAGGCTCGTTGCTAAAATGACGAGTGCGGGGACAAAAATTATCACAGATATGCCAAAAGCTCCCAGTGCTGCCGATGATAGAATGGCAGAATTAGTTGGATTGAAGGAGGAGCTTGAACTATCTATCAAAAAAGCCATTAAGTCTCAGGCCGAGAAGCGGGATAAAATTGAAAGTATTTTGGGACATATTCAACATCCGGACGAGAGAGCCGTTATTCGTATTCGGTATATTGATCGAGAAAATTGGAGAACGGTTGCGAAGATGATGTTTGGGATGAACGATGATTTCGATTACAGGGAAGATACCTATATCCGCAGAGTGCATAAGATACATGGTTCTGCGTTACTCGATATGGCAAGAATAATGGAAGAACTTTGCGGTATGAAAGCAGAGCCCCAAACAAATGAATAGAATTTTTGAATAGCGAAGCCGTGGCAATTCACGGCATCGCTATTTTTATTTCACCATTCGGAATTTTAGCGTGTAGATATGTCGTGCTAGGAACCAATCCCCCGCAAAAAACAATCCACAAAATACACAAAAATCAAAGCTCAAA